>Ga0335074_10007723_pt1 | contig 14921 bp, 17 predicted proteins | sample Lox_Sample_23_FD_206715 | JGI IMG/M metagenome (GOLD analysis project Ga0335074, IMG submission 206715) | Soil microbial communities from Loxahatchee National Wildlife Refuge, Florida, United States - Lox_Sample_2.3 | ecosystem: Environmental > Terrestrial > Soil > Wetlands | place: USA...
GCCGATGCCTTTACCCTGGCGCGGCCACAGATCGCCGCCGAACAGATTTCCGTCGACGGCACGCGCAAGTGGCTTATCCGGCTGCCGGGCGAGCTTGACGGGGTGCCGCACGAGGTCGAGTGCGTCTACATCCCGGAGACCGACCGCGGCACCTTGTGCATTTCGAGCCAGGTCGGCTGCACGCTGAATTGCACGTTCTGTCACACCGGCACGCAGCGCCTGGTGCGCAATCTGACCGCGGGCGAGATCGTCGCTCAGGTCGTGCTGGCCCGCGACCGGCTCGGCGACTGGACGCTGGCGAACGAGGCCGGCGGCGCGGACGGCGAGCGCAAGCGGCTCGTCTCCAACATCGTCATGATGGGCATGGGCGAGCCCTTGTACAATTTCGAGGCGGTGCGTGACGGCCTCAACGTCACCGCCGACGGCGACGGCTTGAGCCTGTCGAAGCGGCGGATCACGCTTTCGACCTCGGGCGTCGTGCCCAATATCGCGCGCGCCGGCGCCGAGATCGGCTGCATGCTGGCGGTGTCGCTGCACGCGGTGACCGACGAGCTGCGCGACCGCTTGGTGCCGCTCAATCGCAAATATCCGTTGCGCGACTTGCTCGATGCCTGCCGCAATTATCCCGGCCTTTCCAATGCGCGGCGCATCACCTTCGAATACGTCATGCTCAAAGGCGTCAACGACTCGCTGGCCGACGCCAACGCGCTGGTGCGGCTGCTCAAGGGCATTCCGGCCAAGATCAATCTGATCCCGTTCAACCCGTGGCCAGGCACGGCCTACGAATGTTCCGACTGGGAGAGAATCGAGAAATTCTCCCAAGTGGTCTTCGAGGCCGGCTACGCCTCGCCGGTGCGCACGCCGCGCGGCCGCGACATTCTTGCCGCCTGCGGCCAGCTCAAGAGCGCGAGCGAAAAGCTCGGCGCCCGCGAACGTTTGGCGCTGCGCGCCATGGCCCTGACCGATTGAGCGTCGGGCGAAAGCGCGCATGACCGCTCTGTTCCGCATCCTGTTGATGTTCGTCGGCTATGTCTGGGCCTGTATTGCCGCTTCGCTCGTGCTCGCGCTCGGCACGCTGGCGCCGGAGTGGGATTATTTCTTCAATGCGATCGGTCTGCAGTCGCCGCAGGCGCAGTCGACGGCGATGTGGATGGTGGTCGGTTTCGGAGCGCTGATCATCTTCTTCGTCGGCTTTTTGCCGACGCTGCTCGTCATCGTGATTGCCGAAGGCTTGGCGCTGCGCTCGGTGGTGGTCTATGGCGTGATCGGCGGCGCGTTGGCGCTGGCGCTTGCCTTCGGCTTGGATTTCGCCGGCTATAGCGCGCCCGCCGGCATCGACATCGCCCGCGAGCGCGAGGTCTTCGCCGCGGCCGGCATCGCCGGGGGTCTCGTTTATTGGCTGTTCGCCGGGCGCAACGCCGGCATCTGGACGTCGTCGCAACGCGGACCAAGATCGCGATGAACCGAACCGGGCTGACGATCGCGCTGACCATCGGTTTCGCGGTCGGGCTCATCTGCGCGGTCGACCCGCAGCTCGATGTCGATATCGCCGCGATTTGGTTCAATACGTCGCATCGGATGTTCGACGTCAATGCGCAGATGTGGGTGCAGCACACCCGCGAAGCCGCCCGCATCGTCATCACACTTTTGGCGCTGCCGGCTTTTCTCGCCATTGTCGGCAAGCTCGTCTGGCCGCGGCGGCGCATGTTGATCGAGGCGCGGGCCGCGATCTTTTTGATCGCGACGCTCGCGCTCGGGCCGGGCATTCTCACCAACGTCATCCTGAAGGATCATTGGGGCCGCCCGCGGCCGATCGACATCCAGCAGTTCGGCGGCGATTACCGTTTCGTGCCGTGGTGGGATCCGCGCGGCGGCTGTCCGGACAATTGCTCCTTCGTGGCGGGCGAGCCGTCGGGCGCCTTCTGGACGCTGGCGCCCGCCGCGCTGGCAGGACCGGAATTGCAGCCCATTGCCTATGCCGCGGCGCTCGCTTTTGGCGCCGGCATCGGCGCGCTGCGTATCGCCGCCGGCGCCCATTTTTTCTCCGACGTCGTGTTCGCCGGCGTCTTCATGTATCTCGTGATCTGGCTCGTGCACGGCCTGATCTATCGTTGGCCTTGGACCCGCATCGACGAGGCGGCCGCCGAGCGCCAGCTGGCCGATGCCGGAGAGACGCTCGCGTCCATGGTTCGGCGCCTGAAAAGCCGGACTGGCAGATCGAGTTAGATTTTTACCGGTGACTTGCGTCGGGCGCTTCCACCCTTATAGTCCGCGCGCATTCGGGGGCGGTCCTGCCCCAGCTAGGATGTTTCGCTATGCCAGCGGGCGGCAAAAAAGACGTCAAGAAGGTGGTGCTGGCCTATTCCGGCGGGCTCGACACTTCGATCATCCTTAAATGGCTGCAGACCACCTATGGCTGCGAGGTCGTCACCTTCACCGCCGATCTCGGCCAGGGCGAGGAGCTCGAGCCGGCGCGCGCCAAGGCGTGGACGCTCGGCATCAAGCCGCAAAACATTTTCATCGAAGATCTGCGCGAGGAATTCGTCCGCGATTACGTGTTTCCGATGTTTCGCGCCAATGCGCTCTATGAGGGCCAATATCTGCTCGGCACTTCGATCGCGCGGCCGCTCATCGCCAAAAGGCAGATCGAGATCGCCGAGCAAGTCGGCGCCGATGCGGTCGCCCATGGCGCCACCGGCAAGGGCAACGATCAGGTCCGTTTCGAGCTGTCCTATTACGCGCTCAAGCCCGACGTGAAAGTGATCGCGCCGTGGCGCGAATGGGATTTCAAATCGCGCGAGGCGTTGCTCGACTTCGCCGAAAAAAATCAAATTCCGATCGCCAGGGATAAGCGCGGCGAGGCGCCGTTTTCGACCGACGCCAATCTGTTGCACACTTCGTCGGAAGGCAAAGTGCTGGAAGACCCCTCCGGCGAAGTGCCGGATTACGTCTATTCGCGCACCGACGATCCGGAACATGCGCCGGACCAGGCGGCTTACGTCGAGATCGATTTCGCGCGCGGCGATCCGGTGGCGATCGACGGCAAAGCGCTGTCGCCGGCGCAGCTTCTCACCGGGCTCAACGCGCTCGGCAAGACCTACGGCATCGGCCGGCTCGATCTGGTCGAAAACCGCTTCGTCGGCATGAAGTCGCGCGGCATGTACGAGACGCCGGGCGGCACTATCCTTCTTGCCGCGCATCGCGGCATCGAATCGATCACGCTCGACCGCGGCGCCGCGCATCTCAAGGACGAGTTGATGCCGAAATACGCCGAACTCATCTATTACGGCTTCTGGTTCGCGCCGGAGCGCGAGATGCTGCAAGTCGCGATCGACAAGAGCCAGGAGTTCGTCACCGGACGAGTGCGGCTCAAGCTCTACAAGGGCAATGTCGGCGTGGTTGGCCGCCAGAGCAAATATTCGCTCTACGATCAGGACTTGGTGACGTTCGAAGAAGGCGCGGTCGCCTACGACCAGCGCGACGCCGAAGGTTTCATCCGGCTCAACGCATTGCGGCTGCGGACCTTAGGCCAGCGCAAACGCAATCTGAAACTGTGAGCAGGACGCCGCGCCCGGCATTTTCGCCTTCCATCTTCGGCAGGCCGCCATCGGCGGGCTTACCGGGAAAATAATCCGGCTCGGATCCGGGCCCGTGCGGATCGACCGGCTCGTCGACCGGATAAGGCGTGCGCGGACCGGCCGGCTCCGGATCGGGGCCCGACTTCGGCCGTTCGTTGGGCTCTTTGATCTTTGGTCCGGTCTTCGGCGCGGTCATCGCATGCCTACTTTGCGGTTTTCGCCCATATCCGGGCGCTGACCGGTCATCGCCGCTGCCGCCATCTTGATGGAGGCCATTGTCTTGCCCGGCGCGTCCCAATATTCGGCTTCGATCGGCGTCACTTTGAGCACGCGAATATTGGGGTCGTCTGGCGAATTCCACCAGGCCTTGGCCGGCGTGCCCCAGAGTTCGCGAATCTTGGCGCGGTCGGTCGAGACCTCGGCGTGGCCGGACAGCGACACATAGTTCTGGCCGCCGGTGTCGGCGAAGGCGAGGCAGACCTTGGAATACTGCCTGATCTCGCCGTCCTTATGCCGGCGCGCGTCGGACAGGAAAAAGATCGCATCGTCTTCGCGCCGCACATATGCGCCCATCGGCCGGGCGTGCAGCTCGCGACCGTCCCAGGTGGCGAACATGCAAACATTGATTTTCTTCATCAGGTCCCAGACCCGATCGATATCGGCATATGCCATGGCGTTCATCCTCGAAATGATCGCCAGGATAACGTGTTCGAAGGCACGCTCGTTCCGCGCCGAACGCTCACATCTCCACGGTGATCTTGCGGTTTTCGCCGAGCTTCGGTGGTCCGCCGGTCAGCCGCGCCTTGACGAACTCGAAGGCGGCCACGGCCTTGCTCGCCGGGCCGTCCCACAGTTCGGCGGTCAGCGGCGCCACCCGCAGGACGCAAACATTGGGATCGTCCGGTCCGTGCCACCACAGCCGGTCGGTGGATTTCCAGATGTCCGCGGCCTTGGCGCGGTCGCGCTGCACCGCGGCACGTGCGGTGATCGAAAGATAGGCCTTGGCGCTGGTGTCGATGAACGTCAGGCCGATGTCATGCTCGGCCTCGATCTCGTGTTCCTTGGCGCTGTGCAGATCGGTGACGAACCAGATCAAACCCGCAGCGCGATCCGGCCGGGCCTCCAGCGGTCGCGCCCGCAAGCCCTCGCCAAAGCGCGTTGTCAGCATGCACACGCCGACGCGCTCGATCATGTCCCAGACGCGGGAAAGATTGTCGTTTTCCGCCATGGGATTTTAACCCATGGCGCGTCGCAACAGTTCCCCGATGGTTAGACTTGCCGTTCGACCAGCGCGCGCTTGATCTCGGCGATGGCCTTGGCCGGATTGAGGTGCTTGGGGCAGGCCTTGGCGCAATTCATGATGGTATGGCAGCGATAAAGCCGGAACGGGTCTTCCAGATTGTCGAGCCGCTCGCCGGTCGCTTCGTCGCGCGAGTCCACGATCCAGCGCTGCGCCTGCAACAGCGCAGCGGGGCCGAGATAACGGTCGGAATTCCACCAATAGCTCGGGCACGAGGTCGAGCAGCACGCGCACAAAATGCACTCGTAAAGCCCGTCGAGCTTCGCCCGGTCCTCGTGGCTCTGCTTCCATTCGGTGCGCGGCGTCGGCGATTGCGTCTTGAGCCAGGGCTCGATCGAGGCGTGCTGGGCGTAAAAATTGGTCAGGTCCGGCACCAGGTCCTTCACCACCGGCTGATGCGGCAACGGGTAAAGCCGCACCGCGCCCGACACCTCGCTCATCGCGTGGGTGCAAGCGAGCGTGTTGGTGCCGTCGATGTTCATGGCGCAGGAGCCGCAGATGCCTTCGCGGCAGGAGCGGCGGAAGGTCAGCGTGGCGTCGACGTTGTTCTTCAGCCAGATCAACCCGTCGAGCACCATCGGGCCGCAGTCCCTGGTGTCGACGTAATAGGTGTCGACCCGCGGATTGCGGCCGTCGTCCGGATTCCAGCGATAGATGCGGTATTCGCGCTCCGCTTCGGTCCGCAGCGGGTGCGGCCAAGTCTTGCCTTGCTCGACCTTGGAATTCTTCGGCAGCGTGAATTGGACCATCGGAACCTCAATAAACCTGCTGAGTGACGCCCGTTTAGTAGACGCGCTTTTTGGGCTCGATATAGGAGACGTCGTTGGTCAGCGTGTAAGCGTGCACCGGCCGGTAATCGACGGTGACCTTGCCGGTATCGGGGTTAAGCCACGCCAGCGTGTGCTTCATCCAGTTCTGATCGTCGCGGTCGGGAAAATCCTCCCGGGCATGTGCCCCGCGGCTTTCGGTGCGGTTGACCGCGCAGTCCATGGTGACGACGGCCTGCTCGATCAGATTGACGAATTCCAGCGTCTCGATCAGGTCGGAATTCCAGATCAGCGAGCGGTCGGACACCCGCACGTCGCCGATGCCGGCGTGAACCTCGTGAATGAGCTTGGAGCCTTCCTCCAGTATTTCGCCGGTGCGGAACACGGCGCAATTGCTCTGCATCACGTGCTGCATTTTGGCGCGCAATTGCGCGGTCGGCGTGCGGCCGGAGGCGTTGCGGAATTTATCGAGCCGCGCCAGCGCCCGCTCGGCTGAGTCTTTCGCCAGCTCCGGCTGCTTGTCGTTCGCCGTCAACAGGTCGGCGCAGCGGAGCGCCGCGGCGCGGCCGAACACGACGAGGTCGATCAGCGAATTCGAGCCCAGCCGGTTGGCGCCGTGCACCGAGACGCAGGCCGCCTCGCCCAGCGCCATTAGCCCCGGCACCACATGATCGGGATTGCCGTCTTTCTTGATCAGGGCTTCGCCGTGATAGTTCGTGGCGACGCCGCCCATGTTGTAATGCACCGTCGGCACGATCGGCACTGGCTCGCGGGTCAGATCGACGCCGGCAAAAATGCGCGCGGATTCGGTGATGCCGGGCAGGCGCTCGGCGAGGATTTTCGGATCAAGATGGTCGAGGTGCAGGAAGATATGATCTTTCTTCGGTCCGACGCCGCGGCCTTCGCGGATTTCGATGGTCATGGCGCGCGACACCACGTCGCGTGAGGCGAGGTCCTTGGCCGACGGCGCATAGCGCTCCATGAAGCGCTCGCCGGCCGAATTGACGAGATAGGCGCCTTCGCCGCGCGCCCCTTCGGTGATCAGCACGCCGGCGCCATAGACGCCGGTCGGATGGAATTGCACGAATTCCATGTCTTGCAGCGGCAGGCCGGCGCGCAGCACCATGGCGTTGCCGTCGCCGGTCTGGGTATGGGCGCCGGTGCATGACGCATAAGCGCGGCCATAGCCGCCGGTGGCGATGATGGTCGTCTGCGCGGCGAAACGATGAATCGTGCCGTCGTCGAGATTGAGCGCGATAACGCCGCGGCAGCGGCCGTCATCGTCCATCATCAGGTCGATGGCGAAATATTCGATGAAGAACTCGGTCTGATGGCGCAACGCCTGGCCGTACATGGTGTGCAGCATGGCGTGGCCGGTGCGGTCGGCCGCGGCGCAGGTCCGCTGCGCGGTGCCCTTGCCGTAATGGGTGGTCATGCCGCCGAACGGGCGCTGATAAATCTTGCCGTCCTCGCGCCGCGAAAACGGCAACCCCCAGTGCTCCAGCTCGTAGACCGCTTCGGGTGCGCTGCGGCACATATATTCGATGGCATCCTGGTCGCCGAGCCAGTCCGAACCCTTCACGGTGTCGTACATGTGCCAGCGCCAATCGTCCTCGCCCATATTGCCCAGCGCTGCGGCAATGCCGCCCTGCGCCGCCACCGTATGCGAGCGAGTCGGAAACACCTTGGTGATGCAGGCGGTGCGCAAGCCGGATTCGCTGCAGCCGACCACCGCACGCAAGCCCGCGCCGCCGGCGCCGATCACCACCACGTCGTAGATGTGATCTTCGATCGGGTAGGCGCGGCCGTTGACGGCGGCAGCGGAGCTGCCGTTCTTGCCGCCGTTTGCTCCATTCTCTGCCATGGTCACAGTCCGAAGGATAGCTTGAGGATGCCGAAGACCGCGGCAAGCCCGACGGCGAAGGTGAAGAAGGTGTTGGCCATCAGCAGCGTCAGCTTGGCCGATTCGTCGTGAACGTAATCCTCGATGATGACAGCCATGCCGAGACGCATATGCACCGTGATCGAGATGACGAACAACAGCATGATGATGGCGATCGCCGGCGAGCCCAGGATCTGCGCCACCGCGGCCTGATTGCGACCGAGCAGCGTGATCAGGATGATGATCGCAGCGATCGTCAGCGGGATATTGGCGACCGCGGTCAGCCGCTGATGCCAAAAATGCTCGGTGCCGGATTTCGCCGCGCCGCGGCCAAGCACGCGCGCCAGCGGGGTGCGAATGTGTTGCGGCGCGCTCACTGCGATCCCCCCATCATCAGCAACACGAAAATCCACAGGATCACCGTGATCGCGATCGAGCCGATCAGGTTGGCGGCGGCAAGCCATTCGCGCTCGCCCGGCCCAAGGCCCCGGCCGGTATCCCAGATCAGGTGGCGGATGCCGCCGAGCATGTGGTGGATCACCGACCAAGTGTAGCCGAACAGAATAAGTCGGCCGATCCACGATCCGGCGAACCATTGGAAGCGGGCATAGCCGTTGGGGCTTGCGGCGGCGATCAGCCACCACGCCAACAACAACGTGCCGAAATAATTGGCAAAGCCGGTGATGCGATGCGCAATCGACATCATCATCGTCAGCATCGGACGGTAGATCTGCAGGTGCGGCGAGAGCGGCCGCTCAGCGCGGGGGTGTGCTTCGAGCGGGCGAGTGTCGGCCATGGGCATCATCCGAATTCGCCTCAGGCGATATCTGCCCCGGCGTGGGCTTCGTTCCTATCCAATCCCTGCGTCTGCTGCAATGCGATAGCGCACGGAATCGCGTAGCCGGGAGATCGGTACGATTTCGTATTAGACGAAATCATAGGCTTGAGACATCGTGATGCAATGGGCAATATCTTAAGTCTCATTTCGCCTTATACGAAGGTAGCCTTCCGTTATGCGGTTCGATCTCATCGATCTTTCGCTGTTTCGCCATGTCGTCGAGGCCGGCAGTATCACCCATGGCGCCGAGCGGGCACATCTGGCGCTTGCAGCGGCCTCGACTCGCATCCGGGCGATGGAGGAAGTACTCGGCGCGCCGCTGTTGACGCGCACCCGGCAGGGCGTGACGCCGACGCAAGCCGGCCGCACGCTGCTGCAGCATGCGCGCGCCATTTTGCGCCAGGCCGAGCGGCTGCATGAGGACCTCGGCGCCTATAGCGGCGGGCTGGCGGGTCAAATCCGGGTGTTGTCAAACACCAATGCCTTGACCGAGTTCCTGCCCGAAGCGCTGTCGTCGTTTCTCGCCGCGCATCCTAACGTCAGCGTCGATCTGGAGGAGCGCTTAAGCGACGAGATCGTCGGCCTGATCGCCGAAGGTGTCGCCGACCTCGGCGTCGTCGCCGGGACGGTCGACGCCGGCGGCCTCGAAACCTATCCGTTCCGCAGCGACCGCTTCGTGCTCGTCGTGGCGCAGGACGATCCCCTCGCCAAGCGCGCCAAGATCGCTTTCGAAGACGTGCTCGATCAGGATTTCGTTGGGCTGGATCGCGCCAGCGCCATTCAGCGCTTTCTCGCCGCCAAGGCCTTGCGCGTCGGCCGGCCATTGCGGCTGCGCGTGCAATTGCGGTCGTTCGACGCCGTGTGCCGGCTGGTCGAATGCAAGGTCGGCATCGGCATCGTGCCGGAAACCACCGCGCGGCGGGTGGCGAAGACGATGGCGATCAAGGCGATCACCCTGTCCGACGCCTGGGCGGTGCGCGATCTGACGATCTGCGTGCGCGCCATCAAGGAGCTGCCGCTTTACGCGCGGCAACTGGTGGAGCATCTCAGGAGTCAGAGACCGGACGTCAGGGATCAGGTAAAAACTTGATGCCGGATTCCTGATTCCCGTTACCTGATCATCAGCACCCAATAATCGGGATCGCGTGATCTGGCGTTGGCGTTAACGTTTCAAGGTAAAAGCGGGTCCGCGAGATTGCGATCGCATCTGCATTGAACGGCTCAGCGCTGCCGACCTAGCCGTGTACCTTCGCTGTCAGCTCGACGCCTAGCGCTTTCATCACCGCGATCGTCGTTTTCAGCGTCGGATTGCCGTTCCCGCTGAATGAACGATAGAGCTGCTCGCGCGATAGACCGGTGTCTTTCGCGATCTGAGTCATGCCCCTGGCGCGGGCCACCACACCGAGCGCATGCGCAATATAGGTGGCATCTTCGGTGGCGAAGGCTTCCGCCATGAAGGCCGCAATTGCTGCATTGGAAGCGAGGTCTTCAGCGGGATCGTAGGTCGTCAATTTTTCAATCATTCATCGCTCCATTCCCTGGCGAGCCGCTTCGCCGTTTTGATATCTTTGGCTTGGGTGCTTTTGTCACCGCCACTGAGCAGCACAATCACCGTTTTGCCTCGCCGTTGAAAATAGATGCGTTAGCCGGGGCCAAAGTGGATACGCAGTTCGCTGAGCCCCTCTCCTACTGGTTCCACATCGCCCGCATGCCCATAGGCGAGTCGGTCCAAGCGGGAAGCGATCAACGCCCGCGCCCGCTCATCCTTAAGGTGCATCCGCCATTTGCGGAATGTCTCAGTCTGCTTCAGTTCGAACATGAATGTAGTTTATAAACTACTTTTGTCAAACCCCAAGCCCGCGACAGGGCCTTGCACGTCGGCCGATCGAATTTGTTCGGCGCGTGGTCGCATCACCTGATCATCAGCACCCAATAATCGAGATCGAGCAGCACCGCGGGATCGTAGTCGTCGCCGCTCTTGTAGGGGAAGTCGCCGCTACTCTTGTCGCAGGTGGCGACGGTGCGCAGCCGCAAAGCCGCAACATCGGCGCGGCCGGGCAGTTCAGCCTTGGCCAGGACCTCCGACCATGCATACACGGTGCCGCCGGCAAACAGCGGGGCCACATGACGGCCGCCATTGATGGCGGCGACATGGAAGGCATTGGCCAGCCCGTTGAAAGACAATGCCCGCGCCAGCGAAATGACATGACCGCCATAGATCAGACGGCGGCCAAAGCGGCCCTGCTTGGCGGCGAACAGATCGAAATGAATCCGCGCGGTGTTCTGATAAAGCCGGGTCGCTGTCATATGCTCGGCTTCCTCGACGGTAATGCCGTCGACATGATCGATCTTCTCGCCGACGGCATAGTCGCCGAACTTGTACGGACTGCCGGCGAGTTCCAGGTCGTAAGCCGGCCGCTCGATCGCGGGGCAGGCTTCGCCCAACACCTTCGGATCGAGCGCGGTCGGTAGCCGCGGCACGTGATCGCCCGGCGCCGGGGCCGCTTCATCGCGCTTTCGCACCATCACCCAGCGTACATATTCCAGCACCGGCTTTTGCTCCTGGTTGTAGCCGGTGGTGCGGACATAAACGATGCCGGTCTTGCGGCTCGAGTTTTCCTTCAGCCCGATGACCTCCGATTGCGCCGACAGCGTATCGCCGGGATAGACCGGGCTGCGGAAGCAGCAATTGGCATAGCCGAGATTGGCCACGGCGTTCAGCGAAACGTCGGGCACCGACTTGCCGAATACGATGTGGAAGACGAGAAGATCGTCGATCGGCGAGCGTGGATAGCCGACCGCCTTGGCGAAGGCATCCGACGACTGCACGGCAAAGCGCGCGCCGAACAGGCCGGTATAGAGCGCGACGTCGCCTACGGTGATCGTGCGCGGGGTGGCGTGGCGGATGATTTGTCCGACGCGGAAGTCCTCGAAAAAATTGCCGGGACTATTTTTCGACATTGCAACACCTTTAAAACGAACTGAGAGCTCAAATCCCGGCCACTCGGGCGCGGTACTTAGCGCAGTTCACGCAGCCGTGACAATGCGGCTGAAACCCAATCCGAAACGCCCCGTAGCTTCTTGCGACGACGCGATCGAAGCCATCGTCGCCGGCGGTTCGCCGCCGCAACCCCGAAAATGGAGACTTTCATGTCCAAGCGTCTCGCTTTGCTTGCCGCCGCCGCCGTGCTTGCGGTTGCCGCCGCCGCGCCTACGCCGATTCTCGCGCAGATGTCGGAAAGGACCGTGACCGTCGGCGGCGCGCCGATGTATCCGTCGAAAAACATCATCCAGAACGCGGTCAACTCCAAGGACCACACCACGCTGGTGGCGGCGGTGAAGGCCGCCGGCTTGGTGCAAACGCTGGAAGGCCCCGGTCCGTTCACGGTGTTCGCCCCGACCAACGAAGCCTTCGCCGCGCTGCCGGCCGGCACCGTCGACAATCTGCTCAAGCCCGGGAACAAGGCAACGCTGGTGAAAGTCCTGACCTATCACGTGGTCCCGGGCCGCATGACCGCGATCAAGCTGATGAAAGCGGTCAAGGACGGCGAGGGCGAGGCGCACCTCAAGACGGTCGAAGGCGAGGATCTGACCGTGCAGGAGTCGGCGCCCGGTAAATTGACGGTCACCGATGCCAAGGGTGATGTGGCCGACGTCACGATCGCTGACGTCATGCAGTCCAACGGCGTGATCCACGTCGTCGACAAGGTGCTGATGCCGTAGTTCGCGGCTCGCTCTCGCCAACCTGCCTCTCCCCCGCCGCGCGTCGCGTCGCGGGGAGAGGTTAACGGCTGCCGCGCACTTGCTGAGGGGAGGGTGCTTGCTGACAGGAATGTGAGGCGCATGTGCGCCGGTGTTTTGCTAAAAGCCTGGGTATGACCGCTGAAATCGCCAGCCATTCGTCCGCGCTCCCCGACGCCGCCGCGGCGCCGCTCATTCACCCGACGTGGGTGCGTGTGACGCATTGGCTCAACGCGCTGGCGATGTTCATCATGATCGGATCGGGCTGGCAGATCTATGACGCCTCGCCGCTGTTTTCTTTCCTCTATTTCCCACGGCATATTGCGCTCGGCGAATGGCTGGCCGGGGCGCTGCTGTGGCACTTCGCCGCGATGTGGCTCCTTATGCTTAACGGCGTCGTTTATGTCGTGCTTGGCATCGCGACCGGCCGCTTCCGCCGCAAGCTGTTGCCGATCCGGCCGCATGACGTCGTGAAGGATTTCATCGCCGCGCTGCGCGGTAAGCTCGGGCATGACGATCTTGCGGTCTACAACGCAGTGCAGCGACTGCTCTATCTCGGCGTGATCCTTGCCGGCATCGTCATCGTGCTGTCGGGCCTGTCGATCTGGAAGCCGGTGCAGCTTAAATATCTGACCGCCTTTTTCGGCGGCTACGATACCGCGCGTTATGTGCACTTTTTTGCGATGGCCTCGATCGTGGCGTTTTTGACCATACATATTGCATTGGCGTTCATCGTGCCGAAGAGCCTGCGCGCCATGATCTTCGGCCGTTGAAACGGAGGACGCGATGTCGCGACAGCGCAAGCCGGTGCCTGGCGTCGATCCAAAGCTTCTGATCAAGGATGCGGCGAAACTTATGCCGCAATCCTCGCGTCGGCTGTTCCTGCGCGGCGCCGCAAGCCTCGGCGCGCTGGCGACGCTGACCGGCTGCGACATCATCGACGGTCCGACCTCGGAGAGCGCGCTGCGGGTCATCTCCAATTTCAACGACTGGGTCCAGGCACGGCTGTTCAGCGAGACCACGCTGGCGCCGGAATATCCGGAAAGCGCCATCACCCGGCCGTTTCCGTTCAATGCTTACTACGCGCTTGACGAAGCGCCGCAGGTCGACGCCGACACCTGGAAGCTCGAGATCGGCGGCCTCGTCGACAACAAGAAGCCGTGGACGCTTGCCGAGTTGAACGCTCTGCCGGAAGTCTCGCAGATCACCCGCCAAGTCTGCGTCGAAGGCTGGAGCGCAATCGGCTCCTGGCAGGGCGTGAAGCTCTCGCATTTTCTGAAACTGATCGGCGCCGACACTACGGCCAAATATGTCTGGTTCCAGTGCGCCGAAGGTTATTCGAACACCATCGACATGCCCACCGCGCTGCATCCGCAGACCCAGCTGACGCTCAAATTCGATCATCAGACGCTGCCGGTCGCCTATGGCTTTCCGGTCAAGATCCGCATTCCCACCAAGCTCGGCTTCAAGAATCCGAAATACGTCACCGCCATGTGGGTGCAGAACAACGACGCCGGCGGCTATTGGGAAAACCAGGGCTACAACTGGTTTTCCGGGCAGTAAGGCTCGCCGGCTTGCCAAGCCGGACCAGGCCCTTTAGCAATTCCTTTCCGTCGTTCCGGGGCGCGCGAAGCGCGAGCCCGCAATCCATAATCCCGGCGCGTTTTGCACGATCTCGATCGCCGGGAGTCTGGATTCCGGACAAGCTCCGCTTCGCTCGGCTGCCGGAATGCCGCGCTTGAGTAACTTCGCGAGGCGCCCACCAATGCCCACATTCAATCTTCTTCTGCTGGCCGGCGACGGCATCGGCCCCGAGGTCATGGCCGAGGTCAAGCGGCTGCTTGGTTTTTACGCCAGGACAGGCGTTGCCGATTTCCGCACCGAAGAAGGGCTCGTCGGCGGCGCCTGCTACGACGCGCACAAGGTCGCGATCACCGATGCGACCATGGCCAAGGCGCACGCCGCCGATGCCGTGATCTTTGGCGCAGTCGGCGGTCCGAAATGGGACAAGGTGCCGTTCGAAGCGCGGCCGGAGGCGGGGCTGTTGCGGCTGCGCAAGGAACTCGGCCTGTTCGGCAATATCCGGCCGGCCATCGTCTACCCGGCGCTGGCCGACGCGTCGAGCCTCAAGCGCGAAGCGGTCGAGGGCCTCGACATCGTCATCGTGCGCGAGCTGACCGGCGGCGTCTATTTCGGCGAGCCGAAAACCATCACCGATCTCGGCAACGGCCAAAAGCGCGCCGTCGATACCCAGGTCTACGACACCTACGAAATCGAGCGCATCGCGCGCGTGGCCTTCGACCTGGCGCGGCAACGGCGCAACAAAGTCACCTCGATGGAAAAGCGCAACGTGATGAAGACCGGCATTCTTTGGCACGACGTGGTCGAGGCCGTCCATGCGCGCGAGTACAAGGACGTGCAGCTCGAACACATGCTGGCCGACTCGGGCGGCATGCAGTTGGTGCGCTGGCCGAAACAGTTCGACGTCATCGTCACCGACAACCTGTTCGGCGACATGCTGTCCGACATCGCCGCCATGCTGACCGGCTCGCTCGGCATGCTGCCGTCGGCTTCGCTGGGCGAGGCCGACGCCAAGACCAAGCGGCGCAAAGCGATGTACGAGCCGGTGCACGGCTCGGCGCCGGACATTGCCGGCAAGGGCATGGCGAATCCGATCGCCATGCTGGCCTCGTTCGCCATGGCGCTGCGCTATTCTTTCGCCATGGGCAAGGAGGCCGACCGGCTGGACGCGGCGATCGCTGGCGTGCTCGCCAAGGGCCTGCGCACCGCCGACATCAAGTCCGAAGGCGCCAAA
>Ga0335074_10007724_pt1 | contig 14920 bp, 14 predicted proteins | sample Lox_Sample_23_FD_206715 | JGI IMG/M metagenome (GOLD analysis project Ga0335074, IMG submission 206715) | Soil microbial communities from Loxahatchee National Wildlife Refuge, Florida, United States - Lox_Sample_2.3 | ecosystem: Environmental > Terrestrial > Soil > Wetlands | place: USA...
GTGACGCCGCTGGCGGCTGGATGGCGCGACCGGGTGCCGCTGCACCAGCTGCATCCGCTGCTCGTGCACGTCTGCCTGTTCGGCGCTTCCTACCGGGCCGCCGCCGTCAGCGCGGCCCGCGCAGCTCGGGCCAGCGTGCGCTGACCTGCGTAAACTAGAACTGTCTTGTCTATAATCCCTATAGATATGATAGGGTGTGTGCAATGGTGCACTCAGGGCAGGGGGAGACCATGTCGATCGGGAACCTAGCCCAGGTGACCTCTTGGCAGGAGCCGACGCTAGCCGCGGATCCGCAGCGTGAGCGCATCGTCGCCGCCCAGGCCGGCCTGATCGTGCACGGCGGGGAGCAGCTCAACTGCGAGACGCCGCCAGCCAGCCTTGGCGCCGGGCTTACGCCGACCGCCCAGTTCTACCGGCGCAATCACTTTGCCGTGCCGCTGCTCGACGAGGCCCGGTGGCGGCTTGGTGTCAGCGGGCTTGTTGACCAGGAGATGAGCCTGAGCCTGCATGAGCTGACCCAGCTTCCGGCCGAGACCATGGTGGTCACGATGGAGTGCGCCGGGAACGACAGGGTGCGGTTCGAGCGGCCGGCGAGCGGGGTGCAATGGGGCCCGGGGGCAGTGGGCACAGCGGAGTGGACCGGTCCGCGGCTGGAGGACGTGCTGCGGCGGGCGGGGATCCGTCCCGGCGCCCGGGAGGTAATTTTCAGCGGCGCCGACAGCGGCAGCGTCGAGGGTTCGGCCGAGCCGATCAGGTTCGAGCGCAGCCTGTCGGTAGCCGACGCGCTGGAGTCCGGTGCGCTGCTCGCCTACGCGATGAACGGGCGGCCGCTTCCGGCCCGGCACGGCTATCCGCTGCGGCTTGTCGTTCCCGGCTGGTACGGGATGGCGTCGGTCAAGTGGCTGACCGACGTCCAGGTGACCGGCGAGTCGTTCCGCGGCTACTTCCAGGACACCCACTACGTCTACGAACGTGGCGGCCGCCGGGAACCGGTCCGCCTGATGCAGGTCCGCGCCCTGATCACCCGGCCAGCGACCGGCCAGGAACTGGCCAGTGGCGCGGTAGCCGTCCGCGGAGTCGCGTGGTCCGGTGCTGCCCCCATCGACCGGGTCGACGTCAGCGTGGCTCGCGGCCGGTGGCAGAAGGCGCGGTTGATCGGCACCGCCGACACCTGCGGGTGGCAGCAGTGGGAGTTCCTGGCGGCCGGCCTGCACCCGGGGGAGACGGTCATCCGCGCCCGGGCCACGGACATGGTCGGCCAGGCACAGCCGGAGCAGCCAGAGTGGAACCGTCTCGGCTATGCGGCCAACTTCATCCACGAGGTCCGGGTGGTCCTCCGCTGAGGTATTCGGTCGCGGCCGGCGCCGGTCCCGGGGCCGCACCGGGACCAGACTCGGGCCGGACGTGTCGTCCCCGTCCCGGTGTTAACGGTCGGTTTGAGTCGATGATGTCGGGTTCCTCGCTGTCGATGGGTTCCGGCATACTCTGCCTGGCCTCGGGCGCCAGCGGGATCGCGATCGCGAACGTAGCCCCGCTGCCGGGCTGGGACTGGATCCACACCGTGCCGCCGTGCGCTGCGACCAGCGCGGCCACGATGGACAGGCCGAGCCCGGCGCCGCCGCCCGACCTCCTGGTCCGCGCCGGGTCACCCCGGTAGAACCGCTCGAACACGTGCTCCGCTTGCTGCTGCGTGAGCCCCTGCCCCGAGTCGGCGACCTCGAGGACCACGGCCGGGATCGCGGGCGCGTCGGTGCGGCCGGCCACAGCGAACGCGGTCTCGCCCGCGCCTCGACGGGCCCACCGGGCAGCGTCGGCCGCTGCCGCTGCCGCGCGCCACTCGTCGAGGCTGCCCGACCGGACCCGGACCTCTATCGAGGCCCCTTCAGGCGTGTGGTTGATGGCGTTCGTCACGAGGTTTCCGATCACCTGGCGGAGCCTCACTTCATCACCCAGAACGATCGGCGCTGCGCCGCCGCCCACGGTCAGGCTAATGTCGCGCTGGGGAGCGACAACCCTCGCGTCATGGACGGTGTCGGCGGCGATCGTCAGCATGTCGACCGGGCGCTGCTCCAGCGGGCGCTGCTGATCCAGCCGGGCCAGCAGCAGCATGTCCTCCACCAGGACGCCCATCCGCGACGACTCCTGCTCCACCCGCTGCATGATCCGGTCGAGGTCGGCCCGGTGCAGCTGCTGGTCGCCGTTCGCAGCGGCGGCCTCGGCCGGCGCGTTCGTGTCCGGCGTGCTCGCCGAGTCGGAGTCCCCGGCATTGGCCAGGGCCGGCCGGTCAGGCAGGGCAGGAAGCTCGGCGACGCCGCCGCGCTGCCGGTAGTACTCGGCGAAGCCGCGGATCGCGGTCAGCGGGGTCCGCAGCTCGTGACTGGCGTCGGCGACGAACTGCCGCATCCGTGCCTCAGAACGCCGGGCGGCCTCTTCTGATCTGGTGCGCGCGTCGAAGGCGGCCTCGATCTGGGAGAGCATGGCGTTGAGCGACATCCCCAGCCTGCCAACCTCCGTCCGCGGGTCGCGGTCAGGCACCCGGCTGGACAGGTCACCGGCAGCGATCGCGGCCGCGACGTGCTCGATATCGGTCAGCGGCCGCAGACTGGCCCGGACCACGGCCACCCCGATGACCGCCAGCACGAGCACGACCGCCGCGCTCACTAGCAGGTCGACCTCGGTCAGGACGTTGACCGACCGGGTGATGTTGCCCAGTGGGTAACCAACGACGACGATGACCGGCTGGAAGCTAACCGACCCGCTGGTGTTTCCGACCGGCAGCGTGGTTTCCGTTGTAATGACCAGCCAGTTGTTGCCCGACGCGTCAGCAACGGTGACCGGTCTGCCCTGGTTAGCGGAAAGCCAGGCCTGGTTTGTCGGGATCTGCGGCGGTGGCGTCTGGTTGCCAAAGGCCCCGCCGCCGCCCGGGCCGGCCAACTGGAGTTGCTGGCCGTTGGAAGTGAGCAGCCACACTTGGTCGACGCCGTCGCCGAGGAACCCCCCGTTCAGATGGTTTGAGTTGAGCCGGTTGTCGACCTGGTTTGAATAGCTCCTGACCTGGTCCTGCGCCTGATGAATCAGGTAGTCGCCGAAGAAGGCCCGGCTGGTGAAGCTGATGATGGCCAGCGCGATGATCACCAGGGTCAGCACCGCGGTGATCATTTTTACGCGCAGCGGCGTCCGGTCCGGCAGCCCCCGCAGGCGCTGCCAGAAGCGGCCCCCTCCCCCTGCCGAGGACATCGCGATCGCAGATCCCTAGGTCGACGGCAGCCGGAGGACGTAGCCGACGCCGCGCAGGGTGTGCAGCAGGTGCGGCTCGGTGGTGTCTACCTTGCGCCGCAGCACCGAGACGTAGGACTCCACGATGCCGGTGTCCCCGCGGAAGTCGTAATCCCAGACATGGTCGAGGATCTGCATCTTGGAGAGCACCCGGTTGGCGTTGCTCATGAAGTACCTGAGCAGCTTGAACTCGGTCGGCGAGAGCTGGATCTGGGTGCCGTCCCGCCACACCTCATGGCTGTCCTCGTCGAGTTCGAGGTCGGCGAACTTCAGCCGCGGCGGCGGCTCGGACCCGTCACCCCTGGTGCGGCGGAGTACTGCGCGGATCCTGGCGATCACTTCTTCCAGGCTGAACGGCTTGGTGACGTAGTCATCGCCGCCGAGAGTCAGGCCGCGGATCTTGTCTTCGGTGGAGTCGCGCGCGGTCAGGAACACCACGGGGATCCTGGCGCCACCGCCGCGCAGCCGCCGGACGACGTCGAACCCGTCCATGTCTGGCAGCATGACGTCCAGCACGATGAGGTCGGGGCGGTGCCGCTGGGCTGCCTGAACCGCCTCGGTCCCGGCGGCAGCAGTGATCACGTCGAAGCCCGCGTAACGCAGGCTCGCCGACAGCAGCTCCAGGATGTTGGGCTCGTCTTCGACGACGAGCAACCGGGCGTCCGGCTGCCGACGCCCATCGCTCGACGGTGTGGTCATCGCACTATGGTGGGGTTTCTTCCTGAAGGTTACCTGAAAGCGTGCTGGCGCTACTCTCCACAATACTGCCGGGCACGACGTTTGGCCCGGTCAGGTAGTGGGGACCTGGTCTGGGCCTCGATCCTCAGCCGGTCGTCGTGCCGGTCAGCAGGCCCGGCGGGACTGTCTGGTTGTTCTGCAGCGCGCCGAACAACTGGAGGGCCTGGGTCCGGTTCCAGAGCACGGCGTCGCCAGCGTTCGAGGTGTAGTAGTTCGCGTCGGCGATCGGGACGGTGCCGGTCAGCGGATTGCGCAGTGCGCGCGCCATCTGGACCAGGCTGTACAGGTCCGTGCCCTGGTCAACGGTGATCGCGCTCGCGGCACCGGAACCGAACGGCACGGCCACGAAGGGGTTGAGGTAGACGCTCGGGCTGGTGCCCTTGTCCAGCAGCGCCTTGAGGAACGCCCGCTGGTCCTGCATCCGCTGCAGGTCCTCGTCAGCGAAGGAGTGCCTGTCCCGGACGAAGGCCAGCGCCTGCGCGCCGTTCATGTTCTGGCAGCCGGCGTTGAAGTCGGCGCCCGAGTCGACGTCGTGCAGCGGTGCCGACAGGCAGACTCTCACGCCGCCGACGTCGTTGACCACGCTGTCCAGGCCCAGGAACCCGATACTGACGTAGTGGTTGATGCGCAGGCCGGTGACGTTCTCGACGGTCTGGACCAGCAGTGCCGGGCCGCCGAGCCCGAGCGCCGCGTTGATCTTGTTTTCGCCGTACCCCGGAATCGGCACGTACGAGTCGCGCGGGATGCTGACCAGCACCGGCCTGCCGCTGCCGATGTGCAGCAGCATGAGCGAGTCGGAGTTGTCCGTGCCGAAGTCGAACCCCACGTGCAGCTGCTGGATCTGCTGGTTGGTCAGGCCGTCGCGGCCGTCCGAGCCGGCGATCAGCCAGTTCTGGCCGGCCGACTGGCCGGTGAAGGCCGGCAGCGTCACCGACCGGTTCAGCTTGCTGTTCACGTAGAAGTAGAAGCCGACGGTGGCCACCAGGAGCAGCGCGACCAGGAGGCAGAGGACCCCGATGATCCGGCGCGGGCGCAGCCAGCGCCGCCAGCCGCGCGGCCGGCCGCCGCCGAACCCGCCGCCCGGGGCGCGCCTGCTGCTGGGCAGCGCGGCCGGCCGGGAACTGTGCGCCGCCGAGCGGGCCGGGGGCTGCTCGGGCCAAATGCTGCTGGATCCCTGCCCGGCCCGCGGGCGCGCCGTGCCCTGGGTGTAGCTGGGAGCCGGCACCCGGGCGGCGGGCTCCGCCGGGCCTGAATCGCTGCCCGCACGGTCCCTGGACCAGCCCTCTGGCCAGTTGCTGCTCAATGTCCACCCCATCCGTCCGGTGACACAGTCCGGTGACACACGTTGACCCTTTGTCTCTACCTGCAAGAGGACGCCGCAGCCAACCAAACTCGGCAAAGTTCCAGAAAGCTGGAAACAAAGTGCCTAGCCAGCGCGGCCCTGCCACCAGATAGTCACGAGGTCACGCCCCGGCGACGGGAGGCCTGAGATGCCTGGGGAACTGGCCGGGTTCTCCGGGTCGGCGTCGGCCTGGATCAGGGCTTCGGCGACCTCAGCGGCCCGATCTGGCGGCAGGCACAGCCGCCGGCGGGTTACATCGGCGAGTTCCGCCAGGCTGGCGTAGTCCTGGCCGTGCTGGCCGCGCCACTCCTGGTGCCCGGGCTCTAGCCCCATCGCCTGCAGGACGCCGACCAGGTCCGCGGCAGTGGGGGAGTCCGGGCGGCGCAGCCCATGGAACCTCAGCCACAGCGGGTTCAGCGGCGTCAGCGGATGCCGCGCGGTGACCTCAACGACGACCAGGCGCCGGGCGCTGCTGGTCAGCGCTTTCACAAACGGCTCCATCTCGGCGACGTTGTACAGAACGTGGTGGCAGGTCACGACGTCGGCGGGCGCCGTGCGCGATGCTATGTCGGGCCACCGTCCAGCTACGGTCCGTGCGATGACGCCGGCTCTGGCGGCGCGTTCCGCCAGCCGGGTGAGCATCGCGGCGCTGGTGTCGACCGCCTCCAGCGACGTGGTCCGCGGCAGCAGCGCCAGGCTCGCCGCGCCGGCCCCCGATCCCACATCAAGAACGCTCCCCGGCGGGTCCAGGGCAGCCCAGGCCCGCTCATACGACGGGCCCGACGGTGCCGCGCCAGCCCGGTCGGCCCGGCTCGCGAATACCTGCGGCGGTATCACCCACGGGGACTCGCTGACAGCCGCTGTGATGTGCTCGGGTATCGCCCACGCAGTCAGGTCGGCTCGCCACTGCCGCAGCCGTTCGCTGAGGTCAGCCGCTGGCCGCATGCCCTAACAGTACGACCGGCGCGGCGCGCTGGTCAGGTCGGCCCGGCGGGCGCACTTTTGAGAAAGCGTGTCAGCGGGTAGTCCAGTTTGCCCTTGAGGAGATCGTCGAGGTTCGGCCGTATCGAGACGCACGCGTGAGCCGGGTTCCCCGCAATCACGGGCCATTTTTCGGCACCGCGTCAGGGAACTTGTCCTCGTTCATATAAATGCGCTGGCCGGTCGGCTGGAGGCCCGCCTTCTGCATGAACGGGAACACATGAGCGTCCGATCCTGCAAACGTCATCGCTCGCTCCGTGGCTCGCCATGGGATCGCCCGCTCTGACGCCTGCAGGCCTGCGCGGCATGCTACTTCCGCTATGTGCTGGCTGTCCGGGGTAAAGGCCAGACGCGGCCGAAGCCGGTCATAGGTTGGGACGGTGTCTGGTCAGCAGGGTGACGGCCCGTATCTGGATCTCGATCGCGATGCCTGGCGTGCTCTTCGCGCCAGCACACCCATGTCACTGAATGCCGCGGACCTTGATGAGCTGCGCGGCCTCGCCGATCCGATCCAGCTCAGTGAAGTCGAGGACATTTACTTGCCGCTGAGCAGGCTGCTGCGGCTGTTCTACGAGGCCAGCGCCGGGTTGCGGGAGACGGTCGGGGGGTTCCTCGGCGAGCGGATCCGGCCGGTGCCGTTCATCATCGCGGTCGCTGGCAGCGTCGCCGTCGGCAAGTCCACGACCGCCCGGGTGCTGCGCGCGCTGGTCTCCCGGTGGCCGCAGCAGCCGGCCACCGACCTGGTGACAACGGACAGCTTCCTGTACCCCAACGAGGTTCTGCAGCAGCGCGGGCTGGCCAGCCGCAAGGGCTTCCCGGAGTCATACGACCGGAGGGCGCTGCTGCGCTTCGTGCAGCAGGTGCGGGCTGGCGCAGCCGAGGTCACCGCGCCTGTCTACTCCCACCTGGCCTACGACATCGTGCCGGGGGAGCGGCAGTCCGTGCGCCGACCCGACATCCTCATCCTCGAGGGGATCAACGTGCTGCAGCCAGCCCGGGCCGGCGCTCTCACGCTGGCCGACTTCTTCGACTTCTCGATATATGTAGACGCGCGGACAGACCACATCCGGCAATGGTTTCTCGGGCGGCTGCACGCGCTCCGGGCTACCGCGTTCACCGACCCGCAGTCCCCGTTCAGGAATCTTGCCCAGGTCAGCATCGCGGACGTCGACGCGTTCGGCACCGAGATCTGGAAAACGATCAACGAGGTCAACCTGGTCGAGAACATCCAGCCCACCCGGGCCAGAGCCACGCTTGTTCTGCACAAGGACGCCGACCACTCAGTGACCCACGTCCGCCTCCGCCGGTTCTGACCTCCGGTCGCGCGGGGCGCGCCGAAGACGGTTCCGGTACGGGCCGCCCGGCGGCGCCCGGAACGCCGGTTCTAGCCCCCGGGGGCGCCCGGAACACGGTCGCCGGCCCCGCGCTGTTGCTGTACCACCAGCCCGGGCCCCGCGACCGGCCTGCCAGGGCGTCTGCAACCCCAGCAGGGGCCCCGCGTTGGCCCTGCCGGCCCCAGCAAGGGGCCCGCGCTGGGCCTGCCAGCCCCCCGCAACCCCCAGCAAGGGCCCATGGCGGGGCTGTTAGCTCCCCGCAACTCGCCCGCAACCCAATGCCGCTGACACAAATCCGGCACGGGCGCGCCCGGCCTCATGAGCGCGGAAGTCTTCCGCGAACACGATGATTCCGGAATCTGGCCCGCGCCCCGTAACGGCGGCATTCCGTCAGGGGAATCCTTGCCGCCTCGCTCACCGCAATCGGCCGAGTGACGTCAGGCCAGTCGGGCCACGATGCTGCGGCTGACGCGCTGGAGTTCCTCGTCATTCTTGATGCTCCCGTACCGGCCGCTGCGCCGCTTCTGGGCTAGCTCCGACCGGAGCTGCGGAAGGGCCGGCAGCGCAGCGGAACCCATCCGGTCCAGGCAGCCGACGACGTGGTTGGCGGTTGCGCCGTTTTTCGCCCATGCCTGCAGCAGCGTGTCCAGTACTGCCGGTGTCTCCGCGTCGCGGGCGATCTCCCAGAGCGCGCCAGCGCAATGGATGCGTACCCAGTCGTAGCTGGCGGCCAGCAGTTCCCGCAGCCGCGGCACGGCGGCAGCGGCGGCTGGACCGATCTGCGCGAGCATGTCCGCCGCTCCAGTGATCGCGAAGACGGTGCTGCCGTCGAGTTGTGCCAGCAGCATCGGCAGCGCCGTGTCCGGGTCGGCTGTGACGGCCCACAACGCCGCGACCGCGGCGGAACGCACCTGTGCGAGTCCCTTTATCCCACCGCGCCGCACCCAGGGGTCGGGGTCAGCGGCGAATCCGACGAACGCCTCGCAGCGTTCGCGCATCATCGCTGCTGCCGCCGGGTACCCCATCTCTTCGCCGTTGCAGCCGAAGTAGCAGACATCGCACCGCTCGATCGACGTAGTGCCGATGCTGACGAGCAGCTCGACAATTGCGCCCCGGCCGGGCGTCGCGGCGTCGTCGGCCAGCTCGAACAAGAACGGCAAAGCCGCTGTTGTGCACTGATACACATCGCCCTGGTGGTGAACGGCGCTGTAGAACCTGGCCAGAGCTTTCTCGCGCTCGTTAGCGTCGGCGGAGCGCAGCGCTGCCAGCAGTGCCGGAATTTCCTCAGCGGTGCCGTAGGCGTGCTGCATGGATGACCAGTCGACGTCAGAGACTCCGTTAAACACATGCGGAACTATGCCGGATGCCACCGACAATGCCCCGCTGGATCAGGGCCGTCAGGACCCGCTGTTCCGGGCCGTTTACGCCCGCACCAACCGGATTCGTCCGCTCTTGGTCAAGGTTGTGTCAGCCATTCCTCAAATAGCTGATCACCGGAGGTACGTTCAGTGGCTGGGAGGAGAGCCTGAACGTAGGGCCGCTGGTGTTCGCTTGCGGAGGTCGCGATGAGCCTCGTCCCGCCGGCGGTCCATGCGTCCTCGGATGCCGGTGATCAGGTAACCCGCGCGGGCGCCAGAGCCCGCTGGCTGGTGCTGGCGTGCTACCTGCTGGGCGCGGTTGTGCTGACGGTCCGGCTGTGGGCTGATCCAGCGGGTCACATGCAGGCCAGCGACCCGCACGACGTCGATCTGTTCGCCTGGTTCATGCGGTACGCGGCGACCGCTGTCAGCCACGGCAGGCTGCCGTCGCTGGTGACAACCTCGCTGAACGCACCGCAGGGCGTCAGCGTGATGTGGAACACGTCGTTTCTGCTCCCAGGTGTGCTGCTCGCTCCGGTGACGTTGCTGGCCGGACCGCAGGTCAGCCTGACCATCGTTCTGACCCTTGGTTACGCCGGCTCAGCGGCCAGCCTGTTCCTGGTCTTGCGCCGGTGGGGGGCCAGCGTCCCGGCGGCCGCTCTCGGCGGCGCCGTTTACGGCTTCTCGCCCGCACTGGTGAATTCAGGGTTTGGCCATTACCAGCTCGCGCCGGCGGTGCTGCCGCCGCTGATGATCGACGCCCTGCTACGGATCGTCACCGGCCGCGGAAGCGCTGTGCGCGCCGGCGCCTGGCTGGGCCTGCTCGCGGCGGCGCAGGTGTTCATCGGGGAAGAACTGCTGGTTGATACCGCGCTGGCCGGTGGGCTGCTGGTTGCGGTGCTCGCGGCGCAGCGGCCTCGCGCGGTGGTGTACCAAGCCCGCGGCGTGGCAGCTGGCCTGGCCACGGCGGCCGCAGTCACAGCACTGCTCAGTGGGTACGCCCTGTGGGTGCAGATCCGGGGACCGCTGCACGAGCACAGCCTCCTGCTCAGTTCGTGGTCGGGGGATCTGGCCTCCTATGTCGTCCCGCCGGGTCAGCTGCTCATTCACACGCCGGCCAGCGCGGCCCTCGCGAACAGCTTCCAGCCTGGCGGGGCGTCGGAGTACCTCGGTTACCTCGGTGTGCCGCTGCTGCTGCTACTGCCGGTCCTCATGATCCGTTTCCGCCGGGATCCGAAAGTCCGCGCTGCGGGCTGGACGTTCGCGCTGCTGGAGCTGTGCTCCCTCGGCGGCGGCACCCTGGTCATCGGCAGCTTCCACATCCCCGGATATCTCCTGCCCTGGCACTGGCTTCAGGGTCTGCCCGGCATCGCCCAGGTGATGCCGGACCGGTTTGCGATACTCGCGGACGGCGCGGCCGCCGCCCTGCTGGCCTTCTCGCTCGACCGGGTGCGCTCGGCGCCGCCGCGGGCTGAGCGCTGGCGCAGATACGCCCCGGCCGCCGTGATCGCGCTAGCGATCGTGCCGATCATTCCGACGCCCTTCCAGACCACTCCAGTCGCGCCGACGCCCGCTGGCTGGCAGGCGGCATTCGTCAGGCTGCGGCTGAACCCCGCCGCCCCCGTGCTCACCGTTCCGGTTCCGATACTGCGCTGCACGCTGGCGATGCGCTGGCAGGCGGACACGAGCGTGCCCGGCTCGATGATCGGCGGTTACTTTCTCGGGCCCGATCAGACCGGGCAGGCCGCCTTTTCCCCTGGCACTACCTTGATCAGTGCCCGCTATCTGGATGACCTCTGGCAGGGGGCACCACCGTCCTCCAGCGATACGGCACAGCTTCGTTCCGAGCTGGCCTACTGGCGGCCCGCCGCGATCGTCGCGGTCACCAGCCTGCATTCGACCCTTGAACGTGTCCTGACCGGGCTAGTCGGCCCGCCCACGTTCGGTGTCAAAAGCGTCCTTGTGTGGCGGCTGTAGCCGGGTCTCACTGACCGGACGCTGAGTGATCGCCTGGCACTGACGCAGCACCCGGCCACCCCACGCTGACCCGCACATCAACGCGAAGACGCCCATCACGAGGAGCACCCAGAACAGCAGAGAGCCGAGCCCGTAGAAGAACATCTGGCCTACCTTCTTCCTGCCACCAGCGGGCCCGGATCGCGTCGTCGCTGGTCCGTTCCCATGGCCCCAGCTCACCGCGCGAACCTGAACGCCTGCTGCGAGCGCACGGAAAGCGGCCTCCGCAGAAGGTCAGGAACAGGGAAACCGCGCCACTACTGCGGCGGGGCAAGCGCGGTTAACGCGCCTCAGGCCAGGGCGCGGTCAGAAGATCCGCCGGGCGCAGCCGGAATTGCTGCAGCCGCAGCCGGTGGTATTTCTCGGTCTCACCGACCCACTGCATCCCGATGCGGCGCACAGTGGCCATTGCCCGCGTGTTAGCCGGCCGCACCAGTGCGATGACCTGCTCGATGCCTTGCTCGAACGCCCAGCGAGCCAGGGCCAGCCCGGCTTCGGAGGCGTAGCCGTGCCCCCACGCACCGGGGCCAAGCTGCCAGCCGATTTCGAACTCCTCGTCGGGCGGCAGTGGCAGCAGACTCGTCCCGCCGATCACCTGCCCGTCCTGGCGAAGCTCGACGGCCCAGCGGCCCGCCGGGGTGATCATCCGGTTCTCGTCAGCCGACCAATGCTGCAGAAGCAGCCGCATGCCCTCGAGATCAGTGACCTTGCCGATGGTCGGCGTAAGCCACCGGGCGACCTCGGTATCGCCATAGGTGTCAAGGGCGGCAGGAGCATCGTCAGGCTCCCAGCCACGCAGCACGAGCCGTTCGGTGACCAGTCTGTGGGCCATGGGCTCACGATAGCCAGTGTCCCCGTGTGATCTTTGCTGGCGCGCACAGACGCCCCGAACCCTGGTCGCGGGTTTGGGGCGCCCTCGATGTCTCCAGACATCACATGGGGTGAGCGATGGGATTTGAACCCACGACATCCAGGACCACAACCTGGCGCTCTGCCAGCTGAGCTACGCCCACCATCGCCGCTCCGGTGTGCTGGGCGGCTGCGTGCAGCATACCGGGATCAGGTCACCGTTCAGAACCGGTATCGGGAGGACCGGTCTGGGCCGCCTGGGGCGTGACGCCCGACGGGCGGCCCCGGGCGGCCCCGCCCTGGCGGACATGGGCAGGCGTCGAGCCGGCGCCGCCATAGCGCCCGGCTATCTCCCGGGCAGTGGCGGTATCTGGCCCGGGCAGCGGCACGAATACGGCGTCCCGGTAATACTGCAGCTCCCGGATGCTCTCCCGGATGTCAGCCAAGGCCCGGTGCCCGCCGTGCTTGTCAGGGCTGGCGAAGTACACCCGCGGGTACCAGCGCCGGGCGAGTTCCTTGATGCTGGACACGTCCACCATCCGGTAGTGCAGGAACGTGTCGAGCTCGGGCATGTCGCGGGCGATGAACGTACGGTCGGTGGCGATCGAGTTGCCGCACAGCGGTGCCTTGCGCGACTCGGGCACGTGCCGCCGGACGTACGCCAGGACCTGCTCCTGCGCTTCGGCCAGGGTGATCCCGGACGGGAGCTCCTCAAGCAGGCCGGAGACGGTGTGCATGGTGCGCACCACATCCGGCATGGTGTCGAGCGCCTCCGCGGGGGGCTTGATGACGAGGTCCACACCGTCGTCGACCGGGGTGAGCTGCGCATCGGTGACAATGCACGCGATCTCTATCAGCGCATCACGGGCGAGGTTGAGCCCGGTCATCTCGCAGTCGATCCAGACGAGGTGGTCGGTCATCCCCTAAGGGTAGGCCAGCCAGCGGTTAGTCTGACTATTCAGTCTTCCGAACGCTTGCCGGCTGGCTCAAGCCGGGCGAAAGACGTGATGTGGCCAGGGGGTGAAACCCCGTCGCGAAGAGCTGGATCGGGCGTGGCCGGGCTGAACGCCAGCCGGGCGGGCAGGACCCCGGCCCAGATGCTGGTGTCGTAGTCCTCGGGGTCGTCCGAGGGCGGGCCCGAGCGCATTTTGACCGACGCCTCGGCCAGCGGCAGTTCCAGCACCAGCGTGGCCGCGAGCTCTTTGCGTGTCGGCGGCCTGGCGTAATCCCACTGGCCCGGCACCAGCTGCTCGGTGACGGCGTGCAGCGCCGCGAGCTGCTGCTCGTCGCCGTGAACCCGCTGCGCCGTTCCGAAGATCATCGCGCTCCGGTAGTTCATCGAGTGGTGGAAGATGGCGCGGGCGCACACCAGGCCGTCCAGGTGAGTAACGGTGACGCAGACCTGCTTCCCGTCTGCGGCCAGCAGCGCCCGGTTGGCCGACGAGCCGTGCAGGTACAGGGTGTCGCCAGAGCGGCCGTAGCCGGTCGGCAGCACAACCGGGCAGCCGTCCACGATCACGCCGAGGTGGCAGATCAGCCCGGCGTCGAGGACGGCGTACAGGTCAGCCCGCTCCGTCCGGCCGCGTTCGCTGAACCGCCGCAGCGTAGTCCGCTGGGTCGTGGACAGGGGAAGATCGGTGGTCATAGTGCGGAGCGTACCTGGCAGCCTGGCCACCCGCGATGGGTCACGTGCGGAGCGTTCACGCGCCGGCTATCTGGCGGTATGTTCTGGCGCATGGCCACCGACGGCATTCCGGGAATCGACGACAGCGCCCGGCTAGCCCGCTGGCTCACCGCGAACGGGGTGCCCGGCGACGGGCCGCGTCCAGATATCGAGCTGATCGGCGGGGGGCGCTCCAACCTCACCTACCGCCTAAACTACGGCGGCTCGGGGCTGGTGCTGCGGCGGCCGCCGCTTGGCCACGTGCTGCCCACCGCGCATGACATGGCGCGGGAGTTCCGCGTGCTGAGCGCGCTGCACGGCACCGAAATACCGGTGCCAGCGCCGGTTGCCCTCTGCTCCGACCCCGACGTCATCGGCGCGCCGTTCTACGTGATGCAGGCCGTGGACGGGCTCGTGCTGCGCAGCCCGGAGGACGGTGAGCGGCTCACAGCGGATCAGGGGCGGGATCTGTCCGAACTGCTGGTGCGGATGCTCGCGGCGATCCACGCCGTGGACGTGGACGCTGTGGGCCTGACCGGGTTCGGCCGCCCGGAGGGATACCTGACCAGGCAGCTGGCCCGGTGGCAGCGGCAGTGGAACTTGTCAGCGACGCGGGAAATGCCCGGGTACGACCGCCTCGTCGAGCGGCTGGCCGCTGGCCTCCCGGCCGATGGTGACCACTCGCTGGTACACGGGGACTTCCGGCTCGACAACATGCTGGTGCGGCTGGCAGCTCCGCCGGCGATCGCCGCCGTCGTCGACTGGGAGATGTCGACCCTGGGCGACCCGCTCGCCGACCTTGGCCTGACCCTTATCTACTGGGCCGACCCGGCCGACCGTCAGTGGATGGACCTGGAGGTCAACATCGGCGCTGAGGTGACCGGCCGGCCGGGCTTCCTGACCCGGGAGGGGCTCGCGCACCGGTATGCCGAGCTGACCGGGCGGGATCTGTCGGGCATCAGCTACTACATGGCGTTCGGCTGCTTCAAGCTGGCGGTGGTGCTGGAGGGGATTAACGCGAGGTTCCTGCAGCACAAGACCGTGGGGGAGGGCTTCGAGCGGGAGGGCGCCGCGGTGCCGCTGCTGATCGAGCGGGCACACCGCATGCTGGACACCGGGCTGCTGACAGCTAGCTGACGGCCGACGGCCGGGAAGTTTGAGTGAGGCCCGGCGCCCCGCTCTCGCCGGGCCTCATGACTAAGACGCCGGCCGCGGCCGATCGGTTTACGGATTGGCTATCAATCTGCTTAATTTCTCTGGCGGCCGGTTCAGGCCGCGCAGCTGCCGCTGGCCAGGCAGATCCGGCGGGAGACGCCCTCGAAGAACACCTCGTCGATCTGGCCGGGGTTGGTGACCGGGAACG
>Ga0335074_10007725_pt1 | contig 14918 bp, 8 predicted proteins | sample Lox_Sample_23_FD_206715 | JGI IMG/M metagenome (GOLD analysis project Ga0335074, IMG submission 206715) | Soil microbial communities from Loxahatchee National Wildlife Refuge, Florida, United States - Lox_Sample_2.3 | ecosystem: Environmental > Terrestrial > Soil > Wetlands | place: USA: Florida...
GGCGAGCGTCGCGGGCATTACCCCGACCACATAGACGGGTGCCGGCATCTCCAGCGGCTGGCCGGCCGAGTCCAGGATCAGGCCGCGTGGCGAGAACGACGTGACGACCGCGAGCCTGTCGCCCTGCTCAAGCCCTGGGTAGATGACCGAAGGCGACCAGTCCACCATCCAGGTGCCGCCAGTGTCGGTGAGCTCGAACTGACCCGTGTAGGTCCACACCCTGCCTTCCTCGGCCAGGTCGACCGAGGCGGTGAACGTCGCCTTCGCCGCATTGCCGTGCTGCACGATCGATTTCATCGACAAATACAGCGCAGTGGCGTCAAGCTGGCCGAACGCGCCCTTGAGCGCCGAGGCCACGGCCGCCGGAGCGGCTGTGGTCAGGGTGCCGGCGGCGGAGTAGTCTTGGTCCTGCCAGTCCAGCAGGAAGTTCTGCACGGCGCCTTCCGCCGACTGTTCGTTGCCGAAGCCGATCGCGGAACCGAACACGATCACGCCGATGACCACGATAACCATGGCGGCAATCCTGTCGCGCGGCATCCGCTTGCGCGGGGCGGGACTCCGCGGCCTCGCGTGACCGCCGGTCCTGGGGCCCTGGCCGGGCGCGGGGCCGTTACCCGGCTGAGGGGCCTGACCGGGCTGGCCGACGGGGCCGCCGGGCTGGCCGACTGGGCCGCCGACTGGGCCGCCGGGCTGGCCGACTGGGACGCCGGGGGCGGACGAGGAACCTGGGCCCGATGGGGAATCGGTGCCAGGTGCGGGGCTCGTGGGTGAGGACACCGTTACCGCCGCCGCCTCATCGCGCGCTCGATCTCCCTGGTCGCGTCTCGCTTGGCGAGATCCTGCCGCTTGTCATATGTCCTCTTGCCGCGGGCCAGCGCGAGCTCGACCTTGACGTTGCCGTCCTTGAAGTACAGCTCAAGCGGGATCAGTGTCAGGCCCTGCTCCTGCGTCTTGCTGATGAGCCGCTCGATCTCCGACCGGTGCAGCAGGAGTTTCCTGATCCGCCGGGGTGTGTGGTTGGTCCACGTGCCCTGGATGTACTCGGGAATGTGCACGTTGTGTAGCCAGGCTTCACCATCGGTGATCTGCGCGAACCCGTCGGCGAGTGAAGCGCGCCCGAGCCGGAGCGACTTTACCTCGGTGCCGGTAAGGACGAGGCCAGCCTCATAGGTGTCCTCGATATGGTAGTCGTGCAGGGCGCGACGGTTCCGCGCGATGACTTTCCGCCCCTGTTCCCGAGCCACGTACCACCCCTCCCGGCGCCTAGTCGGCCAGCCACACGGTCCAGCCAGCCACACGGTCCAGCCAGCTAACGGTCCAGCCAGATTAGCCGGTCAGATCCGAAGGTAGCGGCGCAGCGTCAGGAACGACGTGGCACCGCACAGCAGCACGCCGACAAGCATCAAGAGGAAGATGACCTCAAGCAGGTCGCCGGCGGACAGCCCTATGTTGAATGAGAAGTACTGATTCAGGGTATCCAGCCACAGCGACTTCACGGCAACGAGGAGCACGGCCGCGATCGCCCATCCGATCAGCCCCGCGATCGTCCCCTCCAGCAGGAATGGCAGCTGGATATAGAAATTGGACGCTCCCACTAGCCGCATGATCGAGGTTTCCCGGCGCCGGTTGAACGCGGACAGCCGGATCGTGTTGGCCACCAGCAAGATCGCGGCGACCAGCAGGATAACCGCGATGATCACCACCGCGTTCCGCGCTCCCTCAAGCAGTTTGTAGAACTTGTCGAGGATCGTCATCTCGTTGACGACGGTGTCCACCCCGGCCGCGCCGTACACCGCGCTGGCCACGATGTTGTAATCGGCCTCCGGATTCTTCAGCTTGACCTCAAGCGAGTCCGGAATGCTGCCGTTCGGGGTGTTCTTCACCAAGCTCGGCTCGTTCGAGAATTCCTCGCGGAAGCTCGCGAAGTTCTCCTGCTGTGACCGGTAGACGGCGAACTGGACCTGCGGCATGCTCTCCAGACGCTGCTGGAGCTCGGTCTTGTCCGCGGCCGTCGCCGGCCCGTCTTGCTCGCACACGGGATTCGGGCTGGACTTGATGCAGAAGTAGACCGACATCTCGACCTTGCCCTGCCAGAACGAGCGCGCCCTGTCCACCTGCTTGACGAACAGGAAGCCCGTGCCGAGCAGGGACAGGCTGATCGCCACCACCACGACGAGCGCCATCGTCATGGTCAGGTTGCGGCGCAGCCCGATCCAGATCTCGGAGAACACGAACTGTGAACGCATGCTGGCTGATCCCTAACGGTTGTCGCTGTCCTGCTCATTCAACGCAGGCACAGGTCAGTATGCCTGACCGTACACGCCACGTGACTGGTCCCGGACGACCTTGCCATACTCGAGCTCGATAACCCGCTTGCGCATCGAGTCCACGATCGCGGCGTCGTGGGTGGCCATGACGACCGTGGTCCCCGTCCTGTTGATACGGTCGAGCACCTTCATGATGCCGATCGAGGTCGCCGGGTCGATGTTTCCCGTCGGCTCGTCGGCCAGCAGGATCATCGGGCGGTTGACGAAGGCACGGGCCATCGCGACCCGCTGCTGCTCGCCGCCGGACAGTTCGTCGGGCATCCGGTCATACTTGCCTTCGAGGCCGACCAGGTCGATCACCTCGGGGACGACCTTCTTGATGAACCGGCGGTGCTTGCCGATGACCTCAAGCGCGAACGCCACGTTCTGATAGACGTTCTTGTTCGGCAGCAGCCGGAAATCCTGGAACACACAGCCAATGCGGCGGCGCAGGTACGGGACCTTCCAGTTGGTGAGCCGCGCCAAATCCCTGCCCGCCACGTGGATCCGGCCGTCGGTCGGGCGCTCCTCCTTCAGCACCAGCCGGAGGAAGGTGGACTTGCCCGCGCCGGAGGATCCGACAAGAAAGACGAACTCGCCTTTCTCGACCGAGAGGTTCACATTCTCCAGAGCCGGCCGGCTCTGGTTGGGGTAGACCTTGGTGACATTGTCAAATTGGATCATTAGATCACAGAACCATATCAGCGATGTCGGGACGGACAGGACCGCGGCTTGGCTAGGTTCCGGTCGCCCACTTGCGGGTAACCTGGATTACAGCCAGGGAACAGTCTAGAGCGAAACTGGCAGCTTAGGCCCGACATCGCGGTAAGTAACGCCGGGCCACTGGGCGGAAGGGACTTCGATGAGCTGCGAACACCTGATCTGCGCCCAGTGCGCCGCGCCGGTCGCGGAGGGTCGTTGCCCCACCTGCCGAGCCGCCCGAGAGCAGATACACCGCGATCGCCCCAGCCTCAGCCATCAGCTGACGGTCGCCGGGATCGCCCTGCTGATCTTGGTGCTGGTTCTGCTGCTGGCAGCTCACCTGATCGGCTAGCAGCCACCGTCCGTGCCGGGAGGCAACGTCCGTGCCGGGAGGCAACGTCCGTGCTGGCGGTTACCGTCCGTTCTGGCGCATCCAGCGGATCTCCGCGTCGAGAAATTCGTCGATCTCCCCGTCCAGCACCGCGAGCGGATCGCCCGTCTCCATGCCGGTCCGCAGGTCCTTGACCATCTGATACGGGTACAGCACGTAGTTCCTGATCTGGGTACCCCAGGCACGGCCGCCGTCACCGCGAAGCCCCTGGAGTTCCTCGGCTTCCTCCTCGCGCCGCCGCTCCAGCAGCTTGGCCTGCAGCACCGCCATCGCCGAGGCCCGGTTCTGGATCTGGCTCCGCTCGTTCTGGCAGGACACCACGATCCCCGTGGGCAGGTGGGTGATGCGGACCGCCGAGTCGGTGGTGTTCACCCCCTGTCCGCCGGGTCCGCTTGACCGGAACACATCGACACGGATCTCGTCCTCCGGTATCTCGATATGGTCGGTCTGCTCCACCACGGGCATCACGTCCACGCCGGAGAACGAGGTCTGCCTGCGCTGCTGGTTGTCGTATTTGGAGATCCGTACCATCCGGTGCGTGCCGTGCTCGCCACGCAACGTCCCGTACGCGTAGGGTGCCTTGATGGCGAATGTCGTCGACTTGATCCCCGCCTCTTCGGCGTAGGAGATGTCATAGACCTCGGTGGCGTACTTGTGCCGCTCGGCCCAGCGCAGGTACATGCGCATCAGGTTTTCCGAGAAGTCCGCCGCGTCCGCGCCGCCGGCCTGGGCGTTGATCGAGATCAGCGCCTCCCGGGCGTCGTACTCGCCGTTCAGCAGCGTACGGACCTCAAGCTGGTCGACCTCGTTACGCAGCACCGTCAGGTCGCGCTCGGCTTCCAGCCGGGTCGGCTCGTCGTTCTCGCTCTCCGCCAGCTCGAACCCGGCCTCGGTGTCGTCCAGCCGGCTGTGCAGACCGGAAAGCCGGTTCAGCTCCGCCTCAAGATAGGAAAGCCGGCGCGTGACATGCTGCGCGCGATCCTGGTCTGCCCACAGCGACGGGTCGCCCGCCTGCTCGCGCAGCTCGGCCGCCTCTGTCTCCAGGGCGGCAGGGTTGAGCACCGCCTCTATGCTGGCCAGCGTTGCCCTGAGTGCCGCGATCTCCTCAGCCGGATCGGTACCTGCCATGATGTGTAGCCTAGCGTCCCGATGACGGCGCCCCGGACAGGGCGCAAGGCGGTATTCTGCCTTAACGTGACTAACCTGAGGCGCGCAAGCGCTGTGGTGCTTGCCGCCCTAGCCGCGGCCACCCTGCTGGCGACGCAGGGCTGCGATGCCGAGCCCGCCGCTCAGGCATCCGCCTCCACCCGGCCCGACCTGACCTTCGCCCAGGCGCGGATGGTCTATCAGGCGTACATCACCACCAGCGGCACAGCGGCCGAGCAGGGCGACGAGACCACTGGCTTGTCGGTCACCGCCGACGCTTCATGGGAGTTCGCTCACGCACAGTACACGGCGCTGGCATCGGCCGGCACACCGGTCGAGCGGTACGCGTACGGTACGCCCACGTACTACGTTCCGGTCGTCAGCGGCTATCCGCACTGGTTCGTGGTGAATGTCCCCCGCCGGACGGCGGGTTCGAGTCCGCGGAGCGACGTCAATACGCTGATGGTGTTCGGCCAGTCCGCGCAGGGCGGCGACTGGACGCTCGACGGCGAAGCGGCGCTCCAGCCTGGCCAGACGATGCCAGCGATAGCGACTGGCGCCGGGGGGTACGCCAGCGCGGTATCTCCGTCCCAGTCAGGCCTGCTGCTCGAGCCGGACGTGGTGGGCGGCACCCAGGCCGCCGATGTCGACGAGGGCCCGCAGAACGCCGCGGCCGGCCTCGTCGCGCCCGGCCCGCAGACCACCGGTCTGTACGACCAGCAGAGCGCGATCTACGCCGCCACCCCTAAAGACCTCGAGTACGCCTGGTACCTGGAGGGCACGGCGTTCCCGCAGTTCGCGCTGCGGACCGCCGACGGCGGCGCCCTCGTGCTCTACGGCATGTACCTGAACACGACCCTGCAGTACCCGGACAGCGGTTCGGGCACGCCGATCCCGGTTCCCGCGGACGTCCAGGCGCAGTTCAGCACACCCGGCGAGGTCGCCAGCCATGCCCTCTCCGCCAACTGGACCTACGAGTTCGCCACCGTGGACCCCCCCGCCAGCGTAAGCAACGGCCGGCTCACGGTCATCGCCGCCACCAGCGCCGTCACCTACGCTAAGGCCGACTGACCGGGCGGGACGGAAGGCGACCGTTCGGGCGAACTCCTGACTTATCCGTCGTGTGGCAACGAGGTCGCGGCCACCAGGGTGCGGATGGCGCGCAGCGCGACAGACAGGGTAGTGAACGTGAACCGCTCGCTTTCCCAGATCTCGGCGAGGGTCTGCGTCGCCATGGCCACCGCCGCCTCGTTGCGGGACACCCAGGCGGCCAGCCGCTCCTCCGGGGAACCGGCCCCGGAGACGCCGAGCACGTCGGAGGTGAGCGACGCGTGCGCGGCGTACAGGTCGTCACGCAGGGCGGCGCGGGCCATCGTGGACCAGCGGTCCTCGCGCGGCAGCGCGGTGATCCGGTCCCTGAGCCTGGTGAGCTGCAGCCGGTCGGCCAAGTCGAAGTACACGTCGGCGGTCTCCTCGACGCTCCTCCCCGGCACCGACGCGGCGATCTGCACGATGTCGAACGCCGAGTAGGCCGGCACCATCGCCGCGACCCGCTCGGCCAGGTCCACGGGCACGTCACGCGCCACGTACAAGTCCCTGCGCTCTTCGAAGCCGGCCAGGTCCCTGCCGGTGAGCAGCTTGGCCAGCCCGGCCCGCACCGTGCGCACCCCGTCAGCGAAGAACCCGATGGTGGACGCGATGTCGAAGGCCGGGCGCCGGTTGTGCACCAGCCACCTGGCCGCCCGCTCGGTGAGCTTACGGCCCTCAAGCAGCAGCGTGATCTGGGTGCCGATGTCGACGCCCCCGTCCAGCGCCTCCACCGACGCCCAGAACGCCGGCATGTCGAACACGTCGCGTGCGACCAGCCAGGCCCGGGTGAGGTCGGGCACCGACGCCCCGGTCTCCTCGCTCAGCCGGAACAGGAACGTGGTGCCGGAGTTGTCCACCATCTCGTTGACCGCGATGGTAGTGATGATCTCCCGGCGCAGCCGGTGCGAGTCCATCAGGACCGCGAACCGTTCGCGCAGCGGCACGGGGAAATATCCGGAGAGCACCCGCCGCAGGTACGGGTCATCCGGCAGCGACGAGGCGATCACGTCCTGCTCGGCGGCGATCTTCGTATGCGCGAGCAGCAGGGACAGCTCCGGGTTCGTCAGCCCCTGTCCCGCCGAACGCCGCTCAGCCAGGTCACGGTCGGTAGGCAGCACGTCCCCTTCCGGGTGCAGCCGCTTATCCCTGACCAGCTTGCGCATATAGCGGGCATGCACATGGAGCATCGACGCGGCCTGGGAACGGGCTGTGGCCAGCGCCATGTTCTGCCGGTAGTTGTGCCGCAGCACCAGCGCGGCCACCTCGTCGGTCATCTCGGTCAGCAGCGGATGCCTGTCCGCCTGCCGCAGTTCGCCGGCACGGATCGCGTCGGCGAGCAGGATCTTGATGTTCACCTCGTGGTCCGAGGTGTCCACACCAGCGGAGTTGTCGATGAAGTCGGTGTTAGCCAGGCCGCCGGCCAGCGAGTACTCGACCCGGCCGCCCTGGGTGAGGCCCAGGTTCCCGCCCTCGCCGACGACCCGGGCGCGCAGCTGACCGCCGTTCACCCGGACCGCGTCGTTGGCCCGGTCACCCGCATCGGCGTTCGTCTCGCTGCTGGCCTTCACGTAGGTGCCGATGCCTCCGTTCCACAGCAGGTCCACCGACGCCTTCAAGATCGCGGAGATCAGCTCATCCGGCGACAGCGCCATCACCGTGCCGTCCAGGCCCAGCGTGTCCCGCATCTGGAACGAGACCGGCACGGACTTCACCGAACGCGGCCACACTCCGCCGCCCGCCGAGATCAGCGCCCGGTTGTAGTCCGCCCACGACGACCGGGGCAGGTCGAACAGGCGCTGCCGTTCGGCGAAGGAGACGGCGGGGTCCGGCGAGGGGTCCACGAACACGTGCCGGTGGTCGAACGCGGCCAGCAGCTTCATCGTCCGGGACAGCAGCATCCCGTTGCCGAACACGTCGCCGGACATGTCGCCGATGCCCACCGCAGTGAACTCGTCGGCGTCCGGGTTGAGGCCGAGCGACGCGAAGTGGCAGCGCACCGACTCCCACGCGCCGCGCGCCGTGATGCCCATCTTCTTGTGGTCGTAGCCCTCAGAACCACCGGAGGCGAACGCGTCTCCAAGCCAGAAGCCGTACTTGGCCGCGATCTCGTTGGCGTAGTCGGAGAACGTGGCGGTGCCCTTGTCCGCGGCGACGACCAGGTAGGGGTCATCGCCGTCCCGCCGGACCAGATCCGGCGGCGGCACCACGTGAGAACCCCGGCCGGCTCCCTCCGGATCCCCAGGCGAGGGGACGACCCCCCCGGAGCCAGTCGCGACGATGTTGTCGGTCACGTCCAGCATGGCGGAGATGAACGTCTGGTAGCAGGTCAGCACTTCGGCCTGGTAAGCCTCCCGGTCCGACGGGTCGGGCAGCCGCTTGCACACGAAGCCGCCCTTGGACCCCGACGGCACGATGACCGCGTTCTTGACCTCCTGGGCCTTGACCAGGCCGAGCACCTCGGTACGGAAGTCCTCCTGCCGGTCCGACCAGCGCAGCCCGCCGCGCGCCACCGGGCCGAAACGCAGGTGGACGGCCTCGAACCGGGGCGAGTACACGTAGATCTCGAACTCCGGCACCGGCTGGACCAGGCCGGGAATCGCGGCCGGCTCCAGCTTGAGCACCAGGTACTCCGAGCCGCGGGCCTGGTAGTAGTTGGTCCGCAGGGTCGCGTCGATCAGCGCCAGGTAGGAGCGCAGGATCCGGTCGGCGTCCAGGCTCTGCACCTCGTCCAGCTGGCCGCACAGCTCCTCGGTGATCGCCTCGCACCGCTCGGACATGCCGCCCTGCCGGGACGGATCGAATCGTGACTCGAACAGGCGCACGAGAAGCCTGGTGATCGCCGCGTTCGATCGCAGTACCCGCTGCACGTAATCCTCGCTGAACCGCATTCCGGCCTGGCGCAGGTACCGCGCGCCAGCGCGGAGCAGCGTGACCTCGCGCCAGGTCAGCCCCGCGGCCAGCACAAGGGCGTTGAAGCCGTCATCTTCGGTCTGCCCGTGCCACAGCGCGGTGAGTGCCTCCTCGAAAACCCGCGCGGCACTGCCGGTGGCTGCCGCGGCCGGCGCCCGCAAACCGAATTCATATATCCAGAACGAACCATGTGATACGGTCCCGCTGAACTCATACGGGTGTTCGTCGACGACGTCCAGGCCCATGTGCTGAAGCTCGGGAAGCACATCGGACAGGGTGATCGGCGAGCCGACCCGGAACACCCGCAGCGTCCGCCGCTCCTGACCTGCCAGCCCGGAGTCGGCGGACAGCTGCACGGCGAACTCGCTGCCCAGTTCGCGCAGCCGGTCGATAGTGATCAGGTCGGTGACCGCTTCCTTCGGCAGCACGTCCGCCTTGTAGGTTTCGGGGATGCGCACCGACTTCGTGCACATGTCCAGCAGCGCGTTCGCCTGCTCCTCGCCGAGGACCCGGACCGCCTCTGCGGCTAGATCCTCGTCCCAGGACCGCACCGCGACCGCGATCTGCCGTTCTATGTCGGCGACCTGCTGCGCACTCGGCTCGGGCAGCAGCCTGCCCTTCTCGCCGCGGATCACCACGTGCAGCCTGGCCAGTGCCGACTCGCCGACCATCGCGCTGTAGTCGACCGATGTGCCGTGCAGCGCCGCACGCAGGATCTCCTGCGTGCGCAGCCGCACCGGAGTGGTGTACCGGTCGCGGGGCAAGTACACCAGGCAGGACATGTACCGGCCGTAGGAGTCCCGGCGCAGGAACAGGCGGGTCTGCCGGCGCTCGCGCAGCCGCAGCACACCCAGCGCGATCGGGGTCAGCTCGGCGGCGGGGATCTCGAACAGCTCCTCGCGCGGGTAGGTCTCCAGGATCTCGACCAGGTCCTTGCCGTCGTGGCTGTCGGCAGGCAACCCGGCTGCGGCGAGCACATGGGCCACCTTGTCGCGCAGCACCGGGATCCGGGTGACGCTCTCCGCGTGCGCGGAGTAGGTGTACAGGCCGAGGAACCGGTACTCACCGGAAACCTGCCCGGCTGGGGAAAGCCTCTTGACCGAGATGTAGTCGAGGTAGTTGGAGCGGTACACGGTCGAGCGCGAGTTGGCCTTGGCCATCACCAGCCGCTCGGCGGCGTCGGTAGCCCTGGCCTGGGCCTCGGCCGGCAGCGCGACCACCGAGTCCGGGCCTCGCCGGTCGTGCCGCAAGATGCCCAGCCCCGTGCCCGGCACCGCGCGCAGGCCCACGCCCGCGCCGCCCGGCACCAGGTCGTACTCACGGTAGCCGAGGAACGTGAAGTGCCCGCCGGCGAGCCAGCGCAGCAGCTCCGCGGCGTCGGGCGCGCCGTTCGGGCCGCCGTCCAGGCTGCTGGCCAGCTCAACGGCCGACGACACCATCTTGGTCTGGTCCTCGACCGCGACGCGCACATCTTCCAGCACCCGGCGCAGGTCGGCGGCGAGCTGGTCGGGGGCGGTCCGGCAGGCCGCCAGCCCGATCTCGACGTGGATCCAGGATTCGGTCAGCTCGCCGGGCAGGCGGCCGCCGTTGAGCGCGCGGACGCCGTGCATGGCCCCGGCCACGTCGCGGCGGACGTGCAGCAGGGGGTGCAGGATCACATCGATGTCGACCCGGTGCCGGTTGAGCTCGGTGGTGACGGAATCCACCAGGTACTGCATGTCGTCGGTAACGATGTCAACGGCGGACTCGGTGATCTTGACCAGCGCCCTGCCCTGCGGGCGCCGCAGCGCGAGCACCGCGTGTTCGTGCGCGACGTCGGCCAGCTCGCTGGCGGGCGGCAGGTCCTCGGTGGCCACCCGGCGGTAATAGGCCCTCAGGTAAGTGGCCACGTCCCCGATGGCCGCATCCACCTCGGGGTCACTGCCCCATGCCTGGAGTGCCTGTTCCAGCAACATGTCCCTGGCCTCGTCCGCCATCGCGTCCACTCCCTTGTGATCGCTATATGCACATCAATACGAGCCACGACCTTGCCACTCCATTGTGACGAAGCCGTTTCCTGCGGTTACTGCTTTAGGAAATACCCGAGGACCTCGGGGTTGGCCAGCGCGTTCGGGTCGACGGCCTGTGCGGGGTCCGTGCCCAGCAGGATCTTCCGCACCGGGACCTCAAGCTTTTTCCCGGACAGGGTGCGCGGGATACCCGGCACCTGGCGGATCTCCTCCGGCACATGCCGGGGCGAGAGCTGTGCGCGCAACGCCGCGCGCAACCGCGCCGACAGGTCCTCGTCGAGCTCGTGGCCCGCCGCCGGAACGACGTACAGGATCAGCCGGCCCTCCGTGCCCAGCCTTCCCGTATCCACTACCAGGCTATCGCTCACCTCGGGAAACGCCTCTACCACTCGGTAGAACTCGCTGGTACCCATCCGCACGCCGCCCCGGTTCAGCGTGGCGTCGCTGCGCCCGTAAATGACGCAGCCGCCGCCAGGCAGCATCTCGATCCAGTCGCCGTGCCGCCACACTCCCGGGTACGCCTCGAAGTAGCTCTCCCGGTACCGGACATCGCCCGGGTCGTTCCAGAAGCCGACCGGCATCGACGGCATCGGCTCGGTGATCACCAGCTCGCCGACCTCACCGGTCACCGGCTTGCCGTCCTGGTCGAAAGCCTCGACCTTGGCGCCGAGGCAGCGCCCGGAGATGACGCCCGCCAGCACCGGCAGCAGCGGGCACGGCCCGACGAAACCCGTGCACAAGTCGGTCCCGCCGGAGAAGGAGCCGAGCAGCACATCAGTCTTGACTTCCCGGTAGACCCACTCGAAACCCTCCGGCGGGAGCGGGGAGCCGGTGGAGCCTATGGCACGCAGGCCCGACAGGTCATGCTCGGCGCCTGGGTGCAGGCCGGCCTTCATGCTGGCCAGCAGGTACGGCGCGCCGACGCCCAGATAGGTGACACCGTGCTCGGCGGCGAGCCGCCAGAGCCGGTCCGGTGCCGGGTACGCGGCGCTCCCGTCGTAGAGCACGATCGTGGTGCCGCTCAGCAGGCCGCCGGCCAGGTAGTTCCACATCATCCAGCCGGTCGTGGTGTACCAGGTGAACACGTCGCCGGGCTTGAGGTCGTGGTGGAAGGCCTGCGCCTTCAGGTGCTCGAGCACGATCCCGCCGTGGCCGTGCATGATCGGCTTGGGCAGCCCGGTGGTGCCGGAGGAGTACACCACCCACAGCGGATGAGAGAAGGGCACCTCCTCGAATTCGGGCTCGTGCTCATGGCTCGCGCCGAGATCGGACCAGGACGGTGTCCCGACCGTGATCACGGCGCCCAGCCCGGGCAACGCGGCGGCGACATCGCGCACGAGCTCCGCCCGGCTGAACTCCTTGCCGTTATAGGAGTAGCCGTCGCAGGCGATCAGCACCTTCGGCTCGATCTGGGCGAACCTGTCGATCACGCTGCTCGCGCCGAAGTCCGGCGAGCACGACGACCAGATCGCGCCGATGCTGGCGGTAGCCAGCAGGCCGATGATCGCCTCCGGCACATTGGGCAGCAGCGCGGCCACCCGGTCGCCCTTCGCGATCCCCAGCGCGCGCAGGCCACGCGCCACCCGCCCGACCTCGCGTGCCAGCTCCGCATATGTCAGCCGACGCACCACATTCTGTTCTGATACAGAAATAATCGCGGTGCGGCCGGGGTCGGTCCACGCGGTGCGCAGGGCATTGCGGGCATAGTTGAGCGTGGCACCCTCGAACCAGCGCACGTCCGGCATCGTCTGACCGGTCAGCGCGGGTGCGCCGGCCCTGTCGCCAAGCACCTCGAAGTAGTCCCAGATCGTGGACCAGAACGTGGCAGGCTCGGTCACCGACCACTCCCACAAGGCTTGATAGTCCGCGAAATCCCCGCCGAGCCAGGTCATATACCGGCTAATCCGGGCATTTCGCTTAGTCTTGCCGTCCGGGGTCCATAGCGTGCGGCCGTACCCGTCTGCTGTCATAACACAAGCATCGTGCCAGCACAGGAGCTTTTCAACGTGCCCAACCTCACCTGGCGACGAGAAGCCCGAGCAGCCCCGCAGTGTCGGTCAGATCGGGCAGGACGGCGCCCGCGCCGGCTTCACGCAGCTCGGCGGCGCTGCTGCGGCCGGTGGCCACCGCGACCGAACGGGCGCCGCCGACAGCCGCCGCCGCCACGTCACGGGCCGAATCGGCAATATACACCGTATTGGCCTCGCCGAACTCCGCCTGGTACTTCAGCCCGGCCCGCTGCCTGATGACCTGCAGCAACGTGCCCCTCGGAAATACCTCGTCACCGTAGCCGCCGACCTCTAGGTCAACGAAACCGTCCAGGTTAAAGGCGGCCAGCTTGACCGCCGCATTAGCCCTGCTGGTGCCGGTGAGGACCGACTGAACGACCCTGTCGTAGCTGTGAATTGCCTTGAGCGCTTCCGCCGCGCCGGGAAGGGCCTGGCCCTGCGTGACGAGCTGGCCACTCCTTGTCCGCATGGCGCGGGCCAGTTCGGTGCTGAACGGCTGAAGCAGGCCGTCGCAGTCCGGGCCCATGTCGATGCCGTTGAGCGCGAGCGCGTCGAAGAAGATCTCGGATTCTGACCGGCCAGCCATCTGGGGCAGCTGGACCAATGGCTTGCCGACCACGTTCGAGAAGGCCTCGGCGTAGGCGGCCCTGGTCACCCTGGCAACATCGACCAAGGTCAGGTCGATGTTCCACAGCACCAGCGTGTCGTAACTCATCTCGTCTGCGGTCGGCGTCGCCCTTGCGGCACGCGCCCACCATCCCCTTTCAGCGAGGAACAGCCCATCCGCATCCAGGGTAATTGGCTCCGCCGCGCGACTCCGGCGAATCCGCCAGCTCAGCTTCACATGGTTGCCAGCGTGGCCGCTATTGGTCATCGTTCGACTACCATCTGCACTGCTAACCTGTATCGTACCCCCCGTAACTCGCGTTTCCGCTATCCGGTGCGGCGGTTAGCCAGGGGTTCTTTTCCGACTGCCTGCCGACGACGGCAGGCCCCCCCCCCCGCGGGATGAGCATGCATGAGCACGTCTTCGTCGACGAGTCGAAAGAGCGCGGCTTTGTTCTCGCTTCCGTGGCGATCAAGCCTGCCGACCTCAGTGGCCTCAGAGGCCCGCGACGCGGCTATCGGTCAGCTGACTGACGACGTCGCCGCTATGGGGGCAGCACGGCTCGTACTCGAGCTTGATGACTCAGTGGCACAGAACGACCGGCGGATCGTCTACGAGCACCTACGGAAGACAGGCCTGTACTCACTCCGTTACGACCACATGCGGGCGAGTTCAGAGTGCCTCCTGGCCCTACCGGATGCGCTGGCGTGGAGCTGGTGTAAGGGCGGTCCCTGGAGTCGGCTCGCGAAAGAACTCACCACGGAAGTCATCCAGCTATGAGAACGACCCAGGAGACGCGAAACCCGACCCACCCACCGTCCGGAAGGCTACCGGGTTCACTTCGTAGCGCTATTGCCCTACGCAGAATCCATAATCCGGTGCTTGCGTGGAAGTTGTCAACTCACAGCCGCTCCAGCCGGTTAGCTTCTGTCGCAAATAGGGCGGATACCACTCCCGTATTCCGCCAGCTCGCAGTGGATCAGCCCATGTACGGGTACCTGTAGTCGGTGGGTGGCACGAATAGTTCTTTGATCGCGCGGGCGCTTACCCAGCGGATCAGGTTGAACACCGAGCCGGCCTTGTCATCCGTGCCACTAGCCCGCGCGCCGCCGAACGGCTGCTGGCCGACCACCGCCCCGGTGGGCTTGTCGTTGATGTAGAAGTTGCCGGCCGAGTACCGCAGGACGTCCGTTGCCTGAGCGATCGCCTGACGGTCGGTGGCCAGGATCGAGCCGGTCAGCGCATAAGGCACGGCATCCTTGACCTGGTCGATGACGGCCTCATACTCATCGTCCGGGTAAACGTGCACGGCGAGGATCGGGCCGAAGTACTCCGTGGTGAAGATCTCGTCGGCGGGGTCGGCCCCGTACAGGATCGTGGGGCGGACGAAGAACCCAGTCGAATCATCGGTTGTGCCGCCAGCCAGGATCGTGACCGAGTCCGTGGCCTTGGCCCTGTCGAGCGCGGCCTGGTGCTTGACGAAGGCCCGCTGGTCGATGACCGCACCCATGAACAACGACAGGTCTTCGGTGACGTTGCCCATCGTGAGCTGGTTGACCTGGCCGATCAGCTGCTCCTTCTGCCTGGCCCACAGCGAGGCAGGCACGTATGCGCGGGAGGCGGCGGAGCACTTCTGGCCCTGGTACTCGAAGGCACCCCGGATCAGGGTCGTTTCGACGATGGCCGGGTCGGCGGAAGGGTGGACGAGCACGAAGTCCTTGCCGCCGGTCTCGCCGACCAGGCGCGGGT
>Ga0335074_10007726_pt1 | contig 14918 bp, 13 predicted proteins | sample Lox_Sample_23_FD_206715 | JGI IMG/M metagenome (GOLD analysis project Ga0335074, IMG submission 206715) | Soil microbial communities from Loxahatchee National Wildlife Refuge, Florida, United States - Lox_Sample_2.3 | ecosystem: Environmental > Terrestrial > Soil > Wetlands | place: USA...
GATTTAGCTTGCACGACCGCTCTTGTGGTGCCGCAGGAACGGATGGCGACCTCCGCATAAACAGGTTTGGCGGTTGGCGCCGATGGAGCGGTGTGCGCCGCCCATCCGAAACGTTTGATTAAGCGATGGCGCGTTTTCGCCAGCAAAATGGTAACCCGACAAGAGCCAGCAGTACCAGTGCGAAACTGCCGGGCTCGGGCGTCGTGGAAACCTCTATTGCAATGCCCGTCGGTTCGTCCAGCCCTGAGATAAGCGAAGCGTTCACCAAAACACCCGAGGTAGTGTATTCGCTTATCGTGCCGTTGCCAACGATCGTGATAAACAGGTCTGAGCCATCCACGGCAATGCCATAAGGCTCGTCCAGCCCCGAGATCAAGGAAGCGTTCACCGTCGCCCCCGAGGTGGTGTACTCGCCTACCGTTCCACTTGCAAAGCTCACGACAAACAGGTCCGAGCCAGACACCGCAATCTCCTCTGGGTTGCTCGATAGCGAAATTAGCGAGGCGCTCACCGTAGCCCCCGAGGTCGTGTATTCGCCTATCGTGCCAGTGCTGCCGGGCGCGGTCGCGACAAACAGATCCGAGCCAGACACGGCAACGCCATGTGGGGGGCCGCTGAACCCCGAGATCAGCGAGGCGTTCACCGTAGCCCCCGAGGTCGTATATTCGCCGATCGTGTCCGCCGGATCTCCGTTTGCGACGAAGAGGTCCGAGCCAGAGACCGCAATTTGGTGTGGGTTGGTGACGGAGGAGATCAACGAGGCGTTCACCGTGGCACCCGACAATGTGTATTCGCCGATCGTATTGACCGGGCTACCGTCCACGACGAACAAGTCCACGCCGGACACGGCCAGGCTACCCAAGCTGCTGAAGCCAGTAAGCAGCGAGGCGTTCACCGTGGCTCCCGACGTAGTATATTCGCCGACCGTGCCGCTGCCAGTATTAGAGACTAAGATAGTATCTGCGCGGGCCCCGACCGTCGAGAGCATCAAGCTCAGCAAGAAGGTAAGCCTCCGCGAATCTTTCATTTTTCCTCGCTCCTCAAGTGGTTCTTTCAACAAATTATACACCCGAAGGATGTGATTCTTGGTGCGGTAACGAAATTTTACAGATTAAACAGTACTGCGCGTTCTGTTCCAACGTAAACAGCTCCCGCAATTGGATCCTGCCCATCAACATCAAATCTATTCGCCCGAAGCCTTCCGGACGTCGCCCACGCGATTCACGTCCAGCAACTATGGTGTCCTCCTGCGCGCCGCAGCCGTCCATCCGCGACCACCTCCGCGAACGGCGCAGCTTCGGCCGCAGCGCCGGATGCGCGGCTTGGCGAAGGGCGATGGGAGATGCGGCCAGCGCGGGGGGGCAGCGGCCGGAGCCGCAGTATCGCGGTCGCATGATCGGCGCGATCAATGGCCTGCCACCACGGCGGTGCCGCCGGCCGCCAGCAGCGACCATCTCCAGCGACGGTGCTGCTCCGCCACAGCGCCGGAAGAAGCGCCGGATCAGATGGCTGCGCGCAAGGCGATGGCTGAGAGTGTGAGGCGGAAACTCTTGATAGTCGCCGAAGATTTACGCGCCGACACGCTTTTTCCTCTTGACAGATGGTTTTACTTCATTTAACGTTGTTCAAGATAATATGAAGATAAATGAGTGATGCAGATTTGGCCACTTCTTTCGCGATCTTCGCCGCCAAGCAAAGCGGTGCCGAGGAGGTTGCGCCAGACCATATTCTGCTCGGCTGCCTGCGGGCGATTTCGCGATTCGGAATTGTGACTTTAGGACCGTGGAGCCTGGATCTGGAGGCCCTGGGTGTGGATTGGGTGCGCGGGGTCGATACTCCGCGGCCGAAGGTTGCCTATTCGCAGCAGGCGGTTCAGCTGTTCGATCGGGCAGCGAGGATCGCTAGGTCGGCCGGATCGGTCGGTGTCGGCGTGAACCATCTCCTAGCTGCCTTCGCCACGGAAGAAACGGGGCTGATGAAACGGTTGAAAATGGCTCACGGCATCACCAGCGCATCGTGGCGCGCGGCCATCGCGGCGATCGATACACCTGGGGCGAACGACTCCAGAATCGACGAAATGGAGTCGAGTAAGAAAGAAACACGCCAATATCTGACGCCAGAGGAAGCGGCGGAGATGCTCGGCGTGCATGTGCAGACGATGCGGGCATATATCCGCGGCGGGCGCGTGCCCGCGTTCCGTTTGGCCGGTGAGCGGTCCATCCGGTTGCGGCGTTCGGATCTGGAAAAGGTTTTGGAACCGTTCGAAGTGGAAGAGAAGGAGGAATAAAGATGTCGTACTTTGTCGTGAAGCGAGATCTTCCTGGAGTGACTCCGGAGGCTCTTCAGAGTGCCGGGCTGCGGGCTAAATCTTGTTGCGCGGAGATGACCGGCGAGGGCCAGCCAGTTCGCTGGGTGCGCAGCTTCTACCTGCCAGAGAAAGCGCAGACACATTGTTATTTCGAGGCGGCTTCGCAGTCGGCCGTGGAGGAAGCGAACAAACGGGCGCGCATTCCTTTCACTGAGATCGCCGAGGTGATCGAAATGACACCCGATATGGTGTGAGCAGCTTCGAAGCCCACGCCCTCAAGGGAAGCGGCTCTGATGGTCGGGGGAGCCGCCGCCGTTCAGGGCGCGGGCTGTTTTTTCATTTAGCTGAGCGCGCCAGTCAGGACGAAGCGCCCGATTAGCGCCGCCGGCCGTCGGGAAATTTCCGGAGGCCGCGAGGCGAAGATGCTGCGATCGAGCTGCAACAGCCACTCCGAAAAAGGTCCTCGCCGGATCACCGCCGCTGGCCGAAAGATGGGAGGTGTCGCAGGCATTCCCAACGCGCGGTGGGGTCTATGTGAGATGATGCACTAAAAACCGAGACACATGCAGGTGAGTAAACCAGATTTCAACTCGCAGGAACTGCAGCTGTTGTTGAGACAGTTCGAGCGGGGAAACGTCGTGCTGTTCGCCGGGGCGGGGTTCTCGATCGGCGCGAAGAACACGCTCGGGCAAGATCCGCCGCTTGCGGGCGATCTATGCAGGGCGCTCGCGAACGATTGCGGCTGGGTGTATGACAACGAGGAACTCGCAGTCGTGTTTGCCCAAGCGCAGAAGTATCTGGGGACTCAGGGCTTGAATGAACGCCTTTTCACATACTTTAGAAACTGCGCGCCCGCGAGCTGGCACCGCATCATCCCGCGGTTATATTGGTCCCGAATTTATACGACGAACATTGATGATGTCATTGAGAACGCATACAGCGGAGGCGCTGTCGCCCAGCAACTCGATTCGATTGTTTGCCCCACCGAGGCACTGGAACGCGACATCTGGTTCGCAAGGGTTCAGTGTGTACATCTCCACGGTTGCGTCCTCGATCCCGCAAAGGGCTTCACGTTCACGTACGAGGACTTTGCGAATCAAACGGCATCGCCGAGCCCCTGGTACCAAGCGCTCATTGAGGATATGCAGGCCAACACAGTCGTGTTCGTCGGAACGCGGCTTGGCGATTCGCCTTTCTATCATTACCTGACGTTGCGGAGCAAGCGTGGAAAAGGCGTTCCCGAGGTGCGGCCCAAGGCATTCCTAGTCGCGCCTGGACTCAGCCCGATCAGGAAGCGCCAATTCGAAGAACAGAACATGGTGGTCATAAATGCGAACACGGAGGAGTTCTTCGACCCGTTGCTTGCCGAGCTGTCTAACAGGGTACCGAGCCGCATGGCGTTGCTCAGAAACCGTTATCCGCATCAAATCGCCGCGTTGAACAGCGGAGAATTCGAGACTCAATCCGAGTTCCTGCGTGATTTCGAGTTCGTCACGGCAGAGGCGGCCGCGGCGTCGCGGGCCATTTACCGAACTGCGTTTTTCGAGGGTGCGGAGCCGACGTGGGAGGACATACGTCAGGATGTGGATGCGCGGCGTGAGATCACGTGGAGCGTTCTTGAAGAGCTCAAGAAAGACGTGGCTGGCGTTGCGGCATTCATGTTGACGGGGCACGCCGGTTCTGGCAAGAGCACTGTCCTCAGGAGGGCTGCCTATGAACTCGCCCGCGAGGGCCACATCGTCTATTACCTACGCGCACCACACAGGGTACAAAAACGTCCTCTGGCGAATCTCCTCCTTTCGCTCGGCGACCAGCGCGTCTACTTATTCCTGGACGATGCTAATCTGCACTTGGATGTGCTCGAGGAGATTGCGCGCGAATTTCCTGAAAAAAACGCGACATTTGTTCTCTCAGACCGGCCGCACTCGTTATATTCCCATCTCCACCGCGTAACGCGCCTCAAACCGACGATTCTGGAAATACCCCTTCTTAACCATGCCGACGCTGGGGCGCTCATTGACAAGCTCGACGATTTCGGCAAGCTCGGCGATCTGCAGAATAAGCCTCGATCGCGGCAGATCTACGAGTTTCTCAGACGCTCGAAGAAGCAGTTGCTTGTAGCCATGAAGGAGGCAACCTCCGGGAGAGGTTTCGATGTCATCCTACTCAGCGAATTCAACAGTCTTCGCGGTTACGACGCCCAGCTTGCTTACGCGATCGCATGCCTCTGTTATAAGCACGGCGCACCCGTGCGGAAGCGGCATCTGATCGCGTGCCTCGACGGGTCCGATATAGAGAAGATCAATGTATTCAAGTACCATCTTCGGGATGTTGTTGTCCCGTGGAACGACAACGAGGATATACTGTGTCCCCGACATCGCGTGATAGCCGACCAAGTCGCAAAGGAAAGCGCGCCGCTTGAGACGAAGATCGACGCCACCGTACGGTTCCTGAGTCAAGTCAGTTCCGACATCACGCCGCGCAACATCAGCAAACGAACCCTGGAGTACCGAGCATATCGGGGACTCATTAACCTCGATAACATGCTGCAGGTTCTCTCCGAGGACTACAACATAATTTCGGACATCTACCGGCAGCTCAAGGAATACTACCAGCACGACTTCCTGTTTTGGCTCCAGTTCGGGCGCGCCGAATTGTACTTTGATCACTTTGCGGAGGCGGAAACGTACCTCAAATCATCATTGGCGATCCGCGACGCCGAGAATTTTCAGGCACATCACCATATGGGCGTCCTTCACTTGAAGCGAGCGACGTTTGAGGACAACCCGGTTCCAGCGCTCCTTGACCTCCGTCAAGGCGAAGAAATCCTCCGCAAGCAGATCAAGGCGCGAGGGCAGATTGATCCATATCCGTGCGCCGCGCTCATCGACCACAAGATACGCTACCTGCGGAAACATGGGTCCGCCAACCTTGCCGAGGACCTGGAAGAACTCTTCCAACTTGGAAAGGTAGGCATCCAGGCCCATCCCTTCGACGCGGCGATGATCGAGGCGCACCAGACGATCTTCAAGGAATACTTGATGCAGGTGGTGAAGAGGAAACCGCCCGAAGGCATCCAAGAGTCGCTTAAATTCCCCGAGGCCTAGTGAAGGGTCAGACGAGTACCGCCGCGAGGCCTTCGAGCGCCGGTCAGGAAGAAGCGCCGGATCAGCGCGGCGGCACGAGAGGCGATGGGACATGCTCGAGGCGGCCGGAGCCGCAGTACGCGATCGCCCAATCGCGCGATCAATGCCCTGCAGCCACGCCACGGTCCGCGCGTGCCACCGGCGACCATCTCCGGCGACGGTGCCGCTCCCACCGCAGCGCCGGTCAGAAAGAAGCGCCACCTCAGCGCCGCTGTTCGCAATTTGATCGCGGAGGCGGCGAGGCGAAGATGGGCTGCGCTGGAGGGCAGCGACGGCGACTCCGAAAAAGGCTCCTCGCCGGATCAAGGGGGCGGCGCGAAAGGCGATGAGAGATGCGGCCAGGGCGGGGGCGGCGGCTGGGAGCCGCAGTATCGCCATCGCCTGATCGGCGCGATCAATGGCCTGCCACCCCGCGGTGCCGCCGGCCGTCAGCAGCGACCATCTCCAGCGACGGTGCTGCTTGCCCCTTACCGGCGGTCAAGAAGAAGCGCCAGCTCAGCGCGGCGGCCCGCAGCGCCATTACTGAGGCGCCGAAGCGAAGATGGGCCGCGACCCGCGCCGCGAATGCACCTCCGAAAAAGGCTCCTCGCAGGATCAGCGAGGCGGCGCGAAAGGCGATAGCGGATGCGGGAGTTCCGCCAGCAAGGCGGCGAGCCGGTCGAGCTGATGTTGTCCTCGGGTGACCGGCTTCACATCGGCCCTGGCGTAGACGCGGCGACGCTGCGGCTGGTACTAAGCATCCTGCGCGAACCGCGATGATTCATCTGCCGGCCAGCGTGCGGATCTATTTGGCGACTTCGCCTGTCACATGCGGCGGCATTAAACGGAGCCGCTGCGAGTGCCCCCGCGAAGCGTAGACCGAAGAAGCGGGGGATCAACCCGGCGCGAGCCCAGCGTCGGCTTCCAGGAGGTGTTCTAGCGCGTCGTCGCCGACATCCGCTCGGTCAACCGGTTTGCGATATCATTAAAAAGCGACGCTAACCTTCTTGGTCTCCCCTGGGATGCAAATTCTTAAAAGACCAGCGAATTTCATCGCGCAGCTTTTTTCCTGGCTGTGCCTCGGGACAGGTGTTGTAACCGCCGGCTTCATGGTGTACCTTACGGCCCTATCATACTCCGTAGTCCCTTGGATGGATCCCTGGTACTTCTTTTTCGAGCTAGACAAATGGCATCTCCCTTTTTGGAAGTTATTGTGGATCCAACACATAGAACATCGAATTGTATTTCCCAAATTGTTTTATCTGGCCGATTTCTATTGGTTTCATGGGACCGGACTTTTTTTGCTCATATCCATTTATGTCATCGAGACTGCACACTGTGCGTTGCTCATTTGGTTTCTTCGAACATCACGAGTGTTGGGGCCGACCGCATTGAGATCCGCGGCAGGTTTGATTTTATTTTGCTTATTCTGTCCGGCTCAGAGGGAAACATTCATTACAGGATGGCAAATTGCATATGTGCTTCCCACGTTTCTCAGCACGCTCGCGGTTATAGCGTTAGCGGTCGGCAGTAAGAGTAAATCCTCCAAACCCTTTTCATTTTGGGTCTTGACTGCATGGATCGCGGCACTGATCAGCAGTTTCTCTCTTCTCAGCGGGTTTTCGATTTGGCCCGTGCTGTGTCTCGAAGGGGTCATGCTAGGCATGCATCGGCGTACTTGGATTACCACCGGGGCGTTGGGTGCCGGGGCGTTGATGCTCAATGCCATTGGGTTTCACTTATACGGGAACACGAGTCTGGCGGGGCTGGGTCAACACCTCGGTGAGGTCTTAGCATTCTTTGATTTCCTAATGGCAGAGAGCTGGGAACCAATTAGTTTTCGCGTAGGTGTCGCCGCAACATACGTCGCCATTGTTGTTTGTATTGCGATCCTCCTACGGCGGGTCGCCCGGAGGCCGGTCAAAGATTTCTGCGTCCGATCCACTTTAATTGCAGTCGCGTTATCGGGGTTGGCAGCGACCGCAATGACAACGCTCGGACGTTGGAGATTAGGCTTCGCTAACCGGTATGAGGAACCGGTGTCCGTTTTTTGGTGTGCATTTGGTTTACTACTGCTCAGTCTCGTCGAAAGCCGTGAGAGCAAATTGCTATTGCCCGTGCAACTCGTGTTGCTATTCTTGATGATTGCTGGGAAGGGCCGTGTCGAGTCGCTCGTTCGAGAAGCCAGGGTTCATAGCCAGTCTCTAAATTTGGCTGGAGCTGCCTTCGTTTCCGGTGTTAAGGATACTCACGTAACCTCAGCCATCCCGATGGCAACCGAGTCGACATTTGGAGAACTCAACTTCCTGAAGGAGCATAAAGCCGCATTGTACGCCACTCGCCCCGCATCGCTCATAGGTACTCGTCTCTCTGATTCCTATCGCGTCGTCGAAAATGGCTGTGGTGGACAGGTTAAGAGTGCAGGTGTGGTACTTGATAAGACTTGGCCCGGCGTCTCGATTCGCGGAACCGCGTGGGATGCGTTACGCCACAACCCGATCGAGACGCTAATCACAACGGATAGCACCGGGCGAATCGTGGGCCTCGGGGCTAACGACTCAGTTATTCGCTCCGGGTCGCCTCAGTTAACGTGGAACGCATTTAGCCCGGTTTCCGCGGCCCGCAAACAGATCAGAGTTTATGGTGTTCTTTCAGACCACGACGTCTGTACCCTAAGTGAGGGGTCGGTTGTTGACACGATACCGTATTTAGCTCAATTCCCTGAACCCTTATCGACCATCACGCGGATCTGGTCTCCGGCGGATGGAATGCCGCGGGTGGTTGGGGGTGAAGCGACGATCTCGAATGGCGTACTCGCGATTCGATCGGAGACGAATGACACCCAGGCATTGTTTAATACCAAAATAGATTTGAGTCAGTTTTCCGCGCTAGTGATTAAGGCGAAATTCACGCGGTTGGATACCGTTGAAATGTTTTTCGGGCGCGAAATAGATGGGCGGGGGATTGACGGTTTCGTTTCGACGATCGATCAATGGGTCATACTGCGGGCCAATGTGGAGTTAAACCGTTACTGGAGGAGCGAAGCGGGAACTGAGGTTCGCTTCGACCCGACAGGCGCAAACGGGCCGGGTTCAATCACTCTAATCGCGGGTATTTGGGGAAGCAAGGTCTCCGCGTCGCCTGGTTCGGACTTTTTTGACGTTTATAGAATACCAAAGGAATAACTCCGTGTCGCTAGCGCCTTTTTATGTGATGATCAGACCCGCCACCTTCCAAGACAGTAGCAGTCGGCCTTATCACAGTTTGCACTTGTTGATCGATAAAGCAGAAGATGAAGAGAAGTGATGACGCCAGTAATGCAAAACTTGCGTGAGATGGAATTAGCGCGCGAGGCCTATTGGCTAAAGTACCCAGCCACGTCTCCGGTGAAACTCCGTTGGAGAGCTCTTGCCGTTCGCCATTCGTTTCATTTGCTGCCGGGGGAGCATATTTTGGAGCTCGGCGCAGGCAGTGGCCTTTGGACGAAGCACCTACTGAAGGTTACACGAGGCGAGAATCCTATTACTGCGGCGGTATGCAACAGCGGATTACTGCCACCGTCCGACCAGCGTCACGCCCAATTCGTGCTGGTGAACAGTCTCGGAGACTTGCCCGAACAGAGCTTTGATTACGTGATTGGCACGGCTATTCTCAGTCATAACGAGTGTGCCCAGAATTTACGCCAACTGTATCGCCTGTTGAAGCCGGGTGGACAGCTTTTGTTTTTTGAGGCGAACTTCTGGAATCCTCAAGTGGCGTTGAAGAACGCATTTCCTTGGATTGGGCGAAGAATGGGCAATGCACGTTGCCAAATCGCGCTAAGAAAATATCGATTTATGAAGGTAGCATCGCAACAGGGCTTCACCGAGATCGATGTGATCCCGTACGATATCGTTCATCCGCGAACACCAAAAGTGCTTGTGCACCGACTCCAGTTCCTGGCGTTTATCGCAGAACACGCGCCATTCGTCAAGGAGCTTTGCGGAACACTGTATATTCGGGCACGGAAACCAGGGGGCGCCACTTCTCGTTCATTTGTAAGTCTGGCATGCCACTCAGCTTTCTTCGATGCGGTTTCATTCGTAGTGCCCTGCCACAATGAAGAGATGAATATCCCTCGGCTAGTGGAGGGCATTCTGGGGTTTTATGGGCGCTATGTCCATGAAATTGTGCTGATCAACGACAATAGCGCGGATTCTACCGAAGATGTCGCGCAGGATATTGCAAGCCGCGAGCCGAGAGTCAAGATAATCAACCGCAATCCGCCGAATGGTGTCGGCCGCGCTTTGCGCGAGGGGTATGCAGCGGCGACCGGACGTTACATCTTAACGATGGATTGTGACTTCGTTCACATACTACCGGAGTTTCGGGATCTGTTTGATGCCGTCGCAGCGGGGCACGAAGGGGCGATTGGTAGCCGCTTTACTCATGAATCGGTGATGATCAACTATCCTTTCTTGAAGATACTCTGTAACCGATCTTTTCATCTAATGGTCAATCTGGTGCTGCGTCAGCGCGTCCGCGACATTTCCAACAATCTGAAATTATATAGGGCCGACATTTTGAAGAACATTGACATCGAGCAGGATCATTTCGCTGCAAATGCGGAGACCGGCCTCAAGCCCCTGCTGGCGGGCTACGATATCCAAGAAGTGCCGATCTCATGGATCAATCGCACGTTGGAGATGGGGTCCTCGTCTTTCCGCATCGTTAACGTAGCGCCTAGTTATTTTCAGGCGCTGCTCGAAATGTTAGCTAAAATACGGCGACAACGGAGAACCATAACGCATACGAAGCAGAAACCAGTGCAATGACTATCCCGGACAAAGCCGGCGACTTCGCGTGCCCAGTTTGCGAAGGGAAAAAGACAAAGGTCTACCTTGATACCGCCGATATTCGGCTGGACGTCTCCCTGATCGGGTCCTCGCGGCGGCGGGCCTCACCGGGACGGATCTTGCGGTGCGAAGTGTGCGGGTTCGGATTCCGGCAGTTGCGCTCTAGCCAGCAGGAACTGTCAGACCTATATAGCCGGATGGACACGACGGCCTACGAATCGGAAAAGGATGGACGCGGGCGCACTGCGCGCAGGCATCTTGAGATTGTGGAGCGCAATGCGCGGCGTGGGCGACTCCTGGATGTGGGATGCGCCTCCGGGTTGTTGCTGGTTGCCGCCGCGGAACGGGGATGGGAAGTGACGGGTGTGGAGCCGTCGGAAGCCCTGTGTGCCGAGGCACAAAAAAGGCTCGACGGACGAGGCGAAATTCACTGCGCCACGCTTGAGGATGCTCGTCTGGGTGGCCAGTTTGATGTGGTGACTCTATGGGACGTACTGGAGCATGTGCCGGACCCATGCGGCTTTTTGGGCGCATGTCGCATGCTGCTTCGACCCACGGGCCGCTTGTTTCTCAATGTACCCGACCTGGAAAGCCTTGAAGCGCGTGTCCTCGGAGCACGATGGCCATTGCTACTTCCTGAACATTTGAACTACTTTACTCGACGCAGTTTGCAGAGGTGCGCACAGCGGGCCGGCTTGACGCTTGTGCGGTTTGGGCGACGGCGAGTTTCATTTTCGGTCCGTTATGTCGCACATCGTCTTGCCCAGCATTCGGTTCCCACATCCACGCTTCTGTGCAGGCTGGCGTCCGGATCACTGGGTAAAATATTGATTCCTGTATCGATGGGAGAGACGTACGGTATTTGGGCGAAGGGCGAACCGGATTCCCGTGTCATCGCGGGCGGTGTTCCGGACTGAAGACGAACGCGATTCCAGGATGAATTCAAACGGCGATTCCCGTGCGGAATGCGAACGGGTTTCGCCTACTCCAGAAGGCGTTCGCAATTATCCCTGGAAGCTTTCGTCGGTGCTCGGGCTTTCTGGGGGTACCCAGGGTTCCGTGAGGCGTGACCCGATCAGCCGTGCCGACTTCGCCCGGAATCGTGACCGGGCCGTAAGAAATGTGAGGCTGAAGTGATCGGTGCCTTTTTCGATGCATTGGCCGCGGATCGGTCCGCCGCGCTGAACAGCTTCCATAAGTAGGCCGTCGATCATCGCGCTGCCTTTAGGGAGGCCTATCCACAGCCGTTGCTGTCTTCGCCCATACACAGGAGGCTCGACCAACCCGTTCTCGAACTCTCCCAGTAATACCCGTTCGAGATGCCATGACGGCGCCAGGCACCCTTTCGGGACGGACTGAACATTTGCCCGTGCCTCCGGACTGGGTACTGAGGCTACGTGTCTGGTCTGCTGCGAGATGACAAGTTACCTCGCCATGTCTGACTCCAGGCTACCGGGCTCATTAGGGACTTGCCCGGGAGGGGACGTTCCACCCCTCTTGGAAAGGCGGGTCTCGGCCCGCGATGTGCACCCGGCAACGCTGGAGGAAGGCTGCCTCGCCGGCCCCGCCCGGCTACAGCCGATTTGTACATGGCTTCCTTCGCCTCCGGGTACCCCAATATTTTTTGAATCAGCAGTCAGGTGGACGGATTTCCCACAACACGATCGATCATCGAATCGAGCATATTATGGACTTCGTACGAAGCCCGTTGTATCTGACACAAACAACACGCCTCAATGCCGATTGCAAGGAACGCAGCATGTCAAGTTCACAGCCTGCCGCACGTCGAAGGTTGGCAGACGATTACGGCGCACGATTAACGCACAGTGACCTCGACCGCCCGGCCCTGGAAGTACCGCAGTTGATTCCGTTCGATAATTCGAACGCCAATGGTGTGGCCGCCTGGGCGCAACTTGGGCACGATCCCTTGGAATCCGCAGGAAATCGCGCCAGGCGACCCGACTGCCTTGGCGACATCGGGACGTTCGAATCCATACTGCGCTGCGATCGGCACATCATCAACCACCAGATCGACGCCGCTCCCTAATTGCGAACCCGGGGTGAGAATCCAGCCGGAGATGGTGGAGTGTCGATCTGCTGCTAAGACGACTGGGCCCTTTCGCCCGTCTGGCGCAACGTTCCCGATCCTCTCGATATTCATTAACGGCAGGTTGCGTTCGATAGTCATGGTGAGCGTTGCGCCTGTGGGCGCCGGTCCGGCATAAACAAGCTCCTGCCAATCCAGGTGCAGAGGGGTTGTGGTTAGAGGACATGCCGAGAGCCCGTCAGCCAGAATCGCGAAGGGAATCGCGTCCCCGGCCTGGAGGTCCGCCGGCACATACCCACGGTATCCTGTATCCATCGATTTTACGGCGGGCACGATATAGGGTACATCGGTTCGTCGGAAGCCGGACTGTCCAAAGCCAATCAGGCGACCGGAGGTATCTGCCAGAACAACCGCTGCCGCGGATGCCCCGTCGTCCGTGGAGGCCGCCCAACCGCCGAACGCAAATCCGGGTAGACGGTAGTCTCGAATGGCCTTCACCGGGTCGACGTATCCACGACATTTCGACGCCGGAACCACTCGATAATAGCGGCTTAAATTCCGGCCCAGGGGATATCTCTGGCCCTCCGCAAACATAGACCAATGATGAGCGCGCAGGAAATCACAGATAACCATCAGATCGTCGCCCTTGCGCGGCGGAGTTGTCACATAGGAAATCGTGGGCCAATCGTCAACCCCCAACTTGAGCGCCACACCGGCCGCTCGCCGAGAATCAGCCTCCACACGCGCTCCGGCCGATACGAACGGAGATATCTTCGCCGCCGCCAGCAGCACGCCGGCGAACGCGAGTTGAAGACCCAGTAAGACGGCACGATTTGAGAGGGAACAGGTTTTCCGTACGACGAGCACGAAAACAGAACACCACAGCAGCATGGCGGCGGTCTGATACCGGTCGGTCCGCGCATATTGCAGACCGAAGACCGCACGTCCAGCGGCAGTCAGCAACGACCCGACCACGCCGAACGCAGCGACCGAAAGCAGAACCGTCGCGAACCTGTCCGCGCCTCGGCGCCACAAAACCCAAAGGTAAGAACCCATTGCGAATGGGATCGTCAGCGCTGCAAGGATCATTCCGAACCTCTCGCTGACACAGGACCAACTGCTGCCGTACAGCAATAGAAAGAAATGTGCGAACTGGAGGAGGGCCAATCCCCGTGGGCTCGACGCTGTCTCATACCCAGGGATCCAGACTACACAAAGCAAGCCACCCAGGGCCCCGACGGCCAACACCACGCGACCCGGAACTCGCCAAACTAGTAGAATCATCACGAGCATCGGCCAGAGTAGGAGACCATTCGTCAGAGAGAAGCTTGCGATTAACGCGCCCGCGCAGGCCAGGACGACAAATCGGATCCCATTTACACCGCGATCGAGGCTCAGCCGGTATAATCCCGCGCCGCTGAAAGCAACAGTCCCGCCGAGCCATACCAGCACAACTGGAAGGTCGGATCCAAACCAAAAATTCTCGGCCTGACGCAACGCAAACAAACAAGTGGCAGCCACCGCTATGGACGTCCACCAAAGGGTCCCTCGGAATCCGCCGATGCGCCGGAACACCACCCCAAGCACCCCCACGTGCAATAACTGAAGGCAGAAAATGAAAGAAAGTAGAAATGCGTTTGTTCCGTGAAAAAGATATAAATCTATCAGATAGAACAGTTTCGGCAATGGAATCCGGTGGTCGTTATGCTGGCGCCACAGCAATTCGGCGCTATAGTGGCCGTAATTTCCGATTAATTCCTGTAGGAAGCCCCATTGATCTACCCAGGGAACAGGAGAGTACACCAGGTACACGGTGAATCCGGCGAACACGATGACGCCCACGCTGCCCAACACCAGCAGGTAAGAGAACCAGTCACTGGTGCGTTGGATCAGCATCGATCCACGAGAAAAAAGAGTCTGCTGGCTCGACGAGGTTTTCAAGTCCGCAGTCTGCTTCACTTCAGCCCGTCCCCTGGCGCTGCGCGTTTCACTCGATCAAACCCGTCGATTCGTCGGTCCATTTATGACAATGATTCCCTCACGAGGTTTCGACAGCATTGCGGGGCAGGCTTTCAACCTGCGGCGGATTTGCAATCCGTCTCTGTTAGGAGATCGTTGCGCCGATTACAAATCGCGCGCAGCTTAAAATCCTGCCCCACAGCGCACAACAAATGACCGGGACAGTTCACAAATCTTTGCGAACACGTTTTAAAAAACCGTTAGCTTTTAGAAATACATGAAAAAAACTGGCGAAGCAACTTGTTGATCGCTCGATTGTCGCAAAGGGGCAGTGCGCGATGGCCCCGGGGTCGGTATTTCACCAGCCGGACACACACCAGATCGACGCCACTTCCACCGTCGAACAATGTCCTTCCATCACCACAATTCCGCTCTCCGTCACGTGATGCAAATGGCGGTCGCGGTCCAGGTCGTAACCGATCGCGGCGTCTTCGGGGATGTGAACATTCTTGTCCAGAATCGCCCGGCGCACCCGCGCGCGGCTGCCGATGTCGACGTTGTCAAACAAAATCGAATCCTCCACCAGCGCGCCTGAATGCACCCGCACGCCGCGGCCCAGCACCGAGTTGCGCACCAAACCGCCC
>Ga0335074_10007727_pt1 | contig 14917 bp, 15 predicted proteins | sample Lox_Sample_23_FD_206715 | JGI IMG/M metagenome (GOLD analysis project Ga0335074, IMG submission 206715) | Soil microbial communities from Loxahatchee National Wildlife Refuge, Florida, United States - Lox_Sample_2.3 | ecosystem: Environmental > Terrestrial > Soil > Wetlands | place: USA...
CGCCTGCGGAATGCGGGCCCGGCCGTCCCGTGCCGTGTTAGCTTGGAGCGGTGATGGATCACCGTTTCGGTGATGCAGCACCACGAGCGGTGACCGAGTCCCCCCTCGGACACAGTCGCACTTCTCTGACCTGCGCTTATTCGTTACCCAGCTCGGGCCGCAACGACGAATCCGCAGGTCACACGGGCATCCGTGTTCAAGTCCCCGCGTCGGACACTAACCCTTTGCGCACGTTGTGATGCCGCCAGGGCCGCGGCTGACTCCGTTGACGCGCCTATCGCCGAGTACGCGGTGTGCATCGACAGGCGTGTACGTCGCGTCTGGCGGCGCAGAACGTTGGGTTCTGGGCGTGATCGAGGAGGAAGTGACCAGCCGGGGTTGCCCGCGCGTTGGAGGCCTGCCCGTACCCGGTGCGCCGACACGTATCCGGTCTGAAGCGCGATGGCACCTACCTGACAGGTAGTCGACAAGGCCGCTCACCGGGTCGCAGACTGCAGGGCAATGACATCCCCGATTGAATGAACGGAGAATTCGTCATGCCTTTCGTAGAAGCCGGTGACCGCGCCCGCCTCTTTTATGCAGAGTGGGGCGCCGGCAAAGCGGTCGTCTTCGCCAGCGGTTTCGGTATGCCAGGTGACATGTGGAACTATCAAAGAGACGATCTCGCCGCCGCGGGTTTCCGCTGCATCACTTACGACCGGCGGGGTCATGGCCGGTCCGACCGGCCAGCGAGCGGCTATGACATGGATACCCTGGCCGACGACCTTGCCTCGCTCATCAAGGGGACCGGCCTTACCGATGCCGTGCTTGTCGGTCACTCGATGGGCGCGGCTGAAGTGATCCGTTACCTGACCCGCCACGGAACCGCGCGCGTGTCGGGCATCGTGCTCAGCGCGCCGACGACCCCGTCGGTGCTCAAATCCGACGACAGCCCCGGCGGCCTGGATCCGGAAGCCCTGGAGGCCAGCTGGGACCTGCTCCGGCGAGACGCCGGAACCTGGCTGGTAACAGCTATGGGTTCTGGCCCGAATTACTGGGGAGCGGACCACCACGTCTCGCAATTGGTGTCGGAATGGGCCATGCGGCAGATAATAGACACCCCGCCCTCGGTCCTGATCGAGACCAACCGGGCATTTGCCTATGCAGACTCCGCCGCCGAGCTTGCGGAGATAAGCGTTCCCGCCCTGGTGATCCACGGTGACGCAGACGGCGGCGCAACAGCGCTTGAACTCACCGGCCGCCGGACGGCAGCCTTGATCCCGCAGGCCCGCCTCGTTGTCATCCACAACGCAGGCCATGGTCTTTACGTGAGCGAGGCGGCGCGGTACAACGCGGAACTCATCAAGTTCTTCCAGAGCCTCGGCTAGTGGCCGCTGGCGGCGACTACCTCTCAGGTAGTTGTGCCGGCTACCGGGATCCGCGCATCATGACTGTCATGACCCGTCCGGGCGTCGGCCAGCTCATCCGGCAGCGGCGAGATGAGGCTCGGCGCAGTCAGCTGGACCTGGCGCTCGCCGTCGGCGTGTCTGCCCGCCATCTCGGGTTTGTCGAGCTGGGCCGGTCAAGGCCGAGCCCCGGGCTGCTCTTGGCCATCGCCCGGAGTCTCGAGGTGCCCTTGCGTGAGCGCAACGAGTGGCTGCTCGCCGCTGGCTATGCCCCCCATTACCCGGAAAACCCCCTGGCCGGCCCGGGCCTGGCCCGCATCCGGGATTCCCTGCGCAGCCTTCTCGATGCCCATGACCCGTTCCCGGGTGTCGTGGTCAACCGACAGTGGGACGTCCAGCTGTCCAACAACGCCGCACGCCGGCTGATCGCACCGATCCCCGCGGACGTGCGTGGCGTGCCGACGAACATCTTCCGGGTCATGCTGCACCCAGCCGGTCTCGCTGCCTGCACCGCGAACTTCGCCTCCTGGTCCGGGTGCCTGCTCCGCCAGCTTCATCTCCTGTCGCTGAGCGACCACCAGGCAGCGGCCCTGGCGGACGAGATCGCGGGCTGGCCGCAGGTCCCGCCCCGGCCTACGTGGGGACGCATCGCGCCGGATGAGGAGCGGCAGCCGGTGATGACCTGGCAGGTCCAGCTCGGCGGTCAGGATCTTTCCATGTACACCATGATGAGCAGTTTCGGCACCCCGACCGACATCACCGTGTCCGAACTCTCCATCGAGCTGTTCTTCCCCGCCGATCAGGCCACAGAAGACCAGCTCATCCGCCAGGCGAAGTGAAACCGGCTGGCCCGCCCACCGTCGGCCGCTCGGCCGACGCGTGGTCGAGCAGGGACCCGCCAGCCTCAGCGGAACCCCTCGATACCGGGCACGCGACCGACAGGACCGAGCACGGCAGCGACGCGCGTCCCCGTAAGTGCCCGCACCGCGGGCCATGACGCATGACTTTCACGATGGCCGACGCCATCCCTCTTTTCTGGTTCAGCAGCAGCACGCACCCGCTGACCGCCGCACCGCTGAAAACGGCAACCTCAAATGCTCGTACGAGCCGACCAGCGCGACCGCCGGCCACGCGGCCACCGCGGCGCCTGTCAGGCCGTGCCCCAGGCCGTGGGCGACGTTCGCCGCGAGCGTCGCCGCGATGCCCAGGCCCAGCAGCCACCGCGCCAGCGCCGGTACCGGCACCGTCCGGCCCGCGCAGTCCAGTATCACATCGAACTGGCGTAAATCAGCCCGTCCACGGTCAGCGGGACCAGGCGGGCCGTCCACCCCGTCTCACCATGTGCCCGGGCCAGAACATAGGCGTGCTCGTACGACGCGACCGCAGCGACGGCTGCCACGCCGATGACGGCCCCTGCAGTCGTCCACCTGATCGCCCGATCGGCCGCCATCACCGGGCACCGCCAACTGCAAAAGACCTGGTCAGGGCGATAACGTCACCCTGTCAAATGGGTAGGCCTTGCTCCTCGGACGCACATGCAACCCTCTGACCTGCGGCTATTCTCTTCGCGATACTGCTGGGCGAGCAACGCCGCAGGTCATAGCCATGGGGGTTCAAGTCCCTCTCGGACACGTGCTTACGCACATGCTGAGAGCCCAACCACGTGCCCGAACCTGCCCGGTGTGAGCGATGGCTGTCTTAGAGCATCACGTCGAGAAGGAATACAGCGCATACCCGGTCAAGGGTCCATTAGCCTCGAACGCCGAATATCTATGCCTGCCATGATGGTCAGCTTCCAAGGGTGGCTGCACCCAAAACGCCCGGTTCTGGCGCGGTGTCAGTGCAGTTGGCGCAGCCGGTACATGCCCCGGCTTTTGCGGACGCCGAATCGGGTGGTGTCGGGTGCCCGGCCGCAGTTGTGGTCGGCCGAACCGCTGACCCCCTTCTCTGCCGGGCATTTCATGCCCATGCGGCCTTGATTGTCATGGTGATGCCGGTGAGTTGTTCGGCGGTGGCTGCTATTCCCCGCCCCGCTCGATGTAGCCGAAGAACGCGCGGCTCTTAATGAGCTCAGCGACGTCAGGGGGAACCATGCTTTCCCAGGAGTCGTCGTTCGCGGCTATCCTGCGGAGCACGTCGCGGCTGAAGATCGGCAGGAACTCTGGCCGGTAGTTGTCGAGGTGTACGAAACTGCCCCGGCCGGCGAGATAGTCATACAGTGGCTGCAACTCGGGCCCGACCTTGATGTCATCGACGGTCTTGAGCTCGTCCTCCGGTGAGGGCCGCACAGGGTAGACATACAACTTCAAGTCGTTCTTGAACAGCCGCCCGAAGCTCTCCAGGATCCCACCGGGCAGTTGCGCGTGGTTCTTTTCGTCGAACAGGTCGATCAGGCTGGGCACCCCCATCACGATGCCGATCCGTTCGCTCGTTCGCTCGCTGATGTAGGCGGCCAGCCGATAGTAGTCGAAGTAGTCGGTGATCAGCACTGTCATCCCGCATGCGGCGAGCAGTTCCGCGCGGGCCAGGAAATCCCGCCGGTCCACCTGTTCTCCGCCAGCGAGCAGGTTGCGCATCGTGATCTCGGTAAGCTCTAGCACCGGCTTCCCGGCCACGGCCGGGTCGGCTTCGAACTTGGCGTGGGCCGAGGCGAGCATGTCGATGTTCACGTGCGTCGGCGGGCGGAAGCTCCCCCGCTCCACCAGGATCGCCTTCTTGCGGAGTATCTCGCTCGGCTGTAGCACCTCACGGTCGGGGCCGAACATCGCCACGCCGCTGAGCCCGACCTGCACGAGCTTGAGCGCCATCAGCCTGTTGTCCACTCGGCGGAACTCGATGCCGCGGAACTGGATCATGTCGATCTCGATGCGGCCGGTGGTCAGGCGGTCGAGTAGGTTCTCGATCAGCTTGTCCGGTTCGTGATGCTGGAAGAACGCCCCGTACAGCAGGTTCACCCCGACGATCCCGAGTGCCTCCTGCTGCAGCCACGCCTCGACGTCGAGCATCCGCACGTGCATCACGATCTGGCTCGGCTCGTCGTGCGGTTGGGCCTGGAACTTCACTCCCATCCAGCCGTGGCACTCGTTGCCGCCGCGGAAGCTGCGCGCCACCACCGTGTCGGCGAAGGCGAAGAAGCAATTCTCGTCGCCGCGCGTGTGGCCCAGCCGCTCCACATTCAACTGGAACTCCGTGTCGAGCATGCCCTGAAGCCGCCCGGAGGACACGTACCTGTCCGCCTTGCCGTACTCGGCGTCGCTCACGGCCATGTCGTAGGCGGAGATCGACTTCGCGACGGTGCCCGCGGCGCCACCCACTCGGAAGAACCAGCGAACGACCTCCTGGCCGGCCCCGATCTCGGCGATCGTCCCATACCAGCGCGGGTCGAGGTTGATGCGCAGCGCCTTCTGGTGCGTGTCTGATTCGTGAGCGCCCGTGATGAGCTCGGCCATTCGTCCCCCTGCCCACCAGACCTGCTGCTCCCCCCGCCCACGGCGGCAGTCCGGACGAGAGTTCGATCGGGACAATCCTACTAATTCCGCCGCTTGTGGCACCAGCCCATGCCGACGGCCAATCCAGCAGTTCCCGCGAGGGCCTACACACCGGCATCACCGATGCACGGACGTACTGGTCAACGCGATTTCGCTACCATGCCCAATTAGTTGGCTTTGGCCTCGGACACACTCCTACGTACATGATCGAATTCGGTCGAGCCTCCGCCGCTACTCGCTTTTCCTGCGGGTGGTATGTGGGCGTCAGCCCTATCTGGCGGTAGACCTCGGCTTTATCTGCCGGGTCGGCGTCCTTGAGCGCTTGCATGATGGCGGGCCGTTCGGGCGTTTCCTTCCCATAAGGGATTTTCCGTAACATGCTGACAACAACCCCACCCTGGCGGTACTCCGCTTATTTACCCGCCGCGTCCACAACACAGGGATGCGTATTCCGCGCAACCCGGACGTTTGACTTTGGGGGGATCCAGGGATGACGGACCGCCAGGATTACGAACAGAGACCTCAGTATCCGCCGCAGGGCTATGGCCAGCAGCCGTCGCCGGGCCAGCCGCAGCAGTACGACCAGCACCAGCAGCAGCAGCGCCTGGGAGCGCCGCCGCAGGGGACGGCCGGACAGCAGCCTTACGGCCAGCAGCAGCCCTACGGCGAGCCATCGCGACCACAGGACCAGCAGTACCCGCCATCGGCTCCGCCCTGGCAGGAACAGCCTCCCGTCCCTCCGCAGCGCGCGCCGAAGCGGAAGCCCTGGCCCGTCCGGCACAAAGTGCTCTCCGGATTCATCGCGGTCGGCGCGATCGCCATCATCGCCGCCGCCGCGTCCTCGTCGAACAAGCCGTCAACGCCCACTGCGGACAGCACCCCGGCGGCGAGCAGCCCTGCATCCCCGGCATCCCCGGCGAGCAGCCCTGCATCCACGGCGACGGCACCGTCGTCCGCCGCGGCCAGCTCGGCTCCGAGCACGCCCGCTGCTCCCACTGGCCCGTCGATGACGGGCGCGCAGCAGCAGGCCGTTGATGCCGCCACTGGCTACCTCAGCGACGGGCAGGGGTTCAGCGAGCAGGGACTGCTGGGCCAGCTCACTTCCAGCGCCGGCAACGGTTTCTCGAACTCGGACGCCGAGTTCGCCATCAACGACCTCAACCCGAACTGGGACGCACAGGCCGTCGATGCCGCCAATGGTTACCTCAGCGACGGGGACGGGTTCAGCGAGCAGGGACTGCTCCAGCAGCTTACGTCCAACGCGGGCGCCGGATTCACCGAGGCGCAGGCCGAATACGCGATCAACTCCGTAAACCCCGACTGGGACGCACAGGCCGTCGATGCCGCCAAGGGCTACATGCAGATGGGCGGGTTCAGCCAGGCGAGCTTGATCCAGCAGCTCACGTCGAGCGTGGGCAACGGATTCACCCAGGCGCAGGCAGAGTACGCCGCAAGCCAGGTCGGCCTATAGCAAGCCCCCAGGCCGGGCAGCAGCTCGCCCGCGAGTCGCGACGGCAGCGACGGCGTCCACACCGGCCACTGCGCGGAGCGCAGTGGCCGGTGTGGACCACCTGATGATCCGGTCCGCCCCGGTCATCGTCCACCGCCAGCAGTAATCACGAACTCCGTGGTCAGAGCGATGTCGATCATGTACGTAAGGTGCGTGTCCCCTCGGACACAGTAAATCCCCATATCCGCCTGTTTCCGGGTATGCCGGGACGTCACCCGGGCGCGGGGCTGCCGCCAACGCCGGGCGACCGGCGGTTCTTTCCCGGCCTCTCCTTTCCGGTGCTGGGCCTCGGACCCGGTTAGCTTGCTTCCAAGGTGATGGTCTGGGCGGCCGCGCAGGGTGGCGGCGGCCGGGTCGTAATTGAGGGTGATCTGCTGCTCGCGCAGGTACCTGATCACGTCCTCGGCGACCTGGTGACGGACATCGACGCCGCGGCGGGTACGCCGCCTCCGCCCATCTCCGGCGGGCTCGGTGAGCAGCAGGTGGAGGCCGGGCAGGTGCGCCACGATCCTGTTCTCGCGGACGAAGGCGTTGCCGGGCCGGCCTGGTCCGGGCGCGCTGGCGCTGGTGTGGCCGTGGCGGCACCGGTAGGCGGGCTTGCCGTTGGACCAGGCCGATTCCATCCGCCGCCCGCAGGTCCCGCACACCAGCAGCCCGGACAGCAGGTAGCGCCGCGACTCGAGCATGCTTACATCATCACGGGGCGCCGGGCCGCGGGCGGCATTGATGTCCTGGGCGGCGATGAAATCGGTCACGCTGATCAGGGCCGGGTGCGCGGGCTCGCGGGAGATGACCCACCCATCGGGCAGGTTCCACCGCTGCCCGCTCTTATGCCCCAGGCTGACATCGGCCGGGTCGGCGAGATCCTTGTCGGTGCGCTGCCGGTTCCACACCTGATGCCCGGTATACCGCGGGTTGGACAAAATCGTGCTGACCGTGCCCAGCGTCCACGCTGTCCCGGTACGGTGCGGGTTGCGGCCCGGGTCGCCGCTGACGGGCACGGGATCCCGGCCTCGTTCAGCGCCCGCGCGATCCGCGCCACGGAGTGGCCTGCGAGCCGCTGGGCGAAGATCCACCCCACGACATGCGCTGTCTCCGGGTCTGGCTCGAGCCGGCGCGCCCGCCGTCCCCAGGCGGCATGGGCCTTGTTCGGGTGCGGCCCGGCATCGGCCAGCCGGTACCCGTGCGGCGGGCGACCGCCCAGGTACCGGCCCTGCTCCCGCGCCTGGACCGCCATCGCGGTCCGCACCCGGATGCTGGTCCGGGTCACCTCCCGCTTCGACGACAGCCCCAGCACCGTCATCGCGTGCTCATCGTGCTCGGACGCGAAGTCGACCCGGCCGCCCGCCTCTGGCATCCACAGCTGCACCCCGTAGTGCTCGAACAGCGGCGCCATCGCCGCGTACTGGCTGCCGTAGAACGCCCGCTCATACCCCCCGACCACGATCGCATCCCAGCCCCGGCCCGGATCAGCCAGTAGGGCGACCAGCGCGGCGGCTTCCGGCCGGCGCCCCCATGCCACCGTCCGGCTCTGGCCCGCGTCGAAGAACTCCGCCACGATCACCCCGTACCCGCGCACCAGCGCCCCGGCCTGTTCCCGCTGCCGCGCCCGCGAGGACTCGGGGTGCTGCCAGTCCTCCGTCGACACCCGCCCGTAAAACGCGAACCGCAAACCGCCGCGCGCTGGTCCCCTGCCCCGCGGACGGCCTGACCGCGCAGCCCACGCCGCTAGGCCGTCCCCACCCGGAACCCGAGCGGCCCTGCTTACCCCCTCGCGAGCTGTCGCCATGACGGTCACCTCCCGCCATCAACCACACAGCACCCACCGGCACCAGGCACCAGGCACCCCGTATAACCAGGATTTCGCTAGATCCCCCTCCGCCCGCCGACCCATCGTCACCACCCGGACAGCAGCAACAACTACGACAGCCACCCCACACAGCGCTAGCAGCGCCGTGCGGTTCAGAACTGACGTACATCGCCAATCAGCGACCCAGAACCAGCCTGTCAGCCCCCTGCGCAGACAGGCTGGTTCCACGCACAGGAAGGGTACTGCAAGACATTCCTCATCGCGGCATGTGCGGGCGTTCTCGGTGTCTCGCGCTGCTGCGTAAACATGCAGGCTTCTTGACCCTCCGGGCGATCCGCCCGGGGCCACCCGCTGGTATGCACGTCCGGCCTCAGTGCACTCGATCGTCGGCTCGAGTTCGCCCGTCCGGGCGTTCACGAGCATTCCCCGCAGCAGGTCCACCAGCGGGCCGCGGAACACCAGGCCGAGTATGCAGGTGAGCTCTACCTCCAGCGAGTAGGTCATCACGTCCGGTCCCCGCCCAGGTCCTCCAGCTCTCAGCGACGGCCAGCCGACTTGAGCTCGCCCTTCTCCTGCTGCCAGGCCAGGACGGTAGAACCGTTGTAGGTGAAGCAGACGGCGGACTTGATCGTCCGGACCTTGCGTCGGATTCGGTCTGGCACAAGATCGCGCGCCCGTCGTCATCGCGCTCGGGCGTGCATCGCCTTCAGCCCCGCCTGCCACTGCGGCGCCCGCTCGACGTCCTGGACCAGCGCCCGCACCTGTTCAAGCGGGGTGTCGACCTCGGTAGTCAGGCTGCTCATGCCCGTCCTCCTTTTCGCTGGTGAGGGACCCCGTATGCCATCGCACAGATAACCGTGTCGCTTAGCCGGTCAGGTCGAATGGGCGGACTTCATGCCGTCTTGCCTGCCGGAGGCCTCCACCGTCCGCAGACCGAGATCGTTGTGGATGCTGCACCTACAGCCATTGCCGACTGGGTCGATTCGTTCGCCATCATCTTCACTCTGGCCATGGCGTCCAAGGCCTGCTCGGCGTCGCCCGTGGGGGGCCATGTCGCGCCCTGGAAGCCGGTGATGCCGTCGAATGGCTTGGGCGAATTCACGGAAGGTATCCGCCCTTGCTGACTTTGGGACCCGGGGTAGTGCGAAAAGCAGGCCGACTAGGAGCGTCAGGCAGGGTGCAAGTGTTGCGATCGCTGCGCAAATCGTAGTTACAAGTACTGGCAGCCACGGATGGAGCTGTGCGATGCTCATGACCGTCAACTTCCTCTAGGTGACTATCCCATCGAAGCTCAACTGTCGTTCGGCCGCCAAGAGCATCGCCCAACTCAGGACGATAGCGCTCATGTTCGTTTACATCCCTTGCGAAGCGAGCCATTCTCGTACAAGATGAGTCCGGACGATCCAGGACGGTTCCGGACGACTGCGACCGTGCTGCCTAATGCGATACACAGTCGTCGATTAACGAAAGCACGACTAGGGGGGAACAGGAGTGATGGCCAAGGGGGATCTGGCCGCCGACCCGGGGTTGACCGCGTCAGCGAAGACGCTGCTGATTACAGAACTCAACCGCCTTCGTGAAGAGGCTGGAAGACCCTCACTCGGCGAGCTTGTGCGGTTGGGTAAAGGAAAATTCTCTAAGAGCACGCTCGATGATCACCTGGCTGGCAAACGCGTGACCATACCAAACTGGCGCCTAACATCTGCATATGTCACTGCTTGCCATGAGGCTGCCAAAGAGACCGGAATTAGCATCTACCGACTTGGAACACTTGAGGAGTGGCGGATTCGCTGGGCGGCTGCGCGGAATGGGGACCGTGACGCGGCTAGTCCGATTAGAGAGTCAGATGCCATTGCAACATACAAGATCGATCCCAAGGAGATGGAATCGAATGCAGAAGACGACAGCTTCACATTGATTCAGCTGAAGGAGTTGGATTATAGGCTTTCCGGAAAGAGTTCGGGTACGTCAGATATAACGACAGCAGGAATTACAACGATAACACGCGATATAGAAGAATCTCTATCTAGACTCCGCGACTCGCTCACCGATGATACCGGGCTTCTGGTGGTAACGAGCGGGCCAGGGGCTGGCGCAAAATTTTCTATCGATCGTGATCTTACAACGATTGGTCGTGCCCCCGATAGCGATGTGTTCCTAGACGATCCTACAGTTTCGCGAAGGCATGCTGTAATCCACCGTTACGGCAATCGGTTTACGGCTCGCGATGCGGGTAGCCGCAATAGCACCTTTGTGCATCAGAAGCGTATAAGCAAAGAAACCCCTTTGGGGTCGTACGATGAACTCCAATGTGGAGCCTTCCGGATGCTGTTCATTCAAGGCGGATGACATTGACAAATTACCAGAAAGAGTAATCGATGAATCTCGCATTTGGCAATACGCCGAAATCATGAGATTAGAGTTCCTCATGCCACGAAGCACTTGAAACTCAGACGGTCGGATCTACAATCGCTGCCGGGCCTACAGGCAAAATTGCAGATATATCGCACGCAATGCCCGCTCATCGGCAGATCCGGACGTTGGACCGGGCATGTAGCGGCACAGATCATCCAGTTGGGCGTGGCATCGAGGCGGCCATCCAGGCAGCCAGGCAGCCGGGTCAGGCGGTTATCTCGATGGCGGATCCTGCGTAGGATTCGGCCCGTGGATGGGGAGCCCGCGGTCGGCGAGGTGCGTTCTGCCGACGGGACGGCGATCGGTTTCCAGCGGGTGGGAGCCGGCCCGGCGGTGATCCTCCTCCACGGGGCAGGCCAGTCGTCGGTGAACCTGATGCGGCTTGCCCGTGCCCTGTCCGTGGCCTTCACGGTTTACGTCCCTGACCGGCGTGGCCGGGGCAGGAGCGGGCCCTACGGGGAGTTCCGGGGGCTGGGCACCGAAATCGAGGACCTGGGCGCGCTGCTGGATGCCTGCGGCGCGGCCCGGCTGTTCGGGCTGAGCGCCGGGGCGGTCATCGCGATCGAGGCGGCCCGCGTCCGCCCGGACATCACCCGGCTGGCGCTGTATGAGCCCCCGCTGACCTTCGACGGCGTCGTGCACGGCGACTGGGCGCCGGCCTATGAGCGGCAGCTCGCGGCGGGCCGGCCCGGGACCGCACTCGTCACGGTGCTCAAGGCGACCGCCGACCGCACATCCGCGGTCCGCTGGATCCCCCGCCGGCCGCTCGGCGCCGCCCTGGACTTCGCCATCAGGCGGACCGCCGGCTGGCCCCGCGCGACGGCGCGATGTCGCCCCGCGAGCTCATCCCCGCCGTCGGCTACGACGCCCAGACGGTCAACGGCGCGGCCGGGCCGCTAGAGCGGTTCTCGGCGCTGTCGTGTGAGGTCCTCCTGCTGGGCGGGTCCAGGAGCGCCCGCAACCTCACCGCCTCCCTCGACGGCCTCACCCGGGTCCTGCCGCACGCGAGGCGCGTGGTGCTGCGCGGCGCCGGGCACACCGCCCCCGGACAACAGCGGCCAGCCCGACCGGGTAGCCACAGAACTGCACCGCTTCTTCTCCGCCTGAAACCAGACGGTCCCGCCACCCCGCAGCGCACGCGGGCCGCCGCGAGCACCGATCACAGAACGTGACGGGACTCACCGGTCCCGCGTGACGCCGAACGCCGATTACGAGCGCGATGCGATCTTGCGGGATGGGCGCGGTCGGGCGCGCAGATTGATCGTTAGGGATCCGGTGACCGGAGAGGAGGCCTTTCGCAGGGGGCGGCGTTGCGGGCACAGGTGATCAGTGCCTGGCCGAGGGAGGCTGTGTGGGCTGAGGGGTGTGGGAGGCGATGACGGCGGCGGCGGCGCGGGCCCGGGTTTCGGGGAGCAGGGCGTAGCTGCAGACCAGTGCCTGCCGGGTGATAGCTGTCGTGGCGTACTGGCTCAGGACGTCGATGGCCAGGCCAGCGTGGTGAAGGCGCTGTTGCGCCGCGGTTTCGCTGGATCCGGGTGGCAGGTTGGCGACTAGGTGGAGTCCGGCATCGACGCCGGTGACCTGCAGAGCTGGGGCGGCATTGCGGAGCGCGGCGATGAGCGCGCGGCGGCGGGCTGCATAGGTGCGGGCAGCCCGGGCCAGGTGACTGGTCAGGTGGCCGGAGATGATGAACTGGGCGAGGGCGTGCCCGGCGGTGGTGTTTATGCCGTCGAAGGTGGCGTCGAGCGCCTGCCGCACCGGTTCGCGCAGGCCGGCAGGCGGGATGAGCCACGCGATCCGCAGGCCGGGGGAGAGTATTTTCGACGCGGTGCCGAGGTAGGCGACGACGTCGGGTCCGTGGGTCATCGAGTGCAGGGCGGGCAGGCCGCGGACGTCGTAGCGGAACTCCCCGTCGTAGTCGTCCTCGATAACCAGTGCCTGCGCCCGGAGGGCCCACCCGATCACGGCGGCGCGCCGGGCCGCGGACAGCCGCCCGCCGAGCGGCTGCTGGTGGGCCGGGGTGGTGTAGACGGCGGCGTCGCTGAGGGCGAGCGCTGCCGGGTCGAGTCCGTCACCATCGACGGGTACCGGGCGGATGCGGGCACCTGCGGACTGCAGGGCGCGGCGTCCTTCGGGGTAGCCGGGCTCCTCGAACGCCACCTGCCGGCCGGCCAGGTTCGCCGCTACCGTGAGTGCGCGGAGCCCCGCGGACACGCCGGGAACAAGGATGATGTCGGCGGGGCTGGCGGCGATGCCGCGGGTGCGGCGCAGGTGAGCAGCGAGCGCTTCGTGCAGCGGGCGGATCTGGCGGCTGTTGCCGATCAGGCCGTTGGTGACGGGCTGCAGCGCTGCCGCCCGCCAGGCCGCTCGCCAGTGGCTGGCGGTGATCAGGCCGGTGTCCGGGTAGCCGGGCACCAGGTTCCACCGGGGACCGGGCGTCGTGTCGTATGACGTGCCGGGTGTTGGCTCCGGCGAGGGTACGTGCGAGGAAACGCCCGCCCGGGCGGCGATGTCGGCGCCCGCTGAGACGACGGTCGACGAGCCGGGCGCGGCCTGGATGAATCCGGCCGCGGCGAGCTCATCGTAGGCCGCGAGCACCGCGGTGCGCGAGATGGCCAGCTCCGCCGCGAGCGCACGCGTCGACGGCAGAGTGTCTCCGGGACGCAGATGGCCCGCTGTCAGCAGGCCGATCAGGGCGTCGGCGACACGGTGCTGCAGGGGACCGCCAGCGGGCGGCAGTGTAACCGGCAGCTCGACGACGCGGGCGTGACGCGTCACCTTCACAGCATACTGGTCTCAGCTGCCGGCGGATTCTGGCTCTCGCGGCCAGCCGCTTCTGTCGTTAGCGTCATCGGCATGGTGTGTTCGCAGAACAGAACCAGGCCGGCGGCCGGCGCCTATGAGCTCACCCCGCTCAAGCGGCAGTTCCGCCGCCGCTGCCGCCAGGACGCCGGGTCGGGCGGGGCTCGGGCCGTGGTGCGCCGGGTCGAGCGCCGGGCTGATGGCGGTGCTGGTAGCAGTGGGGGATGATGAGCCTCCCCTGGATGGGCGTGATCACCGTTCCTGGCCTGGCGCCCAGAAGCTGCCGCCCCCGAAGGCCACCATCGATGTGGCGTCAGCGATCGCCAGGCTGGGAACCGTGATCGTCCTCGCCCCTTCGCTGGTTCCCGGGCTCACCCCGCCGATGTGAGAGGCCACTGGCAGCCCCGGCCAGGCCCATGCTGTCGTGACCACACGAAGGAGACAAGCAATGACCGACTACAACACCACGATCATCGAGGAGTTCCGGGCGAACGGCGGACGCGTCGGCGGGATGTGGGAGGGCACCACGCTCGTTCTGCTCCACCACATCGGCGCCAAGTCCGGGATCGAGCGCGTCACGCCGGTGGCCTGCTCGCCCCGGGGAGAGGGCCGGTTCGCGATCTGGGCCGCCAACGGCGGCGCGCCCACCCACCCGAACTGGTATCACAACCTCAAGGCCCACCCCCAGATCACCGTCGAGGTCGGTGCCGAGACGTTCGCGGTCCTGGCGCGGGAACTGGACGCCGCCGCCCGCGCCGAGCTGTGGCCCAAGTTGGCCGCCCAGTGGCCCAAGCCGGCCGCGGGATCCCCAGACCTCGGCGCCGCCCAGGCCAGGACCGCCCGGCAATTCCCGGTGTTCATGCTGACCCGCCAGGACTGACCCGCCACGGGCGGGCTGTCGTATCCGCCCTCCGGACCGGAGCCGGAGAGCGCCGCAGTTCCCGAGGCCCGGTCACCGCCGTCCTGCCCACCCGGGCAGCAGGCCTGGCCGCTCAACTCACCAGGAGACACCCATGAGCGCACAATCACCGGATCCGCCCGCCGCGGCTGACACGGTTCCGGGCAGGCGCGATGCCCTGGCAGCCGGCCCGTCCCCGGCTGTGCCTGCGACCGGTACTCCCGGCGGCGTGAGGCTGCCGCTGTCGGCGACCGAGCGGACCCGGCTCCGCCGGTACCGGCAGTTCGGGCGGGCTGACCGGAACTCGTTGTATACGGTGCTGGAGGCCGGGCTGGTCGCCCACCTCGGGGTGGTCACCACCGGCGGGTGGCCGATGGTGGTCCCCACCTGCTACGGGTACGACCCGGAGACGTTGTACCTGCACGGCTCGGTCGCCAGCCGGAGCCTGAACACCGCGGGCCCGGTGTGCGTCACCATCACCTTGGCCGACGGGCTGGTGCTGGCCCGGTCGGTGTTCGAGCACACCATCAACTACCGCAGCGCCATGATCTACGGGCAGCCCCGGCTGGTCACCGACCCCGCCGAACGGCTGGCCGGGCTGCGGATCAT
>Ga0335074_10007728_pt1 | contig 14916 bp, 15 predicted proteins | sample Lox_Sample_23_FD_206715 | JGI IMG/M metagenome (GOLD analysis project Ga0335074, IMG submission 206715) | Soil microbial communities from Loxahatchee National Wildlife Refuge, Florida, United States - Lox_Sample_2.3 | ecosystem: Environmental > Terrestrial > Soil > Wetlands | place: USA...
AGCAGGTTGTAGCGCAAGTGATTGAGTTGTGAGAGATTAGGGAGAGAGCGCCCGTAGCTCAGTTGGATAGAGCGTCTGCCTTCTAAGCAGAGGGTCGGGAGTTCGAGTCTCCCCGGGCGCGCCACTTCAAATCTTTGCCCTTCATGGGATTACCGTTTCGACCTCTGCCTGTTCAGCATCAGATTTGGGAGCAGAACGGAGCAAAACACTGGAGATTTTACACGCCAGTTGCTTCTGCGCTTCCGGCATCGGTTGCGTGTACACCGAAAGCGTCAGTCGCGAGTCCGTATGTCCCAACTGCGCTTGTAACGCCTTGATGCTCTCGCCGGACGGATTCGCCCAAGTGGAGTACGTGTAGCGAAAGCTGTGCCACGCCACTTGAGGAATCTTGGCTCTCTTGCACGCAGGCACCAGCACTCGGTTCCGAACATTGTTCGGGTTGAAGGCCGTGCCACGATCCGTGCGAAAGACGAGACTTTCCGGGTTAGCATGTGTTGGACGAAGCCGCAATAAAGCCTCTATTGCAGGCGCATCCACAAATACTTTGCGGTGCGAAGCTCGTGTTTTTGGAGCGGCTGTGTGACCTTCGTAGGAGCATTCCGCCACGATGACGGAACCCTCTTGAAAGTCTACGTATTTCCACCGGAGTCCGAAAATTTCTCCGCGTCGCAATCCAGAAAGTACGGCGAGTAACACCATCGTGCGATAGGGTTCCTCAAGCTCTCCGAGCAGCGCACGAACCTGCTCAGGGGTGAGTGTTTTCTTTTCCCGTATGTTTACTAGCGAAGGCACTTGCACCTGGCGCGTTGGATTTTTTTCCAAGTACTCCCACCGCTGAGCCGTGCTGAAAATCTTGGAGAGAATGCTCCGAAGCTGATGCACGGTCCACGGTGCAAATCGCTTCGATTTCTCCGCAATGAATTTCTGCACTAGGGCGGGGCCGATCTCCGGCAATTGTAGAGTTCCGAAGAACGGTGTCAGATGCCGCCTGATCATGTGACTGTAGTTACGCGCGGTCGAATGGCGAAGCATCGGGAGGATATTCGGCTCCCAACGCTCCACGACAAACCGCTCGAAAGTCATCATCAATTCCGGCTTGTGGATGCCCTGGTTGATCGCTGCGAGTCTTGCAGACAACAATCGCCGTGCATCCCGCACTCCGAGTTCTCGCACCGATCCCAAAACGACGGACCGCTGCCTCCTCATGCGTGTGCCATTCTCTGCGATTGCATCTTCTCGATAGCGACCGACCCACACGGGATTTGTTTTACCTCTCTTCAAAAGCCAGCCTGTTTGCCATCTAGGTCGAGCCACGGATAGTGCGTCTCCTTTCTCCGTGGCCTGCCTTGTTTCTGCGAGTGGCAGGATAGCATGAGGCTCAGACAGAATCCCAGTCTCCACAGAATGCGAGGAATTGTCTGAAGCGAAAGGCAAATCTCCTCCTGTACTCGTAGCCGTCATGTCAAGCAACCCAGAACAAGCTAGCGTCGCGCTTCCCGTAACCACGACATCACTTCATCTGCATTGAAGCGCCAATACTTTCCAACGCGGTATCCGGGGATTCGCTCGTGAGATCGTTTTCGCGTGTGTCCATACACCCATGAGATAGGAACACGTAGGAAATCAGCTAATTCTTCGACGGTGAGAAGTTGTCCTTGATCTCGTACTTCTCTCACTGTGGTTCCGTTCGTCGAATCTTCCGGGGGGAGATGCAGCTCCTCGCCCGTGGAGGGAACCGCCGAGGATGACCCGCCCACTTGAGAATCTCGAGTCTGCCTATCAGACGTTGACGGCGACTTCATTGCTAGGCGCAAGCCATGCACTCTCGCCGAGTCTGGGTTCTTGCGCACGCCGAATTGGGTACTACGGTGTTTCATTTGGTGTCCCGGTTCCCTGTGCCTCTCGATTCCCGGCGGACGGCCCTACGAAGAATTCTCTTGGCAACCTTCCCAGGATGAGCTACCATATAAGTATGATGCTACACCTACAGTAGGAGGTTGTGTCAACTCAAATGTCTATTCTCGGCAAGAAGCCCCGCCATGAGGTCATTTCGGTTCGGTTGAACGAAGAGCGCCTCAAGCTGTTGGAGCGTTATCAGAAGTTGCTCACCGATCAATTGGGCCGACCCGTTTCCCTAGCGGAAGCGGCATTCCTGGTTATCGAAGAACGCGTCGTCGGAATGGACCGCGAGGCGTCGCGACATGAAATGCTCAAGACTCCAACCGAATCTCTCTATTACATTCGGAAAACATGGGAGTCACAACACGGTCTCACTTCTCCCCAATGGGATGTCCTCGCCGAGTACGTTCAGATCGGTACTGAGGAGGAGTCCCAGGAGCCCCCGCTACTTCGGCCCGCTATCCCGTCGAGGGAATCGTATCTTGCATTGCTTGACGCTTTCGAGGCGGTTTATCGGAACCGGAAAGAACACGCCTCCAAACATGCTTGGGATTACTTCGGGGGTCTCGACGGCTACTCCACGAAGGTGAAGCTTTCCGACAACGACGCCGAACAAAGGCACCAAGCAGTTCTCAAGCAGATCGCACATAGAAAGGAACTACTGCAACCGGAAGCGAAGTGGGAGCGGCCCGGCAACATTGGCCGGTGTTTTCTTACCGCGATTCGAGATGAGGGCGTCGAGAGCACGAGGCTCGACCAGATCCTTGCCCCATATTGGCCCACACTTTGGGGGCTGGCAGCACGCGGGCACTGGATACGGAACGACCGACAGCCGGTACGGAGGGCTGGTGCGAACGAGGATGATTTTCGGCGTCGGATTAGCCTGCCGGCTCCAATCAAGGCTGGCGATTTGAAAGTGTCGTTTTCTTCCTCAGGGGGCACCGAATTTGCGACGCAGATCGACTTCGGGGCCGCACGGAGGTTCAGCTACCTAATTACCCGATATCCTGAGCTAGCCGAGTTCCGCGCCATGCTCGAAGGATTGCCTACCAACCGGCCTTGGAATGGGAGGCATTTCTTCATTGAGGTGTCCAAGGACAAGGGGCCGAGAAAGTGCACGCTTTGGCTCAAGCAAAACGAAGTAGGCATCGACTTCTCGGAGAGCGAGTGGGACGCCCTCCGCGATCTCTTCCGGCAGGCATGGGAGAATCCCGAACTTCAGCGATGGTTACAGGAGCTTCGACAGGAATATGGCGAACAGGGTTGAGTTCGCGCGGGGGCCGAAAGGCGCGGTGCCTTCGGCACCGGGTGTGACGCATGACACGTCACCCCCAAACGGGTGCCGCATAGCAACCAAGGTTGCTATATGGGAACTTGCTGAAAATCGAGCGGCTTACAGCAAGCCACTTCACACAGAGCGCGCCACAGCAACTTTTGGTTCCCGTATGGGAACTTGTTGATTTTATGGGGTGAATTCCGTGCCCGCACTTCGAACCAAATCCGTCAGCACCAAAGTCACTGACGAAGAATACGCCCAGTTTGAAGCCCTAGCGGGTGAGCAAACCATCAGCGAGTGGGCGCGTGATGTTCTGCTCAAGGCGACCAAGCCGAATGCAGGCGAGCAAACCGTCTTGGCCGAAGTTTTGGCGTTGCGGACCATCCTACTAAACATCCACTTCGCCATATCCCAAGGGCAAACACTGACCGCAGAGGAGATGCAGCAGCTCATCGAACGAGCGGACCAGAACAAGTTGAGCAAGTCGCGACAGCGCCTCGCGGAAGCGGCAACAGGGGGTGTGCCATGAAACAGAGGTGGGGCCGAGAGGATGATGCAGGCGAGTTTCCAAGCGACAAGGCGGTATGGACTATAGGAGCGTTCTGCGTTGCTCTGCTCAGTGTGTTCGCCATCGGGTACTACCGTTACATGCGGGTGTGGACTCCGCTCCAACAGCACTATCTGACGGCCTACGTAGGCACGCCGGTAGCAGGAGCCTTCCGCACGGACGGCTGGTACACGCTATTAATGGTGGTGACGCGGAAGGGTACGCGGATGGCGCTCGACAACGAAGTAGAGCCTTTCGTCACAGAGACAGGCGAGGGCACGTTTACGCTCACCGAAGAGGCCATCAAGGTAGGTGACTTGAAGCTCGAATGGCAGCGCGCACGCTATGACAATGCGAAGTTGCATGAGTTCCTAGGCCACTGGATTTACCAGGACCAGACGCTCACCGATCTAGCGAAACCCGCGCTGTGGGGCGGCTTGGGTGTGTTGCTCGTTGGTCTCGTCGTGGCGATCCCGATGGACTCGGCACGCATAAGAATACGCAAACATGGGCGTCGGCTGAAAGGACCGGAGCTGGTGACGGCGCGTGCGTTCAATCGCCGCAACCGTTCAGACGGTATCGGCTTTTTGCAGCAGCAGAGTTTCATGCAAAAAATACTCCGCAGGAAAGCTTGGCTGCGCCTGCCGCGCGAGACCGAATCGAGCCACATTCTAATTATGGGTGATTCGGGCAAAGGCAAGAGCGCACTGATTCGCGAAATCTTGTTGCAGATCGAGGAGCGCGGTGAAACGGCCATCGTGTACGATCCAGCGACGCCCGCCGACTACGTGCCCTACTTTCTTACTCCGTCGCGCGGCGATTTGATTCTCAATCCCCTGGACCAGCGGATGCCTTACTGGACTCCGGGAGACGAACTGCGGCAGGGGGCCGACGCTCTCACATTGGCCGCGTCGCTGTTTCCCGACCGACACAACGAGAATTCGTTTTTCGTAGAGGCCCCGCGAAAAATCTTTGCGCACTTGCTCAGCTTCCATCCGACACCGCAAGAGTTGGTGTGGTGGATGTCGCACCCGGAAGAGATCGACCGGAGAGTGAAAGGGACAGAGTACGCGGCGATGATCGACCGTGATTCGCCGCCACAGCGCAACGGCGTGCTTGGTTCGCTGAGCATGGTAGCTGACGCCATGAAGCTGTTGCCGAGCGAAGCGGAGACAAAGGGGCGTTGGAGCACGCTCGAATGGTCGAAGGAGCGGAGGGGCTGGCTCTTCCTGACGAGCACACCGGACACCCGGAAGCGCCTCGCGCCGCTCATCAGTTTGTGGCTGGACATGCTCGTGCTGCGCTTGATGAATCAAGGCCGCATGAATCCGCGTCCGGTGTGGTTCATCCTCGACGAGTTGGCGACCTTGCAGCGACTGCCGCAGCTACACACGGCGATCACGGAAAACCGCAAGTCCAACAATCCGGTGGTGCTGGGATTTCAGGGACGCAGCCAGTTAGAAGTGCGTTATGGGCACGAAGCGGAGGCGATGATGTCGCAGCCGTCAACGAAAATCTTCCTGTGCACGAGCGAGCCGCACGCAGCGAAATGGATTAGCGACACCATAGGAGAACAGGAGATCGAGCGGATACGGGAGAGCCGAACGAGCGGAGAGTTCCCGCAATCGCGCAAATCGAAGAGCTACAACCTCGAACGCGAGATCAGGCCGCTGGTGATGGCAAGCGAGATCAGCGGCCTTGAAAAGATGCACGGCTATCTCAAGTGCGGAAATCTCGTGGCGCGGATGAGTCTCCCGTACATCGAGCTTAAGAGCAGCGAGGCACAATACATCGAGCGTCCGGCACAGCAGCCGCCCGAGGAACCGCCGAAGATTGCGGCGGCCGCGGCAGGAGCAGGAAAGCCGTCGGGGAATGGAGGATCGGGGCAGAAACTCGTGCCGAATGAACAGCAACAAAGTGCGGAACACAAAATCCAACGAGAGCCAGTGCGCAGGCAAAGGGACTTTTTCGAGTAGGCCAACACATGCTGACTATCTCCAAGCCACTGAGCGCAGGCCAGGCGCAGTCGTATCACGCGGAAGAGTTTGGCAACGCCCGCGAGAACTACTACACCGAAGCGGAGCAGATTCGTGGGGAGTGGCACGGAAGGCTGGCCAAACAGTGGGAAATACGCGGCGAAGTTCGTGAAGAACACTTCCAACGACTTTCAGAAGGCCAACACCCGATCACTGGCGAGCAACTAATCCGCCACCAATCGGCCAGAGAATACACGAACAGGCGCGGCGAGAAGGTAAGCGCGATGGAACACCGCGCAGGATGGGACGCGACGTTTTCAGCCCCGAAGAGCGTATCGTTGACAGCCCTCGTGGGCAGAGATGAGCGTGTGCGCGAAGCGCATCGAGAAAGCGTCAGCGTCGCACTTGACGAGCTAGAGCGATATGTCCAGGCCCGCATCGGAGGGAATCTTCCGGCAGAGACGACCGGCAAGTGGGTAGCGGCGAAGTTTGAGCACGATAGCGCAAGGCCAGTAGACGGCTACGCGGCACCCCAACTACACACGCACGTTGTCTTTTTCAATCTCACCGAGACCGAGGACGGTGAGGCGCACGCGCTACAGCCACGGGAACTGTACAAGACGCAGCAGTATGCGACAGCAGCGTATCGCTCGGAACTCGCCCATCGGTTGAAAGAACTTGGTTACGAAATCGAGCGCGGCGAGAGCAGCCAGCCGGAAATCAAAGGCTACAGCAAAGAGTATCTGGAGGCATCGAGTCCGCGTCGCCAGCAGATCGAGGAACATCTCGCAAAAGAGAACCAGCGAGGAGCAGGTGCGGCACAGATCGCAGCACACCAGACACGAGAAGGAAAGCTCGAACTCTCACACGAAGAGATGCAAGACCGGCACAAGGCAATGGCCGCGCAGTTCGGCAATCAGCCAGAGCGGGTTGTTAAAGCGGCACGGGAGCAAAGAGAGCGATTACAGGAAGAACCCGGAGAGAAAGCCACCGGCCAGGCCGTTGCCTACTCGCGAGAGAAAAATCTGGAACGTCAAGCAGTGGCCGAGGAGCGCGACCTGCTCAGGGATGCGCTGAAACGCTCAATGGGTGACGCCACTGTTGCGGACGTTAAAGCGGAGTTCGAGAAAAGTGTGCAAGCGGGCGAGTTCATCGAGACGAGCAATCGTGCGCCGAGGCGCGCGTTCACCACAGAGGAAATGATTCACTACGAGCACGACACCATCCACGCGATGCGCGCGGGGCAGAATCAGCACACACCAATCGCGAGCTTCGAGACACGCCGAGAGATCGAGCAAGACCACTCTCATTTGAGCCAGAGCCAGCGCGCTGCGGTCGAGCAAATCCTGTCGAGCCGCGATCAGGTGACGGCGCTTGAAGGCGTCGCCGGCGCGGGGAAAACTACTTCTTTAGCTGCGATCCGCGAAGCCGCCGCCCGAGAGGGCTATAAGGTGGAAGGCTTCGCGCCGACATCACGCGCGGCGCAAAAACTCGGAGAGGCGGGAATCGAATCGAGCACATTGCAGCGGCATCTGACGCGGAGCGAAGAGCCGCACGGCGGACAAAAACGCCTCTACGTTCTCGACGAATCGAGTCTCGCGAGCACGAAGCAGATGAACGAGTTCCTGCATCGGCTCAAGGAAAACGACCGCGTGTTGCTGGTAGGTGACACGCGCCAGCATGAAGCGGTCGAAGCGGGCCGACCGTATCAGCAGCTCCAAGAAGCGGGGATCGAGACGGCGCGACTTGATGAGATCGTGCGGCAGAAAGACCCGGCACTCAAAGAAGTGGTGGAGCAACTCTCGCGTGGCAACGTTAGAGGAGCAATCGAGCGACTCGATACGCAGGGCCGCGTACATGAAATCCTCGACCGCGACGCGAGGCTAAACGAGATCGCGCGCGAGTATGCAACGAAACCGGAAGGGACGCTTGTGGTCTCCCCTGACAATCAATCCCGCCGGGAGATTAACGAAGCGATCCACCGGACGATGCAGAGCGCGGGCCGGGCGGAAATAAAAGAACACAAGCAGCGAGTGCTTGTGGCTCGGCAAGACGTTACCGGGGCGGACCGGCAGTGGGCCGCGCAATACCAACCGGGTGACGTTGTGCGCTACACGAGAGGCAGCAAGACGCACGGCATCGAGGCGGGAGAGTATGCTCGCGTCGAGCACGCGAACGAGAAAGAAAATCTAGTGGCGGCGAAACGCGAGAACGGCGAACAACTGAGTTACGATCCGCGCCGGTTGCATGGCGTGACGCTCTACCGCGAGAGAGAACGCGCATTCAGCGTAGGCGACCGCGTGCAGTTCACCGCACCAAATCGGGAGCGACACATCGCGAACCGCGAGCTAGGCACCATCGAAAAGCTCGACGATAGCGGCAACCTGCAACTACGCCTCGACTCAGGCCGGACCGTCGCATTCAACATCAGAGAGAATCCCCATCTCGACTACGGCTATGCAGTGACGAGCCACAGCAGCCAAGGTCAAACCGCCGACCGCGTGCTTGTTCACGTGGACACGGAGCAGGCAGGAGAAAAGCTCGTGAATCGCCGGTTGGCGTATGTGGCGGTATCGCGCGGACGCTACGATGCCCAGGTCTACACAAACGACAAAGGCCAGCTTGTCGAGCAACTCGCGCGCGACGTGTCACACCGATCCGCAATCGAACCAAGCCGCGAACCCGTATCCCCGGCGCGTGAGATCGAGCGATCTTCCACAGCAAGCCAAGCACATGAGCATATTCAGGCGGAGGGTCACAGCATGAGCAGATAAACGCCGATTCCCTCCGCTCTCGCCACCGTCAAGGGGCAGGCCCGCTGACGCGGCTCCCGATGGTCGCCCTTGACTGCGGCTTCGCTGCGGGGACCACCCAGCTATGGAGGCGTGGGCCTCCCTGCGCTTATACCGTCACGACACGAAGCGCCTGTTCAAACTAGACTGGATATATAGAAATATGTATACTGATATACGGATGGAAGGCGAGTTGAAGCCTGTCAGATGGATGGGAACATCGCTTAGGGATTTGCGGTCTTTTCCTCGCGAGGTCAGGATCGACATTGGGCACGCGCTCTTCACAGCCCAAGAGGGCAAGACCGACCCTGCCGCCAAGCCTCTCAAGGGCTTCGGCGGTGCTAGCGTGCTCGAAATTGTGTCATCGCATCTCGGTAATGCGTGGCGTGGCGTTTACACGGTGCGTTTTCATGACGCCATCTACGTTTTGCACGTATTTCAAAAGAAGTCCACAAAAGGTATCGCAACACCGACAAGAGAAATCGATTTGATTAGGCGGCGACTCGTGGAAGCTGAGCAGGACTACAAAGAAAGGCAGGGCCTAAAATGAAAACACAAGCGAGAAAAAGAAACGGTCGCATTGCCCGCGTAACCGAAGGTAGTGGGAACGTTTTTGCTGACCTTGGTCTTCCCAATCCTGAGCAGGAGCTGCTTAAGGCGCAGCTCACGCTGCAAATCTACACGATCCTCAAGGACAGCGGCATGACACAGGTCGAGATCGCCAAAATCCTCGGCGTGCAGCAACCTCAGGTCTCCTTACTAATGCGGAACCGCGCGGGTAATTTTTCCGTTGGACGCCTGATGGAATTTCTCACGGCCCTACGTCAAGACGTAGAAATAACCGTCCGGCCCACCCGCAAGGAACACGGCGCGCTTTCGGTTGTTTCGTCCTGAAAGCTTCCTTCGCAGTGTTCAAGTTTTTATTTCCGGCTATGGGAGAATAGAACAATCGAGGCGCACCAATGGCCATTGAGAGTTATCGTGCTGCCAAAGCGCAGCTTGAGGCAGAGGCTAGGTCCGAATTTTTTCCGGGCATGCAGATTGTCGTTGAGGTGGGTCGGAACATTGCCGGACTTGCTGGATTTGATTTCGCCAAATTCGAAGAACTATGCTTGGTTGCTCTTCAAAAGAACTCAAGGGACAACCTCGCGTACTTATTTGAGTCGCTCGTTGAAGACGTAAAGCGAGTAGACACAAAGCTGGAAGCTTTCATGTCGTCAGGCACGGAGGAACGCCGAGCATTGGATGAATTGGTTTCCGAAGCAGTGGCTCGCAGCGCTGAGGCAAAAAGCAAAGACCGAGTGAGGCGAGTAGCAAGGATTCTGGCAAATGCTTTGCGCTCGGGTCCTAAACAGAATTATGTAAAAGAGCGGGAGTTAATCGATGCCGCCACACAGGTTGCAGAACAAGACGCTCACATTTTGGGTGTAATGATGAAGCACCAAGGTGACGTTGTGAAAAAGGGGTCGGGAATTGCAGACATAAATTCGGCGAACGATACCTGGAAACGGATGCGGGAAGAAAATGAGGAGTTTCGAGACCCTCACATCCATGTCTCGTGTGCACGTTTGCAAGCCCAAGGGTTAATCATTCGCATGGATCGCAAGGAAACTGCTCTGGACCTTGCAACAAACGCATACTCGCTCACTACATTTGGTGTGGAATTCTGCGAATGGTGTATCAATGACGTTAGCTCGTCCGCTGCCTAGGAGTTCGCCACAAGATGATTACCACGCCAGGGTGAGCTTCCGATGCTAGAATCTCGTGCGTGTGCCCCTGGAGGTCCTTCCATGAAGGTCGTTTGTTTCTTGCTGTGCTTCGCGTTTCTGATGACACCTTTTCCCAAGCCGGCGCGTGGACAAGAGAAGTCGCCGCAAACGATCAAGGTGAAAATCGAAGCAAACCAATGGGACACCGGGTTAATCCTGAAGAAACTCAATGACCATGGAAAGGACCATGGCATGAAATTTGAAGTCGCCGACGAAGGATATGAGTACCGCATCACTTTCGCCACTGGCCAGCACAAGAACACGCTTTTGGGTCTCGCCGGTGCTGGTGCCGTGAACTACAGCAAGGCGGGTGTGACGGCTTACGATGCAAAAGGAAACGAGCTGTTCAACTTTGAGAGGGAGAACCGGTATACGGACTCAGGAGCAACCAACGCAGCAGCGAAGGAAATTATCAAGAGGCTACTTAAGTTGAGGCAACCCCAAAAGAAGTGAACGCCGCTTGTTTAGGCCAGGACTTTGAATTGAGTCGAAGGCCGCCAGCAAGGACAAGGGAGACCAAAGCAACGCTCGTCGCTTTGCTGACAGCGAGTAGAGGAAAAAAACGAAAATGCCCAAAACCTTTACTGTTCGCGGCGTCTTAACCGTCGCTTTCGGCGCGGTATTGGCGGTTTCCTCAGTCAGCGCATCGGCACAAACGCGACCGTTATGGCCTGAAATCCGGCTGAATGCTTGTCCGAATATCTCACCGCCTAAGACGCTGGAACAACGAACATGGAAGCACGGCGAGGCCGAGCAGAACGACTTCCAAGCAGCCGGCAAGGTTCAAGATCGCAAGAAAGCCGCAGAGATCCTAATTACATTTGCGGGCAAATACCCCGATTCCGATTATCGAGAACTTGCTCTCATTCTGGCGATGGGAATCGGTGCGTCTCTAAAAGATATGAATCTGCAAAGCGATGCAGCCAAGGTTCTCGTGGAAGCTCCCGCAGGAGAAGCAACAGCCCTGGTTGCAGCCTTTGTGACTCTTGACGCGGGACTTTCGCCCTACGTTCTCAGTAATGACCCAGAAGAAAAGCAAAAGCTAGCAGATTTGGAGATGTGGACGAAGTGCGGCAGAGACGCCCTGGCCGCACAAGTTCCTCCAGCTGCCGGTCAATCTAACAACTACGAAAAGAGCAGGCTGACCTCGGAGAGCGTTCTGACGAGGACAGCAGGATTCGTTGCATTACAGCGGCAAGACTACAGCACAGCGGAGCGTGAACTTAAGAAAGCAGCGTCGGACAACCCTCAAGACGCGCTCACATTTCTGTGGCTCAGCACGACAGAACTCAGCGGAAATGACCCGGACCTAAATGCCGGCCTGTTCTACTTGGCCCGCGCGGAACAACTCAGCCCACAGGTTCCTCAGTTTGCCAGTGTGCTGCGAGAATCCTATGCCACGGTACATGGCTCCGAAAAGGGCCTCGAAAAGGTCGAGGAAATCGCACGGTCCAATACCGCACCGCCAACGGGTTTCAACATTTTGCCCAAACCAAAGAAGGAAAGGCACTATGGAACCGCCATAGCTGCTACCGCGATCGTCGGATTACTCGTTTACGGCGCTGTTGCGCACCCTGACGCGGTGACGGCGCTCGGCCAGAGCGTTGCAGGTGGACAATCGACTGCCAGTGGGACTGGCAAATTGATGATTTTTGGTGGGAGCGATCACCAGACCTATCTCGGTTGCCTGAACTGTGCGGAAACGGCGCCGGATTCCATTTCGAACGAATACGGACAAAATGGCAGCAGGTACTCGCAGGCAAGCATTTGGAATCATTACGGCGAATTCGGCTCCCCCTATCAGCCCTATAGCGCGTGTAACCCATATTCCACCGATCCACCGATCATTGTCGATGATGTGGGCACTTACTACGGCAGACTGACCGTGAATCAATTCCATCCTGAATTGGGCGCTGGAAGGCAACTAATCGCATGGCTAAGGCAAGCGGTCTGCGCACAGTGAGCGACACCGACACAGCCGCCGAGCAACTTCGGAGTTCCAGCGCACTCACCTTTGCAAGATCAATGTTCCATGCGGCTGAGGCCAAGGAGTTGTTCCATCATGGATTCGCATTTGCGAGCGCCGTCTCAACGTACTATTCGATTTTTCATTTGGGCGGAACACTGATTCTGGCGTACTTCTCGCGTCCACCTTTGCCGGGCGATCCCCACACCGCCATTAGACGGAGACTCGAAGAGAAGTGGACGAAACGCCAACCGCGTACTTTGTCCAATGGCGAACAGTATCTGTCGGACCCGGCTGGAGCCATAGGTCATGACGATGTGGCTCTGTTCTTAGAGCAGGAATCGCCTGAAATCTTTGCGGCCTTGGGGCGTCGCGACCGCCCTGGCACCTTGAGGGACATGCGCGAATTCGTTAGCTACGCTCCCCGGATGGTGAATGACGGTCGCATAAATGTGCTCTATTCAGGATGTCAGTATGAAGCGAAGGAGTTTCGATCATTACTCGACAAACATCTCAATCGAATCGATCTGCTTTTCTTCAATGCCGCGACCTGGATAGAGCGCGGTTACAGTGAGGTGCATTCGAGACTTCTTAGTGGAGATTTCGTGCTGTTCGAATTTGCTGAGCTCCGCTCGTACCATCCGGAATCAGTAGCGAAGAGAGCCTTGGGAATTTATAGGTCGATATGTGAACGAGCGGGACTCGATTGGCGCATTTATCGCCGTGACCCGGAAACTTGGCACATTGACGAATCACGGCAACGTGAGCGGTACGCAGCGGCAATCCAGGTGCTTACGTAGCGATGTGGTCGCTCACCCTAAACAACTAGTCTGCTCGCAATGATGACGTCCGGCATAATCTCGCGGGGGCGACACGCAGAGTCACGAGGATTCACTTTCCCTTGTTGGACCATCTTGACTGAATGTGCGACTCCTGCCAGGCTACGCAGTATGAAGTTGCGCGAACATCCAAAGATGCGCTGGCAGGGCCAGCCGATCTGGCCGCCCATGTTCGGCGGAAACTACTCCGGGTTAGAACGTTTTCCACAAGATGAGCAAGGGATTCTGCGGGACGTGATCGTTTCTCCTTCATACGTGGCAACCGAGTCTCTGACCCTGGTCACGGAGTTCGAGGGTCACACATTCAGCGCTGAGCTTTTCTTCGATGACCTGCGTTTTCTTAACACGATTTACCCCAGCGTTCGCGCCTGTATTGGACAACCGGTCCATTGCGTCGGAGATGTTGAAGTCGAGTTTGAATCCTGATCCAGATCGTTTTCTTGACTCTTGCAGCTTCTTGGATCATTTGTCTTGCGCGCCTGAGTTTCGGCGCGTTTCTTTCGGCAGCGCCTGCATAAAAATGGCTGAGCGTCCATGACTTCCACCACAACAACTCTCGGCCTAGGCATGAACGCTACGGGCGTAGCATAGGAAGTGAGCCTCGCGAGGTATATCGCATGACCATGCAGATGATTTTGAAAACGAGAGATGGTTATTTGCTAGCAAGTGATCGACAGATGGTAGACGAACAAGCAACTAGAACGGCCATGCACACGGAAAAGATCGTGGACCTGCCAGCGCAACGCGTGACCTATATGGCGTCGGGGGACGAATGCGCACTTAGAGCGGCAAATGACTTTGCCGACCTAGTGAAGGACCAGCGGTTCAACATGGATGACATAGGCCGATCCCTACGAGACATTTGCGATAATCGGTGGCAGCGAGAAAATGAATACCTCGCGTCACGACACACGACATTGCCGGATTACAGCCGCACTCTTCTTGTTCTGTTTTATGGGCTTTCTCCAGCACAAGTGTGGCAAGTGGCTGTCGGCAGAACCTCGAATGCTTATCAGATGGCTCGGGGATTTGCACGAGGCGGAGCCGGAACGAATACGGCTTGGTTTTTCCTAAACAGATATCATGACGCAAGCAAATCCGTGGCTGAGCTTCTGCCACTCGCTGTTCACACACTCTTGATGGGCAAGGCACTTGATTCAACGCTGATCGACGGAGTCCAGGTGGTTGCTTATTACTCTGGTGCTGAGGGTCTAAATCCGATTGTCGATCTGAAAGACACCGTTTCAAAATCCAGAGAAGTAGATGAGTATCTCGCCGCGCGTCTGTTGGCGTCAAACACCTAATGGTTTCTGACGTGCGCGCGGCGCTCCCAAACAAAACGGTCAGCGAGTTCGCCCAAGAGTCATAGGAATGCGTCAGGCCCTCGCTGCGGTAGCACTCGGCACGGTTAAGATACTGTACGCGCCGTGAACCTCCACTTGGGCGCATTCACTGTTTTTGGCGTTTGGTGGAATCAGTAGCTTACGCATTGTCGGTCAGCGTCAGAATGCCGACTCCCGCCGCCTCCATTCCGTGCTAAAGGGCTTGCGCGGGACGTGCTCCGCGTGTATGACCTTCTAAAATTCCGGTAGACGGTCAGGAATCAAATATGGGAGCAAGTTTGGGAGCAGAACGGCACGAAAACGTGCCAAACACGCTCTAACACCACGCACGTAAGTCGCAGAAAAACAAAGCAGGCCACGCACCATATAATTGTCTGTCACATCTTCTAAGCAGAGGGTCGGGAGTTCGAGTCTCCCCGGGCGCGCCACTTTCTCATTTCCTTCCGGTGATCAGCAGTGGAGAATTCCACCACGCTAGAAGTGTGCGCCTAGACTAAGGAACCACGTTT
>Ga0335074_10007730_pt1 | contig 14915 bp, 15 predicted proteins | sample Lox_Sample_23_FD_206715 | JGI IMG/M metagenome (GOLD analysis project Ga0335074, IMG submission 206715) | Soil microbial communities from Loxahatchee National Wildlife Refuge, Florida, United States - Lox_Sample_2.3 | ecosystem: Environmental > Terrestrial > Soil > Wetlands | place: USA...
TCTACCGGCGCCGGTACGAGCTGGCGCGCTACGCAGCCTCGCTGGCCGTCGCCGCGATCGTCGCAGGGTGGGCGCTATCGCGGTGGCCGACGATCCTGCCCGGCCTCAGCGTGCACCAGGCCGCAGCCGGGCACGACACCCTCGTCTGTGTCGTGGTCGCGGTCCTCGGCGGCGCCGTGATTCTGTTCCCTTCGCTGGCCCTGCTCTTCGGTCTCACGCTCGGCGGCCGCTTCCGGGAAGATGAGCGGGGTGCCCTCCGGGAAGCGCGCGTCGCTCGGGCAAACGTGAACGTCCGGCTGCTCGCCCGTCTGGCGGTTGCCTGCCTGATCGGCGGTTTCGGGCTGCTCAACATCGCGGATGCCACGTGGGCTCACGCCATCGGCGTCGCCTGCCTGTTCGGATTCATCGGGCTTGCCTTCCGCGCGATCGTCACGTCGGCGCTCGATCCGCAAGCCGCAGCGCGGTAGCCAGCAAAGCCATGCGATCATCACGACGGGCGTTTGTGGCGGTTGGGGTCGATCACACGACCGCCGGGATCGGGGTGCGTGAGCGGTTGGCGTTTGCGGACGCCGAAATCCCGGCGGCGCTTCAGCGGCTTACCGATCCCGGCGCTGGATTGCTCGATCAGGCAGCGATTCTGTCTACCTGCAATCGCGTCGAGCTCTACGGGGTCTCCCGATCGCGACGGTCTGAACGACAGCTCAGTTCCTTTCTCGCGCGCTACCACGGGCTCGAGACATCGGAGCTCGTGAGCATGATGAACGTCTACCGCGACGACGAGGTCGCGCATCACCTCGCGGCCACCGCAGCCGGGATGCACTCACTCGTCCTTGGTGAGACGCAGATCCTCGGGCAGGTACGCAAAGCGCTCGAACATGCGCTCGCCGCTGCCACCGCCGGCTCCGAGCTGCGGCGCCTCTTCGAGTGCGCTATCGCGGCCGGTCGTCGCGTGCGGTCTGGGACTGCGATCGGGCGGGGAGCGGCGAGCGTCCCCTACGCGAGCGTCGAGCTTGCGCGTCGTCGACTTGGAACCCTCGACCAGTCCACCGCGCTGCTCATCGGGACTGGCGACATGGCTCAACTAGCGGCCAAGCAGCTGGTCAAGCGCGGCGCGAAGCAGCTCCTCGTCCTTGGCCGCGCTCCCGCGCAGGCGAGACGGATCGCCGAGTGCTACGGCGCTCACGCGATCACCCACGCCGAACTCGACCAGGCCCTGGCGCGGTCGGACTTCGTTATCACCGCGACCAGCGCCCCGCGGCCAATTCTGACTCGAGACCAGCTGCAGCGTGCACTCGCACGACGGAGCGCTGACTCCTTGGCGCTGCTGTTGATCGACCTCTCGGTCCCCAGGGATGTCGATCCAACAGCCTCCAAGCTGCCCGGTGTCGAGGTTCACACGATCGACGATCTCCGCGGCGATGTCGAGCGTGCTCTGATCAAGCGCCGCGCCGAGCTCCCAGAGGCACACGCGATTGTGCGAAGCGAGGTGGGACGGTTCACCGCCTGGCTGAATCGACGCGACGCCGCCTCAGTCTGGGACTGTAGCTGTCAACCTGCTCGCCCATCTTCGGCACCGGGTCTCCCAGCCAGGTAAGCCAGGTGGGTGAACCAGGGACCACACGGGCGCAATCCGACGCAATCGAGTGCATCCTAATTAGACCGAATCGTGGTTCCTCACTTGGGAGCCTGGCACCTAATCAACAACGGAGTCCGTCGTGTTTGTAGAGCTTGACAGTCGGAAGATTGATGGTCTAACGATCTCGCTCGAGTGGGACCGGGATACAGGAACGACTCAGGTCGTCGTGCAGGACGTGCGAGCGGCGAGCCATATGGCTTTCCCGGTGCCACGGGCAAGCGCCGGCGACGCCTTTCGGCATCCCTTCAGGTACGTGCCGTGAGTGGCGGACAAGGAGCGTTCGGCAATGTCACTCAGGCGTTTTACCCGTGCCGGTCGACGACGCGCAGCCGTTGACGACGTTGTGGCCGCCTACTCCGTATGGAGGGATGAGTGCGCCGCAGTGCGGTCTGCGTACGGTAGGTGGGCCCGCGCACCGAGGAGCGACGCCTGCTTCGCGTTCGCGGCTTACCGTGTCGCACTAGACCGTGAGGAAAAGGCGGCGAACGTCTACGCGCGGCTTCTTCCGCGTGCCCAGCGGCGGGCGGAGCTAAACGTGGCCAGGCAACTGGCTCAGATCCCGGTCCCAGCTCCCTTCGGAGCCGGGTGAGCGGGCCTAGCACCAAAGAATGTAGGTATTGGAGAACAGCATGAATCCAGTCGCGGTAATTCTGAAACCGGTCAACCACGGGTGGGTGGTCGCACTGACCGATGGTCGTGAGGTGGCTCGGTTCACCGGGCCGGGCGCGAAGTGGCGCGCGACCCGCTACATGGCCGGCCGGGGGTTCAGCCATGCCCGATAAGACGGCTCCCTGTCGGATCGCCAGCCCCTCAGCGGATGTTACCGTGCTCCCTGAAAGCGTCCTGCCCGAGCCCTTGTCGGACGGCCAGCCGGAACGCGGCAGCGATGGAAGCACGGCCGTGGGCTCCGCGAGCTCGACGCCCGGTGACATCGACTCCAAGCGCCTGCGCCGCCGGCTGCTCGAGTTCACTGCGATCTCTGTCGCCGTCGGGGTCTTCGTCCTGACCGGTCCCGGCCTGGGCAATCTACGACGGGACGTGGAGCACGCCTCGGTCGGATGGCTGATCGTGGGTGTCGCGTTGGAGGCGCTTTCCGCGCTCTCCTACGTGGTGCTTTTCCGCGCGGTGTTCTGCCCCCGCATGCCCTGGCGTGTGACTTACCAGCTCGGGATGTCCGAGCAGGGCGCCAACTCGGTGTTGTCGGTGAGCGGTGCGGGGGGTCTCGCGCTGGGCGCCTGGGCGCTGAAGCGCGGCGGGATGAGCGCCGAGCAGATCGGACGCAAGTCGGTCGCCTTCTTCTTCCTGACCAGTCTTGCGAATGTGGCCGGCGTCATCATCTTTGCTGCTCTGTTCGCCACCGGAGTCCTTGGTCATGTTCCTGATCCGGCATTGACCTACGGCTTCGGTGCCGCGGCGCTGGCCGCGACGCTGCTCGTGCTGGCGGTCCCCCGGCTACTCAAAACGACCGCGACCCCGGAACCGGTGCCACGCGCCGAACCGGGACGGATCGCTCGGGTCTTGCATTTCGCGCGCTACTCGCTTGGACAGGGGATCGGCGACGCCAGGCTGCTCCTGCGCCACCGCTCGCCCGGGGTCCTGCTCGGGTCGCTGGGGACGATGGCGTTCGATATGGCGGTCCTCGGCGTCTGCTTCCGCGCCTTCGGCCACTCGCCGCCAGTCGGCGTGCTCGTGCTCGGATACCTGATCGGCCAGCTCGGGGGCAACCTCCCGACGCCGGGGGGGATCGGCGGGGTCGACCTCGGGCTGGTCGGCATGTTTACTCTCTATCACCAGCCGCTAGCGGTGAGCACGGCCGCTGTCCTCACCTACCATGCGATCTCGTTGTGGATCCCCGGCCTGCTCGGAAGCCTCGCCTTCGTACAACTCCGCCGCACGCTACGGCGTGAGCCACGGCCCCACATCGTCTGCACACCGCTCGCCGAGCCGGTCGCGATGGTCGCTCTGCCTCGCCGCGGGCGTCGGGGCTAGCCCGACCAAGGAACCCCACATAGTTGGCGCACGGCTCTTACTGAGCCGCGGACCGTTGCGTGGCAGCTGCGCCTCAACAGCCGCGGCTAGCTGATCGACCACACCCGCGTCCCGAGCCCGCGCGCCGCCGGCAGACCTACAAGAACGCAACCTGCGCAGGCGACGAGCAGCGCTTGGTGGGTGGTAGAGGCACTGGGACCCCCGGATATCGCCGCACCAGCTGCGGAAGCGCCGATCATCGCGCCGAGCAATCGCCCGAGCGACAGGATTGCGGAAACGCGACCATGGGACGACTCTGGTGCGCTGTTCAAGCCTGCCCGGGAGGTTGGTACGAACAACATCCCGAGGCCGACACCGAGTGGGGCCAACAGCAGGAAACCAATGGCGCCTCCCAACGGGATGCCGGGGGTCCCCAACAGCGCCAACCCGAATCCGGCCAGCGAGAACCCGAGCAGGGCGGTGAGTCGGTCGCCGCGTGCGTCCGCGAGCCTGCCAGCCATTGGAGCGACGACCGCGACGAGCAGCGCTACGAGCACCAAGACGGCCGAGGCGGCGAGGGCCGTGTAGTGCCCGGAATCCTGTAGGTACTGCTCGAGCAGATAGAACGCGCCGATCATCACCGCGAAGGTGACAGCGGCGACGAACGAGGCGGCAAGCACCACGCCATTGATCGGAGCCCCGCGCCACCCGGAACGCACATCCCGCAGGGACACCGGTATGTGAATGACGACTGCGCAGGCTGCGACCAACGCCACGGGGATAAGCGCCCACCAGTCGGCGCGCCAGCCAAACAAATAGGTCAGAACTCCGCCTAGGACCGGCCCGATCAGGTTCGCCACGCCGGCGCTGGCGCCCCAGATGCCCAGCGCCACCCCGCGCCGTTCTGGCGGAAAGCCGCTGACGGCGCCCGCGAGCGCCGCGGGACTCACCAGGCCGGCCCCCGCACCCTGCACCAGCCTGGCCATGATCAGCAGATCCAGGCCGCCGGCGAGCGCTCCGGCCATGGCCCCGGCCAGGAAAAGGCCGAGTCCCACGACCGCGACGCGCCGGACGCCGAAGCGGTCAACCAGCAAACCGCCGGGTAGCAGCAGCAGCGCGTACGCACCGAAATAGACGGTGAGTAGGGCCGCCGAGGAACTGACGCTCACGTGGAGCGTGCGGGCGACCGAGGGCAGTGCAACGGTGACCAGGGTGCCATCGAGCTGAAGCACCAGACCAGCAGCGCTGCACACCGCCAGGCGCGTCCACGCCTCGTGCGGAACGTCGTCGTGTATGCGATGTCTCTCGCGGCGAACCACGGGGCGAACTCGAAGCCAGTCGGGGACCTCAGCGCGACGTCGGTGACGCCGTCGGACCCTCTCCGAGGCGCGCCCCCATGCCGGCTCGCTGTGTCCCCCCCTCGTATGGTGATAAGGGCCGGTGTCCAGTGCCCCGGGGACGGTGCACCGGCGGTCGGTCGGCGCGAAGCTCGTGCCAGAGGCAAGCGAGCTCCACTAAACGATCCCGTCTATTCATGGCTTGGCCTTTCGTCAACGTGCGTGGTGGTGTCGTTGATGTATGTAGTGTGCGCTTCGAGCCCGCGACTTTCGCCCGTGTGCACCCTGGTTACCCATCGGCGATGCCCTGGCTGCCTTAAACCTCCAGTCACGGGGACCGCGACTAGGTACCACGCCAGGGTCTCCACGGGCGCAATCCATGCTGGTGTGGATCAGTCTTCGCGGGGTTACCAACGAATGCCCTGCCGGGCCTGTTGTTCGCCGACGCGTTCGTCAGCCCAGACCGTGGATACGGGTGAGGTCGCGATAGGAGGGCGACATAGGAGACGCTCATGTCCAAGCATCTGAAGCTGAGACTGCGCCACGCCCGAGCGCGTGCGCGACGCCGCGGGCCGTCAGCGCGCCAGGCCGGGGCGAGACGCTGGTTCGAGGGCGCGGGCAGCCGCCGTCAAGCGTTGACTGCAGGACGTCGCGAGGTCGCCCTATTTGCAACGACCTACCTGTTGTACGACGTCGCCCGCTGGGCCTGGGCGGGGCACCTCTCCCTTGCCCGTGCCCACGCTCGCTGGGTGATTGCCCTCGAGCGCTCACTCCACATTGCGGTCGAGGGGTCGGTACAACGTGCGCTGGACTCGGGCGTTCCGAGTTTCCTGCTCTCGAACGTCTATCTCGCAGCGCAGGCGGTGGTGCTGCCGGCGGTGCTCATCTGGCTGTACCGCCGCTCACCAGCGGTCTACCGGCAGCTGCGGAGCACCGTAGTCATCACCTGGCTGATCGCGACTCCGATCTTCGCGCTCTATCCAGTCGCGCCGCCCCGGCTGGCCGGAATCGGGATCAAAGACATGGTCAGCCACCAGGCCGTAGTGACGTTGACCGGGCAGTCCACGCTGTTCTACAACCCGTACGCGGCGGTCCCGAGCCTGCACGTCGGCTTTGCCTTCGCGATCGGAATCGCTGCGGGCGCCGCACTGCGGCGCGGGTGGGCCAAGGCGCTCGCGCTGCTGTGGGGCCCGCTAGTGACCGTCGCGGTGGTCGCCACGGGCAACCACTATTTCTTCGACGCTGTGAGCGGCCTGTTCGTCGCCGCTGTGGCGTTCGCCGCCACGCGAGCGGTAAATCGAAGCCACGCGAGCGTCAGCGCCGATCGCCTTTCGCTGCCGGCGCCCACGGCGGCCCGGCAGAATCGGCCGACGGTTGCGATTCCCCGCCTCGTGCCCGAAACGTCGGCGAGCGGATGCCAACGGTGACGACCGTTTTCGTCATCGCGGGCGGCGCCGGCCTGTGGGCGCTCCAGACAGGACTGTTACGCACCCGCTACGCGTCTGGGATAGGGCCCGGCTTCTTGGCCCGGATCCTCCGCGGAGCCGCTCAACGCGCCGTTCGTCATGTCACATTCCGACACAGCTGACGTTTCCCACTCCAACCGCGGGCCCGATCGGCTGCAGGCGCGCGAGCCAGGTGGTCCCACCGCCGTACCCGACTCCGGTCTGACGCCCGGCTACGCCGCCCGCCCCAGGACCGACCTGATCGTCGAACCCGATGCGCGACCGGAAAGGGCTGATGGTCGGAGTCGCTTCGGTGAGCTTGGCGAGCAGTTTGACCGCCATTCGCCCTTCTGGATCGGAGTGTCCGGAGGGCTCGGACTAGCCGTGGCATACCTCCTCTGGATTGCGATCTCCTCATCCCGTGAAGTGCTGCTGCTGATGGCGCTGTCGTTGGTCATCGCCATCGGCCTCGATCCGGTCGTCGTCTTGCTCCGCCGCCTCGGCGTGCCGCGCTGGCTAGGCGTTCTGATCGTCTCCCTCGCCACGCTGACTGTCGCGGGTGTCTTTCTGGCGCTCGCCATCCCGCCGCTGGTGGGCGAGATCAACCGGCTGGTCGACCTTGCCCCGCACTACGTTCAGTCATTGCAGAGCAAGAGCTCGTTCCTGGGCCGCCTCAACCGCCAATACCACGTGGAGAGCGACCTGAGACAGGCCCTTTCTCACAGCGGCGTGCGGGTGGTGGGCTCGGGGCTGATCGGCGCCGGCAAGAAGGTCCTCGGTGTCGCCGAGGGAATCTTCGTCGTGACCGCCTTGGTGGTTTATCTCCTAGTCGACATGCCGCGGGTGAAGCGGGCGATCCACCGGATGGTGCCGCGCAGCCGCCGCGCGCGGACCGCAGCCCTCGTCGATGAGGTGTTCGTGCGAGTCGGCGGGTACGTGCTCGGGAACGTGCTCACTTCGGTGATCGCCGGCCTGGGTACCCTCGCCTGGCTCGAGATCTTCTCGGTGCCGTATCCCGCGGTCCTGTCCGTGTTCGTCGGGCTAATGGACCTGATCCCCATTGTCGGCAGCACGATCGCCGGGATCGTCGTCGCCTTGGTGGCGCTCACCGTGTCCTTCCCGGTGGCGGTCGCCACTGCCATCTTCTACATCGTCTACCGCAACCTCGAGGACTATCTGATCACTCCCCGGGTGATGAGGCGGACCGTGCGCGTCCCAGCGCTGGTCACCGTAATCGCGGTGGTGATTGGCGGTTCCCTGCTCGGGATCATCGGGGCGCTTATCGCGATTCCCGTTGCTGCGACCATCCAGCTCATCATCGAAGAGGTCACCTACCCGCGGATGGAACTTAGCTGACGACACCGGCAGGGCGTCGAGCAGCGGCAGGGGGTAGCTCAGACTTTGGTGTGCGGATGAGAACCGTCCGGACGGGATTGCGGTCCAGTCGAGAGTGCCGAAATGCCATCGTGCCCTCCGCCAACGGGCACGACGTCGACCCGGTAGATGTGTTCCGACTCACGCCTCATGCCCGATTCGATGCCGCGTGCCAGTGAGGTGACCTCGGCACCAGTAAGGTGATCGGCGATTTCAACGCGAGCGACGATCCATAGTCGGCCCGGACCGATGAAGTTGACGAGGAGTTCGCGAATGCCAGTCACTCCAGGGTATGCGGAGATAAAGCCCTCCAATCTTTCCGCTTCAGCCAGCCCGATCGGCTGCGTGAGGTCATCACCATCGCCCTGTTCGGGTGCGGGGACGAGCACCCATGCGCCGACGAGGAAATCGTGGCTGCGTTGAATGAGCCGAAGACTGATACGGATAAGCACCACACCGATGAGCACGGCCCCCACGCCTTGAGATACCGAGGACCCTGTGATCTGATTGAGGAACAAGGCGACAAACGCGATCACGTCTCCCGAGACGGACACCGCGTCCTCCACGAAGACGGCGCGCAGCGCTGGGTCAGACGTGACCCGGGACTCCTGGATGAGGGTGCGGTCGTAGAGGCGTCCGCGGCTGATCAACTGGCCTGCGGACTGGCGAATCGAGACCAGATCAAACAACGTCGAGATGGCGAGCACGACATAGGCGACGGCGAACGATGTGGTAGCCGTGGGGTGCATCAACTGATCGATGCCGTCGCGCAACGAGAACGCCGCGCCGGCCACGAACGCGCCGCATGCCGCGATCAGCGCCCAGAAATAGGCTTCGCGCCCGTGCCCCAAGGGATGCCGGTCGCTCGCAGCGCGCCTACTGCGATGCTGGGCCACGAGCAGGAACAGGTCATTGGCGGTGTCGGCGAGTGAATGCGAAGCCTCAGCCGCCAGCGCGGACGAACCAGTGAAGACCGCTGCACCGGCCTTGGCCAGCGCGACCCCAAGCCCGGCCACAAGAGCGACCAAAACGGTCCGCATGCTTCCGTCCGCGGCACCTCCATTCTCGCCGGTCATTGGCGGCGCCATGCTCGATCGGTCATTCGACTCTCCGCCATGCTCGGATCACGGGGAGGGAGATCGCCATGGGTTCGGCCCGAGCGCGAAGTGGTGCTGCGGCGGCAGGCGTCGCGCGCATCAATCGCCAGTGCCGGGGGCGCCGAGCCGCCGCAGCGGCCGGCTAGGACTCGGCACCTGCGACGCGCCCCAAGAACTCGATAATCGCGGCGTTCGTCTCGTCGGGAAACGTCCAGCCGATGTTGTGCGGTCCGTTCTCGACCTCGACGACCGTGAGATCGGCGATCAGTCTCTCGTCTCTGAGTCGCGCGGCGGTCGCTTCGAAAGGGAGGACTCGGTCCGCGGTGCCGTGAACGACCAGCGTCGGCACGTCGATCTTGGGCAGATCCGCGCGAAAGTCGGTCAGCCAGGTATCGACGCACGCGTACGATGCGTAGGGGGACGCCGCGGCGGCGACATTGAAGCTCGCGCGCAGCGCTGCGTCACCGATCCGTCCGGGCGCGAGCTTGTCGGTGTTGTAGAAGTCGGCGAAGAACGCGTCGAAGTAGGCGTAGCGGTCCGCGGCGATCGCTTGCTTGATGCCTTCGAACACCGAGCCCGGGACGCCCTTCGGGTTGTCCTCGGTGTGGAGCAGAAACGGTGGGATTACGCCGAGCAGGATGGCCTTGCTCACGCCGGCGGAACCGTACTTGCCGAGATAGCGCGTCACCTCGCCGGTGCCCATCGAGAAGCCAGCCAAGACGACGTCCTGGTCGAGCGCGAGGTGATCTAGCAGCGCCTTGAGATCGGCCGCGAACGTGTCGTAGTCGTAACCGCTCGTTGGCTGGCTGGACCGGCCAAAGCCGCGCCGGTCGTAGCTGATGCAGCGGTATCCGTGATCGAGCAGCATCCGCTCTTGACGTTCCCAGGAGTTGCCGTCGAGCGGATAGCCGTGAATCAGCATGATCGGCTTGCCGGAGCCGTGGTCGCGGTAGTGGATCTCGATGTCGGCGCTGTTCTCGGTCCCGACCTTGATGAATGGCATGGCGCTCCTTTGGGCGAGGATCTCACGATGCACCGGCTGACTGGCCGCGGCCGTACCGCGAGGTCACGGGACGGTGCATCGCTCGAATTTGGCGGGCGGGGTCCGCTATTCGTGGCGGTTGTGCCCCATGGTTCAAATCATTGCGCGGCGAGTTCCGCACAGCGCCCGGGAGCACCCGGGTTCACACCCTGGTACGCCGATGCGGGCGCAGCGCTCGTCGGGGCCAGGAGGGCCCCGGAATCGTTCGCGAAAACGCCATAAACAAGGATGGCCGATATGGACGGCCTGATGGTTTGCAGGGATTTCGTCTTCCAAGCTTGCAGCGCTACGCGAACAAATCCTGGCCGGACGGCGACTAAGGGGAGGCGAGCAGCACGAGTGCCTGCCCGTTAAGTCGGGGAAGATCCACCACGGACCCCAGGAACGTTCCCGCGGCGAAGTCGAAGGCCACGACGTGATCCTGGCCGACGCAGTAGAGCCGGCCGTCGGGTCCGAATCTCAATCCGCGTGGTCTGCGGAACTTCAGGGAGCGGTCAGGCGCGAAGACGCGGACGAGTCGTCCGCTCGATGGCTCGTATTCGCGGACGCTGCTCACGGAGTCTGGAGCGCCGAAGGGGAACTCGCTGGCGACGACGATGTGTCCATTTGGGGCGAGTGCCAGATCGAGCGGGCTGAGCTCCGGGTCGCTAACCAGGTGCTGTGTGCGCAGCGTTCGATCGCGATCGAACACGACGATTGTGTTGTCGCCTGCACCGGAGGGCCCGACACCGGACGCGAGGTAGAGCTGGCCGTCGGGGGCGAAGGCGAACCCGCGCGGAAACGGTACGACGGCATCGGGCAGAAGCGGTTCTGCGCTCCCGTCGAGAGTTGCGGGCATGCTCAGGATCGTCCGCCGGGAGCGTTGGGTGAGGTAGTAGCGGCCGTCGGGTCCGAACACGGCGCCGCCGGGGTTCAGTCCGGGCACCCGTCCGGAGTCGCGCACGACCGCTGCGCGCCGATCGAGCGCCAAGACGCGGTCGTCCCCGCTGTTGAGGTAGATAAGACCGCCTGGCGGGTCAAGCGACAGGCCCCGCGGATCGACGATCCGTGGATCGGTGCTGAAGGCCCCCATCGCCCGGCCGGTGGAGTCGAACGCGAGAAGCGCATCATGCCCGCCGCCGTTTGCGGCGCCGGCGCTCGTGACGAGGAGCTGTACCTCACGACCGGAGGACGACGTTGGGGCGCTCATGACACGAACGTGTGCAGGGTCCGCGCCGCGTCGAGCGCAATCCGCAGCTGGTGCAGGTGGCGCCGCGCCTCGAGCCCCCTTCGGTGGGGCTCCTGCCGGCGCTGGAGAACCTGGTGGCTACGCGATGCGCGTCGAATGGCGTGGCACCCATCTCGTGCGTGTTCGAGCGCGTCCAATTGTGCGACGTCCGCGTGGTTGGGCCTCAGGGTGCTTGTGCGGGCTCCTGCGTCGGGGGCGCTTCGGGCATTGATCGGGCACGGAGTCGTGGGGCACGAGCATGCTGAAACGGGGCTCACGCCGACTGCTGACGAGGTCCCGCGGCGCCATTGCCGCCAGTGGCGGGGCGCGCAGCTTGGTTCAGGTGATCGGTGGCACTCGCGCCGGCAAGCTTCCTCAGACTTGCCATGAGCTCGTTCTGCTCGGTTTCGGTGAGCACGGCGAGTGTGAGGGCGTTGGCGGCGTCCGCGGCGGGGGTCGCGTGCTGCAGCGTGCGCCGACCGAGGACGGTCAACTCGATGAATGTCAGTCGTCTATCGCCGGGGCTGGGCGTGATCGTGACGAGTTCGCTCGCGCGCAGCCGTTGGACGATCGAGTGGATGTTGGCGGGCGGCATGCCGACGCTGCGGCCGAGTTCGTTCTGGGTGATCCTTCCGCGCTGCGAGAGGCGCCGCAGCGTCTGGAACTGCATCGGCGTCAGTCCGGACGCACGGATCGCCTCCGTCGCGTTCGCGCTGGCTCGCTGGTAGGCCAATCGCAGCAGGAATCCGACGTGCTCCTCAGCGCCAGCTGAGGGATCAACCGCCACGCCGCCTCCCCAGCGCTCAGTCGACGTTCTCTTCCGAGCGATACATGACGCGATGGCGTCTGTTCTTGATCCAATCCTCAAGCTCATCGTCACTGAGATGCCGCGAGCGGTCAAACCGGTCCCAGCTCATGATCTCGCCAAGATCCTTCTTCCAGCGCTTGTACACCGGCTTCGCCGGCGGCCCGAAGCACATGATGTCGATGATCGAGATCTCCTCGGGGACCTCGAGCAGGGGCTTGATCGCCGCCTGCGCGTCGCGCTGGCCAATCGCGGTCACCCACCACACGTTGTAGCCCAGTGCCGTGGCCGCCAGATGCGCCGACATCGTCGCCGCGGCGACGCTCTGCAGCAGGATTCGCTCGGCGTTTTCGTAATAGGGGCGGTTGACTTCCGAATCCGGGTCATCCTCGCGCAGTACCGGAAAGGCTCGTATCCATCGGAAATCCGTCGCCACCACGATCAACCCGGGCGCCGTCGCGATCCCGTGGTAGTTGGGGGTCGGGAACTTCATCCCTAAGCGGGCACGGCGCGCCTGCTCGGCCACGAAGTGCTCGGAGATCCGAAGCTTCCGCTCCGGATCGGTGACCACGATGAAATGCCACGGCTGGGCGTTGGCGCCGGACGGGGCATGCCGCGCGGCGTCGACGATCAACTCAAAGTGTTCGCGCGGAACCGCGTAAGCCGACTGAAAAGCCCTCGTGGTGATCCGATTTCGCACGATCTCCATGAAGGCGTCGTAGGGTCCGCGATCGACGCTGAGCGCGCTCGCGCTCGGACCACTTTGCTCGGTCATTGTCCCTCTCCTATCGGCCTCGAGTCGTTATAACAATAACGTTTCCTCGATCGGGCGCCAAGGCCCTCCGTTACCGGTTCCGCCTCCTCGGTAGCCTCCTCCGCGGCCGCGTCGCCGCCCACACCGCGACCCCGTGGGAACGACCGGGACAGAAGCGGTGGGAGCTTCGCCGCCACGAGGGCGGAGAATTAGCGGCTGCCGTGGAAAGAGTCTTGGCTCCCACGGGACCCCCCGAGTGTCGCGTGTCGTCTGACAGCGGCGGGCTGAGAACGGATAACCGGGAGGGCGCCGCGGGCGGCAAGCTGGGGGGCGCTGCTGGGGGTTGCTGCTGGGGGTTGCTGCTTGGTCTGGCCGACGGCCGCCGAGCGATCCTCGGGTGGAGAGGTCAGTGAGCACCAGGGGCGGCGCGCCGGGGGTCGAGCACCGCTGGCGCTCGACCCCCGGTCGAGTGTTGTCAGCTGGCCGCGATGCCTTCGCCGCCGACCGCGACGGACCCGATCTCGGCGAGCGCTCCGCTGGGATTGACGGCGAACTCGTCGAGGACCCCGTTGGTTCCGGTCTGAACGTAGAGGTAGCGACCGTCCGGGGTTCCCGTGGCGTCGATCGTCCCGGGGTCGGTGGAGGTGTTGCCTAGCGCAGCCAGGTGGCCGGCCTGGTCTGATATCCCGGTCTCGCTGGCGCTGCCGGCGTTGCTGACGTACAGCAGGTCCGGGCGCACCGCGGTGATCCAGCAGCTCGCGGCTTGGCCGGTCGCCACAGTGCTGACCGGGGCGAGCACGCCGTCGGGCTGGACGTCGAACGAGACGATGCTGCTGGTTCCCGTCTCGGTGACTACTAGATGGCCGGACCGGTCGAATGTCATCGCGAACGGGATCGAGCCCGCCCCGTTGACGACGGGCGTCGGCGCCAGATCGCCCCAGCGATCGACGCTGAAGACGTCGATCGCGTTCGTGTTGTCCTTTGTGCTCACCAGTAACTGAGACCCATCCGGCGTGAAGACCACCTGTCCAGGGCTGTGGAGGAACTCGGTCGAGGTGTTCTGGAAGTTCTGGTCGAGCCCGAGGTTGCGCTGCCACCCCGGGACCTCGACCAGGCGGTCGCCGACTCGGACGTAACCCTGTACCGACGCCCCGTTGCGGGCGTTCAGGACGTAGACGATGTCACCGTGGACAGCGATGCTGACCGGGAACGTGCCGCCGGAAGAGATCACTTGGAGCAGGGCGAGTTGGTCACCGTGCACCGCGAACATGCTCACGGTGTTGCTGCCGGCGTTCACGGCATACAGCAGTCCGTCCGTCCTGTCTAGAACCAGCGAGCCCTGCGAAGCGAGGTGGTCGGCACCAGCGCCTCCAAGAATCCCGCCCAACCCACCGGTCGGGTACGTTCCGGCCGACGCGAGCGTCCCATCTGGGGCACGGTCATACACTGCTATGGAATTGCCGGCCACGTTATCGGTCTGTACGAAGACCGCTTCACCGGGCGCGCCGCGCCACCACCCAGACGCGTGGACGTCCGTCGTACGGGCGGCAGCCGGACTGGCGGCCGCGGCGGCGAGCACTGCGACGATCAAGAATCGCGCCGCCACTCGGCTGGTGACGGTGATCAGCAACTTACAGTTTGGGATACGCACTACGATTTCCTCCGGGCTAGACGTTTGACCGATTCGTGCACCCGCCCACACCGGTCTACGTCCGTCTTTACGGTAATGAGGCGAGCGTTTGCGCGCCACCGCGGCGGACTCGGGGCCGCCCACTCCGGAGGTGCACAGGAGATATGTGGCAAGCGCGAACCCTTTCTTACGGCCGGGTCGGGGATCCTCACTCAATGACGAGCGTGCCTAGTGCGGCGATATTGATCGCTCAGCGCCTGCGCGATGTTGGCCGCGTCGAGTTGCGACGACGGGCCGAGCGGTCACACGACCGCCACGGTGCCGGCCGCGGATAGGCCGTCGGGCGCCTTAAACCCGGATGGCCACGGATGAGGTTTCCCGAGGTGCGCGGCGTCAGCGACCGCAGCGGATCTCGCAGACGGCTTCGCGATCGTCGCCAGAAGGTCCTTCATCCGTCGAGCCTCCCGTTTCGAGCGCTTAATTGTGAGCCGGTAACAACCGCCTCCGAGCCGAGCCCGCGGGCCTGGCCAACATTGGCGCTCAGCCTGCATATATGTCAGTTGAATCGCCAAAGTTCGGCCTCGACCGTTTGAGTAACTGTGTGTTGCCCACAATGGCGC
>Ga0335074_10007732_pt1 | contig 14913 bp, 11 predicted proteins | sample Lox_Sample_23_FD_206715 | JGI IMG/M metagenome (GOLD analysis project Ga0335074, IMG submission 206715) | Soil microbial communities from Loxahatchee National Wildlife Refuge, Florida, United States - Lox_Sample_2.3 | ecosystem: Environmental > Terrestrial > Soil > Wetlands | place: USA...
TCCAGGACCACAAAATCGTCGTCTGAGTAATTCAATACCGCCCAGACCGTGTCATTGGACGTGTTAATCCCGTAATCGCCCACCACATCCTGGCCGGCGTAGGCCCCGTCGTATTCCACAGGCGTGCCGCTGGTGTTCAGCAGCACCGCCGAGACAAAGGTGTTGGTTATCAGAGACTGACCATCGACCGTCGTCGTGCTTGGGTTATACGCCGCCAGCACGGGACTCAGTGCTCCGTCCGTCGAAGCCACAGAGTAGCTCATCTGCAGCACATACGTATCCGAATTCGTGCCGCTAATCGCCGCTACATCGCTTAAAAGCTGTGTGTTACCCGCCGGCGCTGTGCTGAACTGTACCGACAACGATGTTGGTGTCGTAACCATGCCACCCAGGAACGTCACTGTCGTGTTCCGACCACCGTTCTCACTGGCCGTCAGACCCGTGTACTGGTTGTCCGTTGTTGAGATATAGCTCGGCGTGCTGTTGGTCACACTATACGTGTAGTTCGTCTGGTACGTGCTCGATGCACCCGTGATCGACGTGTTGATGCTCAGCGGCGTATTCCAAGAGAGGCCGCCGGACAGCGATGGCAGGGTGGGTGCCGAACTGAAACTCCCATACACCTTGCCTTGGATCACCGTAAAGCTTTCCCCGTTGGTCAGCGTGCCGGTAGAAGTGATGTCTTCCGTGCCGCCCAGCGTCACGTTGCCGGAGGCAATCAGTTCGTCATTGTTGCCGCTGGTCGGCGTGACCTGTGCCGCAAAGGTTCCACCCAAATTCACGGCCCCATTAACGATCAGTGTTCCGATGGTATTGGTTGAGGGAACACCCGGCGTAAGACTGCCGTTGGCGCCTACCGTCACTTTACCCTGAACCGTCCCAGAGCCTTCAAGCTGCTGGGTTGCTGAACCCCCAAGCGTGTAACTACTTGCCGCGGAGACATTAAACGTTCCGCTGCTTGCGACATTGATGGTCGCGCTGTCAACAATCGAGCCGCTGGAACCCAGGGCCAGCGTGCCGCTGTTGATGGTCGTTGTTCCGGTATAAGTATTAGCGGTAGAGAGCGTAAAACTATCAGTACCGAGCTTGGTGAGCGCCGTCGTGCCGCCGATTCCGCCGGTCCCGCTGATGACGTAATTGCCGGCGCTGTTATTTACCGTCACGGAACCGGGGTGGATCGTGGTATTAAGGGTCACGTTGTAACTACCGTTCGGGTTATGCGCATCATCGAAATTGACGTTGTCACCATCTGAGTAATCCACTGAAATGATGTTGTCCGTGGTATCGTCCCAGTTCGGACTGGTATCAATATCCCACAAACCATTCGACGATGCGTTGTTCCAATATAAAACCGCCGATGTAGAGACGCTGAGGAAATTAAACGCCAGGGCGTATGGATCAGAGGTACTGGTCGAGTTTACTGGATTGTCATCATATACTTCTAAATCATAGATATTGCCGGGATTCAAACCAAAAGTATCCAGTTGCTGAACATTGTCGATACTGCTATCGCTAATGGCCAGGGGCGTCATGGTATTGGTTGTAACATCAAAAAGCTGCAGATAAAGATTGCTAAGCGATTCAGCAAGCGAAACGTTGTCTTCACTTACCGAACTTTTTACCTGAGTGTTCCAAACCAATGTCGCGGTCAGATTGTAATTACTTATCCCAGATCCTGAAGCTGGATTAAAAACATAATGATTTACAGTATCAGTGCTCTTCGTAACTGTGTTAAAATCCCAACCCTTAAGCGTGTTGATGATGGATGATGAAACCGGGGCCGTACTGCTGTTTTGCACACTGGGCTGCCAGAGGCCGCCCGCCAGATTAGCGTAAGAGTTATATACATCCAAAATACCCGAACCGTAACGCGTATCCAGCGGCTGGGTATTAGTGTGCGTCCAGCCGACGGGTTTATCCGCGCCGTTAAGCAAAAGTGCTTTGACCGTTCGTTCATCCATGGCGTCGGTTTCATATTGAGCCTGCGAAAGACCGCCATTTGAAACTGTATATCCAACCGGTCCGGAATAATCTCCGGAACTAATCTGCGGCCCCAAACCACCGGCCTGCACCAGAATCGCTGCCGCGGCGGAGACCTGCGGCGCCGCATAACTAGCGTCAGCGACGTTATTGGTGGTGACAATATCCGGTTTGGAGCGGCCGTCATAAGTCGGTCCGTCAACGCCCGAACCATATATTCCAACAGCGATGCCGTTGTACATGGTTGACGGCGGATTGATATAACTAGGGGGCGTGGTACCCGTTTGTCCGTTTGGTCCGCCGTTGCCAATCGCGGTGACAAAAATGGAACCGAATTTACCGCCGTTAGAATTGGTAAAACCATCGGTGTAATAATTGGAGTAATAATCGTAAAATTCGTCGATTTCCTGAACCTCGGAATTGCCGCCGGACGAGTTATCATTAAAGCTCTGATTAATTACCGCATCGGAGTGAGCCAGAGGATTGGGTATGAATGTTTGTCCGGAAATGGTCCCCGAGGACAATACATCATCCTGAAAGTACCCCGCATCATAATTATCGACATGCGCTATGCCGTAAGCCGCGCTTCCCGGATTGGCGGAACCATCGCCAAAAAATCTTAACCCCACATTTTCCGCATGATCAGAAATCACGTCTGTGTAGGTCGTGGAACCAATTGTATAGGTCGCACCAGTTGATGTGCTGGTATGACCATTGGGATCTATGAATTCAAAAAATGAGGCCGGTTGATTAACATAGGTTGGATTATCTTCAAAATAAAAACTAGTGCTTGTACTTTCCGGTTCAAGTTCCGCTTCGATTTGCGCGACATCCACGCCGGCGCCGGTTAATCCCATGCTATATAAATTGCTAATGCTCCCCGCGCGTGAGACACTCTGGCAAGTAAACACGGGAACTATTAAAGCGCTTCCCAGCGCCGCCAAAGAAGCTTGTCGCAATAAAACCTTTATGGGTTTGGCTGCAAGACGTCCACGAGAGTGAAAAACTTGTGGTTGTCTCTTGCTGGAATGCATCTCTACCCTCATTTTATGCAGATGTTTACCTTCCCGATTCTATCACCCGATAGCGTAATAGCTCCTTGGCCAAATAGAGATTAGCTTACAAATTGAGCCGGATCAATTAATTTCCGGATAAGAAGGAGAAAAGATTTTATTTTAGGACCGGATAATCACCTATTATCGCTATTGTGAAATCTGTACAGTCATATGGTCGTTTACCTGATCGGGGTCCACATGGACGGCGTTCAGTGCCGGATTGCCTTGACCGGACCAAACCCAGACGTCATCGACGTCTAATGGATTGATATCAAAACTAAATTTCCCGTGTGCATCTGTGGAATGAGTCGTGCTGACAAAATCGCCGCCAGGCTCTCCTACGCTGACTTGAGCTCCCGCTACCGGCTGATTTGTATTTTCCCATTCGACTGTACCGGCGATATGCGTGCAACCACCGATCATTACCGCCGCTGAAAATCCTACGACCAGGAATAGATATTTTCTCCAAGCCAAGAGCAGCATTGATTGATCCATCATTCAAATATTTGTTAGTTTGCTTGAGTCAAAGTAAACGATGCCATGTAAACAGTCTTGTTATAATCGGTTTTCCTCACCAATTGCGCATTGAGAATAACTGAAAAAGTGCAAAGCCCCGTTGATGCATCACGATGCAAATCGCTGACGGCGGCGGCATCCGCACCACCCACGCTGACCGGCGCTGCAGAGTAACACGTCAGCGACACCGATGGCTTGTTCTGAGACAAAATCACGTCAAGATGAACGCCCGTTTGGTCCACTGAAATATCGGCGATTCTTTGCCGACCCATCGGAACAAATCGTTGCAAATCACCAAGCATACCGATACCCGCTTCGGTCACCGGTGCAATGATGTCATATTGCCAATCATTGGTATCCAGTGAAATCTGCAATGGACTGGTTTGATCGATCATGCGGATAGTGTGATTAAAGTAATCATAGACAACATATTTTCCATCCGGCAGATTCAGATCGGAAAGACTTACCTGAGCCGACTCTCCATCTCCTTTTCGCCGCCATGCAAATAGATACGCTGTTTTGACCCCCTGATCAGAATAAGTCGCAGCCAAAAAGGGCTGATGTTTTTTTTCAGCATCGGCAAGTATGGTTTGGTCCAAAGGCAACAAGGGCATATCGGGTTTGACGATCCGCCCATCGGGGCGAATCACTTTTTGAATGTTGTCCCATGATTCACTTCCCAACCCATCGCCTACCCCTACCGGACCCGCGGAAAGAGTGGAAAGAAGAATGTTACCGGTTTCGCGGCTGAAAAATGTATCTGTCCACGGCCAGATTCCCAAAGCGCCGGCCAGACTGGAGGTGTACATAAAATCTCGCCATTTACTCTGCTCAAAGCGGTCACCGCTGCAGCGACTGATCGATAATTCGGTGCTTGTTGCCCCTTGCAGAAAAAATCGCGGTAAAGGCATGCAGTAGATAAGTGATATATCGTGGGATGCCATCGAATCGGACATGTTCCCTGTAAATTGATCCGCGGTATCAAGCGATGTCTGTAAACCTGGTGAATACTGATAAATATAATTGAGCCAATCCTGTTCATAGCTGATGACGCCGGAATCAGCCAGATACCCCGCCGTAGATTTCCACCAGTCAGGATCAACCGGGGCTACGCCCGAAATTTGATATTGTTCATGATAGGGACTTTTGGGATCGATCCATCGAGCGTGAACAATCAAAGGCATCCCAAGCTTCTGGTCAAAGGCCTCCAAGCCATCGGGAAAAAGTTCCGGGGTAGCCCGATATTCCCACGTCCCCCCGTAACGGTTCCAATCCGCTATGGCTTCGGCGTTCCAGTCCTGGGACGGCAGTTTGGAGGCTTTGGGCTTTAGTTGCTTACCATTAACATAAGTATACGTTTTACTATACCACCAACTGTCCAGTTCCATGTAACCCAGGGGCACGCCATGAGCTTTAAACTCATCGGCCACCGCAAGTAAAGTGCCTGCGTAGCCGAGTTTAGGATCGTAGTTGTAATAGTAATCAGCGCCGTTGTCGGTCCAATAGCCAAAATCGCGAAGAATCACATTAGATTCATTGTCCGGCCGCTGGACGTTATAAAGAGCATTGAGCGACTTTCCCCAGCCAGATAGGGTGCTTTGTATACCATGCCCGAATACAAGCATGGTCCAGCGCGGCTGGGCAGCCTTAGCCCCATCAGAATGTGGATTAAGTCCGGTTGCAATGCGGTTTATTCCGTCGCCAATCAAATCAGCGAGCATGAACTCAGCAGCAGGCGAAACGACCAGCGTATTGTAATTGTCATCGAAAAGCACCCAGGGCATCGAACCGGGTTGGGCGGAAAAAGTCGGCGGGCTCATCACGGCGTTTTGAAAACTCAATAAATGCAGCCCTTTGGGTATGGAGGTAAAGTCAGGAAATACAGTTTTTGCATCCCCTCCCTGTACCCCAACCAAGGCGATGTCAGATTCTTTATATACCCGCAAAATTCCGTGGGTTTTCTGCCCGTCGGAGATAAAGTCAAAACTACATTGAAAATATGAGCCTAAGTTGTCCTTTCCGGTTACAGGAACAAAATTACTTGCTGGAGAACCGATATTCCCGCTGAAAGTCCATGCTGGTGTGAGCGTACTAAAACCATAATCTCCATTGGATAGATTAAAAAATAGCCGGACGTTCGAAAAACTGAAAGAAAAATTTCCGGGGATACTGGTATCTTCAGCCAGAACTGTGCGATTCGAACCATAAATAACAGTTGAAATCAGGAGTACGAGAACCAAAATTTTACCGATAACAATACGGCCAGTTGATAATTCCATCAGAAACCTCCTTCCGTCTTTAATGCTTGGCGAACTTTTCAGATCGCGAGTCTAAGTATAGCGAAAAGATTAAAAACGTGTGGTCTTTTAAAGTTGTTGGAATTCTTGAAGCCCTGCCTAATTTGTCCTGGATTTCAGATAATTCACCACGTCCCGCGCCACCCAGCTCATCGCGTCCATGGCGCCCTGCGTGCGCGCCGCCAGATGCGGAGCAAAAATCAAATTCTTTAAACCCCAAAGAGGATAATCCGGACCAGGCGGCTCCGGATCATGAACATCCAGTGCTGCTCCAGCAATCTGGCCGGTTTTGAGCGCTTCCGCCAGAGCTCCAGCATCAATGACTTCACCACGCGCCGTATTAACCACAATAGCGTGCTTTTGCATTTGCGCGAAAACTTCACGGTTAATCATGTGATGGTTGCCCGGCTGATGGTTCACGTGAACCGTAAAAATATCCGCGCTGCGATATAGTTCCGGTTTTTCCACACTGTGTGCCGGAAAATCAACATGCCGCGAAACGTCGATCAGATCGTTGTATAGAACGTTCATACCGAACGCCCAGGCGACCTTGCCCACCGCGCGACCGATGCGCCCCATGCCCAGAATGCCCATGGTTTTACCGTGCAGCTCAAGACCGCGGATTTTTTTGCGGTACCCGTGGAATTCTTCGGCGTTAATTGGCTCGCGCAAATTCACAACAGGACGTGCGAGTGTAAAAATCAAATTAAAAACGTATTCGCATACGGCATGCGTATTGGCTTCAGGCGTGGAAAGCACACTTATGCCACGCGCTTTACAAGCCGCCTGATCGATGTTCTCCAGCCCCACACCCGCCCTGCCGACCACTTTGAGTTTTGGGGCCTTATCAAGCAATGCGGAGTTCACCTGTGTATAGGTTCTAACAATTAAACCGTCAGCATCAGTCAGTGCGGCATTTAAAGCCGCCGGGTTATTCCACATTGCCTCCACAACATGGGCGTTTTTTTTTAACCATTCAAAAGGGATTTTCTCGAGCCCTTCGGTGACGACAATTTTATAATCCATTCCCGACCTTCAAAAATTTAACGCTGTTCGCATGAATGTTCTGAGTAAACCCGATATTTACAGACGGCTCACCAATAATTCCCGCATAAATATCATTTCTTTTGGCAATTCACCGGCAAGTTTCAGAAACAACTCTTCCTCCGCAAGCACTTCCGCTTTTAAAGCTTCATGATCAATACGTTGAGCATCCGCAAATTCAGTCCGATTGATTTTGATGCCGTCAAGATTGATGTCTTCGGGACGAGGCATCCATCCAAGCGGACTTTCCACCGCATAGCCTTCTCCGTGCGAACGCTTGAGTATCCACTCTAATATGCGGATATTTTCGCCGTAACCTGGCCAGATATATTCTCCCTTATCGTTCTTGCGAAACCAGTTCACATGGTAAATGCGCGGACAGTCCGACATACTCGCCCGCATCCGGAACCAATGAATAAAATAATCCGAAATGTTGTAGCCGATGAAAGGTAACATCGCCATCGGATCGCGGCGTACTACGCCTACTTTGCCGGTCGCCGCCGCAGTTGTTTCGCTGCCTACAGTCGCGCCGGTAAAAACGCCAAAACTCCAGTTGAACGCCTGATACACAATCGGAATGGTTGTGCTTCGACGGCCTCCAAAAATAATTGCGGTTACAGGTACGCCTTTCGGATCGTCCGCGGCGGAATCCAGGGCGGGGTTGTTGGTCATTGGCGCAGTAAAACGGCTGTTGGGGTGCGCCGCTTTGCGGCCGCAATCGGGAGTCCACGGCTGACCGGTCCAGTCAATGGCCTGCGCCGGCGGCTTATCAGTTTTACCCTCCCACCATACGTCGCCGTCGGGTAGTAATGCGACATTGGTATAGATTGCGTCGTGGGCCATGGTATTCATGGCGTTCGGATTGGTTTGTGTATTGGTTCCAGGCAACACACCGAAATAGCCGGCTTCGGGATTGATGGCGCGCAACCGGCCGTCTTTGGAATCAACCCACAACCACGCGATGTCATCACCGACGGTGGTGACTTTCCAGCCTTTTTTGGCATAAGAATCGGGGGGAATGAGCATGGCAAAATTTGTCTTGCCGCAGGCACTGGGGAAAGCCGCGACCACGTAACTTTTCCGGCCATTTGGTTCCGTCACTCCGCTGATAAGCATGTGCTCGGCCATCCAGCCTTGTTGATACCCCAGAAAACTGGCGATCCTCAATGCCAGACATTTTTTGCCCAATAACGCATTGCCGCCGTAACCGGAGCCAAAACTCCAGATCGTATTGTCAAATGGAAAGTGACATATGTACCGGCGATCGGGATTACAATCCGCCACACAATGCAGACAACGTGTAAAATCATCTGATTCACCAAGTTGCTTGAATGCCACTGTCCCCATGCGCGTCATGATGTCCATACTCACGGCGACATAAATGCTTTCTGTAACTTGTACGCCGACTTTGGCCAGCGGTGAGCCGATCGGTCCCATGACAAACGGCAGAACATACATAGTTTTACCGTTCATTGAATTGGTATAAAGGCCGCGAAGTTTTTCATAAGCCGCTTTGTCCTCCATCCAATTATTCGTCGGACCAACCGTATGCGGACTGGGGGTGCAGATGAACGTGCATTGCTCGGTTCGTGCCACGTCGTTGGGATTGGAGCGATGTAGAAAACACCCGGGCAGTTTTTCCTGGTTCAGGCGAATAAATACGCCGTTCTTAACGCCTTCCTCGAATAATTCCTTGCGTTCCGCAGGGCCACCCTGGCAAACCGTTACCTGCTGAGGTTTACACAGTTCCACACATTCCTTTAGCCATTTGCGAACGTGCACGTTGGGAATGAGTTCAGCCAGTTCCGCACCGTTTTCACACACCGTTTTTGTAGATACCGTTTTCACTTATGATTCTCCATGCGCTATGGCCATGATAGCCGGTTTATAAATAAAATTTATCAATTCTCTCAACCCATTATCATCACATGTTTAATTTTAGAAAAGCGCCGTTGTATAATTGCCTGGGCTTTTTTCTATTTCCCCATCGGGGAAAGTCCTACGGCCTTGGATGATGCTTGCGGTGCACACTTTTAAGTCGATCAGCGTCTACATGCGTATAAATTTGCGTCGTTGCAACATTGGAGTGGCCCAATAATTCCTGCACCACTCTCAAATCGGCGCCGCCCGAAAGCAAATGGGTGGCAAACGTGTGCCGCAGGGTGTGTGGATGAATGCGTCGCAAACCCGCAGAACGGGATATTTGAGCTAAACGCTGCCATAGAATAATCCGGTTAATCGGTCTGCCTGCGCGAGAAACGAAAACATCATCGCTGATAAGCCCTTTGACCGCCATCAGACGCGGCCGCAATTCCTTCAAATAGCGATCCAAGGCCGCCTGTGCCGGCTTGCCGATGGGAATAATACGTTCCTTACGACCCTTGCCAATCACACGAATGACACCCAGATCTGGATGCAAATCAGTGAATTTAAGCCCGGCAAGTTCGCTGGCTCTGAGCCCGCAGGCGTAAAACAGTTCGATAATGGCCTGATCGCGCAAAGCCAGGGGATGTTGCGGATCGACCGCCTTGAGTAATGCATTGATTTGTTCGCGGTTAAGCACTTCTGGCAATTTTTTCCAGGCATGCGGCGTTTCTAATAATTCGGTTGGATCGTCTTTGATCAATCCGCGCGATTTAAGAAATCGGAAAAACATTTTTAATGCTGCGGCATGGCGAAGAATACTCGACGTAAGCATTTTTCGCTGCGTTTGCAGATATCTCAGATATAAACCGATGGTCTTGACCGTTGCTCGATTGAGAGCGAGGCCGGCGTCGGCGGCACAAAAGCCTGCAAAGTCGGTTATATCCGAGCGATAAGCGGCAAGTGTATTGGCCGACAGACCCAGTTCTATTTCCAGATAGGCCAGAAAATTTTTGATCATCGGGGAATCTCCGCACTCGGAGCGCCGATGGTTGTGTATTCCCGTTTCTGAAGCTGCTTTACTTTTCCGCGCCATGATTCTCCTGCCGATCACCAACTTCGTTCAGCGCCGATCCGGAAATATTTGTTTCCGAAATAGAAGTCACTTCCATTACTTCTGCCGGGCGCTTGTCGGCCAACCAGGCGTTGATCCTCTGTTCCAGCGAGTCAGGACCGTTTAGTTCACGCAGCGGAATATAACACCCCGCGTCACGCGAACGGTGGAAATGATAACAGGCCAGAGACAATATATCGGTTCGGGGAAAGTCTTCGGGAATTTGACTGGATTGAACGCCGACAATTTTATCCCACCAGTCCCGACAAGATTTGCTTAAATCACGTGTACGCTCCTGCGGCCAAGATTCAATATATCCGGGGCCAATGAGAAATGGTTCGATCCAATTGTCCGTCCGGCCATATTGAAAACTTAAGACCCCCCATTGGTCCAGTCGATCGGCATAATGCATATCAGGTGAATCAAATAACTGCGCTTCAGTAAGTTTATTTTTTAGCGCCGCCGCAATACGAAACTCCATTTTCGCGGCAGCCTGGCGCATCTGTTCCTGGATCAATTTATTCCAATCAATTCGCGCCGATCCTGAATTGCATAAATATTCCACGGCGGTCTTAAGCTGTTGACGATATGACGCAATGGTAATGGTACCGTCACAAGGCGCCGGACACTTGCCCATTTGCTTATATGCACAGGCTTGTCCATGCGGCGCCTGACGAAGAATATCGTAGTAACGGCACAAATCGAACATTTCCTCCAGCGCGTGGACAACGGAGCGTGCAAGGGTCCGGCCGGGAATAGGGCCGAAATCCAGACCTGGCGAGCCAACAATTTTTTGTCCCGCGTTAAAATGGGGGAACTCTTCTTCAGTATTCACACCGATATACCAGGCATTTTTCCAGGCTACCATTTTTCGCCAATCCCCCGGGAACAATTTTCGCGCCGCGCGGTAATACCACCAGCTCGCCGCAAACGCGCTGCTGACGATCGTGTAGCGAATTGAGCCGGTAATCGAGCGGTAGTCCACTTTCGGACGATGAGCCAGTTCCGCCGGAGCAGACAAACGATTTTGCACCGCACGGCGTAAATCGGCGGTTGCCGCCAACAGGGTGGGAACATTCTGGGTTGAAATAAGCACATAAACGGCGGGCTTGGCGGGTAATTGGGGAAAATCGGTCGGGGCGTTATCAGAGGAGATCTGAATATGTTCTGGAAGAAGCGTCTGGATGTTCGGAGTTTGCTCGTTCACACTTGCGGCTCCGGATTTACACGACGATTAAGAATAACCGGAGACGTTCAGGCGACGTTGCCTATACCGGCATACCGGTAATGCACGCTTCAAACACCAGAGAATCTTTGCAGATTCCCTGACAATTCGCGATAACGCGCCGGCGATTCATTTCCAGCATTTTAGCGATAATGATCAGTGTATTCGGGGGTTCAACGATGCCGCGAAATCGTGTGCTATCGACTTTGACAAAACCAAGGAAAGTCATCTCGGGCATCAAAACACGAGACATATACGAACAGAGTTGCGCGGCGGCTTCCAGCATGATGACGCCGGGCATCAGCGGACGACCCGGTATGTGGCCGCGTACCCAGAATTCATCCATGGTTACATTCTTAAGACCAACAACGGTCATAGTATCCAAGTCTGTGTGGATAATCCCCGAAAGCTGTTCCATTTCAAAGCGGTGCGGATTGATCTTGCGGATTTCTTCTATAGGTACGGTGATTTTATCCAAATCCAGCTTACTTAAATCGTAAAGTAATGGCGGGGCCATGTAATGTTTATATCCTTAACTGAACAAACATTATTATCCTGAGATTACAGACTATTGGGAAATAATCCGACTCACGGCATTGCGCTGACTTCGGGCAACGCGAACGCGATAATTTATAAACGCGGGAGCCACTAAAGAGCAAGCGCCTCTATCTTCTGTCTAAAAGAATATTGGGCGACGTATGAGGAGTTGGAAACACAAATACAACGAGATTGGGCGTCATGGCGTTTGAGCGTTTCTCAATTCCAGAATCTTTATCCGAATGTTCTGCGCGGTCTGGCGGATTTCCTGCATCATTTTTCGAACGCGTGTTCCGGCCATTTTGTTTCCGCCTTCCGCTTTTGCGATGTCCTCAGCCGCCTGTTCCACCAGTACTTTGAGTTGATCGTACTCTTGCATAAGTTTCGCGCTCCTTCACGAACATCGAGACATGGCTCTTCGAATTCTGTCACGCTTTCGCTCGTAATCAGACTGAATTGATGAAAAGCCTTAACATGCATTATCGGTCTTTATACAGCATAAACTTCTCATGGAATGTAGATTTTAATAAGAATATTGGCCATGTTATACGTAAAAGAGCACATAATTATCGCATATATGCATATATGGGCTTTTTTGCTTCAATTATTACAGGTTATTCGGTTTTTTCTTCCGGATCCAAGGGACGTGAAACCCTGAATTTACCTTCCAACCATTGATTCAAATCAATCAATCGACATTGCCCAGAACAGAAGGGGAAAAATTCCGAGCCGTCGTTTCCCAGAGGTTTATTACAGGTAGGACAACGCATCAGACCGGTTGACGAGCAATGAGCATTTTCGTCCGACATATATATCGTCACTTTTTTTCAGACCCGCTTTTTTTATCAGTTTTGCTTGTGGAAGTTTCTTTCGCCACGGCGGCCTTGGGACTTTCGGTGCCGGGCTTGGCATCAGTTTTAGCCGTTTCGCCGGCCGCTGATGTCGCAGGTGCGGCAGGAGTTTCTTTTTTGGCGGCTTCCTTATATTTTTCCGAACGGTAATCCGTCTGATAGAACCCACTGCCGCGAAAAATTACGCCCGCGCCCGCGGAGATCAGACGATCCACCGCCATCCGCCCGCATTTGGGACATTTGCGGATCGGCTTGGCGGTAATGGACTGAAATTCCTCAAATTCATGTCCGCATTTACTGCAGCGATATTCATACGTGGGCATCGTGTACCTTCTACTTTTTTATTTCGCCTGTTAAGAGCCTATCCCAGAAGATAGACTTTAAGGCGCAGCAACAATCACTTTTGCCGGACGCAAAATTTTCTGACCGAACATATACCCGCGCTGCAGGGTTTGTATGATGCTTCCCGGCGTTTTGTCTGAGGCTGGTTGCTGCGCGATCGCTTCATGTTTATGCGGATCAAACTGCTCTCCCACCGGATCAAACGACTGAATGCCGCGCTGCTGAAGAACCTTTTTGAGTTCGTCGTAAGTAATTTTCACACCCTGGAGAAGTGAAGCCGCATCCGTTTTGGCTGGGTCCACGCTTAAGGCGCTCTCAAAATGATCCAGCACATCGAGCAGATCGCGGGCAAAATCTCCTTCCGCAATGCGTCCCGCATCCAAAACCTCCTTGGCACTGCGGCGCCGCAGATTCTCAAAGTCAGCCTGCCAGCGAACGAGTCTTTGCCTGAGGTCTTCAGCTTCCGCGATCGCCGCCTCAAATGCTTTGGTGTCTACCGGTGATTCCGACACTCTCGCCCCATCATTAACCGGAGCCTCTGGTTCATGCTGCTTGTGATTTTCCCTGTTTTTTTTCTCATGTTCAGCCATATTGCACCTTTTTAATTATGTCCCTCGTGTTCCGTCGAACCGCTTTTCTCATGCTTTGCATGAGCGTCCTTCTGGGCCGCGGCTTTTTCGGTTCCAATCAAATATTCGCGCAGCCTTTCAAAAAACGACTTTTGCACCGGAAGAACATTATGTTCCTCCATCGCGGCATATTCGCGCAGCAGCTGTTCCTGCTTGCGATCAAGTTTTCGCGGCACTTCCACATGGATGTGCGCCAGCAGATTGCCCTGCCGCCCATCCGTTAAATCCGGCATGCCAAGACCTTTGATCTTGATTACCTGTCCATACTGAGTGCCCGGCGGCACGTGCAAATTTGACTTGCCGAACAAAGTTGGGATTTCCACGTCCGCGCCCAACGCCGCCTGTGCAATGCTGATCGGAACATCGAGTATCAGATCGTTGTTCTGCCGCCGGAAAAATGGATGTTCCGCCACGCGAACATAAACGTGCAGGTCGCCGCGTTGTTTATTGTCGTCACCGGGTTCGCCTTCGCCGCGCACACGTATGGCCTGTCCATCGTGAATGCCGGCGGGAATCTTAATGACGATCGTCCGTTTAAGAGGAGTGCGTCCGCTGCCGTCACATTTTGGGCAGGGTTTATCCACAGTCGAACCCTGGCCCATACAAGTCGGGCAAGTGGTGAGCATTTGAAACATACCGCCAAAACCACGCTGCAAAACCTGACCGCGCCCGCCGCAGGTGCTGCAAATGCGGCGCTTGGTTCCTTCCGCTGCACCAGTCCCGGAACAAACCGGGCATATGTCCTGGCGGGTAAATTCAATTTCGTTCTCGCAACCGGTGGCCGCCTCTGCAAGCGTAATTTGCGTCTGAGTTTCCAGATCGTAACCGCGCGCGGCACGCACACGACCGGTTTTGGATCCAAAAGGCGTACCAGAGAAAATATCCTGGAACATCGAAAAGATGTCGTCGTAGCGCATGTGCTGATAATCGTGCATGGCAGCGCCGCGCAGACCTTCGTGGCCCAACTGATCATAGCGCGAACGTTTCTCCGGATCCGAGAGAACTTCATAGGCTTCGGAACATTCTTTGAAATGGATTTCCGCTTCCTTGTCGTCGGGATTTTTGTCGGGGTGGTATTTAAGCGCCGATTTGCGATAGGCCCGCTTGATCTCTTCGATCGAAGCGGTCCGACCGACCTGGAGAACTTCGTAATAATCCCGCTTGGAAGCCATGACTATTCCAGCCACACATGATAATAGAAAACCCAGGTGTCGCTCGCGACCCCTGGGCTTACTTTACTTTATACCTGATTTCCATAATGCTTATCGCACGGCTCCGGCAATTGGTTCCTTATCTTCTTTGACTTCAGTAACCAGTACGTCGGTGGTCAATAATAGACCAGCCACACTAGCAGCATTCTGCAAAGCGGTGCGCGCCACCTTTGCCGGGTCTACGATGCCCAGTTTGTACATGTCGCCGAACTCACGCGTCGCCGCGTTGTATCCGTAGGCCCCTTCTTT
>Ga0335074_10007733_pt1 | contig 14912 bp, 15 predicted proteins | sample Lox_Sample_23_FD_206715 | JGI IMG/M metagenome (GOLD analysis project Ga0335074, IMG submission 206715) | Soil microbial communities from Loxahatchee National Wildlife Refuge, Florida, United States - Lox_Sample_2.3 | ecosystem: Environmental > Terrestrial > Soil > Wetlands | place: USA...
GGCCCAAGGTGCCGAAGATAGCTCTGGAAGCGGCTTATGCGCCATGAGCATTCGCGGCTGGCGTGGCCAGGCCCTTCAGCCTGCACCACGCCAGCGAGCGATTGACGTGCTGCCTGGCCCTGGGGTCAGTGCAGCGGGATAACCCGGAACAGGGCTACGCCTTCGGCAGGGACCATAGCCCTGATCTTCCCGGCGGATGAGATGCGGTAGGAGGTACGGCCGCCAACCACCGACTGGCGCCCCCACAGGTTCTGCACCAGGTACCCGTGCGGGTCAGCCGGCAGTCCGATTGCGGCGACGGTCGTAGCGATCGAGACGGCGCTCGAGCTGAGCTTGGTGGTGGTGTTGAACAGCCCGACGATCGCGTCACCGCGCCGCTCGACCTTGGCGAAGACCTGATGGCCTGGCTTGCGACCCGGGCTGCCGACGACCGCTACGCGCGACGCGTCGATTGCGTCCTGGTCAACCTCGATGACGCTGCTGTTAGTGAGCAGGCGGTAGTCGCGTCGGGTGATTCCGGCACTGGTGCCGTAGGCGTTAGTCACCGACTTGGACAGGTCACCGCCGAGTATGAGCGGTGCGGAGCCCAGTGACCACAGGCTGAGTTGGGACTCCGAGGCGGCTAGCGTCATGCCCGAGCCCGCTGTGCCGTCACCGACCTCGATCGAGTCGTAGTCGTTGAAGCCGCCGGGCCCGCCGTAAGGCTGCCACTCCGCCACGTCACCGAACCGGTCGCTCCAGTGCTGGTAGCTGGTGAGCGGGAACACGCTCAGGCAGCCAGTGAACGGCGGGTTGTTGCAGGCGTTCGCTGAGCCCTCGTCGGGACCGTTGATTTCGATGTCCGGCGCGAACTCCCACTGATTGGCGTACTTCTTCAGCACCGGGGCCAGCTTGACGGTGTAGCTGCCCTGGGTGATGTTCAGCACCATCGGGCGGCCGGACTGGTGGATAGCCGCCTGCCAGGCCTTGACGTCCGCGCCGTTGTTGTTGGTGATGCCGTCCAGCTTGATGTAGTCCACGCCCCAGGAGGCAAGCTCGTCCACGACCGAGTCCACGTACGCCTGAGCGCCCGGCTTGCTGTAGTCGATCTTGCGCATGCCACCGCAGTTGTAGTTGTTCTGCGACTTCGACGTTGCGATGTCGTCGGCGGTGTAAGGAGTGCCCAGGATCGGGGTGTTCTTCCTGATGGCCTGGCTGGAGATTCCCGCCGTCTCGTAGATGCCGAACTTGAGTCCCAGCCGGTGTACATAAGCGGCCAGCGCCTGGATGCCGTTGCTCGACCCTACGCTCGGGTAGGAGGCGGAGTTCACCACCCAGCGTCCGTAGGCGTCGACGTTCGGACCCTGCGGTCCCGGGCACTGGTACCAGCCGTCGTCGATATTGACATACCGGTATCCGGCCCTGGCCAGGCCCGTTCGCACCAGCGCTCGGGCTTCCCCTTCCACCTGCCGGGCATCAGCGCCTAGCCGCAGGAAGCTCCAGCCGCTCCAGCCCATCACGGGCGTCTGATCCGGCCCACCGGGCGCCGCCTGTGCAGCCGGGCTGCCGAGCACGCTCATCACCACCAACGGTGCGGCCATGAGCACGGCAATTAAGGCACGCGTTAGCTTCTTCATCAGCCCTCCTTGTTGCGGCAGGTGCGGTCGACGGGAGCCGCACTCGTGCCATCATGACCGTTTGCGCACAAAAAGCCAAGAGTGAGCACAAGTTGTAAGCTAATGTGCTCGCATCGTGCACCCGGCGAGCACGATGCGGAGTATTTCAGGCGTCCGCCCACACAGAAGGCCGGCTGTGCGAAGGCATCTCGCCCGGCCGCTCAAGGCAATTCGGTGCCTTGTAGTGTGATCACACATGTCGTAGAGTCGAAGTAAATAGGCTATACTGTGCATAATTAGAGCATTACTTATGCGCGTTTTTGACGATCGTGTGAGCGGCGAGCCGGTCCGGCCAGCTGCGGCCTGCTCCGCTGACGCGGTCGGCACCGCGCAGGCCGGCCGACGGTGAGCGGCCCGCGGAGTGGTCAGCGAAAGGACCCATTGGTGCATCGACCGGAAGCGCACGTGCAGCGGGAGATCTCCAGCCAGCCCGACTGCTGGGGCAGAGCGCTCGAATCCGTCGGCGAAGCCGGGAAGGTACTGCCCGGCCGCGGCGAGCGCGTGGCAGTCATCGGCTGCGGTACTTCCTGGCACATCGCGAGCGCGATAGCGGTGGCGCGCGAATCTGCCGGTCAGGGGGAGACAGATGCGTTCCCGGCGTCGGAGCTGCCGACCCGCGGCTACGACGCGGTGCTGGTGGTGTCACGTTCCGGCACGACTACCGAGGTGCTTGAGGCGCTGCGGAACCTGCCCGGCTCGGTGCGCAAGATCGGCATCACAGCCGATGCCGCCACTCCGATCCGCGACGTCACCGACCAACTGCTGGTCCTCGACTACGCCGACGAGCAGTCGGTGGTGCAGACCCGGTTTGCCACTACCGCGCTCACCCTGGTGCGCGCGCATATCGGGCACGATCTCGCCCCGGTGGTGGAGCAGGCCAAGGCCGCCGTGGCCGCCGACCTCGATCAGGCGCTGATCAACAGGCCGCATTACGTGTTCCTCGGCCGCGGCTGGTCTGTCGGGGTGGCGCGAGAGGCCGGGCTCAAGGTACAAGAGTCCGCGTCGGCCTGGAGCGAGGCGCACCCAGCCCTGGAGTACCGGCACGGACCGCTGTCAGCCGCCACCGAGAGCTCAGTGGTCTGGCTGCTAGGCGTGGACGACGCCGCACTGGTTGAGGACATCAGCCGCACTGGCGCCACTGTGATCGTTGGCAGCCGTGACCCGCAGGCCGAGCTAGTGCTGGCCCAGCGCATCGCGGTGGCCACCGCCCTTGCGCGCGGGCTGAACCCGGACCAGCCGCGGTACCTGACGCGCTCCGTGATGCTGACACCCCAGTGACATCGTCCAGCGGCCGCATCGTATGCGTCGCGCTGAACCCGGCGCTAGACATCACCTACGTCAGCGAGCGGTTCACCGCCGGTGAGGCGAACCGGGTTAGTCAGGTGCACGCCCAGGCTGGCGGAAAGGCCGTCAACGTGGCTCGGCTGCTTCAGCAGGCTGGCCACGAGGTCGTGGTCACCGGGTTCGCTGGCGGCCTGGTGGGCCAGGAGATCACGCGCCACCTCGATGACTGGGCGATGCCGCACCACCTGGTTCGATGCGCGGCGGACAGCCGCAGGACGGTCAGTGCTTTCAGCGTCGAGGACGCGGCCGTCACCGCCTATTACGAGACCGGCGCGGCGGTAGCCGCGCCGGAGTGGGAAAACTTCACCAGCGCGTTCACGCAGCTGGTCGACGGGGCCGCTGCGGTGGTGCTCTCGGGGAGCCTGCCGGCCGGGCTGCCGGTCGACGCCTGTGGCTTGCTGGCCGCACTCGCGGGCGCTGCTGGCGCCGCAGCGTTCGTCGATACCCAGCCCGCGCCGCTGCTGGCTGCGCTCGAGGCAAAGCCGGCCCTGGTCAAGCCCAACGAGCACGAGCTAGCTGAGGCGTTCGGACTAGCGGTTCCTGTGGCGCTGCCGGCTGTGGCGGCTGCGGCCCGAGAGCTGCTGGACGACGGCGCACAGGCCGCAGTCGTCTCGCTCGGACCGCGCGGCCTGTTGGCTGTGCTGCCCGGCATGTCACTGCAGGCCACGCCGCTCCGGCAGCGCGGCAACCCGGTCGGCGCTGGCGATGCCGCGCTGGCCGCGCTGATCCTCGGACACCTCTCCGGCCAGCCCTGGCCCGACCGCCTGCGCCGGGCGGCGGCCATGTCTGCCGCGGCGGTGCGACAGCCCGTGGCCGGGGTCGTCGATGCCGCCGACGTCGCCGAGCTGGAATCTCTCATCTCAGTGAGTGAGCTATGAATCAAGTTTTCGCCCTCGCGTTTGACCACCGCAACTCGTTCCGCCGCAGTTTCATGAGCTTGACGGGTGACCCGACGCCCGAGCAGCACACGGCCATGGTGGCGGCAAAGGAGGTCGTGGTCGACGCATTGCTCGCCGCGGTGCCCGCCTCTCCGGCAGGCAGCGTCGTACTGCTAATGGACCACGAGTACGGCGGCGATTTCGTGACACGGGCCCAGGCCGGCGGTATCCGGGTGGCCATGCCGGTGGAGGAGAGCGGCCAGCGCGAGCTGCGGTATCTGCTCGACGGTCATCCCGACCGCATCGTGGAGCGCTACCAGCCGGACTACGTCAAGGTTCTGATCCGCTACAACCCCGGCGGGGACACCGAGATGAACGCCCGACAGCGGGCGCGGTTGCGCGACCTGGCCGGCTGGCTGGCGGGGCGGCCGCAGCGGCTCATGCTGGAGTTGCTTATCCCGCCAGAAGAGGGCCAGCTAGCGGCCGTGGGCGGCGACCGCGGCCGGTTCGACCGTGAGCTCAGGGCAGAGCTGACCGCCACCGCTGTCACCGAGATCGCCGGTGACGGCATCCTGCCCTGGCTGTGGAAGATCGAGGGGCCCGAGTCGCAGGAGGACGCCGCCCGGGTGGCCAAGGCGGTGCACGCGGCGGACCCGGACAGCAGTTGCCTGGTCCTGGGCCGTGGCGCGGACTTTGCCGCGGTCCGGCGCTGGCTGGCCAATGCCGCCGTGACTGATGGCTTCTGCGGGTTCGCCGTGGGCCGCACCATCTGGTGGGACGCCCTGCGCGCGTTCGTAGATGGTGCCGACCGGGACGTCGCGGTGCATGCCATCACGTCGCGGTACCTGGGCCTGGTCCGCGAGTACATCGCGCTGACCTGACTGGGCTGATCTGACCGTGCTGACCCGACTGGCTCGCCACGAGCCGCGCGGCAGGATCGGTCCGGATGCGGGACCGATCCTGGTCGGTTACTTGATCGAGCCTGCCGTCATGCCCTGGACGATGTAGCGGTTGAGCACCAGGGCCACTATTCCGGGGATGGCCGCGGCGATCACGCCGCATCCCATCAGCAGCGTGAACGGCACGATGCGCTGCTCGTTCAGGGCCGCCACGATGACCGTGACCGGCTGGGTCGACAGGTCGGTAGTGAGGATCAGCGGGAACAGGAACTGGGCCCAGCCCAGCAGGAAAGCAATGATCGCCGCCGCAGCGATGCCCGGACGCGCCACCGGGATGATGACTCGCACTAGCGCCCGCACCGGCGTGGCCCCGTCCACGAACGCCGCCTCTTCCAGTTCGCGCGGGATGCTGTTGAAGTAGTTGTAGAGGATCCAGATGGCCAGCGGCAGGAAACCCGACGTGTACACGAGGATCACGGCCAGGTAGGTATTGACCAAGCCGAGGCTGGCCATGATCCGGTACAGCGGGATCAGCGTGGCGTAGGCCGGCAGCAGCAGCGTGGCCAGCACGCTGACGAAGATCGTCCGCTTGAACTTGAAGTTGAGCCGGGCGAAGGCGTAGGCCGCGAACACGGCGATGGTCACGGTCAGGATCATGGCCGCGCCGGACTCGATCGCCGAGTTCAGCAGTGACCTGCCGATCTGCGTTGCGACGCCACTGCCTGCCCCGCCGATCCCGAGGATGTCGCGGTAGCTCGTCCCGGACAGTGGCGACGGCAGGTAATGCGCGGGCTTGCTGTCCGCGCCCGACAGCGTACTCAGGCTGGTATTGAGCGCCCAGTAGACGGGAAACAGCGACCACAGCAGGATCACGACGAGCGTGATCACGCGTCCGGCCACCTTGACCGTGCGCCGGGTCGGCCCACGGCCGGCCAGCCCTTGTGCCACCTGAGTCATGACCCCGGCCGTCTGCTCGCCCGTCGTCATGACGTGGCCTCTGACCGGCGGTAGAACAGCGCCAGTGCGGCCATTGAGAGCAGCGCGGTGGCCAGGGTGATCAGCAGAGACAACGCGTAGCCACTCCCGAAGTTGAGGTCCTCGAAGGTCTGGACATACGTCTGCAGCATCACCGAGGAGCCCAGGGGCGCGATGCCGTTCAGTATGTAGACCTGATCAAAGATGTTCAGGGACAGGACGAGCGCCTCGACCGTGCACACGGCCAGGGCGGGCCGGATCAGCGGCAGCGAGATACGCACGAATGACTGCACCGGGCCGGCCCCGTCCACACGCGCCGCCTCATACAGATCCGGCGAGATCGACTGCAGGGCTGCCAGGATCACCACCGCCGACAGCGGGGTGATCTGCCAGACCTGGACGATCTCGATCAGCACTACCGTGAGCCACCGGTCGAGGCCTAGCCATACGTGGTAGCCGCCGATCAGGTGCGCCGAGTGCAGCGCGCTGTTCATCACACCGAACGTCGGATTGTAGATCCAGTTCCAGATGACGGCCTCGACCACTGCGGGCAGCGCCCAGGGCAGGATGACGAGGGCCAGTACGATGCCGCGAAACCGGAACTTCTGCCTGAGCGCCAGGGCCATTGCGGTGCCGAGTATGACCGACAGCACCACGCCGACAACGACGTAGACCGCCGTGTTGACCCAGGAGGTGGTGATAGCCGGGTTAGCGAACAGCGCCCGGAAGTTTCCGAGGCCGGTGAACTGGGTTGGCGGGTTAAGCGGCATTACCCGGAAGAACGCTTCCACCGTGGTGTCAGCGGTCGGGACGAACGACAGCGCCCCGATGAACACCACGAGCGGCGAGAGCAGGATGTAAGGAAGCAGCCTGCCTCGGCGCGCCGAACTCAACGTCAGATCTCCCTGTTGCCTGGTTTGGATACAGCCTGCTGGCACTTCCTGTTACACGACCGGCGAGTACTCGGTTGCCGGGTACCCGCCGGTCGTGTGGCTGGCGGTGCCGCTACCGCTCAGCCCGAGGACTTGAGCTGGGTCACAGTGGCGGCGATGGCGCTGATCGCCTGCGGGATGGACTCCTGCCCGGCGGCCGCTTCGTGCAGGTTAGTCTGCACGGCCGCGCTGAACTGCGTGTACCACGGTGGCGCGCCATTCGGGAACGGCGCCTGCGCGTGCGCCTGAAGGATCGATTCGAGCTGAGAGGCCTGCTCGACGTTGCCCGCCTTGGCCATCATGCTGAGGCTGGACAGCCTGGCCGGCAGCGGGAACGTGCTGACCACGTCCTTGGAGCCGTTCAGCCCCGCCCAGTCAGCCTGGTTCTCGGTCTCGGTGAACCACTTGATGAACTTCACCGCACCGGCCACGTTCTTGGCCGTCTTGGGGATCCCGATGCCATCGGGGTTGGCCACGTTGCTGCCGACTCCGGTCGCGCCCGGTGTCGGGATGTACTCGGTGTCGTTCACCACGCTCGACGATGACGGCACGTTGTAGATCGAGGCAACGCTGCCGGAGTAGTCGCACAGCTCGGCGGCGACCCGGTTCTTCGCCATCTCGGTGGTGAAGCCCTGGTAGTCAGTCTCGTTGATGTTGCCCTTGGGGACCAGGCCGCTCTTATAGGCATCGACCATCCAGGTCATCGCCTTGTAGCCGGGCGAGCTCGGGGCGGTGAAAGCCGGCGTGTCCTGCGCAGTCAGCACCTGTCCGCCGAACGCCGCCGTCATCTGGTACCAGCAGGTCGACAGCCCCTCGGCGGTGGCGAAGTGGATGTCGAGCGGGTTTGCCATGTTGTTGGCCTTGCCCACGGCTTTCAGGTCGGTCGTGAACTGAGACAAGGTCGTCGGCATCGTCTTGATGCCGGCCTTAGCGAAGTCCTTCGTGTTCACGGTCGTGACCAGGAACGAGGAGTCGAACGGCATGCCCATGAGCTGATTATTCGACACGAACGTGGCGATCTGAGGCATGTCCGTCTTGAGGCTGGAAACGTTGAAGTACTTGTTCAGCGGGTAGAACCAGCCCGTCTTCTGATACTCGCCGACCTTGGACCAGTCGACGTCGGCGGCGTCGGCGAAGTAGCTGTTAGCCGACATGGCTGCCGCGATCTTGGTCTGCAAGTCGTCCCAGCCGATGTTCACCCAGTTCACCTTGATGCCGGTCTGCTTGGTGAACTGCGCGAGCAGAGCCTTGGGCGGGGATGGGTAGGCCACAGCTACCGTAATCGAGTTGGACGTACTACTAGAGTTGCTGCCGCCGCTCGACCCGCAGGCGGAAGCTACCGTGACGAGACCAGCACTGAGGACGAGCACACCCACCCGTCTGCTGGCGATGCCTAGATTCTTCATCTGTCTCTTCTCTCGCGAGGCGCACAGCCAAGCACGAGCCGGCGTGCAGTCCGGGCGGCGCGGTGCGTTAGCGAGCGACCCTCGGCGCGTCCGGCACAGAACATCCATGCTGGCACGATCGATTACGCTCATATGCCGCCAATCTAGAGTGATTTCAGTCATCGCCGCAAGCCCGGAATTGCGCTATCTGTGGGCAACCGTGCAAACCTCGGCACTTCCGCAAGCCCGGGCTCAGGTCTGGTAGAGCACGGCCAACCAACCAACCTGCACCTATATGCTCTTTTGCATGCACAGAGCTGCGCGGCTGAGCGCGATACTCGAACGGCTCGCCGATGGCGGTTCGGTCGCCGTCGCCGACCTCGCCGACGACCTGGACGCATCCCCGGCCACGATCCGCAGGGATCTGGTGATCCTGGAGCAGCAGCGGCTGCTCGCGCGAACCCACGGCGGTGCCACTGCACATGCGGTCTCGTACGAGTTGCCGCTGCGTTACAAGGGTGTCCGGTATGCCGACGAGAAGCGGCGCATCGCCCGCGAGGCGGCGGAGCAGGTGTCCGAGGGGATGGCGGTTGGCCTTACGGGCGGGACCACCGCGACTGAGGTGGCGCGGGCGCTGGCCGACAAGCAGAAGCTGACCATCGTCACCAACGCCCTGAACATCGCCTCCGAGCTGGCTGTACGGCCAGGCATCAAGCTGATCACCACCGGCGGGGTGGCCCGGAGCCAGTCCTACGAGCTGTCCGGGCCAATCGCCGAGGCCAGCCTGACCGGTCTCAACCTCAACGTGGCGTTCATCGGCGTGGATGGCATCGACGCGCAGGCCGGCTGTACCACGCACCACGAGGTGGAGGCACATACCAACGCCGTAATGATCAGCTGCGCACGGCGAGTGGTCGTGGTGGCGGACAGTTCCAAGATCGGCAAGGTGGCCTTCGCCCGGATCTGCGGGGTGACTGAGGTGAGCGAGCTCATCACCGACGCGGCCGCGGACCCCGAGGCCGTCCGGGCCCTGACCGAATGCGGGGTGAAGGTCACGCTCGTGGGAGACGGGCGAGGGACCGAGCTGGCTCGTGAGCAGTAACCGGACCGTGGAGCCTGCCTTCGACCTGATCGTGATCGGCGACTGCAACCCGGATGTGCTAGTCGTCGGCAGCGACGTGACTCCGGCCTTCGGCCAGGAGGAGAAGCTCGTCGACAGCATGTCGCTGGTCGCGGGCGGGTCCGCCGCCATCACTGCAGTGGCCGCCGCGAGACTCGGGCTGCGGGTAGCGCTGGTCGCCGCGATCGGCGCCGACGCTGCCGGCGATTTCATGCTGGGGGAGCTCGCCAGCGCCGGAGTCGACACCGGCAGCATGCCGCTCCGGGCGGGCACGCCAACCGGCATGACGGTGGCACTGTCCCGCGGCGACGACCGGGCCATCCTCACCGCACCGGGCACCATCGGCGCGCTGACCCAGGCAGACCTGCCTGCGGCCCTGCTGGCTCGCACCCGGCACGTCCACGTCAGCTCCTACTTCCTGCTGGAGCAGTCGCTCGGCCCGGCCCTTGCCGCTGCGCTGGCCGATGCCCGCGCGGGCGGCGCAACCACGTCGCTCGACACCAACTGGGACCCGGCCGGAGCCTGGGGCGCCGAGTTCTTCCCCGAGGTGCTGGCCCAGACCGACTTGCTGCTGCCCAACGAGGCCGAGGCAGAGCGGCTGGCCGGAGTAGCCACGCTGCCCGAGGCCGTCGCGTCGCTGACCAAGGCCGTCGGCCGGATCGTGGTCAAGCTGGGCGCACGGGGAGCGCTCTACGCTGACGGACCCCGCCAGTACCTTGCCACCCTGCCGCAGCTGACGCCGGTGGACACCACCGGCGCAGGCGACTGCTTCAACGCCGGCCTGCTCACGGGCCTGCTGCGCGGTCTCGAGCCGACCGAAGCGCTGGCGCTGGCCTGTGCCACCGGTGCCCTGTCCACGCAGGGTATCGGCGGATCCGGCTACGTTCTGGAGCTCACCGCCGCGCTGGAGCTAGCCCGCGAGGTGACCGTCCGCCCCGGCCCCTGACGTCGGCAAGGAATGCCATCCAGGCGGTTTCGCGTTAACGTGCCGGTGAAGAAGATAGGTTTCCTGTCATTCGGTCACTGGTCGTCGTCGCCCGGTTCGCAGACGAGGTCGGGGTCGGATGCACTGCTGCAGTCGATCGACCTGGCGGTAGCCGCCGAAGAGCTGGGCGCTGACGGTGCGTACTTCCGCGTCCACCACTTCGCGCGCCAGCTCGGGTCGCCCTTTCCGCTGCTGGCAGCTGTCGGCGCGCGGACCAGCCGGATCGAGATCGGCACCGCGGTCATCGACATGCGCTACGAGAACCCCTTGTATATGGCCGAGGACGCTGGCGCCGCCGACCTCATTTCCGGCGGCCGCCTCCAGCTCGGGATCAGCCGCGGTTCACCAGAGCAGGTGATCGACGGCTGGCGGTACTTCGGTTACCAGCCGCAGGACGGCGAGACGGACGCTGACATGGCTCGCGGGCATGCCGAGGTGCTGCTCGAGGTGCTGCGCGGGAAGGGCTTCGCGGAGCCTAATCCCCGCCCGATGTTTGCGAACCCGCCAGGCCTGCTGCGCGTCGAGCCGCATTCAGAAGGGCTGCGCGACCGCATCTGGTGGGGCGCCGCGTCGAGGCGGACCGCCGCCTGGGCGGCCGAGCTGGGCATGAACATGCAAAGCTCCACGCTGATCAGCAACGAGTCGGACAAGCCTTTCCACCTGCAGCAGGCTGAGCAGATTCAGGTCTTCCGTGACGCGTGGCAAAGGGCTGGTCACGAGCGCGAGCCGCGGGTGTCGGTCAGCCGGAGCATCTTCGCCCTGGTGGACGACCGGGACCGGGCCTACTTCGGCCGTCGCAATCAGGACACCGACGAGGTCGGGTTCATTGGTGCGGAGACCCAGGCAATCTTCGGCCGCACCTACGCCGCGGAGCCGGACCTGCTGATCGGCCAGCTCAAGGAGGATGAGGCGATCGCGGCAGCTGACACGCTGCTGCTCACCGTGCCCAACCAGCTCGGTGTCGATTACAACGCCCACGTCATCGACAGCATCCTCACCCACGTGGCGCCCGCGCTCGGCTGGCGATAAACCCCGTCGCCCGGCCGGCTCGCGCCCGTTCCGGTCTTACTTGCCGCTGCCGTAGGGCCTGGTAATGATCTCCAGCATGTGACCGTCAGGATCTTCGAAGTACACGCCGCGGCCGCCGTCACGGTGGTTGATCACCTGTGGCTGGGTCTGGCCGGGATCTGCCCAGTACGGCACTTCCTGATCCTGGATGCGGCCAAAGGCTGCGTCAAAGTCCTCGTCACCGACGAGGAAGGCGTAGTGCTGGGGCGTGATCGTTGCCGTGGTCTCGGCGAAGTCCAGCGACACGCCGTTGTCGGCTTCGACAACGAGGAAATGTGCAAACCGGCTAGCCGCCGGCAAGCCGAGAATCCCGGTCAGGAACGCGGCCGATCGTTGCTGGTCACGGCACGACACTATGGTGTGGTTGAGTTGCACGCTCACCCGGTGAGTATGCCCGGCGCGCTGGCAAGCGAACGACCCCGCGACAGGTCGCGCCCGGATAAATCCGGTGCAGGAGGTGCATGGCCTGAGCAAGACTCTCAGGCATGACTGAAGCTGATGAAAAGCAGACGTTGCACCGGTACCTGCAAAACGCGCGCGAGGTTCTGCTCTGGAAACTCAACGGACTCTCCGACTACGACATCCGGCGCCCGATGACGCCTACCGGCACTAACCTGCTCGGGCTGGTGAAGCATTGCGCGGGAGTGGAGTGCGGGTACTTCGGCGGAGTGGTTGAGCGGCCGTTTCCCGGCGAGGGCGACCTGGACTGGCACGAGGATGACGACGCCGACCTGAGCGGTCACATGTATGCGACCGAGACCGAGTCACGCGAGCAGGTGACGGACTTCTACCGGCGGGTGTGGGCGCACTCCGACGCCACGATCGATGAGCTGCCACTGACTGCGCGCGGCACCGTGCCGTGGTGGCCCGAAGAGCGCAGACACCCGACGGTGCACACCCTGCTCGTACACGCGATCGCGGAGACAACCCGTCATGCTGGCCATGCGGACATCATCAGGGAATCCATCGACGGTGCTGCCGGCCTGCGCGAGGGCGTCAGCAACATGCCGGCCGGCGCTGGTGCCGCCGCGTGGAAGCAGCACTTCGACAAGCTGGAGAGCATCGCACGGTCCGCCGATCCGGCGTCGTGATGGTCACGCCGTAGCGGAACAGCCTTCACAGGGAGCGGAAGTACTCCGCAACGCCTCGGAGTTCCGTCGGGTCGGCGACCAGCCCGATGTATCCGTCCGGCCGAACGAGGATCACGACGTCGGTGCCGTACGCGCGCAACGTGCCGGTCGTTATCCACGAGGCCGCCTGGCCCGACAAGATGGGGACTGACGGTGCCGGTGTCGACCTCGCTGAGCACTGTTCATGCCGAGGCCACCCGCGATCGGGTGTACGTGCGCGGCGTCCCCGGCGAGGAATACGCGGCCCACGCGGAGTTGGTCGACCATGCGAATGTTGACCCGGTAGCTTGAGCGCCAGCCCAGACTGCGCACTCGCACGTCCGGAATGCCGGCGAGGCGCGAACCCGCGATGCCATCGCCGACGCGGCGATCTCGCTGTTCCTGGCGCACGGCTTCGACCAGGTCTCGATCAACGACATCGCCGCGACGGCCGAGGTCTCCAAGCCGACCCTCTCTCGGTATTTCGCCAGCAAGGAAGACCTGGTCCTGCACCGGTTTGCGGATCACAAGGGCGAGGCCGCGCGCGTCGTGTCCGGCCGGCCGGCGTCCCTCCGGTGACGGCGCTGCAGCGGCACTTCCGGGCCGCCCTGGGTCCGGGCATCGAGGCACGGCTGCGGGCCGCCTAGGTACTCGCGGTCCAGCGGGTACTCGCCCGGACTAACTGGCAGAAACTCGCGGCTGGGCGAAGGGCCCGTGAGGTCCACCCCGAGGCGGTTTCCGACGCTGACCTTGCATTCGCTCACCTGCGGAAGCGCCCAGCTAATCAGGGCTGCCCTCCGCCTGTCGGAGCATCAGGTAGTTGCCCCAGATGGGCCCAGCGACTTAGGCGTATCTGGAGGAAGCTGGTCCAGTGCGGTGCGCAGCGCCTGAATGTCCGCCGCCAGGCTCCCGGCTTGCGCGGCCCCGGCCGCGATAGCACCCGATGGGTTAGCGGCGATGGCGGCAACCGCATTCGCCCGTCCGCTCTTGGTCATCGCCCGGCTGATCGCATAGGCGGCATTCGCGATACCGGCCGCCAGAGTCGATAGCGGCACCGCCAGCGAGCTGAAATCGCGATGCCAGATAAGCGTGGCCAGCGGAAGCAGCCAGGTTAGGATCACGACATAGAACTCAGTGGTGCGGAAACCTCCGAGACCTTCCTTGCTGAGCGCTCCTACCAGCTGCTCGATGTCGGAGACGGCCGACTCCTGCCGAGCGGCGGTCACCGCGCGCTCCCGGTGCTGCGTACGGTCTTCGGCGCCGCAGGATTCTTGCCCGGACGCGTCTGCGGCGCGCGTCCCATCAAAATGAGCGTGTCAGTCATAACCCCTCCTCGGAACCGAAACAAAGGCTCATCGAATTAGCCACGATCAAAAAGAAGTACAAACCCTCTTGTGGCTGCCTGTCCGCCCAATGAGAAAAATGGCTCAGACACCATCATGCGTGAAATTCACCATTTTTCATCGCATGTATCTGAACACAGTTAAGAGCCAACGCCTTCGGCCTGCCGGACCGGCCGCGCCGCCGGAGTTAGGGCGACCCGGCGCAGACATGGCGGCTTCAGCGCAGGTACCGTCGAAGCGGCTGCACCCCCGTCACACCAGCTGAGGAGAATTCGACAATGAGCGATCGAGTGCCGCACAATCCGTTCGTCGAGCGGTCCACGGCAGCGGAGCGACATCACCGCAAGCAGCGGCTTGCTGCGGCGTTCCGGCTGTTCGGGCGGCTGGGATTCGAGGAGGGCGTCGCAGGTCATATCACCGCACGCGACCCCGAGCACGCCGACCAGTTCTGGGTCAACCCGTTCGGGATGAGCTTCAAGCAAATCCGCGCCCGTGACCTGATCCTCGTGGATCACTCCGGCGCTGTCGTCGAGGGCTCCTGGCCGGTCAACCAGGCGGCGTTCGCCATCCATTCGCAGGTTCACGCCGCCCGGCCGGACGTCGTCGCGGCCGCCCACTCACATTCAGTGCACGGTAAGGCGTTCGCCTCGCTGCGGCGCCACCTGCGGCCCATCACCCAGGACGCCTGCATTTTCTTCGAGGACCACGGGCTCTACGACGGATACGGCGGCGTGGCCAATGACGTTGAGGAAGGCAAGCGGATTGCCACAGCACTCGGCGGTTCCAAGGCCGCGATCCTGGCCAACCACGGACTGATCACCGTCGGCCAGTCGGTCGACGAGGCCGTGTTCTGGTTCGTCACCATGGAACGCACCTGCCAGGCCGAGTTGCTGGCCATGGCAGCCGGCGAGCCACTGGCAATCGACGACGACACGGCGCGCCAGACCTACGCCCAGATTGGCACCGCGCTGGCAGGCTGGTTCAGCGCCCAGCCGCTGTTCGACTGGATCATCGCAGAGCAGCCCGACTGCCTTGAGGACAACTAGGCGCACGCGGCGGGCTCGTGAAGGCGAACCCGCACGTTGAGTACCGTGCCGTCGCGGGTGAGCGAGAAGTCACCGGGAACCTGGCGGAGCAGGTCCGCCACCCTGGCGTTCTCGGCGAGGACTGAGGCTGTCAACTCGGTCACCTGGCTGGCACGGGCGGCGGCGATCAGGCG
>Ga0335074_10007734_pt1 | contig 14912 bp, 12 predicted proteins | sample Lox_Sample_23_FD_206715 | JGI IMG/M metagenome (GOLD analysis project Ga0335074, IMG submission 206715) | Soil microbial communities from Loxahatchee National Wildlife Refuge, Florida, United States - Lox_Sample_2.3 | ecosystem: Environmental > Terrestrial > Soil > Wetlands | place: USA...
ATTCCGCGAGCAGGCGCATCGCCAGCAGGTTCAGCAGCACGAACGCCACCCAGGCGATATCCACCCACGAGGTCTTCGTCCAGTGAACGATCCAACCGGGCATGGAGCGACACCTCCGCGAGCGCCGACGGCCGTCCGCGGCTCGGCCGACTTCGCCGCTCTTTCCTTGGTCGTCGCAGGTCAACGACATGCGTATCGTACGGCTCAAGGAACGCAGAACGGGGTACATGGCGCAAGCCGGGGCGACGGCACGACGTGGTCAGGGGGCTGGCCACGGCGGTGCAACAGTGGCGGGGAAGCCCCGCGGATGGCGCGACCGCTGCCGCGCCTCCCGCGCCTGGGTCAGCTTCCCGGCGGTAACAGCTCCAGCGCCTCGGGGTCCGGCAGCACCCCCAGTTCGACGAACCCGGTGCTCACCAGGAACGACGTCTTGTTCCGGGTCGTCACAACGACAGCGCAGGAAGCGCTGCCCGGCAGCAGGGGCCGGACCTGAGCGGCATCCTTCGCGTCGTCGAGCAGGATCAGCATCCGCCGGCCGGCGAGCAATGTGCGGTACAGCGCTGCCCGCTCCGCCTCGCCCGCCGGGATCTCGCCGCCGTCGGTGCCGAGATCCCGCAGGAACCTGGCTAGTACCTCGCCGGGTACCGCCGGCTGGCTGGACGTGCCGGCCAGGTGCACGTACAGCTGCCCATCAGGGAACAGGTCCCGTACCTGGTGCGCGACGTGCAAGGCGAGAGTCGTCTTACCCAGGCCAGCCGCCCCGGCCACCACAGCGACCCGCACCGCCGCTGAGTCGCTCGCCTCATCCATGGTCAGAACGTCGCACAGGTACGCGGCCTGCGCCTGGCGCCCGGTGAAGTCCGCGATGTCGGCAGGAAGATGAGCCGGGCGCCGCGGCGTCGCCCCGGCCGGTCCCGCCGCCGCGCTGGCGACGCTACCGGCCGTGCCCGGAGCCTCACCAGCCCCGGCAGGCTGGACATCGCCGGCTCGGCTCGTCATCTGCGCCGCATCGTCGGCCAGGATTTGCCGGTGGACATCGCGAAGTTCAGAGCCGGGCTCGATTCCTAGTTCATCGACAAGCACATCACGTGCCTGCCGATATGCGCTCAGCGCCTGAGCCCGCCGCCCGGTGCTGGCCAGCGCGAGCATGAGCTGAGCGTGAAACCGCTCTTGCAGGGGATGCTGGGCCGTCGCCTCCAGCAGCTGGGGTATCAGCTCCTGGTGATATCCCAGCCGGAGCCCGGCATCGAAGTTGTCCTCAAGCACCTGAAGGCGCAGCCGCTCAAGGCGGGGCATGAACTGGCCGCGCAGTGCCTCGGCGGGCACGTCCAGCAGCGGGGCTGCCCGCCACAGCCCCAGCGCCTGCGTGGCCGCAGCGGACGCATCCGCGCACGCGCCCGCCCGCAACGCTGCCCGGGCATCCTGGCACAGCGCCTCGAACTCCAGGATGTCCAGCTCCGCCCGCTCCACGTGGATGACGTAGCCAGGGCCACTAGCCGCGATCCGCGTTGCCCCGGGATCCACCGCGCGACGCAATCGCATGACCTAGGAACGCAGCGTCGTGACAGCTCCGGACGGCGGAACACCATCCCATACCATCTCGGCCAGCTCATCGGTCGGCACTGGGATGTTCGCATGCAGCAGCAGCGTGCCGGCGGATGCTACGCGCCTGCCCCTCAGCCGTCCCTCCGTTGCCCCGCACCGCGATAGCATGGTCACAAGCGCAGGGGGAGACACTCGGGCCAGGCTTCATCCGTAGCCCGGCATCGTCAATTACCGAGACTATCCGAGAGACCCCCACATGAAATTCAGCCGAACCATGGCGGTAATGGCCGCTAGTGTCATCGCGGCGGCCACAGGAATTGTCGGCGCTGGCGCAGCGTCGGCGGCGTCCCCCCAGGCATTCTGCGTTAACGGCAGCTCCGTTTGCGCCGTTGGGGAGGGGGCGTCGAGCGCGGTGTTCATGTTCGCGTCAGGCAGCCCGACTGCCTGGCTCTTCAACAACCAAACCCACCCGCCGGCGCAGATCCAGCAGGCCGGCGCCGACTTGTGCCTGCAACTGGACCACAGTGCGGGGAACATCGTCATCGAGGCCACATGCAACAGGGCCAGCTACCAGACGTGGCAGGCCGCCCCCATCATCACCAACGCCCCGATCAACGGTATCGCTTATGTCAGCGAGTGGGACACGAACTTGTGCCTGACATACAACGCAGATGAGGAAATCCTTGATGCTGTAAATTGCGATGGAGCCTGGTACCAGGCGTTCGGCTGATGACCTTCCTGGTATCAAGTCTTCTTCTCGGCCCGCCATAGCCTGAGACAGGATGCCGTCCCGCTGGCTGATTGCAAGCGGGACGGCATCCTGCTTTTGAGATGAACGACCCTCCAGTGCCCCCGGTGGCCACTGCCGCCCACCTCGTCAATCTCCGGGTCAGCGTGCGGTGCTGACGGCCCGGACAGCGCTGTACCTTTCAGCCGGCCACTGGCTAGCCGGCCGGGACCCCCCTAGGAGAAATCCGCCTGCGCCCGTCGACCATTTTGCCCCTAATCTTCCAACTGCCCAGTTTAGGCTGTCTGGTAGTGAATGAGCGAGCTGACCAGTGATGGCTCAGGAGACTCAGCACCATCGTGTCCGGTCACGAAAACGAAGAGGCTGAACCTCAGCAGAAGTGCCGGGAGTTACATCTGATGCCTGCCGCAGACGGCGCCGCCTCTGCTGGTCGTCACAGTCGCTGGGCCAGCGAGCCGGCACCGGCGCCCGCGGCCCGCGCCCGCTCGCCCCGCGGCCGCCCAGGTAGAGACGCGCCGCCCATGCCGCCTGCCGTCCCGCCGTACGCCAATGGTGAGGGCCCGGATGAGCTGCCGGGGCTGATCCTCGCGCGAGGCGATCAGCAGGCCGCCGAGATAACCCGGCGGGCATCGCGCCAGGCCGCCGAGATAACCCAGCGGGCATCCCGCCAAGCTGCCGAGATAACCCAGCATGCGTCGCGTCAGGCCGCCGCGGCTATACGCCAGGCCGCTGAGGAGGCAACGACCGAGCTCGTTGCCGTGGCCATGCAGCGGGTGTCCGCGGCTGTCCGGCTGACGCCGGATGCTCCTCCGTGGCCAGGCGCATTTCCCGGGCCAGGTACATTGCCGGGCCGGACGGCACGGCACGCCAGCAGGCCGCCGACTCTCATCGCGCACCGGCTGTGCGCGGTGTCAGGTGGTAAGCCCAGGCTGACGGACATGTCGTTTGTCCAGCGAGAGAACCAGCTCGTGGCGATCCTCGGACCGTCAGGCGCAGGCAAGACATCGCTGTTCTCCGCGATTGTCGGCGAGCTCACCCTGACCCAAGGCGAGCTGTATTTCGGTGAGCTGTCGCTGCGGACCGGTGGCAGGCAGATCCGCGGGCAGCTCGGTTTCGTGCCGCAGGACGAGCATCTGTTCAGGTCCCTGACCGTCCGGCAGCTGCTCAGGTACTCGTTCGAGCTGCGCATCGCCAGCACCAGGGCGGACCGGGACGAGAGGATCGTCAGGGTATGCGAGCAGCTCAAGATCGCGGGCCAGCTTGACCAGCTCGTCGGCACCCTATCCGGCGGGCAGCGCAAGCGGGTGTCGCTCGCGATGGAGCTGATCAGCGAGCCTGCGCTGCTGCTGCTCGACGAGCCGACCTCGGGCCTGGACGCCGGAATGGACCGCGAGATCCTGGAACAGCTCAGGGATTACGTCCGCCAGGGAATGACGGTCATCGTCATCACCCACTCGACCGAGCATCTCAGTCTGGTCGATCAGGTGCTCGTCATGGGTACGGGAGGACGGCCGGTCTACTTCGGGCCGCCTGGCGAGCTGCTGACCGAGCTTGGCGTGCCTACCTACGCGGCGCTGATGCAGCAGCTCATCACCGACCCGGCGGCCCATGCCGCCGCTTACCAGGGCGGTTGCGCCGCACGTGAGGCCGCGCTGGAAGCAGGGCGCACAGGTCGGCTGCCATCAGGCCGGCTGGCATCAGGCCGGAACGCAGAAGGCGCCAGCCGCGGTCGCTCGCTGGCCGGCCTGCGCCAGTTCGGGGTACTTGTCCGACGGCAGGCGACCCTGGTACTCAGGCGCGGATCGGTGAACCGCTCGGACAAATCCGCGCACCTCCTGCGCCGGCTCTCAGGCTTCCTCGGAGCATTCGCTCCGCTGCTGATCACGGCGGCGGCGGCCGTCCTGGCCGGCCTGGCGAGCGGCGTCCACGGGCTCGCTGCCGGCCGGGGGATTCCCGGCTCGGGAACCCCCGAGACCGCGCTCACCCTGATCGTCACGTTGTCCGTGCTGAGCGGCCAGTCCCTGACCTACAGCGACATTGTCAGTGATCTGCCTGCCATCCGGCGCGAGCATCGCACTGGCACCCTGATCCTGCCGGTCATGCTGTCAAAGTGGCTGGTCTTCGCGTTCCTCGCCGTGCTTCAGTCGCTGGTCATCACGTGGAGTTACCTGCAGGTACGTCCCGGGCCGACGTACTCACTGGTGCTGAGCCCCAATGTCGAACTGTTCGTCGACCTGGCCGCGACGAGCGTCGCGGCGATGACGCTCGGGCTCCTGATCTCCGCCGCCATGCCCCGGCTCGATCAGGCGATCATGGTAGTAACCGGCCTTTCAGTCGCGCAGATCACTCTCAATGGCATCGTGACCAGGCTGTCCGGGCGGACCGCGCTCAACCTGGTGTCGCCGGTCTTCCCGTCTCGCTGGGGGGTGGGCGCCACCGGTGCCTCGATGAACCTCAGCAAGATTTCGCATCTGATGAGCCACGACGCTCTGTGGAACCACACTGTGGCGCAGTGGCGCACCGACCTGGCGGCGCTCGGCCTGCTGACCGCCGCGTACTTCCTGCTGGCGTACTGGCTGCTGGTCAGGCGGCTGAACCGGCCCGACTAGGCCGACTGGCAAGGCAGCCGCCGACGGAGTGCTTGACGAAGACCGATCGCCTCATGCAGAGTTTGCTGACGGCGGCGACCGGTCGCCGAGCTGTGGAGCATCCGCCCCAGTCGGGGTTCCATCGGCGAAGGGGATTCGCCCTCTCGGTCGTCAATGTCACAGGCCACCTTCCAGCACCGCGTCACTGGGGGACGAGGGTGTCATGGGGAGGCTTGTCAATGACCAGGCACGCCAGCTTCAAGAAGGTTGTCCGGCGCCACGCCGAGGAGACAGGGCAGCGCTACACCGAAGCGCTGACGGACCTCGAGGGTCTCGGCGCGCGAATGGACCACGAGCCCGTAGCCGATCAGCTTCTGGCTCATCTCCGGGATCGCTACGGCATCGACCCCGTCGCGGCGACGAGGCTCAGTGTGCACAAGACCTACGTGTTCCGCATCGACCGCAATGACGGTGAACCGTGGGTCGCCCGCGCGTTTCCCCCCGCCCGGCCGCGTGGCGGCGTCGAGGGTGACGCCGCGATCTTGCGGTTCCTGGAGCGGCAGGACTATCCCGCGGAGCGCCTGGCGGTCGATGATGCGGTCTCTGACTGTGACGGAAGCGCGATTCTCGTGACGCGCTTTGTCGAGGGCGTCCAGCTCCCCGACGACGCCGCGAAGTTCGCCATGATGGGTGAGCTGCTAGGACGGCTGCACGCACTGCCATACGACGATTCCGTGAGCCGCCCGGGCGGAGCGAGTGGTGAGGACCCGAGCCATGAGGGCACGCCTCGCCAGGACCTTCTGGCCGCCCTGTCGTTTCTCGACGCCGTCGACACCAAGGTCGCTCCGGCCGAACGCGAGCGATTCGAGCGGCTCCGCGACAAGGTGCGCTCGGCCGACGACGGTCACGGTCTTCCAGAAGGCTTGCTGCATGGAAATCTCCTCCACGCCCCCGATCACGCTGTGCTCAGCCAGCAAGGGCCGGTCGCGATCAACTGGAAAGCGTCCGGGCGCGGCCCGCGTCTTGCCGACTTCGCCTACCTGATCTGGGGCACGGGTTCGTGGAACCCCCGTCGGCCGGACCAGGAGCGCATCGACGCTGCCGTCAACGCCTACCGCCGGCACGTCGAGCCGACCGGTGAGGAACTCGACCGGCTCGAGGCGGTCATGTACATCCGGACGCTCTACCTCGCCTGTTTCAGTTACCGCCGCGCCGTCACCCGTGAACAGCCCTTCAACGAGTGGGGCTTCATCGGGCCGCGGGGGTACTTCAGTGCCACCGCGGCCGCGGCCCGGGCCGCGTTCGGACGGTAGGTCACCCGCGCCCGCTGAGCGGAAGCTTCCGTTTAGACCTCACGGGTCGTGACCGACCAGTACGTGAGGATCGCGAGTGCGAGCGCGAGGACCAGGAAGATCCCCGACTCCGCGCCCTGGACAGGCCAGAAACGGCTCGCGGGCAGGTAGCTGATGTGGTTCTGGTAGCCGTGCATCGCCAGGCACGACAGGGAGATCTGCTGGCCGCCCGCCGCATTCGCGCAGGCCGTCGTCGGCCCGGCGGTGCCCGGGAGGATGTCGGCGCCGAGGCTGTAGGAGAGCGGCGGGGCGCCCGCCAGGGGTGAAACGTTCTGTGATACTGCGAACAGGAGGCGGAAGTAGAGCGCGATGACAATGCGCACAGCCGCGAAGACAAGCAGCGTGGCCATGATCGCCGGGACGACGCGCCGGAACAGCGCCCCGGCGGCGATTCCCAGTGCCATGGCGAACATGGTGTAGGCGACCGGGACGACCCCCTGGACGTCGAAGGAGATGAATTTGACGGGACCGTCGATGGCGTTGTCCGGTCCTCGCCACCAGGTGAACAATGCGGCCAGCGCGCCTCCCCACACGGCGGCGGCGAGGAGCGCCCAGCCGAGGTTGGTGAGCACCCACCGGCGGCGCGTAACGCCTTGCGTCCAGGCGAAGTCCTCGGTGCCCGCTTCGAACTCGCGTGGCACGAGTGGCGCGCCCCAGAGGATGCCGACGGCGAGCGGGACGGCCATAACCAGGTCCTGAGCGAGCGAGGTGAAGGCGCTGTTGCTCCCGAACACGGTGAACGCAATGTCGCCGCAGCCGACATGGCTGACCGAGCAGTTCAGCACGGCGTGGTGATACGAGTTGGCGATGGCCGCCCCGGTCGGCACGATCACGGCGGCGACCGCCGCGATCACGACGGCCGAGACGATGGCGTGGGCGCGGTGCAGCCGCCAGATCAGGATTGTCATGCGGTGCCTCCGGCGATGGTGAGCGGCCCGGCGGTAAGGGCCTGATCCTCGGACATGTAGGCGAGGATGATGTCTTCGAGGCTGACCTCGGACACCTCCCAGGCCGGGTCAAGTACCGGGCCGTCGATGCGGGCGAGCACCCTCGACTGGCGCTCGGTCTGCGTCACCCGCACGACGCTGAAACGGCGCTCAAGCTCCACGGTGCTCCGGCGCGGCCCGACCAGCATCCGGTGGCCGCCGAGCACATCGTCGATGTCGGCGCACAGGCGCACCCGGGAGGCCGTTAGCAGGATGAGGTGATCGCAGACGCGCTCGAGGTCGTGCACGAGGTGCGAGGAGAGCACCACTGTGACGTCACCTTCGACGGTCACATCGGCGAGGGAGGTGAGGAACTCGCGCCGGGCGAGGGGGTCGAGCGCGGCGAGCGGCTCGTCGAGCAGCAGGATGCGCGGCCGCTTGGCTAGCGCAAGACTGAGCGCGACCTGGGCCCGCTGCCCGCCGGACAGCGTACGCACGGGACGGTCGCTGGGAACGCGCAGCGCCTTGAGCCGCTGTTCGGCGGCGTCAGCATCCCACTCGCGGTTGAGACGGGCGCCGATCCGGAGGTGCTCGGCGGCGGAGAGCTGCCGGTAGAGGGGAATGTCCTGGGCGAGAAAGCCGACACTCGCCAGGAAGTCCCGCTCCTGCGCCGGTGTGCGCCCGAGCACACGGACCTGCCCCGACGTCGGGCGCCGCAGCCCGACAAGCAGCCGCAGGAGCGTCGTCTTGCCGGCGCCATTCGGGCCGACCAGCGCCGAGATGCGGCCTTCCGGAACGTCAATCGAGCAGTCGCGCAAGCCCCAGGTCGACCGGTAGCGTTTGGAAAGCCCGGCGGTCTCAATCGCGGGCACCTCGCGGCTCATGCGACGCCCCGCTCCGACGCGTTACGCACAATCGAGCGCAGCATCGCCTCCATCGCCTGGCCGTCGAGGCCGGCCAGCAGGGCCTTCTCAACCCATCGTTCCAGGCTGCGGGCGAGCCGGGTTTGCTCCTCGGGCGGGGGACCCTGCGGTCGGCGCACGACGAACGTGCCGACACCCTGGCGGCCCTCGACCAAGCCGGCGTGCTCGAGTTCCCGGTATGCCTTTGTCACCGTGTTCGGGTTGACGGTCACCGCGGCGACCACCTGCTTCACCGTCGGCAACTGGTCGCCGGGCAGAAGCATCCCCATCCGGAGCGCCTGCTCTACCTGCTGGACAATCTGCAGGTAGGCAGGGATGCCCGAGGTCTGGTTCAGCTGGAACGTGATCGCCTGCTTTATGACTTCACTACTCATATAGTTAACTATGATACAGACGATCTGAGTCGTCAAGCGCTCACCGGGAGACACGGGCCTGCGGCTGGCAGGACAGCAGCCGCTCTCATCAACCGTGGACTATCCGGAGCCACAGCCGCCCACGACGAACGTTCATCAGGCCCGATCGCGCCAGCTCGCACGCCGAACGCCGACTTGGTGTTCTCGTGGTGGCGGAGAAGTTCTGGATCGCCTCGGCGACGCGCCGTGGGAACGCGGACCGGACCGAGGTTGCGGTCCTCTGGGCGGGCTTGGCCAGCGGTTACCGGGCTGTCAGGACCTCGCTGTCGCCGATCAGCTTGATCGCGTACTCGACGAGGGTGACCAGTACATCGCGGGACGAGGAACGCTCTCGGACGTCGCAGAGGATGACCGGTACGTCGGCTTTCAGCTTGAGTGCCGCCCTGACCGTCTCGGGAGGATAGCGCTTGGCGTTATCGAAGCAGTTCACTGCGATGACGAACGGCAGCCCGCGGCGCTCGAAATAGTCCACTGGCGGGAAACTGTCAGCGAGCCGGCGGGTATCGGCGATGACGACAGCACCGAGCGCGCCGAGCGCGAGCTCGTCCCACATGAACCAGAACCTCTGCTGGCCGGGCGTGCCGAACAGGTAGATGACCAGGTCCTCGCGGACCGTGATGCGGCCGAAGTCCATCGCGACAGTCGTCGTCGTCTTGTCCTCCACGCCGGTCAGCAGGTCGACCTGAATTCCCGGCTCGCTGAGCACCTCCTCGGTGCGCAGCGGCTTGATCTCGCTGACCGACGAGACCAGTGTGGTCTTCCCTGCGCCGAAGCCGCCCGCAACGAGGATCTTGATGAGCAGAGGGGCCGAGGCATCGGCGGAGGCGTCAGAGTCGGCGAAGGGCATCAGCGACGTCCTTGAGCACTTGGGGGTCGGTCATCCGGTGCCGGGTCGGCGGCCGGATCGTGATCAGCTGCTGTTCGCGCATGTCAGAGAGCAGGATCCGGACGACGCCCAGCGGCAGGTCGAGGTCAGAAGCCAGTTCGGCAACCGACTTGGGCTGCCGGCACTGGCGCAGGACTTGCAGGCACTCCGGTTCGAGCAGCAACGAGTCGATCGGCCTGCTGGTCAGGGCGACGACGGCGAGCATGTCTATGACGTCTCCGGTCGGCCGGGTGCGGCCGCCAATCAGCGCGTATGGGCGGACGACGGGCCCGGCGGCCCGGTCGAACCACTGGTCGCGCACTGTCGATCACACCGCCTCGGCAGGACTCGCGCTCGAACGCGGATTAACTGCCATGTGCTCACCGACGCGCCTGACCAGGAGGGCCATCTCGTAGGCTATCTGCCCGGCGGCGTCAGGGTCTGCCGTCGCGAGGACGGCCAGGCAACTGCCTTCGCCGGCGGCCGTGACGAACAAGACCGCGGACTCCATCTCGACGATCGTCTGCCTGGGCAGCCCGCACTCGAAATGCTGGCCTGTCCCTCTGGCGAGGCTCTGGAAGGCTGCCGCGACCGCGGACAGGTGGTCGGAGTCCTCGCGGCTGAGCCCGGCCGACGTGCCGATTGCCAGCCCGTCCCGGGACAGGATGACTGCCTTCTGGATTGGCGCTACGCGCCCGACGAGGTCGTCGAGCATCCAGTCCAGTGCCTTGGTACCGCTCATGCTGTCCTTAGCCTTTCGCCCTGGTACCCGGCCTAGCCCTGGTAGCGGGGATGTGTCTGATCTTGCTGATCCGCGGCCGCGCCCGTCACCGCGCGGCCGAGGCGCCAGCCCCGTTGCAGAGCGTTCACCATCGCCCGCGCTTCTTCGGGTGATGCGGGAGCGCCGGCCGGACCCGTATGGGCCAGATCTGGCTGCGCTGCTGTGGGCGCGCCGGTCCCCGAGTCGCTCCGGTGGGGCACGGTGAATCCGCCATCGACCGGTCCCGCTTCCGCCGGGGTGTTCCGCAGCTGCGGCGCCAGGCTTGCCTGGGGAACCCGGACTGGCAGGTCGAACTCGGCGATCTCGGCCGTCGCCGTCACGTTCGCGCTGGCGGCGTCGTCACGCACTGGCGCGGCCGACCACGACGGCTGGGTCGCGGACCCGGGTGCGGTGGCGTCGTAGGCGGCATCGCCGGGCGGGGCCGGCCGGGTGAACCAGCGACCCCGCGTGCTGCTGCCGGAGTCGCCAGCAGCGGCGGGTTGATCGATGCCGGAGTCAGGGGCGGAATGGCCGATGCCGTAGTCACCATCTGGGGCGAGGAGGCCGCTGCCGGGGCTCACCTCGGCGCCGTCATTGATCTCGATCGACGCTAGCGCGGCGTGACGGCCGGCGGCGCCATTGGGCCGGGGCCGGTCATCCTGGCCGGCGGCAGGATCCGGATGAGGCTCAGCCGCGTTCTCATCCACCACGAGCGCGGACGGGACCAGTACGATCACCGCGGTGCCGCCGTAGCTCGATGGCCGGAGAGTCACCTTGATGTTGTGCCGCTGAGCTAGCCGGCTGACGACGTACAGGCCAAGCCGGTCGCTGCCAGACAGGTCGAACTGCGGCGGCCCAGCCAGCCTGGCGTTGATCTCCTCAAGCCGTGCCGCGGAGATACCCAGGCCGCGGTCCTCGATCTCGATGGCGAAGCCCCGGCCTACCACGTCTCCCTCCATGCGCACCGGCGTGTTCGGCGGCGAGAACACCGTGGCGTTCTCGGCCAGTTCGGCCAGCAGGTGAATGAGGTCGGCCACGGCGTGGCCGGCCACCGCTGCGTCAGCGCGGCAGAGCACCCGGATGCGGGTGTAGTCCTCCACCTCGGCGACCGCCCCGCGCAGCACGTCAACGAGCCGGATGGGCTGCCGCCAGACGCGCGCCGGCCTGTCACCGGACAGGATGATGAGGCTCTCAGCGTGCCGCCGCATCCTGGTGGTGAGGTGGTCGATCCGGTAAAGGTCGTCGAGCCAGTCTGGCTCAGTCGCCCGGCGCTCCATGCCGTCGAGCAGCGTCAGCTGGCGGTGCAGCAGCGACTGGTTGCGGCCAGCCAGGTTCCTGAACACCTCGCTGACACCGCTCCGCAGCCGGGCCTCATCGACGGCTGACTGGATCGCGGCGTGCTGGACGACACTGAACGCATGCCGGACCTGCGCGACCTCGTTGCCCTTTAAGGCCTCGCCGGGCTCGTACTCGGCGACGTCGACGTTCTCGCCGGCCCGGAGCTTGGCGATGATGCCGGGCAGCCGGTCGTGCGCCAGGGTAAGCGCCGATTCACGCAGCTGGCGCAGCTGACCCACCAGGCCCCGGCCGACCAGCACCGACAGGACGACCGAGATAATGAGGGCCAGCAGCCCGACCGCGACGGCGGCCTCAACCTCGACCCGCTCCGTGTGCCGCTGCTGGTTAATAAGCTGCGGCAGGAAGCCATCAACCTTCAGCAGCGCCACTTCGGAGGTCAGCGTGTACTGGCCGAACGTGCCCTCGGCCCCGGTTATGCTGGCCGGCGGCACGCCAGCCTGCCACGGCGTGCTCTCGACGGCCGACTCCGCTTGTGTTATCGCGTCGCTGAGCTTCGCCGGCATGTTCCGTCCGTAGACCGAGACCAGAGTCGGTGAGGCCTCGGCCAGCCCGTTCTCCAGGTACTGCTGGCGGGTGGCGGCCAGCGCCGCGAACGTCAGCCGGTCGGTCTGCGGGAACCGTTGCTGGGCTATATCCGCTGCGAGCAGGTTGCTCTCCTCAGCCGCTGCTTGCTCGGCCTGGTAAAGGGAGACGCTCTCCAGCGCCTGTGCCGTAACCTGGCCGGTCGGCTCCGCACGCCCTATGGCCACGATCACGTCGTTGCCGGCGCTCATGACCGAGTCGTAATCGGCTAGCGCGGCGGTCAGGCTGACGGTCCTGCTGGCGACGGCATGGCGGATGGGGCCAAGGCCCGCCGCCCGTGCGGACAGAGCACGCATGGCCGCCGGCACCTCGGTGCCCGATATGTCCTGGCTCACCGACGGGGAACGGTACGCTGCCTTGAGCGCCGCCAGCGCTGTGCCGGTGGCGGCCTCCTGGGAGCTGAGTTCACCGGTCATCTGGGGATTGGGCGGCTCGGCCAGGCTCAGCAGGGCCAGACCCCGCTCCGCTACGACCTCCTCCTGGAAGTCGCTGACCGAGAGTGACATGCCGTTCACGAGGGTGGTTGAGCGCGTCTGCGCGAGGGTCTCCGTCAAAGTTCTGGTAGCCGCGACGGCATAGATGGCTACCAGGAAGATGAGCGGGATGGCGACAAGAATGCCGACCTGCACCGGAATGGATCTGTTCCGCAAGCCCATGGCAAGCCTCGGATAAGAGATGACAGGGTGGCCAAGCGGTACCGTCCAGTCCGGATCCGGCGCCGATGGGTGAGACAGAGCTGAATGTACAGCAATATGATCTTCGGTACCAGATCTGACCAAATCTTCACTCGTTCGCGAAATGCCTGGTGAGCGGCGCCTGCCAGCGAGCCATCGTTCTGGAATGGCCTGGTCACGAGGGCACGAAGCGGGGTCCGGGGCAGCGAGACTGACTGCATCGCCGCGCAGAACATCCGTGCCGCACGCGGCCCGTCACCCAACGGTGATCTCACTGGGGCGCAGAACGCCGGTGCCTGCTCGCCGGTCTGCTCGTCTGCGGCACGTGTCAGCGGCGCATGGAGGCGGACCCGGTGCGGCATCGACATCCGGCATCGGGCCAATACTGAGACCGCGACGGATTAACGCTCGCGAGTGCTGATCAGGTCAGCTGCCTCCGTTCCGAGCAGCTACCTGGGCCTACGCCAAGTAGACGGGATGCCCAGCGCCCCGGTGCCGGTAGGTTCGTCGGCATGACAGGCGAGGTCCTCTGATTATGAGTGCCGTGCTTATAGTTGATTTATGCTTATGGTGGCCGTGCGCACTATTCAGGACGATCGTTGTGAGCTGACTCTAGGTCGTGTCGGCGCATGTTGGCCGGTGCGCGATGGGGTAGTAATTCTGCGGAGTTGGCCAGCGTGGCGGGTTCAAGTACCGCCGCCCTCTGGAGGACCGTCCGCAGGGTTACAGACACTCGGCGGCTGCGGGGTACTCGTCCGTTCGGGCCGGGATCGGTCTTGCGTGCCGGGATGGCATGCCGCCAGGTGAAGCGTGCTGGTCCGATCATCACGTACAGGCTGCCGGGTTCGATGCGTACTGGCACGCGTGTCTTGTCGTTCGGGTGGCTGAACTCCATGACGCACGCCGACAGCAGGCTGATGGAGGCGACGGCCGGCCCGAAGCTGGGGATGTGGTCGACGTGGGCGCTGATGCCTTGCCCGGGTAGGTACTCGTTCACGATCACCTGGTCAGGTGGCCGGTCGAAGTAGCCGTCCTGGTGCAGCCGCCGGGCTAGCGTCATCGCCCATCTGGGCAGTGGCGGGGCCGGGGCGCCGTGTACGCCGCGACTGCCGTAGTCGTAGCGGTGCCCGTAGTGCTGGACACGCCGCCGGAGTTGCGATGACCAGGGCACGGCGTCGATGCCGGCAGCCAGTTGCCGCTGACCGTCCTCGTCCAGCCAGCGGTGGACGCACAGAAGACCCGGAATCATGACCGAAAATCTATTCGATCCCGGTCAATCTGGTCCGGGCCTTACCGGATCGCTGCGGCTTTGCGGCGGTCCTCCATACTCGCGCGATGGTCTCAGTGCCGCGGAGTGAGTTGCGGTGAGCTGTTCCGAGCCGTCGCTGACGGTTCTTCATCGGGACCGTGGCGGGAGCGCCGGAACAGAGTGACCGACGTACGGCTGGCGCGATCTGGCGAGGCTGACCGCCCGTCCGCTCATGCCAGGCAGCGGAGGCGTCCGCCTGTGGCCTGCTCAATGTCCATTTGACATCGCATGTTACGGAAGTTGCCTCAAATATATTCTAAATATATAGTCGCGTGAATCGCTCGTCCGCAGGTGGACGGCCGCCATCGCGCTGGAGGGACCATGCGACGACGTTCAGGGAGAACCACCACGATGCTCCGCGCCGGAGGGGTGCTCGGCGCGGCGGCAGTGATTGCCGTGGCGGCCGGCTGCTCGTCGAGCAGCGGTTCAGGCAGCAGCACCAGCTCAAGCTCGCCGGTGACGGTTGGGCTTCTGTTCCCGTACAGCGGGCCGGCCGCGTCGTACGGCGCGCTGTTCAACAAGGCTGTCGAGGCGGGCATGGACGTCGTCAAGGACAAATACGGAACGTCGGTCACGCTCAAGACGGTCCAGGAGGACAGCCAGAACACGGCCCAGGGGGCGACGACAGCGATGACCGCGCTGGCTTCCGTGGACAACGCGGAGGTGGTGCTCAGCTCAGGTACCGCGCCCGGGCTGGCCGCGATGCCGATCGCCAAGCGTTACGGCATCCCGCTGATCAACGGCAGCGCCGCCGACCCCAAGCTGGCGGACTCCTCCGGGGCGATCATCAACCTGGCGCCGCTGGCGAACCAGCAGGTGGGGCCGCTGATTCCGTACGCGGTCAAGACCAAGGGCCTGAAGCGGATCG
>Ga0335074_10007735_pt1 | contig 14912 bp, 3 predicted proteins | sample Lox_Sample_23_FD_206715 | JGI IMG/M metagenome (GOLD analysis project Ga0335074, IMG submission 206715) | Soil microbial communities from Loxahatchee National Wildlife Refuge, Florida, United States - Lox_Sample_2.3 | ecosystem: Environmental > Terrestrial > Soil > Wetlands | place: USA: Florida...
CGCCCTTCGGGCTCCCTCCGCGGCGAAAGATCACAACAGGAGATCAACAATTAAAGTGACAACTTTAGACCAGGACTTGACAGAATTTTATCACTACGACACAACGAAACAACGACACTACGTTATCTCGACAAACTGATATTCCAACGTCCTCTATTCTGTTGTCCATTCTGCCGGGCAATCTCATTGGCGGTAATCAAGTCCTCCATGCACAACAGTGCGCGGTTTGGGTATTCAGTAACACCAGTAACGGTAACACAAGCCTCGTTTTTGATACGCCAGAGGGGCTTTCGTTACCGTTACTGGTAGGCGTGTAATATACGTCCCCTATCAGGTTAGGTTCTGCCGTGCCCCCGTTTTACTCACGTGTCTGGGTCACTTCAACTCTCTATCTCACAAAGATGATTAGAAAGAGTACATGCAGCTTCAAGTAACGGACCGTTCACGACACCCCAATGATTAAGACCACGTCCAATACTATAGATGGGAATTGGATTCTTCTCTTGAAGAGCTTCATGAATCTTTTTCAACAAAGCTAACGTCGCTTGTTGACTTTTGATAGTCCAACCATTAGCTAATTCGGCCTGTGATAATGGCGATTCGATCTCCAAAATAAGTTCGTTAACTTCTCTAATTAATTCTTCACGTTTCATAATTTAATATACATTTCCCAACACCGTCTCCACCTGACCGTCCAGCGACTCAAGCTGATTTCCGTACTGCAAATCCTCTACCGCGTCCCACCCTTCGCCTTCTACATAGAATGGATGGCTGTCCGTTGTATCAATCGTTTCCGTCTGGCCGTCAGCCAGTTGCACGTTCACTTCCCGAATTGAACAAACTGTGTGTACTTGCACCGCCGTTACCTGTTCTTCCTGCAACGGCCCATTGGGATCATTTTCGTTTACGGTTAACACATATTGTCCCACCTGGACATCCTGAATTTGTTCCGTTGAATAGCTTCCGTCGCTGTTGATGCCGGTTATAACGTTCGTACCCGCAAGGAAACAACCGGGCCCAGCGCATTCGCTCTCATTCCCGTTTCTCATAAAACCGTTGCCGGACATAATTTTCGATAGCAGCCTGTTGTGATTCGTCAATCTCCGGCCGAAAATCGACGACGTAACCTTTTCCTTCCGGCGTTATCTGGAATAACCTTCTTAATTCGACCGAAGACATAATAAGCTGCGGCATTATTTCAGTACCCAATTGAAATGGTTTATAAAGATGAAGCCGTGCATAGTTTAATTTTTTGACTCCAAATTCGTCATAATCTAATTTTTTTTCTTTGATACTTGAACGCGTTTTGAGCCAACCCAGCAAGTGGTGACATGCGAAAAGCAGCGTCTCCTTATTTGCCTCACTATATAGTGCAGATAAGGCTTTACCTGGCGGTCTTTCACCCTTCCCAAGGGAATAATCAATCACTTCCACCAGATCACATATTCCAGGCGGTGGCAGCGGCCGTTTGGCGACTAGCTCTGCTTCTACTTCCTCGGCAGTTTGATCGGTCCAGACTTTTTCAAACCGAATGCCTCTCAGGCCATAATGTTGCACCGCGGCCTTAAACTCCTTATTTGGATCAGCCGTTCGTTCCACCATATATATTGGGCTAATTGATGTGGTTACCTTAATTTTGAATAGTGGTTTGGTTATACGATCAGCTAGAAAAGCGTACTTTTCTGAACTATGAGCCGGACGATCGATCAGTTCAATTACATTGACTATGTTATAGATTTTATCTTCAAAGGGAAGTGGAAGTAATTCAACGCCCCCGGCATCGAATATATGGCGCAATTTTTCCTTCGCCTCGCGCGTTACGATAATTGCTCCAAATCCCATAAAAATACTGAGGTCAAAATCTTCTTTATCAGGTCGCACATCGTGTACATCCATCGGTTGCCAATTAGCTAATAGAGGCTGACCATTAAAATATTCATATTGAGGCCTATCATGTACAATTGGTGCTATGCGTTTAAAAGCTGATCCCCCGCTATCAATTTTATATACTTTCATTAGACACCATTTAATTGGCCTCTTGGTTTAAAAATCAAATGTACCTTGTTCCAATTCCCGGCCAATATTCCATAATTCTCCAAGAACTGAATTGGCATCATTAAAGTTCACATCATCATTTTCAAAGATGCGATTATATACGGCCTCAATATAATCATCGATATTTGCGTGTAAATCATCGTGAATTGCGTCATTTAGAAAAGCCCCATTGGCGCTGTTATCAATATTAATGTTTAAATTATTTAGAAGAGCCCTTAGGTCGTCTGCCAATCCAGCCGAATCATTAGCGAAAGACGGAATAATATGATGCGCTTCAAAGTCAACTGCTGGTTCTCCAAAGGCATCGATCAAAATCTGGCGGAAACAACTATTATGCACTAACACTGCATCAAGGCCGGTGGTCAAACCTGAGTCCGTTGCCGCCGGCTCGACAAAATAGGTGTGATCATTGGCGACTGTAAAGTTATAAACCTGTACGCCATTCGGCTCGGCCTCGGTGCTGGTTCCCAATACCGTTTCCACCTGACCGTCCGGCGATTCAAGCTGATTTCCGTACTGCAAATCCTCTGCCGCGACCCAGCCTTCGCCTTCTACATAGAATGGATGGCTGTCCGTTGTATCAATCGTTTCCGTTTGGCCGTCGGCCAATTGCACGTTCACTTCCCGAATGGAATAGACTGTGTGCACTTGCACCGCCGTGACCTGCTCTTCCTGCAACGGCCCATTGGGATCATTTTCATTTACAGACAACACATTCTGGCCCACCTGAACATCCTGAATCTGTTCCGTCTGGTATGATCCATCAGAATTAATGCCTGTTATAACGGTCGTACCCGCAAGGAAACAACCGGGTCCGGCGCATTCACTCTCCACTTCCTCTGCCGCATCCCCCTGTCCTTCTTCAATCACCGCATCCGCTGCTTCATCATCCGCCGTTGCCCCGCCGCTCAGATCCGCGTCCGTGGAATCAACCACGCCGCTTTCCCCGCCTTCCAGCGCCGTGGACGCCGAAAAATCTTCACCCTCCGGCACCAGATTCGTCACGCCTGTGATTTCGCTCGATAAATAATCCGATTCCAGCGTGTAAATCCCTTCGGTTACCGCTTCGCGACCTATGATTAACTCCGGCTGTGCAAAGCTTGCCGCGATCAAGGCGGCATTAAGTATGTTCGCAGCCGTATTCGCAGCGTCTGCGGCGATGGATCTGGCTACATTGGTAAATAACGAACTGGCCAGATCGGCCCACTCCTGCGGCCGATTCTGGTTATCCGTCTGAAGCTGGCTTTCCTGGGCCGATGCCGCCTGTTGTTCGATACTTTCCTGCTGCGTTGCCGCAGCCTGTTCCTGCGTCAAAGCGTTTGTCAGATTGGCCTTCATCGTATTGAGCGACAATTGCGACTGTGCAAGTGAATCCGCGAATGACGCATCCAGTTGTTGCTCGGCAGCCTGGGCGCTGACCAGGCCGGTGCTGGATTGCTGCTGCGCCTGGGTGAATTGTGCTTGCACGTAGGCAAGGGCCTGAGTGACCGCCTGAGTGACCGCATAGGTCTGCGAAGAAACTGCTTCCTGCGCTGCAGCCTGGGATAGCTCGTTCGACGCCTGAATTTGCGATACGGCCTGGCTCAACAACGCCTGCTGGGCCGCGATGGCAGCGCTCGCCGCCGACTGACTCTGGGCAATCTGCGCTTGCGTTTCGGATATGGCTGTATTCAGGCCATTGAGCGCCGCCTGCGCCCCCGCCAGAACATTCGTCGGCGTCGTGGGATATTGTGCTGTAATCCCCTTGGTGAATTGCACCTGTGCTGTCACATTGATCGGGCCGGTGATATAGCCCAGGGCGGTAATACTGGTTACCGATCCATTGCCGGTCGCCGTGATCGGGCCGGTGATGTTGCCCCAGGCGGCAATGCTGCCGATTGTGCCGCCGCCATTGCTTCCGGCATTTGCCGTCAGCGACGCGCTGATGTTCGAGAAACTCAGCACAGAGCCTATGTCCTGTGCGGTGAAGCTCCCGGCGATATTGCCGGTGGACCAAAGTTCGGTAATGTCGTTCGCCGTCCCGGTGGTTGCCGAGGCAATGCCGCCGTAGGAGTAAACCGCCAGGTAATCGCCAGCGTTCATTTGCGCCGCGATCAGAGCCAACGAACCGACTGTTATGTTTTGGCCCGCATTGATCGCTGCGTATACATCACCCACGCTGGTGACATAGGCGCTGTCGCCTGCTGAAATGATGCCGCTGATGTAGCCGCCTACGGAGATATTGGCGTTTTGGCCAGCCGTGATTCCCGTAGCGCCAGTGATAATTAGATTGCCCATGGCCGCAAGCGTGAACGTCTGCTCGGCTGACGAATTACCGATTACCGCTCCGCCGCCCGCCAGCGCCTGAATGGATTCGTCGGTTGAATCGAGCGATCCAACAAGGTATCCACCCGTGCTTAAGTTCACATTACCTGTCGCCAAGACGCTTACGCCGGAGGCTGATCCGCCGACGGCGATGGTCGCATAACCACCCGCGGATATGTTTCCGCTTAAATCACCGATGGCGTCCACGATCACATTGGCATAATTACCCTGGGTTTGAATGTTCATTGCCACGTTTGAGCCGCCCGATATGGATATGCTGCTGCTGACGGCCGATCCGGTGATCATCCCTGCGGCTGAAATGGTGATTCCATTAGTTGCATTAAGCGTCGCATCCACCTCATTGGTCGAATTGATGCTCACCGCCCCTTGTGAATCAATCTGGGCATCAAGAGCACCGCCCATGGCGTCCACTGCGACCCCACCAGCGCCAGCGTCAATCTGAGCCTGGGTTGGGCCTGCTGCATAGAGCGTCACGGAGGCGGCATTGATGGTCAGGTTGGAACTTGCCCCGCTGGAAACTGTCGCGGAACCGCTTGCAGTGATTGTGGAACTAATCTCGTCCGGTGAACTTACATTGGCATAGCCGGAGGAAGCAGTCACGTTGCCGGTAACGTTGCCATTCAGGGATCCGACTATGGCATCCTGTCCCGCGGTCACATTGCCTTCAACGTTATTGAGCGCCGTGATGTTCACTGCATCGGCGGCCGATACCGCACCGTCAAGATTTCCGAGCGTATTGACAGTCACACTTCCGGCGCTGGACTGGATCGGAGCGGAGATGTCGCCCGAAGCGGATACATTTACCGCGCCTGCGGCATTGACCATGCCGGATAGTTCTCCGAACGTCGCGACGTTGGCATAGCCGCTCGATGCGTTGATCGAACCGGAAATATTGCCCAAAGCTGAAACGTTTGCGTTAACATCGGCCTGGATATCACCTGAAATGGCCGCTCCGGAATCAGCGTTTACGCTTCCCTGAGCGGAAGTAACATTGCCGGATATATTCTGTGCCGAATAGACCATCGCGCCATATTGGCCGGAGATAGCGGCGTTTATCGCGCCGTCCGCATTAACCGTCGCCGTACCGCCCGAAGCGGTAATGGGGCTTGAAACTGCGCCCGCCGAAAATACATTGACACTCTGGCCTGTGATCGCGGCCGCAATGCTGGCGGCGGTTACACCGGCATAGCCGCCTGCAGTGATCGAGCCGTCCAGAGCACCGCCCAGCTCCACTTGTGCGCTTTGTTCCGAATTGACGGACCCAGTGAACGCGTCCGGGGTGAGCAGACTCACGCTGCCGCCATTGGTAATGGTTGCGGAAACTGCGCCGGAGGCGAGGATTTCGTTCGGTGTTGCGTTATTGCCGCTCGTGTCGATATTCAGCGTCCCGGAGATGCCGCCATCCAGCGCGATGATTGAAGAAATGTTGGTGGTGGTGAGTGTCAGCCCGGTGACCGCATAGGCCGCGGAAATGGTCGCTCCGCCTCCCGAAGCAACATTGCCGCCGGTGATGTCGCCGCCGCTACCGATAGAGACTGTCTGCTGAGCGGTAACCGTGACGCTACTGACGGCGTACGCGGCGCTAAGCCCAACGTATCCGGCGCCTCCATTGGCGGTAAATGTGCCGGTAAGCGTGCTCATGCTGACAGCGGTGACGGATTCGGCGGTGAAATCAGCATTCATGGCGCCGTCGGAAAACGCCTGGATGGCGCCGTATGTGGAAGTCGCGGTGAAATTCAGCGATCCTGAAGAGCCGGCCGCCAGCAGCGATATCTGCCCGCTCGCGTAGGCCGAACCGGAAAGCGAACCATTGGCGCTGATGGTAACTGTGCCTGCATATGAACCATCGCTGCCCACGTTTACAGTGGCTGAACCCCCGGAAATCACATTCACTGTTGCGCCCGGCGCGGCGACGTTGAGGCTGGTTGTGTTGCCCAGTGACGTGCTGCTCACCGAACCATTGGAACCTGAAAGCGTCACATTACCGTCGATCGTGGTACCGGCAAAAAGCGTGGCATAAGAGGCGGCGCTGATGGTCGCGCCGGTGATATCAGCAAGCGATTGGATATTCACGCCTCCCTGCTGGGAGGTGATGTTTCCCGCGCCGTTGATGCTGGCGGCCAATATGTTCACATCGGCTTGAGCGGTTACCGTTCCGTTGAAGGTTCCACCCGCCTGGATGGAAGCGTAGCCCGCAGTAGCTGTAATGCTGCTGGAAACACCTTGGGTGGCGGAAATGGCAACGGAGCCGCTGGAAGTAACGCTGCCTGAGATATTGCCATCGGCGCTGATGGATGCGGTGAATTCAGTTCCCGAAGAGGAACCATCGCCCGCAGTCACCGTGCTTGAAACATTACCCAACGACTGTACGCTGGCGTCGCCGCCGGCATCAATGGCGCCCGAGACGCCTTGGGCGGCAAAGACGGATATGTAGCCGCCGCCGGCGCCGGTGGTGACTGAACCCAACAACTGTCCCCAAGTGACGACATTGGCATAGGTATAAGCCGTTATGCTGCCATCGATATCTCCCTGCGACTGAATCACCACGCCCCCCTGGGAAGAGCTCACATTGGATTGCAAGCTACCCTCAGTGGTTACCGCAGCGCCGCGATCAGCGGTAATCGGAGCCGAGACGTTTCCTTCAGCAACCACGTCGGCAGTTCCGGAAACGGTGATGCCTCCAGTAACGCTGCCGCCGGCCCGGATTTCCGCGTCGGTACCATTGATTACGGCGGTATCGCTTCCGGATGTATCCAGGTAAACGTTTGTGCCGTTATAAACCCCGCTGATGGTGCTGCCGGAAACGTCGATGTCCGTGGAAGCCCCATTGGTTGCGGGTGTGGCCGTAACGCTACTAATGTTGACGCTTCCGAGTGCCGCAATGCCCACGTTCCCATTGGTTGTGATCGATCCGCCGCCACTGATGCTTCCGGCGCTCACCAGTGTGACTCCGTTGGGAGCGTTAATTGAACCGGAAACATTCAGGCTGCCCTGGGAAAATCCGATGAAATAACCGTCCAGCGTAAGTGATGAGGACAGGTCCAGCGTACCCCAGGCATCCATGACGGCACTTAAAATTTGTCCGCTGGTGGTGCTGTTCAGATCGTTAAGAGCTTCGGCGATGAGGCTGCCGCCGGAGTTTGATCCCGAGCCGGACCCCGAAGAGTTTGAAGACCCTACGGTGACGCTGTTGCTGATATTCGCCCAGGAAATTTCTGATACCGATCCGCCGGCGGTGATGTTGGATGAAAGTGTACCGGCGGCCCAGGCACTCACGCCGCCCGCGGCGGTGATCGTTCCTGAAAGTGCGTTCCAGGAACTGGCATTCACATAACCGGAATTTGCATAGGAGCCGTTTGCGGTGAGATTACCGCTTAAGTTGCCGTAGGCTGCGGCGCTGATACTGCCGCTTGCGGCAGTAACGTTGGCTGAGAGGTTACCCCAGGCGTTGATATTTACATTTTCCTGTCCTGCGGTAATGGTTCCGGCGACATTGCCCAAAGCCCAGATGGAACCCAAATATGTTCCGCTGGAAATGGAGGCATTGATGCTGCCTTCCGCGGTGATGGTTCCGATGCTGCCGCCCGCCTGGATGCTCGTGCCAGACCCGCCAATGGCGCCCATAGTACTGTTCGGTGGCGCCGGAAGCATCGCCAGCGTGGGCGTGACGGGAAGTCCGTTGCTGGAAATTTGAGTCTGGTTCGACAGCGTCTGCGGCGGCGTTGGATCAGGACCGGCGGAGGGATCGGATCCGTCGTTGACGTTAAAATTGGTATAAGCGATTATGAAACCAATGTTTTCACCAGCCTGAATGTTGCCAGTGATATTTCCACCCATAGCTGGATTTGTTCCAGCCTCAACAAAGGTGATATTGCCCATAGTGGCCTGGATATTGCCGGAGATATATCCGCCGGCAGTAACGCCGGAAAGTCCATAGCCGATATTTATTTCCGCGGTGATATTTCCGGCAATATTTCCGCCGGCGCTAACCGCATAAATGCTCGAGTCCTTGGAGTCTATGGAATAGATGTCGCCGTTCTCAGCGGTTACGGATCCGATGTATCCAACAGCGCTGATTGAGTCGACATTCAATTGAGCATAAATACTGTTTATATAACCATAACTTCCATTACCGATGTTCTGCTGGATCCACGCGCTGGGTATTCCGGCGCCGGCGGTAATCGGAGCGATTATGGAACCGCCCGCACTTATATTACCGATATCATTTCCAGCGCTGATCATGCCGCTGGAGATATCCGCGGACACATTGACATCGCCGTAGTTGTTTGTCGTTATGCTTCCGATGTTGCCGCCGGCATTGATGGAGGCGGATATTGAACCGTTATAGGATGAAATAGAATTAATATTGCCTTGAGCTTGAATGCTGCCGGAAATTCCCGAATATCCGCCGTAACCCGCAATGGAATACACAGTTATACTGCCGATATTGCCTGTCTCGCCGGCGCCGCCGTTATAACCTCCGGCAATAATATTGGCGCCGACAATACCGCCGGAATCCGACTCGCCGTTGCCCACAGAAATATTGGCAATGTTGCCATCAGCAACAATATGTGCTCCATTAATGCCGCTGGAACCCGATGCGTAGCTCCCCACATAGATATCGCCGATATTGCCGCTGCTTAGAATTCTGCCGCTGAGCACCTTGCCGATGATAACCCCCGAAATATCGTCAGCGGAGATTGTGGCGCTGGAGTTTTCCCCGGCTTGCAGCCAGCCTATATACCCGGAAGTTGAATTTACGCTGCCGGACAAACTTTTTCCAGCGTCAACGTAGGTGATGTCGCCCGACGCGCTTATATCGGCGGCGACGTCGTCATGAGCGGTGATGCCATCGAGCTGCCCATCCGAAAATCTTGCGCCAATATATCCACCCGCTGTAATACTACCGCTGATGTTGCCGCCGATGGCATCGATGTTGCCTATATTGCCGGAAGCTGTGATGCCGGCGTCCATATTGCCGTCGGTTGTAATTGAAAAGATGTAACCTTCGGCGGTGATTGAATCGCCGTTGATAATGCTTTCGGCGGTTATGGTTCCGATATACCCCCCCTGGGCGGATATGGGGTCTAGTATATCACCGCCGGCGGAAACAGAATCGATATAACTATTGGCGGTGATCGTTCCTTCGATATTGCCTCCTTCCGTGGAAACAGATCCAATATAACCGCCAGCCGTGATGGATTCGTCGATGTTGTCTCCGGCGGATATAGATTTTATATACCCGCCGGCTGTGATCGAATCATCGATGTTATTCTCAGCGGAAATGTAATTAATATATCCGCCGGCTGATATGGCGCCGGTAATGTCACCTGCATAACTCGCATCAGTAAGATATCTACCAGCCGAAACACTGTTGATGTTTCCCTGTGCGCTCACGGCGCCGATATTGCCATATTTGCTCGTAATCTTATATATATTCCCATAAGACGTAACGCTTTGTATATTTTCACCGGCGTAGATTTGATTGTAGTAAGCAGAATTGGCGGAGCCGGCGACTACATTGCCGATGTTCCCGCCGGCGTAAATGTTGACATGTCCGGAGTCCGCGGTGACGTTGCCCAAATTCACGGCGGCATTTGCGGTTATGTAGCCGGCCATGCCTGTGCTGGTCAGGTTGCCGATGTTGTATCCGGAAGATGCGCTAATGTTTCCGCCGCTGCTTATATTTTCGATGCTGCCGTATTGAGTTGAGGCATATACGCTGATGTTGCCTGAATAAGACATGCTGCTGATACTGCCGGCGCTGGTTACCTGCAATGAGTTGCTCAAGCCGCTGGTGCTGCTCGGTGTGACAAAGGAGAAATTAGTGGATAAGATAAAGTTTGGCGTCGAGCCGTTTATGGTCGTATCGCCCACACTGACAGCGTAGCTGTATGCTCCTGAACCTGTAACGGTCATTGTAGCAAGATCAATACTCATGTACATGTAGTCCCCGGATCCAGAGGGGCCTTCAAAGCCCATAGTAAAGGAGTAATCATCATTGCCAACTATGTAACTATACACTTGCATTACCAAATCCCCACCGGTATTGCTGGATAGCGTAAAGACAGGTCCCTGATTCGCCGGGTTCGCCGGAGGATTTGTTTCCGGCGGCGATGTATATGCAACGGGTTGGGGCTGTGGTGGCGGCGTTGGCGCCGGATCAGGCGGTAAGATGGTTATGTTGACCGTAGTAGAAGGCGAGGTGGGCTGCCAATTGGCGTTGTAAATGGTGTATGCAAAGCTGTCGTTGCCGGTGTAATTATGCGGGGGTATATATTCTATGCTGCTTCCATCAACGTAAGCATATCCCCCATCGGCACTCTCGCCAGTGACATCGACAAAATTGACGGATGCGTATTGCCCTAATACGTTAGTATCCTCCGGAATAGGTATACTGGTCGATTGGTTTTCCGTGGTTGTAACCTGCATCGTGGGAATGGGATTTAACGCAGGCACCAGAGGCAAAACTGTGACGGAGATTTCTCCGCTTGCCGTTTGTCCGGCGGTATCCGTGAGCGTATAGCCGAATGAATCCGCATGGTTGCTATTGTAATTGGGGGTATATGTAATGATGTCTCCATTAACTGAAACCGTTCCATACGACGCCTGCCCCACGGTTACCACAATCCCTGAAGGGCTACCCGGCGGAGCGGCATTGACCGAGGCGGACTGATTAACCTGTGTAACTACGTTTATGCTGTTGGCGGTCAATGCCGGGGTCGCTGATTGAGCGATATTCAAAGTAACCGTTGCCGGCGCTGAAATGTTTCCGAATGAATCCACGACGGTGTAATCAAAGCCATCATTACCGTAGAAATCATGATTCGGGGTATAAATCAATTCCTGATCCGCCGTATCAACGCTGACGCTGCCTTCTTGAGGATTGACAACAATGCCATTGAAGCTGATTGTTGCGGCTGAATCCGAATCGCTTGCTGCGCTGATTAATGAAGAAAACGGAATATCGAGCGGTTCGTTTTCCTGGCCCTGGAAACTCGCAGCGCCCGCGGTCGGCGGCTGGACTGCTACGTTGATTGTCACCGTGCCGGTGGATTGCTGGCCGGCATCGCTGAGAGTGTAACTGAACTGGTACTGCCCGAGGGACGTGAGACTCGGAGTGTAGGTAAACGATCCGTTCGAACCGGCGCTGACGTATCCACCGGCGGCGTCTATATAGCCTGATGACGATATAGAATCGCCGTTAATGGAAACCAGCGTTGCGCTCCCGCCGCCGATGACTGCGGCGTTGGTAAGCAGATTGCCGGAGACCGGCTGGCCCTGGTCCGTTGTATAAGTTTGGGACACAGCCGCGACGGCGACATTTTGAATCGATAGCGTAACCGTGGCGGAAGCGCTGGACAGATCCCCGTCGGTGGCCACGTATGAGAAATTGGTTTGTCCGGAGAAATTTTCGCTGGGCGTGAAAGTGAAGCTTCCGTTGGAGGAAATGCTCAGGCTGCCGCCGGCGATGGAAATATTCTGGCTTGATGAGCTGAGGCTCTCTCCATTGACTGAAGCAACGGCCAGTGAAGCTCCCGACGGATCCGTATCGCCGGCGAGAACGTTGCCGGTGATGTTCTGGTTGAGCGGGCCGGAGAAAAAGCCGGAGACAACCTGGGGCGGCATTTTGTTCACGTCTATGGTCACGGTCGCTGAGCTGCTGGTTAAAATGCCATCGCTGATCGCATACGTAAACGAATCCAAACCTGTGAAGCCCGCCGCGGCGCTGTAGTTGAACCCGCCGGACTGGTTGAGCGTAACGATTCCGCCATCGGCGGTTGTTTCTGTGCCTGAGTCGTTAGGCAAAATGACATAAAGATTGTCGCTGGAATTCTGAGCATTGTTCTGGGTCAACAGATTGCCGGACGCGGTTGTGCCGCCCGACGTACTGAAAAATTCATTGACAGCCTGCGGTTGTGGATCAGTAACGTTGATGGTCACCGCGGTCGGACTGGTTTGACCTGCTCCGTCGGAAACCACGAAATAGAAAGCATCGGCGCCTACAAAGCCGGTTCCAGGCGTATATGTGAAGTAGCCGCTGGAGCTCAAATTCACCGTGCCGCCATCGGCGGTGGTGTAGCTTCCCGAACTTTGAATGGATCCATCTGCGTAAAGCTCTGCCGTCAACTGGCTGCCATCCGGGGCGGAAATGCCCGCCAGCACGTCACCGGTAACGCCCGATGAACTGTCCGCCGCAACCGAATAGGCCTGCGGATTCACCAATGGCAGAAAGTTTTCCACCGAAATCGAGGCCGTGTAAGTATTCGTCACCGTACCGTCGCTGACCTGGAACGTGAAGCCATCCGAACCCGCAAAGCCTGGGTCGGGCGTATAGGTGAACATTCCGTTCGAATTCAGGTCCAACGTTCCATCGCTCGGACCATCTCCATTCTCCAGCGTAGCCGTGAGCGTCGCGCCGTTCGGATCATAGGCTCCGGTCAACATATTGCCACTGAGCGTCTGACCGTGAAGAACCTGAAAATTCTGATTCACTCCAACCGGGCCGCTGTCCGCTACGTTGATGGTGACGGACGCGGTGGCGCTCTCCACGCCATCCGAGGCCGAATAGGTAAAGCCGTCTGAACCGGTAAAACCCGCTTTGGGCGTATAGTTAAACGAACCGTCTGTGTTCAGGCTCAGCGTCCCGTCGTTCGGTCCGTCAAGCAGTTGTACCGTGAGCGGATCACCGTCCGGGTCATAATCGACCGACAAAACTCCCTGCCCGGCCGATATCTGCAAAGTTTGGCCGGCCAGCATCGTATATGAAGCATTCTGCACCACAGGTGCTGAGTCGGTAACATTCAGTGTTACGGTAACGGGAGAACTGACAATGGAACCTTCCTGAGCCTCATAAGTAAAAGAGGTCTCGCCGGTAAAATGCAGCGCCGGGGTGTAGGTAAATTGCCCATCGCTCTGCACGGTTACCGTTCCCGAATTTGGCTGGCTGATCAATATAGCAGTCAGCGTTCCACCGTCGGTAGCCCAATCGTCGCGCAAAACACTGAGTTGCAGCGGAGTCGTATAAGTCTGATCGTGCAGGACCTGGTAGGTCATGGGATTTGTGATGATCTGCGAACCGGGGTTGCCGGAAGAACTCCCGCTATTCGGAACATTCAACGTACCGTCATTGGTCAGCGTGCCGTCGCTGAACATTACACCTCCCGTGATATCCAGCGTGGCTCCGGCTTCCACCTTCATCGCCGTGCCGAGCGTCCCGCCGCTCCAGGTACCCTGTGAACCATCGGTGAGCACCACCGAACCCGTGCCGGTAATGGTTCCGCCGGTGAAGTCCATGTTGCCAACGTCCAGCGTGGCGGAAGTATTTATGTACCCGCCGCTGACCCGAATTTGACCATTGCCCACCGTGGTCAAATCACTGCTGGAGCCGCTAAAGGCAAAGGTTCCATAATGGAAATTCACGACGCCATCATTTTCGGCGATAAACGTCCCGGCGCCGGAGTTGTAACCGCCCCCGCTGAATTGCAGGATTCCAGAATCCACGATCACCTGTCCGGTGTTGAAGAGCATCATCCCGAAAGCGCTTGTTCCCGAATCGCCGGTCTTTTCCAGTGTTCCATAATTATTAAAGACCAAAGCGCTGGAGTCCTGAGCGTTGAATGATCCACTGTTCTCAATATCAAATAATCCGTCGACCTCATTATTGATAACGGCGTTGTTGGAAAGATAAAAATTCCCGCCGCCTGAGACATCCACTGTCCCCGCATTGGTCAGCGTTCCTCCATTAAGCGTTATATTTCCCGTAATATCCAGCGTCGCACCGCTGTCCACTGTCAATGTCACCCCACTATTAATGGTCAAACCGCCTGCAATATCGACCGTCCAACCCTGTAGCAGCGTTAAACTCTGCGTCAATGTTCCACCATTTAAATTAACAATCTCATTGCCCGTTGTAGCGCCATATTCATTAATTGTGCCTCCATTGGATGTGATCATCAGACCGCTGTTGCTGATGTAGCTTGAGGAAACATTGTTGGCGTTAAGGGTGATTGTGCCGCCATCGGCATCGATAACGCCGGTGCTGGAATTAACAATACCGCCTGCTTTGTTGCCCTGAATCTCCGCGGTCAGGACGCTCCCGCCGCTGGCCGTAATTGTTCCGGTGTTGCTGATTTGGGGGCCGGCGGAGTTGTTATAACTAATGGAAGATGCCTCAATCACCATGGAGACGGACGAACCCGATACGTCGATAGTCCCGGCATTGGTAAAATCACCCGCGCCCTCGAGGGTTCCGTTATCTGTAAAGCTGGTGATTCCGTTGTTGCCAAACATGCCGCCGTTGACATAAATAGAACTGTTGCCGCCGGTAATGTAGCCGCCTGTCGCGTTCGTAAAGCTGCCTGTTGTATTGATGGTTGCACCGGTGGCATTATTAAAGCTGCTATAGCTAGAGCCGCCGTTAATAGAGACCGAGCCGCCCCTGATGTTAATGGAGCTGGTGCTCGTGAGAGTCATGTTGTCATCATTCGTAAAATTAACCGAGACATTAATGTTTCCGGAATTCGTAAAGC
>Ga0335074_10007736_pt1 | contig 14911 bp, 13 predicted proteins | sample Lox_Sample_23_FD_206715 | JGI IMG/M metagenome (GOLD analysis project Ga0335074, IMG submission 206715) | Soil microbial communities from Loxahatchee National Wildlife Refuge, Florida, United States - Lox_Sample_2.3 | ecosystem: Environmental > Terrestrial > Soil > Wetlands | place: USA...
TTCTCCTCGGTGCTGGATCAGCCGCTCTGGAGGTGCCGGAGGCGGACGATCCTCGGGTTGCGTTTGCTAGCGTGTTGGCCATTGGAGCGGTCGTCTCAGTCTATTGGGGCTTTTGGTGGAAGCGTCAAAGAGCCTATTTCACGGCGCAGTCGCCGTCGATTACCAAGGCCGGAAAGAAGGAATTGGCGATTGTGTTTGGCATAGCGGCTCTAGTATTGGCCGGCGTCACGCTGCTCGAACGCCAGACGGACACATATCTCAAACTCACCAGCCCAGCCGTCGAGCAGTTCCACGCGCAGCTCGCTGCGGGGCAGTATGCCGCGATCTATGAAGAGGCGGACGAAACGTTGCGGAAAAAGACTGCTGAAGCCGCTTTCGTGGATTTGCTCCAGTCCGTGCACCAGAAGCTTGGAGACGTTCACGATTCGCACCTGAACCGCACAGGGATTGCGTGGCACAGCAAGCAGAGTGTGACGATATCGCTCAATTACGAGACCAAGTTTACCTACGGGATGGGGACGGAGCAGTTCGTGTGGCAAGACAAAGGCAACCGCGTGACTCTGGAGGGGTACCAAATACGATCGAACGTTCTGACCGCGAAATGAAAATGGCGAGGGGGCCGCGATGCTGCGGCCCCCTCGCCACTTGAGACTTAGTCGGCGCTGGCGGTTTGCAGCGCGGGCTTCGGGACGGTGTTGATGGTCTTGAGGATGCGGGAGACGATCTGGTAGGGGTCGCCTTCGGAGTTGGGACGGCGATCCTCGAGATAGCCCCGGTAGCCGTTCTTGATGAAGTTGACGGGCAGGCGGACGGAAGCGCCGCGATCCGAGAGACCGTAGCTGAACTTGTCGATGGCCTGCGTTTCGTGCAGACCCGTCAAGCGCAGATGATTGTCTGGACCGTACACGGCGATGTGGTCGGGGATGTACTTTTCGAACGCCGCCATGAGGGCCTCAAGATATGCCTTGCCGCCCACTTCGCGCATGTACTTCGTCGAGAAGTTGGTGTGCATGCCCGAACCATTCCAATCGCCCTTGATGGGCTTGCAATACAGTTCGAAATCCACTTCGTACTTCTCGCAGAGGCGCGCCATCAGGTAGCGGGCCATCCAGGTGTCGTCCGCGGCTTTGGCAGAGCCCTTCGCGAAGATCTGAAATTCCCACTGGCCTTTCGCCACTTCGGCGTTGATGCCTTCGTGATTGATGCCGGCCGCAAGACACAGATCCAAGTGCTCGTCGACGATCTGGCGGGCGATGTTGCCCATGTATTTGTAGCCGACGCCACAGTAGTAGGGGCCCTGCGGCTTGGGAAAACCGTCCGCCGGGAAGCCGAGGGGGCGCCCATCTTTGTAAAGGAAATATTCCTGCTCGAAGCCGATCCAGAGATCGGGATCGTTCTCGATGGTAGCGCGCATGTTGGTGGGATGCGGGGTGCCATCCGGGTGCATCACTTCGTTGAGAACGAGGTAGCCGTCTTTGCGGGCCGCATCAGGGTACAGGGCAACGGGCTTGAGGATGCAGTCGGACTTGTGCCCTTCGGCTTGCATCGTGGAACTGCCGTCAAAACCCCACAGCGGGAGATCGGCGAGCGTGGGAGGATTTTCAAAGGCCTTGATCGTGGTCTTGCCGCGCAGCTCGGGGATGGGTTTCCTGCCGTCGAGCCAGATATACTCCAGTTTATATTTTTTCATAGTGTTTGGATGTCCAGTGGGCCGGGATTACGCGTGCGCCCGGCCATGAGATGTCAAACGGCGCAGAAGCTTTGCCGATTCGAGCACTCGAAAAATACAGGGCAAACCTTCGTATCGTCAAATTCATTAAATCTATCGACTCGATTCGCTTATTTCGAACCGCAGCGGCGCCTTTCGCCCCGCCCGGGGGCCACTCCAAAGCAGGATTTTGGGGCTTAGGGACGCTTTTCAACGGCGGTGGCGGTGGTGGCGGCGCGCGTGTAGTCAAAGCGGATGAGCCACGAGCTTGGGGCGCTCTTGGCGTTGGCGTCTGGCGGCCGGAATTTCCATCCACGCGCGGCGGCCATCGAAAGGCGGGCGAAATAGCGGCTGGGTCCCGGCGAGTCGAATTCGGCTGCGGTGACGTTGCCGGAGGGATCTACATTGACGCGCACGCGGACGCGAACCGTGCCGGTGATCGTGTCGCTGGCGAAGCGCGGCACATCGGGCAGCACGCGATCGAGGACGCCTCCCGGCGCCAGAGCGGCTGGGGGCGAAGGCAGGGCCGCGGGCTTGGCTGGCGCAGGGGCCGGAACAGCGGAAGGAGGGGGAGGAGCCAGAGGCGCCGCCTCCGCTGTGTCGCTCATTGCGGAGCCTGCACTGTGGGAGGGCGGCGGCTGCAGCTTTGGCGCGTCTTGCTTTTCCACGCGAGCAATCTTTGGCTTTACGGCAGACGATTCGATGGCGGCCGAATGGGCCGTCGGTTTGTGCGAGCCGGGCCTCGGAATTACGACGAGCAGGATCGCGGCGAGCGCGAGTCCCATGCCGATCCACGCGAGAGGGTAGCGCTGCCTGGAGGGGGTTTCCTTCCGGGGAGCGACCGGGGGCTCGACCTCTTCGACTTCGGCGAGAGCGGCATTGCGTTCGAGGCGCGCCTTGAGGCTCGAGACATTCCAGCGGCGCTGGGGAGCCTTCGCGAGGCAATGGCGCGCGAGTTCCTGAAAGGGCGCGGGCAAATTGGCGGGCGGATAAGTCACAGGCCGACTCGGATCTTCCGCTCCAGGTGAACGTTCCGTGAGGCTTTCGACCAGCGTCACGCCGAGCGACCAGACATCGCCCGCGGTGGAGAGTTCGCCGGCAAGGCATTCGGGTGCGCAATAGCGAGCGTTGCCATTGCGGCGATCGCCAAGTTCGCCGATGCGGCAGATGCGGTCGCTAGAAAGCTTCAATTGATCGCCAATGGCCATGATGTTCGAAGGCTGGATGTGCCCGTGAACGAAGCCCTTCCCGTGGATGTAGCCGAGAGCTTCCAGCATCGGACCGAGCATTTCCTTCGTTTCAGCCGGCGAAAGAGGCCGCTGGTCGAGAATTTCGGCGAGATTCTCTTCGGCGTATTCCGTAACGACGTAGAGCATGCCCGCGTTTTCGACCGTGCAGCGCCCCGCGTCGAAGAGGCGAATCAGATGCGGATGTGAAAAACGCGCGGCGAGCCGCCAGCGAGTCAGCTGAGGCTCCGCATTTCCAGGCGGCGCGTCGATCAGCTTGATTGCCGCGCGATGATTTTCGCTATCCGCACACTCGGTCAGGAACACGGCGCTGTGCTCGGTGCCGCCAAGATACTGGATGAGCGGGAACCGTCCTTCGACGACCTGGCCCTGGAGATATCTTCGTGCTTCGATCATCGTGTTCTCCCGCGCCCACTCTCCCGGGCTGGGATGAGATGCGCGCTCGCCGATGCGAAGCCAAAGCTTCGAGAGAGCGCTTGCAGATTCCGCGCGGAGGGCGAACCCGACACGAATGCGCCGACCGAGAGCTTCGCGGCCGCGCGCTCGCCCACGCTGGGGACCTTAAATTGGCTGGGACTTCGTTGTGTTCGAGAGGCTACTCGGCGCCGCCTCTCGATCGGCTGCGAGGAACCGCCCGCATTATATCCATCCGGGCGCGAGAGAAAAGCGGAAAATTCCACGCGGCGGATGGCCGGCTGGGACTGCGTTTTGCCGCGGAATGGCTGCGCTGTTTGCACCGGAACGAAACGCTCCCCTGTAAAATTACAGGAATTTTAGTCGCGCGAAATCGAACATACTACTGCTCTGAAGGACAGTTTTAGAGCAGGCAGAGGGCCACTCGAGCCTCGCTAAGAATCGGCGCCGGGGCCGCCGGGCGCGCCGCACTCCTTCCACAGCTTTTCCCAATTCCACATTTTGGATTGGACCTTGGACGGCAGCTTGAATCCGAGCTGATGCGCGAGCATGCACACTTGGCCGCGATGGTGAGCTTCGTGAGCGAGCATGTAGCACAGCATTTCCACGCCGACGGGCCAGGGGCGGCCCCATCCGTCCCTGCGAAATTTCTTGATGCGAGTCTCGCCAGCGCCGAGAGCCTCCTCGAGCATTTCCGCGCAGCGCGCGCCGCTCTCGGCTAATCCTGCGCGAGCCTGCCGCGGCGTGCAGCGCGCGCGATCGAGCTGCCGGGGAATCCTCAGATGCGCAGCCGTCAGCCTGATCCACTTCATACGGGCATTGTGCAGGTGGGTAAAGATTGCCGCGATGGTGCGGACATTGCCGGGCGGCTGCGCTCTCCAGGCGGGCGCAAGCTCTTCGATCAGAATCTGGTTGATGCGCTCGCTCGCGGCGAAGATGCGAGCGGCGGACCGGCCAAGCGGATTGCGAGCATTTTGCGGGCGGGTAGTCATGGCGGCATGCTCCTTGGCGCAATCATACGTCGGCGCCGCGGGCACTCAGAACGAATCTCGAATGAGATAACGGGCGCGCGATTGCCGCGAAGAGACACACGTCCGTCTCGCTGGCCGGAGGCCCAGAGTAGGAGGCCGCGACACGGCTGCGCTTGCTTCGCTATCGCTCGTTATTTTCTATTCGCTCGACTCTTTGTGATGCAAGTCCGTACAGATGTCGATGGCGTTCGTGGGATCGATTGCGCCATTGCCTTCCTGTATGTGCTGGATCTTGCCCTGCTTGTCGACGACAAAGGTGGTGCGATTGGCAAACTGAAATTGGTCGTTCAGGATGCCGTATTCTTTGGAGACTTGCCGGGTCATGTCGCTCAGAAGCGGGAATTTCACTCCGATTTTTTCAGCGAAGGCGGCGTTGGAGGGGGGAGCATCAATGCTGATGCCGAGGACCGCGGTGTCTTTGAGGTCGATCTTGCCCGAGTCGATACCAGACTGGTATGCCTGAAGTTCTTTCGTTCAACCACCGGTGAAGGCAAGAACGTAGAAGGCCAATATAACGTTCTTTTTGGCGCGGAAATCACTCAGCTTCACGGTTTGTCCCTGGTCGCTGCGCAAGGTGAAATCGGGCGCCACGTCTCCGACCTTGAGGAAGGTGTGAGCGATTTCAGGCTTCGGCTGCTGCTGGGCCCGAGCGGCGGGCAGAGTGAAAAATCCGGCAAGGAGCAAGGCCAACACGAGGGGCAGGATTCGCTTCGTCATGTTCCATCCTTTCTTTTTTTTTTGCGTTTCGCGAAACTCCAACGTTTTGAAGTATACACGCCGGAGCGAAAGCGGGCCGACAGCGGCTTCCTTTGAAATACTCAGATTGAGTGTTTGCGAGCGCGGCAATCAGAGGCAGAACGCGCCGGAAATCCGATCACGCGATCTCGTCGAAAGGGGTCAGGTCTGGAATGCCGCTTCACTTTCCGCATGGCGTCCATTGCCTTCCACCTTGAAGCGCCCGACGAGCTCGCGCATCTGCGTCGACATCTCGGCCAGTTGCTGCGCGGCCTTGCTCGAGTCCGTCGCGCCGGACGATGTGCTCTGCGCAGCCCGCGCGACTCCCGTGATGTTTTTGGCCACTTCGTCGGAACCTTTGGCGGCTTCCGTCAGGTTGCGGGACATCCCCGACGTTGTCGCGGATTGCTCTTCGACCGCGGTGGCGATCGTGCCCGAAATGTCGTTCACCTTGCCGATGATTCCACCGATCCGCGAGATCGCGTCTACCGCTCCCTTCGCATCACTCTGAATGGCCGAAATCAGCCTTGCGATGTCTTCGGTGGCCTGGGCGGTTTGCTTGGCCAATTCCTTCACTTCATTCGCCACGACGGCGAAGCCCTTGCCCGCTTCGCCTGCCCGAGCGGCTTCGATCGTGGCATTCAGGGCCAGCAAGTTGGTTTGCTGCGCGATTGCCGTGATCACTTTGATGACCTGCCCGATCTGCGAGCTTGATTCGCCTAGCTGAGCCACCGTCGCATTGGTTGCCATGGCCGCTTTGAGCGCTTCGCCCGCCACGCGCGCGGCTTCGCCCGCGTTCTTGGCGATCTCGTTGACGGTCGCGCTCATCTCCTCCGTGCTGGTCGCCGCGGCTTGCAGGTTCCGGTCCACTTCCTCGGTGGCCGTAGAAACGGCGCTCGCCTGGACCGAAGTTTCCTCGGAATTCGCGGCTATCTCCCGGCTCGTGGCCGAAAATTCCTCGCTCGCGGACGCAACGTGCTGCGCATTTTCCGTGAGGGAGGCGATCACGCCGCGCAGATTCGCCTGCATTTTGTTTACGGCTGTTGCGAGTTCTCCCAACTCGTCGCGGCTCGCGTATTTGATTTCGGCTCCCGTCAAGTCACAGGCGGCGATGGCTTCGGCGCGTTCGAGAACGATGCGGATTCCTCGCGTCAGCCTGCCGCTCAATCGGGTGGCCCCGAAAAGCGCCAGCGCCGACATCACGATCAGCGCCACGATGGTCGTCCGCCGCGCGGAAGCCGCCGATCCGGCGATCTGTTTCTGCCGGGCGGCGTAGGCTTTCTGGAGTTCGTCGACGATCTCATCGATCAGGTCCGTCGGCGGGCGATCCTGGCCTTTCACCATTTTGTCGACCGTTGCAAAGTCCTTTCCCTTCGACGCGCGGAACACTTCGAGCCCCGCTCGATAATGGTCGCCCAGCGTCTTGTGCGCGGTTGCAAAGTCCCGCAGTTTCTCGCGCACGTCGCTTTCCGTAGTGACGCTCTCCAATCGGGAGGCAAGGTCGTCGACTTGCTTCTCGAGCGAGAAAAACTCGTCGCTGTATTTCGCGAGGCTGGCCGGATCGCTGCCCCTCAGCAAGATGTCCTTCCACGCCTGCACTTGTTTCTTGAAGGTCACCTGCATCTGCCGCGAGAGCTCGACCTCGGCCACCTCATGGGTAAGAAGAGAGTTGTAGTCCGTTTCCAAAGCCGCCGAACGAAACATGGCAAACGTGGCCGCCGCCACGCCCACCAGCAGAGCCCCAGCCATCGCCAGGTTGATTTTTCCCGTGATTCTCATTTTTCCCCCTGCTCGCCGTTTCCCGACTCCGGCACCCACACAAGTTCCGTTCTCTTCTGTAAGTAAGTTCGTCCTTTCTCAGAAAATCTTTACTTGGCAGCAACCAAGAATTTCCTGGAGGCTTGGCTCCGCCTGGGAACGGCGGCGGGTGCCGGCACGGGCGTTTTCCGCAAGTTTGCGATTCTCGCAAGACCGCGCTCGGGTAAAGGTTGACTTTTCGATCCACGCCGCGTAGTTTGCGCCCATGTTGAGGCACAGTTACCTGGCGTGGATTGCAGTCCCGATTCTCCTTTTCCTCGGTGCGATCAGCCAAAACAAGCTCCTCGACGACTCGACGCTGCGAAGCGCCGATCGCGACACGAGCAACTGGCTGATGTACGGGCGGACGTACGACGATCATCGGTTCAGTCCGCTGAATCAGATCAACGAGCAGACCGTCGATAAACTTGGCCTCGCCTGGAGCAGGGAATTCAATACCACGCGAGGTTTGGAAGCGACGCCGCTTGTGGATGACGGCGTGATCTACGCCACCGGCGATTGGAGCGTGGTGTACGCGATCGACGCGAAGACGGGAGAGCTTCGCTGGACCTACGATCCCAAGGTGCCGCGCGCGCGGGCTTTATTCATCTGCTGTGACGTGGTGAATCGCGGCGTCGCGCTCTACAAGGGTAAGGTCTATGTGGGAACGCTCGACGGCCGCCTGATCGCTCTCGACGAACATTCCGGCGCACCGGTGTGGTCGGTATCGACGGCGGACAGCGCTACGAAGGCGTACGCGATTACCGGCGCACCGCGCATCGCCAGGGGAATGGTGATCATCGGCAACGCGGGCGCAGAATTTGGCGTGCGCGGATATATCTCGGCGTACGACGCCGAAACCGGAAAGATGGTTTGGCGAACTTATACGGTGCCGGGCGACCCATCGAAGGGTTTCGAATCGAAGGCCATGGAAAGCGCCGCGAAAACATGGAGCGGCAAATGGTGGAAGACGGGCGGCGGCGGCACGGTCTGGGAAGGGATCGTCTACGATCCTGAACTCGACCTGCTGTACTTCGGCACGGGCAACCCCACGGCCTGGTACCGGTCGCTGCGCGGCGGAGGCGACTGCCTGTATACGGCTTCGATCGTGGCAGTGCACGCCAGCAACGGCGAAATCGCCTGGCATTTCCAGACCACGCCCGGGGACAACTGGGACTACGACGCCACGGCGCCGCTGGTGCAGGCCGACCTGACGATCGGCGGGCGCGCGCGAAAAGTGATCATGCAGGCGAATAAGAATGGATTCTTCTACGTCCTCGATCGCGCGACGGGAGAATTCATTTCGGGCACGGAATTCGTCAACGAGATCACGTGGGCTACGGGGCTCGATCCCAAAACCGGGCGGCCAATTGAAACCAAGACGGCCTACGAAGGCATGAAGGCCGTGATCGTCTCGCCTAGCCCGGATGGCGCGCACAACTGGAATCCCATGTCGTTCAGCCCGGCGACGGGGCTGGTCTATTTACCGGGAAAAGTGGGCACGCACATGTTGCACGCGCCCGACGCAAACTGGAAATACGATCCCGACGATCTGAATATAGGCATGGACAACGTGTACGATGGCCCGATGAACGCCAAACTGGCTTCTCTGCCGCCTCCAACGGGAGAGCTGGTGGCGTGGGATCCGGTGCGGCAGCGCGCGGCCTGGCGCGTGAAGTATCCTGTGGCGGAGGGCGGCGGAACTCTTGCGAGCGCAGGCAATCTGGTGTTTCAAGGACGCGCGGACGGAATCTTCGCCGCCTATCGCGCCACAGACGGCAAGCAATTGTGGACATTCGACGCGGGCACGGGAATCATCGCGGCTCCTGTGACTTACGAGATTGATGGCGTGCAGTACGTGACCGTGCTGGCGGGATGGGGCGGGACCGCCGGATTATTTAATGCGCCGGGCTCGGGCCCGGTAAAGCCCGGGTACGGAAGGATTCTTACATTCAAGCTCGGCGGCACCGCCATTCTTCACGCGCGCCCTTATGGCCACACGAGTCCTCCGCCGATGCCTTCGATCAGCGTCAACGCGTCGCCGGAAGTGGTGCATCAGGGAGCGCTGCTCTACGGCGGCAACTGCGCGCATTGCCACGGAATCAACGCCGTGGCAGGGATCGTGCCCGATCTCCGCTATGCGAATACGAGGGTGCTCGAAGGGTTCGACGGCATCGTTCTCGGCGGAAGCCGCGCCTCGCTGGGAATGCCTTCGTTCGCGAAAATCCTGACCGCCGAGCAAGTGCATGCGATCCGAGCCTACATCATTTCGCGGATTCGCGAATCGGCGAAACCGGCGGAAGACCCGAGCAAGCAGTAAGACCGCGTTCATCAAGCATCTGGGCGGGTACGTGTGAAGCGTTAATAGCGCTGCACCTGCATCCTTCGCTGCATCTCTTCCGGGACCATTTCCTTCTTGAGCGTGCTGATTCCGTGATCTGTTCCGGCGCGAAATTGACCCGCCTCATCGGCGCGCCTATACTTTTCATCAGGGCGGAGTTTCGCAGCGGCCGGCCTTGCGCATTGGGCCGCGCGCACCTGCTTTCGGAGATACCGAGGCAACGATGCCTGAGCGCGGGACCGCGGCCGTCAATCGCGAAGTTTTTCAAAACGCCTATGCGGGGAGCGCCCCCTGGGATATCGGCAAGCCGCAGGCTGCGCTTTTGGCGGCAGCCGACCGGATTGGCGGCTCGGTGCTCGACGTCGGCTGCGGCACCGGGGAACACGCGCTGTTCTTTGCGGGGAGAGGCTGCAAGGTGACCGGCATCGACTTCCTCGAGCCGCCGATCGTCGCGGCCCGGCAGAAGGCGGCGCAACGCGGGCTGGGTGTCACGTTTCTGGTCGCCGACGCGCTGAAATTGCGTGAGTGGACCGAGCGCTTCGACAACGTGCTCGATTCGGGGCTGTTTCACGTGTTCGACGATGATGGCCGCGCCCGATACGTCGAAGGCCTGACGACCGTGACGAAGCCCGGTGGGCGGCTGTTTTTGCTGTGCTTCAGCGACAAGACACCGGGAAGCGAGGGGCCGCGACGCGTGACGGAAAAAGAGTTGCGCGATTCTTTCGCCGATGGCTGGGAGATCGAATCGATCGAGGCGTCGCGATTTGAGGTGCGTCCCGATGCGAAGCCGCGCTTCGAGGGCGGGGAACCCAAGGCCTGGTTCCTGATCGCGAGACGCAGCGGCTGATAGGAGATTCGCCATGGAAAATCCAAATCCCGTGATCCTAAGCGCCATTCGCACGCCGATCGGCAAATTCATGGGCGGGCTTTCGCCGCTCAGCGCCACAGAACTCGGCGCGCGCGCAGTGGCCGAATCCGTGCGCCGCGCGGGCATCGAGCCCGGACAGGTGGACGAAGCGATTCTGGGCAACGTGGTGCAGGCGGGGCTGGGGCAGAATCCCGCGCGACAGGCGGCGCTCAAAGGCGGGCTCGATCCACGCGTCGCCGCGATGACGATCAACAAAGTATGCGGATCGGGGCTGAAGGCGGTCGGGCTCGCGGCGCAGGCCGTGGCGCTGGGCGAATCGGAGATTGTGGTGGCGGGCGGGATGGAGTCGATGTCGAACACGCCGTACCTGATGAAGGGCGCACGCGCCGGATTTCGGCTCGGCAACGCCGAACTGCTCGACTCGATGATCACCGACGGCCTGTGGGACGCGTACGAAGATTTCCATATGGGCATGACGGCGGAGCTGGTGGCCGAAAAATACGGCATCACGCGCGCGGAGCAGGATGCGTACGCGCTCGAAAGCCATCGCCGCGCGGTGCATGCGATCAAGTCGTGCTTCGTGAGCGAGCAGATTGTCGCGGTCGAGATTCCGCAGCGCAAGGGCGCGCCCGTGATCATCAAGACGGACGAATCGCCGCGCGAGGATACTTCGCTCGAGGCGCTGGCGAAGTTGAAGCCCGCGTTCAAGAAGGAAGGCGGCACGGTGACCGCCGGGAATGCTCCGGGCACGAATGACGGCGCCGCGGCGCTGGTGGTGACGAGCGAGCGCACTGCCGCGCGGCTCGGCAAGCAGCCGATGGCGCGGATCGTCGCGCAGGCCGTGAGCGGTGTCGAACCGAAGTGGGTGATGATGGCGCCGGTGGACGCGGTCGAAAAGCTGCTGGCGAAAACGGGCTGGGATCGCGACAAGGATGTCGATCTCTATGAATTGAACGAGGCGTTCGCGGTGGCCGCGATTGCGGTGACGCGGCAGCTCAAGCTCGATCCCGCGAAGGTGAATGTGAATGGCGGCGCCGTCGCGTATGGCCATCCGATCGGGGCATCGGGTGCGCGGATTTTGGTGACGCTGCTCTACGAATTGCAGCGCCGCAACCTGAAGCGCGGCATCGCTGCGCTGTGCCTCGGCGGCGGCAACGCCGTGGCGCTCGCCGTCGAGCGCCCCTGACCTCTAGGTAGCGGTAGTCGATGCTGCCGTGCTCCCGTTTGCGGCGAGATCGTGGCCGCAGAATGGGCAGAACTTGTCGTTTTCGACGACTTCGCGCTTACAGTTTGGGCACGACGGATGCAAGTCGCAGCGGCACGTGGGGCAGAAGTTGAAGCGCGGCCCGACCATCGCGCCGCACTTGGGGCAGGTGTAGGGGAGCGGGTCGCGAGCCAGAAAATAGATGATGAATCCAAGGGCCATGTACGCGGGCATCAGGATGATGCACAGTATCGTCCACAGAGCCGCATTCATCCCGCGCCGCTTGGCGTCGCGATTCACGTAACCGAGCAGCAGAAACCACGGAAACGAGAAAACGGCGAAGAGCGTAATCAGCCCCGCCAGGGCCAGAGACGACAGCACGGGCCGGTCGCTGTACGGCCAGATGACACCGTTATTCGCGACGCCGTAGAGATTGATCAGCAGCGCGAAGATCTGCGCGATCACGAAGATGACGCTCAGCGTGACGACGATCCACTTGGGAATCACCTTCAGCTCATCGCGAAAGCGCCAGCGCTCATTCTTGCGCCGCAATCGAATCAACCGCATGCGTTCGTTCCAGGCGTTGCTGATGCCTCCACCCGATTGCGATTCCTTGCCGTTCATGGTTCCTCGCTCTCCGCTTTCCATTGTCCGCTCGCGCGCGCCTCTTCAGTACGGTTCCTGATCCCACTCTCTTTTTCGGCTGGCAAGCACGGCGCCCGCGGCCAATAGCGCCGGAACTGCCCACCAGAGCACGAATCCGAGCACCCAGAGCGGCTTCGGTATGTCGGCGTGCTTGCCAACCCATGCGAATCCGCGCCACACCCACGGAGCCGAAGCCACTCCCAGCGCCCAGGAAACGCCGCTGACGGCCCAGAGCAGCTTCCGCCCGGCGCCGCGCTCGTGCAGTTCATCGGCTCGCAGGCGGACGCTCATTTGCGCGCGCCTCGCAAGCCCGCGCGGCAATTCGATCCGCGTGCTTCGCAGCGAAGCCAGCGCGCGCTCCGTTTCTCCCGCGGCGCGAACGCACGCATCGCACCCGCGGAGATGCTCCGCGAGCCACATGCGGTCCGCGTCCGCCAGAATTCCCTCGACGCGCTCCTGATCGATCAGGTGCCTGGCGCGCGCATGCATGTCTTCGCTCATATTCGTCCCTCCGGCAGCATCTCGCGCAACGCCTCGATGCCGCGATAGAGCCGCGACTTCACCGTCGAAATCGGCGCGCCCGTGATCGACGCAATCTCTTCGAGCTTCATTTCCTCCTGGAAGCGCAGCATCAGCACCTCGCGGAAGACGGCCGGCACGCGGCCGAGCAGCGCCTGCACCGTGGCGTCGCTCTGCTGCTGGACGGCGCGCTCGAACGGCGATTCCTCGGCCACGGCGGCCGGCTCGAATGCGGGTGCGTCGTCGGCGGGCGCCATCAATTCATCGAGGCTGCTGGGTTTCTTTTTGCGCTGCCAGTCGATCACCAGGTTTCGCGCGATGGTGAAAAGCCAGGCCTCGAATTTCCATTTGCCGTTGTACTGATGGGAGCGCTCGATGACGCGCATCCACGTTTCCTGGAAGAAATCCTCGGCATGCTCGCGATTGCCGGTGAGGTAGATCAGATAGCGGAACAGGCGGTATTGATACTCCTCGATCAGACGGTCGAGCAGATCGGGATCGCGGCGATTCAGGCCGCGCGCGAGAGCTTGCGTATCGTCTTCAATCATCGTGGAGAATAGAAGCCCCGCCCGCCCTGCACCCCAGGGCACGGTCGACCTGTTTGCCGTCGCGGTTGCGAATATGGCGCTCATTCTACTTGGTATACGTGCGGGCCTGCCAAAAAGACGCATGGCTTGGCGCCGAACCCGGGGGAGCGAGTGGCTGGCGCAAAACGCCCCTTTGGGGTAAGAATTGCAGGCCGAGTATGTTTTGCCCGATCTGCAAGACCGAATATCGCCCCGGATTCACGAAGTGCGCGGATTGCGGCGTCGCGCTCGTCGACCACTTGCCCGCTGGCGGCGCGCCCGGTGACAAGGATGCTCCCAGAGATTCCGAGGGCCGCGAGCTGCTTTGGAGTGGGCTCTCGGCGAAGCTTTACGAGGCCGTTCGCGACGCGCTCGATGACGCCGGCATTGCGCACACCGATGTAGAGAAAGAATTCGGCGTCTTGCCAACCTTCGCGCAGAGTGCGCAGCTCATTTGGATCGACCCGCGCGTGCGTGACGCCGCCCAATCCATCCTGCATCGGGTGGTCGCCGATAATGATTCCGAGGGCGCGGACCAAGGAGATTCGAATTCGGACCATTTGGCATGGATGGATCCCTTCAAGACTCGTCACAGCCTTTATAAGGCGCAGTCGGATATAACGGCGCCCGAAGAAAGCGCGGAACCGGACGAATCCGCTGGGGACGTTGAGCTGCCGCCGGATGATGCGCCAGAGAATTTCGATCCTGAGCGCGCGACCTCGCAGGTCTGGGCCGGTGAAGATATGGAGACGGCGGAATTCCTGAAGGATAGCCTGCGCGGCGTTGGCATCGGCTGCGTTGTCAGTGCGGATGGCGCCAAGGGGCGCGTCCTCGTGCTGCCGGCCGACGAGAAGCGCGCGCGAGAAATCGTCCGCGAAGTCGTGGAAGGCGCGCCGCCCGAATAGGCAGATATGCCCCGATGCGCCACAAAGGCTTGCGGCATCGTTTTGCTCGCTCTCGTTTTCGGCATGTCCAGCCACGCGGACGATTCCGCCGTTTCCGTTGCTGAGGGCGGCGTCCGCCTGAGCAGGGAAGCGCGCATTTCGATGGAGAAGGAGGTCCTTCGGATCAGCGACAAAACCGTCGCGGTCGACTTCGATTTCCTGAACGAATCGGATTCCGACATCACGACGGAAGTCGGATTTCCCATCCCGCCATACAAGTTCGGCCAGTGGGGAGATCCCGGGTGGCGCCGAGATTTTCCGGATTTCCGCGTTTGGGTCGACGGGCGCGAAATAAAATATCAGACGGACGTTCGGGCGAAGCTCGATGGAAAAGACTATACGGACCTGCTCCGAAAACTGGGCTTTGAGATCGACTTCGCGCTGAACGACGGCAATGACGATCTGACGGCTCGATTGGAGAAGACCTTTGCGAGTCTTTCGGCTTCGGACCAGAGCCGTCTGCTGAGCCTCGGGCTCGTGAAGCTGGAGCGCAGCTATCGGGATTTTGCATGGACCGTCTACAAGGAGTACCACTGGACGCAGACTTTTCCCGCGCACAGGATGATCCATATCCGGCACGAATACGCGCCCGAAGTCGGATTTCAGCCTGCCGAACTAGGCGAACTTCAAACCAAATTCAGCGACGCGTGCATCGACCAGGCGCTTGAGAATCGACTCAAGGCCGACGTGGCAGGAAGATCAGCGAACGAGGGACGGTACGTCTACCTCGAATGGGTCGATTACATCCTCACTTCCGCAAACACCTGGAAGACGCCCATTAAATCGTTCGAGCTGATTGTGGAAAAACCGAAGCCGGACAAGGATCACAGCCATTATTACGCCAGCTTCTGCTGGAAAGGCAAAATCGCGCGACCCGACGCGGGTCATTTTG
>Ga0335074_10007738_pt1 | contig 14909 bp, 8 predicted proteins | sample Lox_Sample_23_FD_206715 | JGI IMG/M metagenome (GOLD analysis project Ga0335074, IMG submission 206715) | Soil microbial communities from Loxahatchee National Wildlife Refuge, Florida, United States - Lox_Sample_2.3 | ecosystem: Environmental > Terrestrial > Soil > Wetlands | place: USA: Florida...
GAATGATTTTGCGAAGCAGATGCTCGAGAGTTTTGGAAAAAGCGCGTCCGCCGTCCCCAAATGGCCTGATGACGATTATGACCGCATCTATGTCTTCAAGATTTCAGAAGAGCGTGGCAAACGTACTTTGACGTTTCAGGTCGACCATGAAGGCCTGAACGATTCGGTCAAGGAAGTCTGCCCCTAGTTTCGCAACCCGCCGGCTAGACCATCACTGCCGCGCGGCTGGTGCGGCCGCTCGGCATGTAGCCCATATCCGCAGAAATGCCGCGCACGCACTGCAGCAGATGGTTGGCGATCGACGGCAGCTTTTGCGCCGTCACGCGAAATGATGGCCCCGAGACGCTGACCGCAGCCACCGGGTTGCGCTGCGCATCAAGCACCGGTACCGCGATACACCGCAGCCCTTCTTCCAGTTCCTCGTCATCCACCGCGTAACCGCGCCGTTTGGTCTTTTCCAGTTCAGAGCGCAGCGATTCCATATTGCCGATGGTCCGCGTTGTCAGCCGCTCAAAGCGCACGCGGCGCAGCACCTCATTGGCGCGCTCCGGCGGAAGAAAGGCCAGAATTGCCTTGCCCACCGACGTGCAGTGCACCGGATTGCTTGCCCCGATCCGGGTGATCATGCGCACCGAGCGAGTGGGCTCGATTTTGTCGATGTAGATCACGCGCGCCGCTTCCAGCAGGGCCAGGTGCGCCGTCTCTTCGGTCTCGGCCACAAGGCGCCGCAGGTGCGGCTGCGCCCGGTCGCGCAGGTCGTATTGCTCGATCGCCCGGTTGCCGAAGTCAAACAGGCGCAAGCCCAGGCGAAATTTCCCGTTCGTCGTGCGCTCCACCATGCGGTGCCGCTCCAGAACCATCAGGAAGCGGTGCGCCGTGCTTTTGTGGAGCTGCAGCGAAGCCGCCACCTGCGCCAGGCCCAGCGGGGTTTCACTTTCACCAAGCAAGTCAAGTACGGCAAAAGCCCGGTCCAGGGCCTGAACTTTGTAAGTTCCTTGCGGAGCTGTGTCTCGCATGTTGATCCTCTGTTTCGTTCCTTGAGTCCCATTTCAGCTTCTCACATCATGGGACGCACGTCAACACGTGAAACACCCCCTGCCGCTTGAACCCTCGCCCGAAATCCTTCGCCAATCGCTTCACTGGAGCTCGCCGGAACAAGAGCAAACCACTTTCATCCCGGCTATTCTTCCACCACCCCGGCTTCGTCCACCTTGTCTCCCTCGCCGGGAGCCAGAAATAGATTCGCCTCCAGCCCGTGCTGGCGCATGTACAGATCGTAGTAGCGGCCGCCCAGCGCAAACAGCTCCGCGTGATTGCCCCGCTCCACAATCAAGCCCCCTTCGATCACCAGAATCTGGTCGGCGCGGCGAATCGTGGACAGCCGGTGTGCGATCACAAACGTCGTGCGCCCCTGCATCAATTCAGCCAGTCCGCTCTGGATCATGGCTTCTGACTCCGAGTCCAGCGAGCTGGTCGCCTCGTCCAGGATGAGGATGCGCGGCTCGGCCAGCAGAGCCCTGGCAATCGAAAGCCGCTGCCGCTGACCGCCGGAAAGCTTGACGCCCCGCTCGCCCACTACCGTGTCGTACTTGTCCGGATAGCGCAGGGCAAACTCGTCCACGCACGCCGTTCGACAGGCAAACTGAAACTGCTCCTCCGTCGCTTCGGGCCGCGAGAACATGATGTTCTCGCGAATCGTTCCGTCGAACAGGAACGATTCCTGCAGCACCACGCCGAGTTGCGAACGGTAGCTGTCGAGATCGACCGTCGCCAGGTCGATATCGTCCACGATCACCGCCCCCTTCACCGGGGTGTGAAAAGCGCACACCAGGCTGATGATCGTCGACTTGCCCGACCCGGACGATCCCACCAGCGCCGTCACCGTTCCCGGATCGGCTCTGAAGTCGATGCCGTGAAGAACCGGCTTCTCCGGCGCGTAGGCGAATTCCACATGGTCGAAACGCACCCGCCCTTCAATAGGCGGCATCTTCACCACGCGGCCCGGTGTCTTGTTCTCCTCGAGCTCCGCCATAATCTCGCGCGTGCGGTCCAGGCCGGCCACCGCTTCAGCCAGCTGCGTGCCGATGTTCACCACCTGAAACACGGGCGCGATCATGAAGGCGAGAAACATGTTGTATTGGAAGTAGGCGCCCACCGTCCAGGTATGAGACAGAACGTCCCGCCCGCCCAGCCACATCACCAGCGCAGACACCAGCCCCAGCACCGTCGTGGAGGCCGATGAAAGCACGCTGGTCATCGTCAGCGTCTTCATTACGTTCTGCAGCAGCCGCTCCACCCCGCCCGAGAACACGCTGGCCTCGCGCTCTTCCGCGTGATAGCCCTTGATCACGCGAACGCCGCCGAGCGATTCCGTGAGGCGACCGGTGACTTCAGCATTGATTTTGCCGCGCTCGCGGAAAATGGGGCGGATGGTCTTGAGCCCGTAACGCAGGATCAGAATGAAAACGCCCAGCACCGAGAACACCGTTACCGTGACTTTGGGGCTCAGGTGGAGCAGGTAAAAGAACACCATGACAGCGGTGAGCATCCCGCCGAGAAACTCCACCAGCCCCGTGCCCACCAGGTTGCGCACGCCTTCAACGTCGCTCATGATGCGCGCAACCAGCGTGCCGGTGCGATTTTCGTCGTAATACGCCACCGAAAGCAGCCCCACGTGACGCTGCACGTTGCGCCGCATCTCGGCGATCAGCCGCTGGCCGGCCACAGAAAGCAGTTGCGTGAGCGAGTACGACGTGATGGCCTGCACCACCATGGCTCCGAATACGATGGCAATGATGCGGGGCAGGATTTCAGGGTGGGGATGAAGCGGTGACAGCACTTTGTCCAGCAACGGCCGAGACGTGTAGGGCAACGCCAGCCCGGCTACGCGGTTAATCGACATCAGCACCAGGCCGATGAGAATCAGCCCTTTGCGCGGAGCCACCAGCGACCAGACTTCGGGCCAGACTTTCTTCAGTTTGGCTCTCTTGCGCGCCAGGTCCGACTGTTCCGCGGCGCGCGCACTGCGCCCGCGCGGCGAACGCTCCGCTCGCATTCCCATGCCAAGCCCGCTGCCGCGAAATGCTCCCATTTCTATCCTTGGGTGTTGATCACAGGATTAGGCTATCCCTCACGAGACCTGCGTGCTTTGATGAATGACTGAATGCAAAGATTCACATAAATCAGCATCAAGCCGGCCATCACCAGTTGCGACACCATCGCTTTGTAGTCCGGATCCAGGCCGAGCGAGCGGTTGTGCCCGTAGTTATGCAGGGCTGAACCTGCGGCGCCCAAAAAACCCAGCAGGCCGACCGTCACGTTGATGTGCGCGAAGATCTTGCGGCGCGTTTCGCTGGGGCTGATGGAAAGGATTCCGCCCAGAGTCAGCGCCAGCCCAAACCATGTCGGTATCAACGCGGTAGAGTGCACGGCGCCGGTTCCGAAGAAGCCCACCAGCCCGAGCACAATCAGCAATATGCCAAAGACGATCGTCACCTTCGCCATGCCGCGCCTCCTCGTGATGCGCATGGCAAGAATAACAGTTGACAGTTCGCAGTTCACAGCTGGCCTGGGCGCGGCCGCATCCCGGCCTGCAACCGGAAACTAGCCGCCTTGAACGGCTCTCACCGCTGGATTCGCGCCGAGCCCCCCTTGGCGAAGGCGCGCACCTGCTCGAGAGTGGCCATCGTCGTATCGCCGGGAAACGTCGTCAGCAGCGCGCCGTGTGCCCAGCCCAGCTTCAGGGCTTCCTCCGGCGTCTCCCCGGCGAGCAAACCATAGATCAATCCGGCCGCGAACCCGTCACCGCCGCCCACGCGGTCGATCACGTCGAGATCGGCAGTCGGCGCCGTGTAGCTCTTGCCATCGATCCACGCCACCGCGCTCCATCTGTGCCGGTTTGTGGAGTGCACCTCGCGCAGCGTGGTGGCCACCACTTTAGCCTGCGGATGCTTCTCCCTCACCTTCTCGATCATGGCAAAAAAAACCGCCGGATCGAGTTTCGACTTTGCCTGCACATCCGGGCCCGGAATGCCCAGGCCTTTCTGTAGATCTTCTTCGTTGCCGATCAGGACGTCGACATTTTTTACGATCTTGCCGATGGTTTCTACCGCGTGGTCGATTCCCCCCGATACCTTCCACAGCTTCTCGCGAAAATTCAGATCGAACGAAGTCACGGCTCCCGCGGCTTTGGCTTCCTTCATCATCTCCGCGGCAAGCGCAGCCGTGGTCGACGACAGCGCAGCGAACAACCCCCCGCAGTGAACCCAGCGCACACCCTTTGAGAAGATTTGCTTCCAATCGAAGTCGCCCGGCTCGAGCATGGCTCCCGCCTCATTGGCTCGGTTGTAGAAAACTACCGGCGGCCGCACTCCTGCGCCCTGGTCGCTGTAAACCGTCGCCATGTTCGGGCCCGTCGCGCCGTTGTGCTCGAAATATCTGTAAATCGGCTTGACGCCCATGGCGCGCACCCGCTCATGGATCAGGTCACCCACCGGATAATTCACCATGGCCGTCGCAATCGCTGTTTTCATGCGAAAACAGTCGGATAGATTCGCGGCCACGTTGAATTCCCCGCCGCTGACGTGAATCTTGCACTCGGTCGCCTTGCGAAAAGGAATAATGCCCGTATCGAGGCGGTGGATCAAAGCTCCCAATGCCAGAAAATCCGGCTCGCCATCCTTACGAATATTCAACCCAGATTCCACCGTCTGCTCCTCAAGAAATTCCAGTGAAAAGCCGCCAGTTACAGGCCGGTCCTGAAACCCTGCCGCCGCAAGGCGAACCTCGTCACTGCTTCACTTCTTCACCGCTCCGTCTCCTCAACCGGCGTTCGCCTGTAGCTTCTTCACGTCGGCTACCACCTGGTCCGGCGTCCATTCATTGCCCGGATAAAACTGCGCCACTTTGCCGTGGGCGTCAACCAGCGTGGTCGAGAGCGTATGCGTTATAGTGTCGTCCGGTCCCTGCGTAATCCCCACATCGAAGAACTTCGCCATCTCCAGCAGCTCCGGCTTGGTGGGCACCGCAAATTCCCAATGCGAAAATGCGCTCTTCGCATCGCTTCCTATGTATTGGGCGCCGTAGGCCCGCAGCCGTGCCGGCGTATCGTGATCGGGATCGAAACTCACGCAGAGCAAGTGAGTCTTGGCATACACGGCGCGATCCGCGGCCAGCTGCCGGTCGATCACCGCAAAGTTGCGCGTCACCAGCGGGCAGAAATTCGGCGAAGGACAGCGCGTATAGATGAAGGTGATCAGCAGCGATTTGCCGCGAAATTGATTGAGCTGGATGGGGCGTCCATCCTGGTTGCGCAATTTGAAGTCGGGCACCTGGTCGCCTGGCGCGGGCACATGATAGAAGACGGTCGGCTTGTAGTCCGGCTTCGCTTGCGCCACCACCACCACATGATCGAGCAGCACATCGGCGTTGGGGTCCTGCGAAACCAGCACGTCGGCCGTGATGGTGTCGCCCGGATGCAATTCGCTCAGAATGCTCGGATCCTTCAGCTTGTACGGCATGGTCATCGCATCCATGAAGCCCGGAATGGCTTCGTGATTCAGCGTGACTTCGCCGGTGGCGGAATTGGTTGAGACAACCTTGCCGCGAAGATGATAGACCTTGAAACCCTGTTCGGTGGTGCTTTGCTCCGCGGGCTTCGCGCTGGAGTGGCACCCCGCCAGGCTCAACACGGCAAGCGCGGCGCTGGCAATTAGAATACGCATCGCTTTCCAGTGTACAACCCGTGGACTGACCACCGATCCGCGCTACCGGCAGGCTGCGTTCCCCGCCTTGGGGAACGCGAGAAAGGTGATGCTGGCCGGCGCCAGCGTCAACTTCTCAGAATGAACTCGAGCGCCCTTCAGATTGGGTAGCGCGTCGTCCGGGCCCAGCTCCAGCTTTTGCCCGTTCAGTTCGACCATCGGATCCAGCAAATCCTGCGCAGTGAGCGTATAGCTTTCCGCACCCCCCGCAGTCAGTTGCAACTCCTGCGTGGCTGTCCTGTCCGCGTTGATGGCCAGCACCACCACTCCTCCGGCATGCTCGCGCTGGCAATGCGCATACAGATGCAGGTTTTTTGACGTGGCCGTTCCCGCATCGAGTACCGTGGTTCCCATCAGCTTCCGCCACAACAATGCCGCCCAGTAGTCGGGCCGGGGCGCATAGGTATTTTCGTCCAGCAGGCCGTAGTCGCTGGCATTCAGCGTATTGTGCATCTGCACTTGCACGCCCAGCCGTGCCAGGCTCCCCAGTTGGTTCAGATAACGGAACGTGTCCAGAAATGTCGAGGCCCATTTGTCGCCGCCGCAGGCAGCCTCCGCCGTTTCCGTATTCCACATCGGTTTTCCCGGCTCATATTTGTCCCGCAGCGCTGCATAAAATGCCTCGGCGCTTGCCGCGCGTGAAAGCCAATCGGCCGATAGCGCCGCGTCGGTTGTGGTCCCTGCCGCGGCGCCCATCATCGCGCACCGGCTCGAAACCGCTCCGTAACTGTGGTAAGTGAAGATATCGAATACCGGGCCGGTCGCTTTGAGAATGTCTTCCGTCGTCAGCAGATGCATGAACGACGGCGCCAGCGCCGTGCCTTCCCCTACGCCTCCCGGCCCAATGATCTTCATCTCCGGCGCGTTCCCCCTCGCCCATGCCTGAAAGACCGCGAAGTCCCGCGCAAAAGCCTGGGCATCATAACCCCGTGGCGCCCCGCCCATCGACGCAAAAGTCGGTTCATTCATGAACTCCGCCGCAGCGATGCTGCCGCCGGCAGACCGGGTGTAATTCAGAAATGCCTGTGCCACGTTCGGCGTCCAGACGCCTGCGGCGTTGCGCGTCCCTGCGCTGATCGCGAACGAAGTCACGATTCTTGCGTCCGCTGCGCGGGCAAAATCAATCACGCCTTTCCATTCCTTGCGGGTCAGTACGCTGTTGAAGCCCGCCGGCGGTTGCGCCGGGGCCGCATCGTCCGTGTCCTGAAAGTCGGTTGAATTCATCCACGTTCCGCTCACGCGAAGATATGCCGGACCGAGCGCAGCGGCAAGCTTGCGCAGCCGCGGATTGCTCAAATCGATCGGCGCGCGATATTGATAAAGCGATGCGCTCATTCCCGGGGACGCGTTCGGCTCCGCGTGCGCCGCCGCCTCGGGCTCCGCTGTTGAAGCGTAAGGCTTCCAAAACCTGCCCCCGGTCACTTCAACCGCTTCAATGTTGTAGGACTGAAATCGCTCGTCCACTGTTCCCACCCGGGGCATCGACTGCGGCGAAATTGTGTTTCCCGTCTGCTGCCCCAGATCTGGAACCGAGGCCAATGCTCCCGTCGCTGCTATCGCCAATGCCATCCGCCAGGCAAAACTCCGGGCCCACTCCATAGGATCTCCACCTCTCCGGCAATTCACGCGTCAACGCATCAGTATAGGCGACGCAGCAGTCACTTCCCGCGTGCTCCGCTTTTCGGTTGGCAAAACTGGCGCCCCGCATCGTATAACGCTGCCATGGGACATGCGCAGGATGCTTCGGGTGCGGCCGGCCAGGTCTCGCCCGAAATCGACGCGTGGTTGCGTGACGGCGGACTTTTGGTTACTGCCAGCGAACGCGCCGCCCGCGCCGTGCTTGCCGCCTATCATCGCGCGCGTCGCGGCCAGGGGCTTACCGCCTGGCCCACCCCCAACGTACTGGACTGGCAAAGCTTTGTCCTGAGCGCATGGCAGTCGCGTAACCTTGATGGCCGCCTGGTCCTGAGCCCGCTTCAGGAGCGGTCGCTGTGGGCGCGCATTGTTTCCCTCGGTCAACCCGGCGCCTCGCTGCTCGAAGGCCCGCGCTATCGGCTCGCCCATCTGGCCTTCGAGGCGCATCAACTGCTCTGCGCCTACGCTCCCCGCTTCCTCGATGCCCGCCTGCGCAGCGGCTGGCAGCAGGATGCCGGCGAGTTCAGTTCCTGGCTTTTGAAGTTTGATGAAATCTGCAATGCCCAGAACCTCGTGAGCGCCGCGCGGCTGCCCCTCGAATTGATCGCATTGTTCAAGAACGAGTCGGCCCGGCGGGAGCCGCTCTGCCTCGCAGGCTTTGACCGCAAGCTTCCCGCGCAGGACGCGCTTTTTTCCGCGTGGGGAGAAGTGCGCCAGGCCGATACCGGCCCGCCCGCGTCGCGCGTTGCCTTCCACCAGGCCCCCGATCCGGCAAGTGAATTGGCCGCCTGCTCCATCTGGTGCCGGCAACAGCTCGCCGCAAATCCAGACGCCCGCCTCCTGGTGGTTGCCCAGGAGTTGGCTGCGCGTCGTGGCGAGCTGGAGCGCGCTTTTCTCCCCTTCGCCAATCCTCCCGCCGGCGTCGCCGGCAGCGGCGATCTGTTTGAGTTTTCTCTCGGCGTTCCCCTGGCCCTCATCGCCCTGGTGCGCAGCGCGAGCCTGCTCCTCCGTTGGTTCACCCATCCCCTCGAGGAGCACGAAATCGATTGGCTTTTTTCAGTCGATTATCTTGCCGGCGACGGCGGCGAATTGCGCGCTCTGACCGCATTCATGCGTGCTATCCGGCGCAAAGGACTCGAACGCACGCGCTGGACGCTCCCCGACTTTCTTCGCCAGAATCCAGGCCTCCCGCTGCCGGCTGCGTGGATCTCGCGCATCACGCAGGCGCAGCGCCGCCTTGGGGATGCGGCACAACGAACCCAGGCCCCGTTCCTGTGGGCTGAACTTGTTCCCCAGGTGCTCGACTCCGCGGGATGGCCCGGCGCGCGCCCGCTCACCAGCGCCGAGTTTCAGGTCCACCGCCGCTGGCATCAATGTCTCGACGATTGCGCCTCACTCGGCATCGACGGCCAGGCCGTGAGCTGGACCCGGTTCATGGCCGATCTTGATCGCGCCTTGAGCGAAACACTCTTTGCTCCCGAATCGCGGGGCGCCCCGATCCAGATCGCCGGCCCCGCGGAATCGGCCGGCTTGACTGCCGATGCCATCTGGTTTCTTGGCGCATGCGAAGACGCGTGGCCGCCGCGCGGAGCCACTCATCCCCTGCTGCCGCTTGGCCTGCAGCGCGAAGCCGGAATGCCCCATGCTTCGCCACAGGTCGATTGGGACCTCGCCTCGGCCACTACGCGCCGCCTGCTCGCATCGGCGCGCGAAGTCAATTTCAGTTATGCGCGGCAAGTTGAGGGCGCTCAAATGCGGCCCTCGCGGATCATCCCGCCTCTTTCCTGCCGGCCCGCGCCGTTACCCGCGGAGCTGGCCCTCCCTCATCGTCCTGATCCGCTCACCGTGCCGTTCGAAGACGCTTCCCGCCTTCCTTATCCCCTTCGCCAGGTCTCGGGCGGCAGCGCCGTTCTTACCACGCAGTCGCAGTGTCCTTTCAAAGCATTCGCCACGGCGCGGCTCGATGCGCGCAGTTGGGATGCCGCCGAAGCCGGCCTCACCGCCTCCGAGCGTGGTTTATTGCTCCATGAAGTCCTGCACTCCATCTGGGCCGGCCCGCCTCGCGGTATTCGCAGCCATGCCGAGCTCCTGGCGCTTCCCGACCTCGCCGCGTTTGTGCAGGAACATGTGCGCCGCATCGTTCCGCTCAAGATGCCCGAGCGTGCCCGCCAAAGCATGCCGCCGCGCTATCTCCAACTTGAGCAGACACGCCTCATCGGCCTCATCACTCAGTGGCTCACCTATGAATCCACGCGCGTGCCGTTCACGGTGGCAGAAACGGAATTCGACGCGCAGCCCTCCGTCGCCGGCCTCGACCTCAAGGTGCGCCTCGACCGCATCGATCGCCTCATCGACAATTCCCTGCTCGTCGTCGATTACAAGACCGGCATGGTTTCGGCCGAATCGTGGGACCTTCCCCGCCCCGATGATGTGCAACTCCCGCTCTACGCAGATTTCGCGCTCCGCGAAGGCACAGGTGATTTAGGCGGGCTCGCCTTTGCTCAGATTCGCGCCGGCAATCGCCATCAATTCCTCGGACGCGTCAAAGACGCCGCAGCCACCCTGATCGGCGGCATCAACGCCCGCAATGCGCTGGTGAAAAATCCCCTCACTGAAGACCAGGCGCGTGATTGGCGCGATTACATTGAAAAACTGGCGCGCGATTTCCTTTCCGGTCACGCCGAAGTCGATCCACGCGATTATCCCTCCACCTGCAAGGACTGCGACCTGAAAGCCCTTTGCCGCATCCAGGAGAATCCCCTTCAATCCGATACCGAGTGCGGCGATGACCAGGAGGAACAGGAGGAAGTCGATGCCTGATAAGCCGCGAATCCTCCCGCCGGACAATGCCCAGCGCGAGCGAGCCCTTGACGTCGGGCATTCCATTCTGGTGCGCGCCCCCGCCGGTTCCGGCAAAACCGACTTGCTTACGCGGCGTTTTCTCAGCCTGCTTGGCGAGGTGAACCACCCTGGCGAAATCGTCGCCATTACCTTTACCAACGCTGCCGCCGCCGAAATGCGTCACCGCATTCTCAGCGAGCTTGAAATCGCGGCCGCCGCAAGTGACGGCCAGATTGACCCTGATCCGTTCTCCATGCTGGCCTTAGCCAATCGCGCGCTGGCCCGCTCGCAGGCTCTCGGCTGGAACCTGGTTGACCTTCCCGCGCAACTCCGTGTCTCCACCATTGACTCCTTCTGTCGCGATCTGGCATCCCAGGAGCCGATTCTTTCCGGCTTGGGCGGAAATCTCGAAATCCAGGAGCAGCCTGAGGAGCTCTATCGCATCGCGGCGCGCCGCACCCTCGAGCAAATCGGCCGTCACGATGCCGCGCTCAGCGCTGCGATCGAGACCCTGCTTCTTTGGCGCGACAATCATTGGAGCGATCTTGAGGACCAGCTGGTTGCCATGCTCTCCAGGCGCGATCAGTGGATGCACAACAGTCTCCTCGATCGCGATCCGGATTGGATTGCCCTGCGCGAGCAACTGGAGCGGCCCTTCGCGCGCGCGATGAGCGGTCATCTGGCTTCGCTCTCCCATCTCTTCGCGCTTGCGCCCGGCGCGCTCGATGAGGCCCACAGGTTGGCCCGCTTTGCCTGCGAACAAAGCGGTGGCCGCCTGCACAGCGACCTCGCTGAGCTGGCCGATTTCCCCGCTGGGCCATTCGCGACCTCGCTTCAGTTGGAGGAGGCCCATCGCGCCTGCCTGTGCCTGGCCGATCTGCTGCTCACCGCCGACGGCAAAATGCGCCGCCAGGTCAACGTAACGCAGGGGTTTCCCAAAGAATGCCAGCCTGAAAAGGCGCGCATGCACAACCTGCTTGGGGCCCTTGCGGCGATTCCCGGTTTTGCTCCCGCCCTCCAGGCCGTGCGCGGCCTTCCTTCCCTTCACTACTCCGATGAAGACTGGGAGATCGTCCGCGCTTGTTTCATTCTCCTGCGTCATGCCGCCGGCCAGTTGCGGGTGGTCTTCGCTGAAACCGCGATGGCGGATTTCATTGAAGTTGCCCAGGTCGCGCAACGCAGTCTCAAAGGCGACGACAACCTTCCCAGCGATGCCGCGCAGGCCTTCGCCGACGGCATTCATCACCTGCTTATCGACGAGTTCCAGGACACCAGCCGTCGCCAGCATCAATTGCTCGCTACTCTCATTGCCGCCTGGTCGAGCCGTGAGGGCCGCACCTGCTTCGTCGTCGGCGACCCCATGCAGTCCATCTATGGATTTCGCGATGCCGATGCCGAGCTCTTTCCGCGGGTCGAGCAGCTTGGCCTGGAAATTCCGGCCGATCAGCCTCTGCTCTTCCACTCCGTCCAGCTCGTCGCCAACTTTCGCAGCGCTGCTTCCCTCGTCGATGATCTCAATCGCACCTTTACGCCGATTTTTGCTGTTGACGACGGCAGCGGGATTGATTTCACTCCGGCGCAGTCCGCGCAAAACTCCCCTGCGCCGCATGGCCCTCGGTTGGTCGCCGACTCCATTCCGAGCCTGCGCCTCCATCTCGAATTCATGCCGGCAACGCCCGGCGGTGCCCGGCGATCCGATGCCGCAAAAGAAGAACTCAGGTTTGAGCGCAATGCCGCGCTTCAATCCCAGTTGCAGCAGATCGTCGACCTTGTTCGCCGCCATCTGCCGCAAATCGAAACAGCGCGCGCCGCTGGAGAAAAATTCCGCGTCGCTGTCCTCGGCCGGGCCCGCAATGCGCTCGCGCCGGTCGCTCAGGCGCTGCGCCAGGCGCAAATCCCGTTTCGTGCCGTTGAGCTCGAGGATCTGCGTGACCGTCCCGAGATTATCGATTCGCTGGCCCTCGCCCAGGCGCTTTTGAACCCCGCAAATCGCGTCGCCTGGCTGAGTGTCTTGCGAGCGCCGTGGTGCGGTCTTTCCCTCGCCGAGCTGCACCTCCTCGTCAGTGCCGACGATCCCGCTCTCCTGTCGCGTCCCGTCCCCGATTTGCTGGCCGAACGCGTGCACTTGCTCGGCTCCGCCAGCCGCGCGGCCGTCACGCGCTTGATCGAGGTGATGGCCGGCGCCGCGGACCTGCGCCGCGCCCAGCCAACCATGTCGCTCGGAACCTGGCTCGAGCAGATCTGGTTGCGGCTGGGCGGCGCGCAATGTGTCGATGCCGCGGCGCGCGCCAATCTCGACCTCTTGTGGCGCCGCATCGACGATCTGCCTCAAGGCGAGCCCGATCTGCTCGGCCCTCCTCTGCGCGCTGCGCTCGCCCATCTCAAGGCCCTGCCCGACCCGGCAGCCTCAGCCGATTGCGGCGTTCAACTGATGACCATGCACGGCGCCAAGGGTCTCGAATTTGAGGTGGTGATTCTCCCCGAGTTGCAGGCCCCGTCCCGCGCCAATAAGTCGGAAATGCTGGTCTGGCTCGAACGCGGCCTTCCCCCTGACGCTGACCACATTGGCCCGGGTGAAATCACGGAATTTCTCGTCGCTCCATTTCCGCCCAAGGGCGCCGAGCCCGGCCCTACCAAGGCCTGGGTCAATCGCGTGCGCCGCGATCGCGAAAAACAGGAGATGCGGCGCATCCTCTATGTCGCCGCCACGCGCGCTCGCGACGAACTGCATGTCTTCGCTCGACCCTCCTATCGCGCCCGAGACAGTGCGCAGCTTGAGCTCGCCGATCCCGGCCCAAGTCTGCTCCTTACCGGGTGGCCTGCCTGGGAGCCGGAGATTCGCCGCCAGTTTGCAGAGTGGTCGGCCGCTCGCGCCTCTGCCGCCGAGCCCGTCACGATTGAGTCGATTGCCGCCTCCCGCGATAGTGCAAGCGCCATCGTGCCCACCGTCGTCCCCGCCGTCGTCAAGCCGGCGCGCCTGCGCCGCCTGCCCCCTGATCTTCTTCCCGTTCCCGCCCCATCCCCGTCCCCTTCGCAATCGCCGCTGCTTGGCGCCGGAACTCTCTTTGAGCGCCATGAAGGCGGCTTGCTCTCGCGCATTTTCGGACAGGCCGTGCATGCCACCTTGCAGCAATTGGCGCTGCATCGCGCCGTGCTGCCCCTTGACCAGGCGCTCGTCGCCCTTGCCGGCTTCGTTCCGCGCATGGCTGCGCAGATTCGCGCCGCGGGAGTCAGCGCCAATCAGGCTTCGCAGATGGCTCGCCAGGCGCTCGAGCTGGCGCGCAAAACTGCCACCGATGCCATCGGCGCGTGGATCGTCTCGCCCCATGCTCAGGCGGCCAGCGAAGTGCGCTGGACCGGAATCGTCGATGGCAATGTGCGCACAGTGCAGGTGGATCGTGTCTTTCTCGCCGGCCCCGCGCCCAACCAGGACGCTTCCCCCGCCGGCGCAAACACCGGCGCGAACACCAGCGCGAACGATGGCGAGAACACGTGCCCGAACACCGGCGAGAACACATGGTGGATCGTCGACTTCAAGACCGTGCACCCCGCGGGCTTCGATTCATCGTCTGCGCTGCCCGCGCTTCGCCGCGCCTTTGCCCCGCAGGTCGAGGCATACGCCAGGATTCTGCGCAACCTGCATGGCCCCGCCGCCCAGATTTGCGCCGGGCTCTATTACCCGCGCATGGCGCTCTTCGATTTCTGGAAGATTTGAGAACCCCCGCCGTCACGCCTTGCAGAGCTCTTCTGCCAGCACGTCGCGATGCGCCAGCACAAGCCGTTCCGCATTTTGCAGCAAAACCGCATATGCGGCCACGGCAGCCAGCGCCAGCGGTCCGAAAATCCACGCCGCAAGCCACGGCAGCTTCAGGTGGTCGCAGAGTAGAACCACCGGTACCTGCAATAGCATGCTGCCGAATAGAACCAGAAGAATGAGCAGTCCGCTGCTGCGGTTGGTCGGGGCCGCGGGAACGCCGCGGCGCGGCCGCACCTGTCCCGGCACAAATCGGCGCGGCGCCTGGATCGATCGCAAGGTTCCCAGCGAAAGATTGAGGGCGATTACAAAAACCGTCCACAGGATCGTGGATACTTGCGTGGCCAGCGGAATCGACGTTCGCTGCAGAAACGTCACCAGTCCCCACGCCAGAGTTGCTTCGGTGACGATGAGCGTGAGGCTCGAGATGTTCTTGGCCACAATCACGTCCCGCATCCGGATCGGCGCAAGCAGATAAATCTGCACGCCCAGTCCGTCTGCGCCAAAGGCGTTGTAGAGATTGGCCAGCGCGCCCAGCATCACATAGGCAATCGCTCCGGGCAAGAATAGCGCGGTGTGCGTGGCAAACTGGCCCCGGTTCAGCAGCACCAGAAACACCAGCGGCGTAATCAGGCCGATCAATTGCGCGCCGTTGCCGCGAAACGTAAGCCACTCTTTTCGCAGGCAAGCTGCGATCACCGGTGGAAAAGCAGCGCCCCCGTTTTGCGGCTCCTGCGCGCTCGCGGGCGCCATCGCGCGGTCGATGGTTTTGGCGCGGCGGCGCGCCTTTGGTGAGCTCCGGCCCACGGCTCCCTCGCCCAGGTATTCGCCGAAGAATTGCTTGCGGAGCCGAATGGCAAACACCCATGCAAAAAGGCCTGTGCTCGCCATGAGAAGCGCCAATGGCAGAAGCGCCG
>Ga0335074_10007739_pt1 | contig 14906 bp, 13 predicted proteins | sample Lox_Sample_23_FD_206715 | JGI IMG/M metagenome (GOLD analysis project Ga0335074, IMG submission 206715) | Soil microbial communities from Loxahatchee National Wildlife Refuge, Florida, United States - Lox_Sample_2.3 | ecosystem: Environmental > Terrestrial > Soil > Wetlands | place: USA...
CGGTTGCCAGTCCCCAGTCTCCAGTCCCCGATTCCAGGTATCGAGGTGTCGAATCCAGACGGAATCCGCTGCGAACCAGAAAATGAATACTGGCAACTGGGGACTGAAGACTGGTGACTGGTGACTGAGCCCGGGCTACTGATAGGCTCGAAGTCACAATGAAAGTTCTGGTGATTGGTGGGGGCGGGCGCGAGCACGCTCTGTGCGCGGCGATTCGCCGCTCGCCGCGGGGCTGCGAAGTGGTGTGTGCGCCGGGCAACGGGGGAATCGAGCAGGTGGCGCGGTGCGTGAAGGCGAGCCAGAAGGAGCTGGGCGATCTGCTGCGCGTGGTGGCGGAAGAGCAGCCCGACCTGACCGTGGTGGGTCCGGAGCTGCCGCTGGCGCTGGGTCTGGTGGACGAGATGCAGCGGCGCGGACTGAAGGTCTTTGGGCCGACGCGTGACGCGGCGATGCTGGAAACCAGCAAGGGCTTTGCCAAGCGGTTCATGCAGCGGCATTCGATTCCGACGGCAAACTACGCGGTGTGCGCGTCGCGCCAGGAGGCGCTGGGGGCGCTGGAGCTGTTCCACCATCCGATAGTGATCAAGGCCGATGGGCTCGCGGCCGGCAAAGGGGTGCTGATCTGCGAGACGAAGGCGGAGGCCGAGCGCGCCGTGACGGGGCTCTTCAACGGCGAACTGCTGGGGACGGCGGAGAGCTGCGTTGTTGTGGAGGAGCACCTGACCGGTGAGGAAGTGTCGTTCCTGGCGCTGAGCGACGGAAAGCGGGCGGTCCCCCTGGTTCCTGCGCAGGATCACAAGCGGATCGGGGAGGGCGACACGGGGCCCAATACGGGCGGCATGGGCGTGTACACGACTGACACGATGCTGGACGCGAAGATGAGCGAGTGGATTCTGCACCATATCGCGCAGAAGGCGATCGACGGAATGGCCGCGGAGGAGACGCCGTTTGTGGGGGTGCTGTACTGCGGGCTGATGATGACGGCGAAAGGGCCGATGGTGCTGGAGTTCAACGCGCGGTTCGGCGATCCGGAGACGCAGGCGATTTTGCCGCGGCTCGAGAGCGACCTGATGGAGGCCCTGGAGGCGTGCGTGGAGGGACGGCTGAGCGAGACGGAGCTGCGGTGGAAGCCGGGCGCGTCGGCGTGCGTGGTGGCGGCGTCGCAGGGCTATCCGGGGAGCTATACGGTGGGCTATCCCATTCATGGGCTGGAGGTTGCGGCGGCGGAGCCGGGAGTCGAGATCTTCCACGCAGGAACCACGCGGGACGGCGGCATCTATCGAACGGCGGGCGGGCGGGTGCTGGGCGTGACGGCAGCCGGAGCGACGTTGGGCGAGGCGCTCGGCGCAGCGTATGGAGCGATGGAGCAGATCTCGTTTGAGGGGATGGTCTACCGGAGGGACATTGGGAGGAGAGGCAGGGGTTAGCGGTTAGCGGTTAGCGGTTCAAGCTCTGAAGAATTGGATATCTTATTCATTTATAAAAACTTACTATGCTGCATACCAAGTAGTACGGGGAACTTTGCCGCCTCGGTCTGGCATCCTTCTTCCGACTTTTCGGACTGGATTCTGCCCTCGCCCCGCAGTCAGGCCTGGAGAGCCTCGGGCGGTTCAGGGGTCTCGAGCAGGCGGCGCTCGTAGAACGTATAGCGATGGATTTCGCGGCATTTGTGGCAGCGCAGAAAAATCGGGTGCTTCCAAAGACCCGAGGGCAGCTGGCATGGACCCCACGTGCCGATGTATTCGGCGCGGAGCTGTTCCCCGCAGCCGGAGGTTCTGCACTTGAGGACCCAGTAGTAGTGGGCCATGCCGGACAAGTTAACACGTTTCGCGGCACCGGAGAAAAACTATCTTTTGGCTGAGTCCAGAGCGAAGCGTGGTTCGAGAGGCGCGGCGGGAGTGATTCTGCCGGGAGCTCCTCGCCGGCCAGGCACCTTCTCTGACGTGACAGCTGCCGCGTCTTCCGGCTGACCGGGTCACGCCGCCGTGCCCCATCCGGGGTGCGGTCTGCCCATAACGGGACATTGCCGATCGGTCGAGACCGGTCCAATCTCAGCGCAGACGAACGCATGAGTTATGCCTCCTGGCCCGCTGGTCAACTACCAGCGGGCTTTTTTTCGGTCCCCGCTCCCCGGGCCCCGGTGTCAGGTCCCCAGTCCCCGCTCTCCGGTCCCCATTTGGCGGTTGTCAGGTGACAGGTGACAGTCTCTGGTCCCGGGTCCCCGGTCTGAACTGTTAGTCATCTCACGGTTCGTACAACAAGGGCGCTGGCCTGTCGAACGCTCCGCATTTATCAGGAATGGCAAATTTTTTCTCTTCCGGGTGGATTCGGGGGGATGCCGGCAGAGCGGTGCCCGCGAGCGCCGTTGGTGGCTTGCCTGCGTCCCGAGGTTACGGGTCCGACTCAGGGCAAAGGCGCGGGTGGGGGGCGCACGCCCGAGAATGTCTGCGACAGACGAGCACAGAGAAAAACACAGAGTGCGAAGCACCCCACTCAAGCGAAGGGCGGGGGGTGAGTGGGGAAGGCGGTCAGCAGAATCCGGCTTGAGCGGCAGCGATCAGCAGGTCGAAATACGACGAAGCACCGCGGCACTCGGCCTGCGGGCCGCCCGAACCACCCCAGCCGGATGCGGGTGATTCAGGTCAGAGGATGTAGCGCGAGAGGTCCTGGTTTTTGACGATGCTGGAGACCATCTGGCGGACGTACTCGGGGTCGACAATGACTCTCTCGGAGCCGTGGGGGGGTCGCGCTCGATGACGGGGAGCGGCGCGGTGGTGCCTTCGCCGGGAAGGAACGAATCCGATTGGAAGCCTAAGCCGTCCTGGCGAGTGATTTGCGCCCGAACCAAACGGCGCAGAGTGCGAAGGCGACCAGGATGGCGACAGTGACGGGGAAGGTGGCGCAGGTGCCGGTGGCGCAGACGTGGAGAGGCTGCCGAATGACGGTGGGAAACTCCTGGAAAACTCCGTATGCGAAAGAAGCGGTCCAAAAGGCGGAAAACAACAGCAGACAGCGTGCTCCGCTGACGCGGTGAAACAGCGTCAGGAACAGACCGGCAACGCCTAAAACAACGCCGGGAAGCGTGATCCAGAGACCCGCGAGGCCTCGGGTGCTGACAAATGTGACGCCAAGCGGGAAATGGGGCACGCGAAGAATCAGCACGGAGAGAACGGCAAGGGTCACCGCGGTGAAGATAGTCCAGAGCAGGACCACCGATTGCCACGCCAGCAGACTGAGCCGCTTCACCACGGAAGACTCCTCCGGCGGACCCCGGAACGACTCCACTGCACCGCACATCCTAGCGGAAGCTGGAGACGAGAACCGTGACACGGATCACTTACCAAGTCGCCATTACGCTCTGCGGGACAGCGTAAACCAACCTCCGCCTAGAGGATGTAGCGCGAGAGGTCCTGGTTCTTGACGATGCTGGAGACCATCTGGCGGACGTATTCGGGGTCGATGACGACGACTTTTTCTGTGCCGTTGGCTACTTCGCGCTCGATGACGGGCAAGGGTGCGGTGGTGCCTTCGCCGATCGCGGCTAATTCGACGACCGTGCCGCCGTTGGGCTGATCGGCTTTGGATGGGGCGCGGGTGAGGTCGGGGGCGAGGAAGCTGATCTCGTCGAGCACGCGCTCCATGATGGTGTGGAGGCGGCGCGCGCCGATGTTCTCCGTCGACTCGTTGACGCGGAAGGCAAACTCGGCCATCTCCGCGATGGCTTCGGGGGTGAACTCGAGCCTGAGGCCCTCGGTCTCGAGCAGCGCCGTGTACTGGCGGACGAGCGAGGACTTGGGCTCGGTGAGGATGCGGACGAAGTCCTCGACGGTGAGCGACTGGAGCTCGACGCGGATGGGGAAACGGCCCTGGAGCTCGGGGATGAGGTCGCTGGGCTTGGAGACGTGAAAGGCGCCGGCGGCGATGAAGAGGATGAAGTCGGTGCGCACCATGCCGTAGCGGGTGTTGACGGTGGTGCCTTCGACGATGGGGAGGATGTCGCGCTGGACGCCCTCGCGGGAGACGTCCGGGCCGTGTCCGCCTTCGCGGCCGGCGATCTTGTCGATCTCGTCGAGGAAGACGATGCCGGAGGTTTCGACGCGATCGACGGCGAGGCGCGTGACCTGATCCATGTCGATGAGGCGGGATTCTTCCTCCTGGACGAGGTACTCGAAGGCGTCCGACACCTTCATCTTCCGCTTGCGGGTGCGCTGGCCGAAGATGTTGGGGAGCATGTCCTTGAGGTTGACGTCCATCTCCTCGACGCCCTGGTTGGAGATGATCTCGAAGGAGGGCGTGTTGCGCTCGCGGACGTCGATTTCGACCATGCGGTCGTCGAGCTTGCCCTCGCGGAACTGCTGGCGGAGCTTCTCGCGGGTGCGGTGGTGGGAGTCGCCGCCGGGCGGGGGGAGGGTGATGGTGTTGCCGTCGACCTGCATGGGGCCGGGTCCGGCAGCGGGCGCGGGCGCAGGGGTGGGAGGCGGCAGCAGGACGTCGAGGAGACGCTCTTCGGCGTTCATCTCGGCGCGGTCTTCGACTTCTTCGAGCTTTTCTTCGCGGACCATGTCGATGGCGATCTCGACAAGATCGCGAACGATGGAATCGACGTCGCGGCCGACGTAGCCGACCTCAGTGAACTTTGAGGCCTCGATCTTGAGGAAAGGCGAGTTGGTGAGCTTGGCGAGGCGGCGGGCGATCTCGGTTTTGCCGACGCCGGTGGGCCCGATCATGATGATGTTCTTGGGCATGATCTCGTCGGCGAGGTCGGGGGTGAGCTTCTGGCGGCGCATGCGGTTGCGCAGGGCGATGGCGACGGCGCGCTTGGCGGCTTTCTGGCCGACGACATACTTGTCGAGCTCGGCGACGATTTCACGGGGGGTGAGCTCTTCGAGGGAGAGCTCCTGGTCTTCGGCGGTTCCGGGAAGATAGATGGCCATGTGTCGCCCTTATGCGTGCAGTTCTTCGATGGTGATTTTGTCGTTGGTGTAGATGCAGATCTGGCCGGCGATCTTCAGCGATTTTTCGGCGATGTCGCGGGCGGAGAGCTCGGTGTTTTCCATCAGGGCGCGGGCGGCGGCGAGCGCGTAGGAGCCGCCACTGCCGATGGCCGCGATGCCCTCGTCGGGCTCGATAACGTCGCCGGAACCGCTGATGAGAAAAGTCTGCGCGAGGTCGGAGACGACGAGCAGGGCTTCGAGGGAGCGCAGCATCTTGTCGGTGCGCCAGTCCTTGGCCAGCTCGACGGCGGAGCGGCCGAGGTTGCCGGCGTACTGCTCCAGCTTGGTCTCGAAACGGCTGAAGAGCGAGAAGGCGTCGGCGGTGGAACCGGCGAAACCGGCGAGGATCTTGTCCTGATAGAGGCGGCGGATTTTTTTCGCGGTGTGCTTGAAGACGGCCTCGCCCATGGTGACCTGGCCGTCGGCGGCCATGACCACGGAGCTGTTGCGGCGGACGCAGATGACGGTGGTGGAGCGGATGCGCGGGCGGGTGGAAGCGGCCGGCGGGGCATCCGACGCGGGCCGGGAATTTGGAGCGCTCAAGGAAAAACGACCGCGCGAAGCGGCCGTTTGCGAAACCCTGGGGTTCGACATGTCTGGGAACAGTATAAGGCACGAGGGGCGAGGGATTGGGGATCAGCGTTTAGCGGTTAGCGGTTAGCGTTTAGGGATTGGCGGGGAGCTGGGAGCGTCCAGCGGTTAGCGGCTAGCGTTTAGGGGTCAGGGATCGGGGGGATGTCAGAGATGGATGATCGAGGGGGAGGAAGCTGAGCTATTCTGCAGTTAGAAGATCGTCCCATCTTCCCCGGAGACTTCGATGATGAGCTTCAGCCTGCGCGATTCCCACGTGATCGGAACGCTGGCGGCGGTGGTGGTGTGCGTGGGGGGCGCGGCCGCGTATCTGCTGCTGCGGCGGCGGCCGAGCGAGGAAGAGCTGGAGCGGGAGCGGCGGGCGCAGCTGGTTCGCTCGGGACGGATCATCGACGGGACGATTATGGACATTGCCGGAACGGAGCACGGCGAGGGCGCGCGGACCACGGAGATCCGTTTCATCGTTTACAAATACGAGATTGGCGGGGTGGAGTACGAGTGCTCGCAGGACGTGACGACGCTGCGGGACCGGGTGCGGGCCGAAGAGCTGCGGCTGAGCTTTCCCTGCTCGGTGCGGTACGACGTGCGGCGGCCGGAGAACAGCATTGTGGTGGCGGAAAACTGGAGCGGGCTGCGGGTGACGGCGCAGAGCGTGACGGGGAGCGCGGCGACGACCGAGAGGAAGCCGAGGAGCTCGGCTCCGGCGCGATAGGGGCCGGGGGGATCATGCCTCGGGGGCGAAAGCCGCAGTGAAAATTGGCGGCCTGCCGGCACCCATTCGACTCCCCCCTCGCGAAGGCTCGTGTCGTTCAGGGCAGGCTTCGCCCCCACCCCGCCCAACAACCCCAATTCCCCGCCGAATCCCCCTGCCGCCCATCCGCTGCAGGCCCCTTGACGCGCCCCCCCCGCGTGGTACTGGTCCGTTGTAGTCTGAAAAAAGGGAAAGTAACAATTGAGGAGGCGCTCAATGAAGAGCAAGATGGCCTTGGCGCTGATTTTCCTCTGCCTCAGCCTCGCCGCGACATCGGCAGCCGCACAGTCAGGCGGCCAGGCGTGCGGGGGTCTGAACGGTGGCACGATCGCCGCTTGCCCTTCGACCTGCGGTACAGGATCTTATATTAGCCAGCCCTCGCAGGGGACACAACGCTGCTGGGTGATCCTATACCTCCGGTGCGGATCATGCTTGCTCTTTCCCACGTGGGTACAAACCACGACGCCCTGCCCTTGCAGGAACGTTGGACTCCAAACGCCGCAAGTCAGGGCCCGCATTGAATTCCTGACGAGCAAGGGGGTTGGGCTGATGCTGCTGGATTGCACCGGGCATCTTGTGCGGTACGTGCCAGATAGTAAGTCCCCGGCGTAAGCCCGCGGTCGACGTTGCCGGGCCGCCGGCGCGAATGTTTCGGCGCGGGTTTTCGCTCACCCGGTTTCGCGGAGACGCCATGAAAAGAGAACTCCTCGTTGTTTCCCTGGCATGTCTCTTCAGTTCCGTGAGCGTCCCTGCGCAGAAGGCCGGTGCCCCTCCGCCCGCCCCGCAGAAGCCTCCGCAGGAACTGCAGACCCGCATCGTCGACTTCAGCGATCACAAGACCTTGTCTGGTTTACCCGCGGCGGCCGTGTCCGGCTACCCTGAGAACTGCTCCGCCGACGGCGTCACGTTTCTGGAGTTCTATGTCTACGCCCATGGATCCATCTGGATGCCTGGAGATCCGGAAGTCATCCCGGATATCTACAGCATTGCAGCAGATGGCGCCGTGAAGAAGATACCGCGGGATATCCAGGTGCCCAACAGCGACATCTATACCACTGAGTTCTACCCGGGCGCTGACCTGATTGCCGCACTGGTTACGGCCACTCCAGGGAAATCCCCGGCCGGCTCTCAGGCGGACAATCGCACGGAGTATTTCATTTCGACTGCGGAGCGGGACGGCTCCTCGTCGAAGCTCATTCCCCTCGATCTGTGGTTCGAACCGCTTAAGGTTGCGGTCCTTGATTCGGGCCGCTTCCTTGTCACGGGAATCGACACCCTGAACAAGAACCCGGTTCTGGCGCTCCTCGAAACGGATGGAACATTGCTGCACATGATCGACGTGGATGAGAGGCCCATTACGTCCTCCAGGGCGCTGGGGACCATTTACAAGGGCCTCGGCGGGGGCACGGAGCAACTTGTCGCGGCCTCCTTTTCCCGCGCCGATTTCGTTCCGTACGGAAGCAGGGTGCTCTTGTTTGTGCCTGGCTCCCAGCTCCCCGTTCTGATCCTCGGGGAGGACGGCGAGGAGAACGCTGTTCGACTGAAGCTGCCGAAGGGCGAGCTCCCGGAGTGGATCTTTTCATCCTCTGGGAACGGTACATGGGTGATAAGAACCCAGGGGATCGGCACCTTTGAGGCGCTCGCAACCACCGGCGGATCGGGCCCCGTCGCGCAGCACCTCTTCGAAGCCGATCCGGTGACCGGCGAGACTCTGCGCGAGCTCAGGGTTGACGGCATGGATCCTATGTATATCTCCTGCGCCTCCAGCAAACAGGTCGTCGCGGTCGATGAAGAGCCGGGGAACAAGGAGACGGGCACAGCCCCTCACTGGATCATTGCTGTGAGCAGCCAGTGACGGAACATTCGTGATGGCGCTGCATCTCACGGTGCGGCATTTTCGGCGGGCAGCGCGGGCATCCCGCCTTTGTCTCTGCCGTTGCGACAGGCTTCGCCCCCACCCCGCCCAACAACCCCAATTCCCCGCCCAATCCCCCTGCCACCCATCCGCTGCAACCCTTTGCCCCGCCCCGCCATCGGCTAGTACCATAAGGATGCGGCCCGGCCACCCTCGCGGCCGCCCATTCACTCTCCCAATTCGCTACGTTTCCGGAGGAAACCCGCTTGTCCACAACCGAACGCTTTCTCTTCACCTCGGAGTCGGTGACCGAAGGCCATCCCGACAAAATTGCCGACCAGGTCTCTGACGCCATCCTCGACGCCTGCCTCGAGCAGGACCCCTACAGCCGCGTCGCCTGCGAGACCCTCACCGCCACCGGCCTCGTGGTCATCGCCGGCGAAATCACCACCGGCGCCTACGTCGATTTCCAGTCCCTGGTCCGGGGCGTCGTCGCCTCCATCGGCTACGACAACGCCACCTACGGCTTCGACTCCAACACCTGCGCCGTCATCTCCTCCATCAACAAGCAGTCCGGCGACATCGCCATGGGCGTCGACACCGGGGGCGCCGGCGACCAGGGCATGATGTTCGGCTACGCCACCAACGAGACCCCCGAGCTGATGCCCACCGCCATCTCGCTGGCCCACAAGCTCACCCGCCGCCTCTCTGAGGTCCGCAAAAACGGCAAGCTTCCCTGGCTCCGTCCCGACGGCAAATCCCAGGTGACCGTGGAATACGACGCCAACCACAAGCCCGTCCGCATCGACGCCGTCGTCATCTCCACGCAGCACGCCGAGACCATCTCCACCGAAGAACTGCGCGCCGACATCCTGAAGCACGTCATCCAGGCCGTGCTGCCCGCGCACCTGCTCGACGAGAACACCAAGTACCACATCAATCCCACCGGGCGGTTCGTCATCGGCGGGCCCATGGGCGACACCGGCCTCACCGGCCGCAAGATCATCGTCGACACCTACGGCGGCATGGGCCGTCACGGCGGCGGCGCCTTCTCCGGCAAAGATCCGACCAAGGTCGACCGTTCCGCCGCCTACATGGCGCGCTACATCGCCAAGAACATCGTGGCCGCCGGCCTCGCCGAGCGCTGCGAAGTTCAGCTGGCCTACGCCATCGGCGTTGCCGAGCCGGTCAGCGTTCTCGTCGATACCTTCGGCACCGGCAAGCTGCATGAAACAGAACTCGTCAAGCTCATCCGGAAAAACTTCCAGCTGACCCCCAAGGGCATCATCGAGAGCCTCCAGCTGCGCCGCCCCATCTACCGCAGGACCGCGGCCTATGGCCACTTCGGCCGCGTCAATGAGCCCGACTTCACCTGGGAAGCGACCGACAAGGCCGACGCCCTGCGCGAGCAGGCCGGCGTCAAGGCCGAAGCCGTCGCCGCCAAGTAAGCCGGCACGCGTACCAGCTCAAAGGGCAGGTCTTCGGACCTGCCCTTTGCCTTTGCGCCCGCATCGAGCACCGGAATCCAAGGCACGAAGCCATCCCTCAGAACCGGTACGTGTAGCTGGCCAGCCAGAGATACTGCGCGAAGGCCGCGTCGCCGTGGGTGTGATACACGCTGTCGGGATAGCTCGAGGTGCGGTCGCGATGCACCGCGTCATACAGGTTGGCGGTCAGGATATTCCTGTGCCAGCCGTACTCGAGGCCGGGGCCGAGGCTGACGGCATAACCGGGCCGCCGGAATCCATCGTTGCTCACCGGCAGCAGATTGTAGGCAGGCACGCCTTCCCAGCGCGGGCCAACCGTGGCCGCCAGACCGCGGACGCCGGTCGGGAATTCCACGCCCGCCTCCCAGAGATACTGATCGGCAATGGCGTCGTAGTTCTCCAGTGGGGTGGTTGCGCTGAGCGTGGCGCCGCGCTGCACGCCGTTGGTGCCGCCCTGCATTGCGATATAGTCGCCGTCCGTGTAAAGGATCATCTGCGCCGGCATACGCGTGTAGCCCACCCACTGGAAAACGCCGCCCCAACCTCCGGCGCCAGGCTGGATGGAATAGTCGACGGGAACGGTGGAGGTGACGGCCGGGCCTGTGCCGCTGGTGTTGGTGTCGATAGTGTCTGTCACATCGTCGTTCCCGGTGGGGATATAGAGCCCGAGGCCGAGGGAAACATTGCCGCGCGTGGCGTGGCTGGGATTCCAGACCCACGAATTGAGCCCGATGATCGTATCGCCCACCCCGGCGGCGTTGTACTTGATGGGTGAGCTTTGCTCTTTGCGCGAGGCGAAAAGCAGCGGCACGTCAATCTCGGCGCTCAGCCGCGGCGTGATCTGGTAGGTCACGTTCATGGTCAGCAGATTGATGCGGTTCTGCACCTCGGTGTGATCCTGTTCGCGGTATTCCTGGTAGACGGATCCCACGAAGTGTTCATAGGAGAACTGGTGACGCTCGGCAATGGTGACCTGAAAGTGTCCTGGCTGCAGAATGCCACCCTGTTCCGTGGGCAGCCCGGTCTGCTCGGGTGAGCGCGCGAGAATGCAGCCCTGACCGAAGGCGGCGGTGGGGAGAATGGCGAACAGAAACGCGGCGGAGGCTACGAGAGACGGGACGAGCAGGGATCTTCCGCGGTGAGCCGGCAAGGGCTTGGTCTCCTTAAAAGTCTTGATTGAGAACAGAACGCCAACCGGAGCCTGGGAGCTTCCAGCTGCGGCCAATCATGATGTTCAGTTGGCGACGTTCAGTCTAGAGACACACACCGGGAACGCACATCGGCCTAAGGATGGAAGTTGATTTCCACCCGTGTGCATCGAGGTGCGCATGCACCCTGAGCCACTTTGCGGGCGTGAGCGCAGCGCAATTCTCAGGTCCCCGACGCGCCGCCTTTGAGCGATGGGGTGGTAGCTCGCAGGCGAAATCATGGCCGAGCGACGCGCGCCGAACCTCCGGCGCAACCAAATTTTGACAGTTTTTGGTGGAGCTAGTCGGGATCGAACCGACGACCTCATCGTTGCGAACGATGCGCTCTCCCAGCTGAGCTATAGCCCCACAACCGGCAGGGATGAACCTCTTCGATTTTACGGTATTCTCCGGCGGACCGCATCTGCCTCGGCCTGCACCGCGCGGCCCGCCCTTGCCTGGCGAATCGATTCCGCCAGCGAGCTGCACAGGCCCGGGACCAGCTTCGCCGGAACCTCGCCCTGCGCCAGATCCGGCGACCCACCCCCGCGCAGTCCCAGCTGCGTCAGCGCCTCGCGCAGCAGGCGTCCGCAGTCCAGGTCCAGGTCCATGCTCCGCGCCACCACCACCCGCGCCGGATCGGTCTCTTCCGCGCAGAAAACCGCCACCGTCTCCGGCGCCGCTGCCGCCGTCCGCGACGCCAGCAGCTTCACGTACTCCCGGTCGCGATCTTTCCACGAGCGCATCACCAGCCGCAGTCCGTTTGCGATCGGCACTTCCACCGCCAGCCGCGCCGCGTGGTACGCCGCCAGATCTTCGCGCAGCCGCTGCCGCTCTTTCGCGTTTGCCTTGGACTCCGCGATGAGCCGCTCCACCGCTGCCGGCAGATCCGCCGCGCCCACGCTCAGCGCCGCCGTCGCCTTGCCCAGGATCGCCGCGTCGGCCCGCGCCGTACGCACCGCGCGCAGCCCGCAGGCAAACTCCACCCGCACTCCGCGGCTCACCTTCTCCACGCCGCGCACCAGCAGGCCGCCGATCTGTCCCGTCGACCGCACGTGGGTTCCCCCGCATGCGTTGCGGTCGCAGTCCGCGATCTCGATCAGCCGGATCTGCCCGTTGCGTTCCGGCAGCTTGCGCAGCTCGCCGCTGGCCAGCATGGCGTCGGCTTCGGCCCGCGCCACCTGGCGCACCGTTACCGGCCGGTCTTCAGCGATGATCTCGTTCGCCAGCCGCTCCACGCGCTCCAGGCTGTGCTGCGCCAGCGGCCCGCAGGCCACATCGATCGTCGAAACGTGCTCCCCCAGGTGGAACGACACCGTCGGCGCCTGCAGTTCCTTCAGGAACACCGCCGACAGCAGATGCTGCCCGGTGTGCTGCTGCATATGATCGAAGCGCCGCTCCCAGTCGATCTGCGCCTCCACATGCGTGCCCACCGCCAGCGGCTTCCGCACCAGGTGCCACACTTCGCCATGATCGTCTTCTTCCACGCTCTCCACGGCCACGTCCAGCTCCGCGCCGCCGCGCGACACCGCGCTCAGCATGCCCGTGTCCCACGGCTGCCCGCCGCTCTCCGGATAAAACGCCGTCCGGTCCAGCGCCACCTGCCACAGCGACTCGCCCTCCCCGCGCGCTACTTCGCGGATGTCGCGTACCGTCGCCGTAAACGCCTTCAGAAAAGAATTGTCGTAATACAGACGCTCCGACATCGTCACTTTCTGCCTCTCCGCTGGCGTCCGCAGCTTGCGCCCCCTGCCAGGCTGTCTGGGAGGGCGGGAGATACCCCCGCTATAGTGTAGTTCGGGTCTCTCGTTCCGTCCCGGTTTTTCCAGGATTCCCGCCCTTGACCGTCGCCCTCATCTGGCTCGTCTTCCTCGCCGGCATTCTCCTCATGCTGCTCCGCCCCCGCTCCATCCCCGAATGGATCTGGATTGGCGGCGCCGCCCTGCTCCTCGTCGCCGCGCGCCTCATCCCGCTTTCCGCCGCCCTCCACACCGTCCGCCAGGGCTTCGACGTCTGCCTCTTCCTTGCCGGCATGATGATCCTCGCCGAGCTCGCGCGCGAAGAAGGCGTCTTCGACTGGATCGCCGAAATCGCCGTCCGCCGCGCCCGCGGCTCCTCATCCCGCCTGTTTTTCCTCGTCTATCTCTCCGGAACCATCGTCACCGCGCTGCTCTCCAACGATGCCACCGCGGTCGTGCTTACCCCCGCTGTCCTCGCCGCCGCGCGCCGCGCCCGCGTTCACCCCCGCCCCTGCCTGCTCGCCTGCGCCATGGTCGCCAACGCCGCCAGTTTCGTGCTGCCCATCTCCAACCCCGCCAATCTCGTCGTCTTCCAGCCACACCTGCCGCCACTCGGCGCCTGGCTGCGCGCTCTGCTCTTGCCAGCCTTCGCCGCCGTCGCAGCAACCTTCCTCGTTTTGCGGATCATCGAGCGCCGCGAGCTGGCCGAGCCGGTCGCCTCCGCCCAGCTTCCCGCGCGTCTCCAGCCCGCCGGACGCCTCGCCCTCCTCGGCATCCTCATCGCCGCCGCCGCCCTGCTCGTGGCATCAGGATTCGGAATCCCCCTCGGCGCTCCCACCCTTGCCGCCGCCATCCTGGCTATGATCCTCGTCGCTACCCTCGATCGCAGCGCCCCGCGCACCGCCCTGCGCCAGGTTTCCTGGAGCGTCCTTCCGCTCGTCGCCGGCCTCTTCATTCTGGTCTCCGCCCTCAATCGCGCCGGCCTCACCCGCATGGCCCAGGACGCTCTCCATTGGCTCGCGCATACCCCTGACGGATCTGGCAAATTCGTCAGTGCCTTTGCCGTCGCCGCGCTCTCCAACGCCATGAACAACCTTCCCGTCGGCCTTGCCGCCGGCTCCGCGCTTCGCCAGGTCGCGCACGCTCCGGTCATCGCTCACGCCGTTCTCATCGGCGTCGATCTCGGCCCCAACCTCTCCGTCACCGGATCCCTCGCCACCATCCTCTGGCTCATCGCCCTGCGCCGTGAGCACGAGGAGATCACCGCATGGCAATTCCTCCGCGTCGGCCTCCTCGTCATGCCCATCTCCCTCGCCCTCGCGCTCCTCGCCCTTCGCTGAACCCGACGGGTGGCCCATTCAAGCCCTCTTTTGGCTTGAGTGGGGCAGACAGCCGGGTGCCCCACCCTTGTCTCATCGTGCCGTTCGAGGAGACAGGGTGGGCTCGCGCGATGCTCATCAGGCGGAGATTTCAGACTGCTTCGCGGTCGACGCCATCAGCCACCCCTTCACACGCCGAAAATGGCGCATCAACCCCGCACCCCCCGTTATAATCACCGCTGCGAACTATGGAGAATTCCAACCCCATCCTCGACGGCCGCCAGGTGCTCGAAATCGGCGACATCATGGCCATCCTGCCCCACCGCTATCCCTTCCTGCTCATCGACCGCATCGTCGAGGTCGAGCGGAAGAAGCGCATCGTCGCCATCAAAAACGTCACCATCAACGAGGCGTTTTTCCAGGGCCACTTCCCCGATTACCCCATCATGCCCGGCGCTCTGGTCGTCGAATCCATCGCTCAGGCCGGCGGCACCCTCCTGCTGCCCGAAGTCCCCGACCGCGAGAACAAGCTCATGGTCTTCACCGGCATCGAGCGCGCCAAATTCCGGCGCCCCGTCGTCCCCGGCGACCAGCTCCGCATTGAGATCAACGTCATCAACTGGCGCTCCCGCGCCGTCAAAATGGACGGCCGCGTCACCGTCGAGGGCCAGCTCGCCTGCGAAGCCATCGTCATGTGTCAGCTCGTGCCGCGCCGCCACGAACCCGCCCCGGCCGCGCCCGAACCCGCCCCCGAAATGGTGACCCAGGAGTGAGCATCCACCCCAGCGCGATCATCGCGCCGACTGCGGTCGTTCCTGAATCCTGCTCCGTCGGTCCCTGGTGCACCATCGGCCCCAACGTCGTCCTCGGCGAAGACTGCGAGCTGGTCTCCCACGTCGTCCTCGACGGTCATCTTGCCGCCGGCGCCCGCAACCGCTTCTTCCCCTTTTCGAGCGTCGGCGTCGCCCCTCAGGACCTGAAAT
>Ga0335074_10007740_pt1 | contig 14905 bp, 9 predicted proteins | sample Lox_Sample_23_FD_206715 | JGI IMG/M metagenome (GOLD analysis project Ga0335074, IMG submission 206715) | Soil microbial communities from Loxahatchee National Wildlife Refuge, Florida, United States - Lox_Sample_2.3 | ecosystem: Environmental > Terrestrial > Soil > Wetlands | place: USA: Florida...
CGGTCTTCCTTCGAGCTATGTTGACGAGATAGCATGAAACTACAATGGCTCAGGCGAATGTGACGGGTCATAGTTCTGCTATCTCAGAGATTCGCCTTTGGAGACTGCCCAATATCTTCATGTGTTGGGTGAGTGGAGCTTAATCGCCATGGCGTCTCACCGGACTAGCAATGAATGCTGCGTAGACCCACGCCGAAACGCACACGAGATGGACGTGATGCAAAGAGATGCATGCTCATTCACAATGTCCGAAACCCAAAGAGCGCCTGGCTCGTACCAAAAGTAAACGATCATCACGGAGCTTATTGACGCCGACCGTGCATGAGAGGTTGCATTGGCCAAAACGCCAAATATTGAATCGCTTGACGCTACCATGAAAGTCGGGTTTCTCCGAAGGTCGCCGCTCCTGTCCGATATCACTGAAGACAGGAGCGCACAAACAGCGAGATAAGAAGAGTGAGAGGCAAAAATAAAACAATCAGAGACTGGGAATGATAAAGTGAAGACGCAGATGGACCGAAACTACAGAGCTTCATTAGGGTATGGCTTATGCTCACTTCTGTCCCAGAGCGCTGGACGGAGTTACGCGAGGACGGACTCGGCATCTCGGGAGTATGCGGTAGTGTCGATATTGTGGCCGGCTACTGCAGTACGCGGTGGGATCCTATACAAAGGATGTTTTAAAATCGAGTAACATTCGGCTGAGAACTGACTGTAGAGCCGGCTAAGTCCGGTGGAGGGATGTCATAGTATGAAAGCTATAGTAAATGACGAGAAAATGGTCAGCATCCAAAGGCCAGGGAAAGCGATAGGTGGAGACTGGATGAGGGATTGCAGCAGAACATTGGAGCAGAAGCCGGACGTCCAGCTCACAACGTCACATCAGGCTGGAATTTTCGGCTCAGGCACGTCGGCAGATCCTGTGCCTGACCGTTGCAGCCGCCTAAACCCATCTAGACAGCTAGTTCTGAAGTCCGCAGCCAGACGCAGATCTGTTGTATCGTATGTCATCCGGTGGACCCAACCACAAATGCGCTGTGGGCTAAGTAGATGGCGCACATTGCATTGGTGAGGATGATGGTGTTGAGATCCACTCTTCCTTGAACATCCGTTCCGAATGAGAGCGGGCAGAGCGATTCATGTGCCAGCAAAATATGAATGCGATCCAGAGTGTTGCAAATGCCGATTTACCAGTCTTCTTCTGAAGAGGAGGACGAGTGTCTCTCGGCAGCGCAGCATATTTAAATCTGATTTGCCGATAAAAAGTTAAATGCAATTGAGGCTCTGTCGGAGTTCTGAGCACGGTGAACAGGGCATTACCAGCCTCGAATTACTTGGAAAGCACAGAGTATGTGCTGCGTATAGTCTGTTTTAGTCAGGCCTCCGTCATCCGAGATTATGCAGGTCGACTCATGGCAAAGTATCTCTCGTCAAGTCTCAACTCTCGTGGCTACAGCCCAGTGAAAGGCTCTTTTGGCCGCCCGCCGCTCGTTTTTCGCTTCCCCGCAACCGTTAGCTGATCCGTGAGGACGCCTTTGGGCCAAGTCCGATGGCCCTCATAGTAGCTGATCTGAACGGCCCGTGTTTAGGGTATTGAAATTGCGATTGCAAACGGTAGCGGAAATCAAAGCGAGGTGGAAAGGCTCGATATATGAATTGCTGGACTCGTTGACCGTAACGTCCGACCGAAAATTAGTAGAAAGCGAGGGCGTAGCAGAGGGCCGAGTCGCACATCAGGTCCCCTGGCGGAGCCGCTGACAAAAAAAGGAAACAAGCGAAACTCCGTCTGCCGACGTGATGTGTTTGATCGCCACCCTGCAAAAGTCCGGACGGGACCTTGGAGGCCAGATAGGCGGTGCACTTGCCTGGCAGGCCTTCTAGCGAAACTTCATTCCCTCAGTAATCGCTTGCATCATCAATATTGCAATCGACCTGCTCGCAAAGTCGATGAATGAAAACTTTCTTGGACAACAACCTACCGCTGTAGTGACGGGCATGGCAGATCTCTTCCGAGCCCATCCGCCGCTGCTCATCCTCCCTTTTGCATGTACCGTCGTAAATTTTGCGAATTATTGTGATCCGCCGCGGTGCTACTATTCTGAGCAAAGACCGGCCAAGATGTGCTGAGTTGAAGAATTAGGAGGGGCAACGGGAGCCTGCTAGTGGAGCGAGTCACCGGCCGCGGTAAGGCAAGCCACACTGCCACCACGAAACTTGAATCCTCCACCTCTCCTTATCCTCCTCACCACGAGGGCTATGTCCGTCCATCATCGGCCGTATCCATTTTGGACTCTGCTACCCTTCCAGCACGCTCTCTCCGTCCTGGACAATTTGTGAATTCATCATCGTGGATGCTATGGCTACGCAGACCTGCGATACAAGCATCGCTATGACCGCACGTATTGCCGCTCAGGACAGCATCTGAAGCGATTATCTGTTTAGAAAGCAACACAAGCTCCATCAAACCCCGCTCTAGCTTTACTACCGTTTGGCTGCTTCCCTGTCATCCATTCCTTTAGGGCTTGGCCCCGTGTCTAGATCTGCTTTCCCTTACCTTCGTACTTTGCGCCGAGAGACTTCCTGTAGTAAAACATTCGAATCGACTCCTGGTTCAATACTTTTCTCCTGTGTGCTGTCCTGCTTTCGGAACAACTATAGCAGTTAAACCTTACTTTCCTATCTCAATTTTTCTAGCAATTTGCAAACTTCATTTCCTTTTCAGGCCTCTTTTTTCCGAATGTTTTGCTGGATCGTGGCGTGGTGATGTGACACTAAGTCTGGATAAGTGAACAAGCGTCAAGATCGACTTTTCCATATGCCTAGCAAGGCTATGGGGATCGTTAGGCCAATTCCTTTGGTTTCGAAAGTTTCTTTTCCAGTTGAGGCAAGGCTGAGCACGCAGCTGACATAATTTGACAGCTTGCTACGGCGCGGTTGACGGCTTGAGGGGACCCGATTTATGGTCGGATCTTCGAAACTACGCACTGTCCCCCCAGCAGTCTCATCTTCGTTATCACGACAGTGGAGAATTGCCCGTTACGTGGGCGGCTGGACAGTCACCGCGCCATGCGTCCGATCGTTCGCTACCATTCCAACAATAGTCCTTGCGTCTCACACCCTCGGCCATTATGCTCGGCTGGCGAGCTTAGCCTTCCGCTGGAGACTCCGTCGCAGGCCCACCGAGTTTGGCAACGTCAAGAGCTTGATGCTACTGATGTCGTCGGGCAATGCTTCAAAGCCCAGCAACCCGTATCTGTGCTCAATGGATGGCCCTTCGGCCTAGTGCATCGCTCGATCTATCCAGTATAATCGCCAATTCCTGTGGCTTGGTAGCAAAATCGACAAGCGTCTACAAATATAGAAAGTATCTTCCCCGGGCACAGGTACTTTTAAATCCCATCTCCCCCTTCTCCTTACGAGCCTCAGCCTCTCATAGACGAATTATACCCTCTTCCATTTGCCGCTTCTTCCTTTAATTCTCCGTTGAGGCCGAGTCTAATATATCACCTTGCGGCTCCCATCACCGAATAGACTCAACGACTTCACTTACCGTCGTCGGCTTCTCTCATAATATCACCGACCATTCCTAAGAGATAGTCCAGCAATTCGGCCTCAATCTTAATTTCTGTTTCCTTTTCTTTTTTACTTTTCATCGTACCCAAAAATCGAGCGGATACAAGAACATTCATCATGAATGTCCTAATCTTCGGGGATCAGACAGCTGATCAAACACAACTCCTCCGCAAGATCGTGACGAGGAAGGACAACACACTGCTAGCAGCGTTCTTAGAACGCTCTGCCGCCGCAGTGCGAGATGAGGTTGAGAAGCTTCCCAAAATCAAGCGTCAACACATGCCGGACTTCCTCACCATCGGCCATCTCATTGAAGCCTACTTCGAGAAAGGCTTCAAGGTGCCACAGCTCGAGAGCTGCTTGGTCACCATCTCTCAGCTTGCACATTTCATTGGGTAAGTGTTTTCGTACTCCTGCATGTTCCCGCAAGCGCTGATATCGTAGGTACTACTCTGAACACCCGAGTGAACTGCCAAATGTGTCTAATACCCGCGTGATCGGTCTGTGCACGGGTCTTTTGGCTGCCTCCGCCGTTGTTTGCGCCAAATCATTAAGTGATCTACTTCCTCTTGCAGTCGAAGCTGTTCGGATTTCGTTCAGAACCGGCTCGATCGTCGCTAGTGCGAAGGACTCCCTGGAGCAGACATCCAGATCACAGGAAAGCTGGTCGACCATTGTGACGAACACGAACGAGCAAACAGCCAAGACTGCATTGGCTGATTTCCACGCACGCAATGGTATTCCGCCGTCCAACCAAGCGTACATCAGCGCCGTCAGCGTGATGGCTTTGACTATCAGCGGACCGCCATCAACCACGAAGCGCTTCTTCGAGGAGAGCGAGTCTCTCGGCAAGAACCACCGCGTTCCGATCCCGGTTTACGCTCCTTACCATGCGTCGCACCTTTACACACAATCGGACAAGGAAAGGATTCTCAATGAGGAGACTGCAGCCAACCTACGCTTCTTCCGACCCAGCGGTTTGATTCACTCTGCCACGACTGGCAAGTGTCACTCCGCTACCAGTGCCTTGGAACTTTTGCAGCTGGTCTTGGATGAGATTCTCGAGAGTCCTGTAAGATGGGATAGTCTGTTGGAAGAGGTGGTTTCTCAAATCACGGCTTCAAGTGGATCTGAGTGCATAATCACCGCGTGCGGTGCAACGAACATTACCAACAGCCTTGCTTCCGCGCTTAAGGTTGGCGGCCAGTCGTCGGTCGTTGTTCGCGATCACACTATGTGGGGCGAACCATCGTCGATTAATGGTCGCACCCAGAACGACAAGATCGCTATCGTTGGTATGTCGGGCCGCTTTCCCGGCGCTCCCAGCCACGACGCGCTTTGGAACCTTCTCGAGAAAGGTCTCGATGTTCACCGCGAGGTTCCAGCTGATCGCTTTGATGCGAAAGCGCATTGCGATCCTTCAGGAAAAAGCAAGAACAAGTCGCACACGCCATTTGGCTGCTTTATCGACGAGCCAGGTCTCTTTGACCCGCGCTTCTTCAACATGTCTCCTCGTGAAGCGGCTCAAACTGATCCCATGGGACGTCTTGCGCTCGTCACTGCTTATGAAGCTCTTGAAATGTCCGGTTACGTGCCAAATCGCACACCATCAACCAGACTCCACCGCATCGGCACTTTCTACGGCCAAACCTCTGACGATTGGCGAGAAATTAACGCCGCCGAAAATATAGACACATACTTCATCACTGGAGGTGTGCGTGCCTTTGCTCCAGGGCGCATAAACTACTACTTCAAGTTTTCTGGCCCATCTTTCAGCATTGATACCGCCTGTTCCTCCAGTTTCGCCGCCATCCAGCTTGCTTGCACTTCGCTCTGGGCTGGTGATTGCGATACTGCCTGCGCTGGCGGGTTGAATGTTTTGACTAACCCTGACATCTTTTCAGGACTTTCTAAGGGCCAGTTCTTGTCCAAGACTGGTAGCTGCAAGACCTATGACAATGCTGCTGACGGCTACTGCCGTGGTGATGGTTGCGCCACGGTTATCCTCAAGCGTTATGAGGATGCCATTGCTGACAAAGATAACATTCTTGGCTGCATCCTGGGAACGGCTACTAATCACTCTGCCGAAGCAGTTTCAATCACTCATCCACACGCCGGTGCACAGGAGTTCCTGTACAAGCGCGTCTTGGCCACCGCCGGTATTGACGCTCACGATGTTTCGTATGTCGAAATGCACGGCACTGGTACTCAAGCCGGCGACGGTATTGAGATGACCTCGGTCACAAATGCGTTTGCACCACGCAACCGCCAGAGACGCCCTGATCAACCTCTCTATCTCGGTGCATTGAAGGCGAATATTGGCCACGGTGAAGCTTCGTCCGGTATTAACGCCCTCATCAAGGTTTTGATGATGATGCGCAAGAACTCCATCCCACCAAATGTTGGAATCAAGGGAGAGATCAATAAGACCTTCCCCAAAGACCTTGCTCAGCGTAACGTCCATATCCCAACCACTCAGGTGCCTCTTGTGAGGAAGGGTGCCGAGCCGCGCAAGATTTTCGTCAACAACTTCTCCGCTGCTGGTGGTAATACCGCTATCATATTGGAGGATGGACCTCTCCGCGATGCACCGTTTGGAACTGATCCACGCAGCACCCACTTGGTCACGGTCACTGCTCGCTCCATTGCAACGCTCAAGAAGAACATCCAAAACCTCGGAGAATTCCTAGCCAAGAATCCGGGTACAACACTCCCAAGTCTGGCATACAGCACGACTGCCCGCCGCATCCAGCACAACTACCGCGTGGCGTTCGCTGTCGACGAGATGAGCAAGGTCAAGGACGCCCTTGAGGCTCAGATCAAGGACACTTACAATCCAATTGCTATGGTTCCAACCAAGACCGCCTTCTGCTTCACCGGCCAGGGCTCTCAGTACACGGCTCTCGGCCAGAAGCTTTACCAAGATCTGCAGAGCTTCCGCGCGGACATTGACGAGCTCGACGGTCTTGCACTCAAGCAAGGCTTCCCATCATACATCCCTCTTCTGGACGGCACCGATGTTGCATCTCTGTCTCCAGTTGTGGTTCAGCTTGGCATGGCATGCATTCAGGTGGCTCTCTCCCGCATGTGGGCCTCCTGGGGTGTTACTCCCACTGCTGTCATTGGCCATAGCCTTGGCGAGTACGCTGCTCTGCACGTTGCTGGCGTTGTCTCCGCCAGCGATATGATCTTGCTTGTTGGTCGACGTGCTCAGCTTCTTGAGAAGGACTGCACCAAGTATACTCATGGCATGCTTGCCGTCAAGTCCAGCGTTGATGATCTTGAGCAGCTTCTTGGCGACAAGATGACCGAGATTGCTTGCATCAATGGCCCTGAGGAAACCGTTCTTTGCGGTTCCACGGACGTTGTCGCTCGTGTCGCCGACATTGTCGCCCAGAAAGGCCTCAAGTCGACCAAGCTCAACGTGCCGTTCGCTTTCCACAGTGCTCAGGTTGACCCCATCCTGGATGCCTTCAAGAAAGCCGCTTCTCCAGTCACCTTCCACAAACCTCAGGTCCCCATTCTTTCTCCTCTGACAGGTGACATCATCCAAGAGGCTGGCATCATTGGTCCCGAGTATCTCGCTCGCCATGCACGTGAGACGGTCAACTTCTGGGCCGCTCTCGCGCAGGGTCAGGATGAGAAGATCTTCGATGAGAAGACCGCCTGGATTGAGATTGGTGCGCACCCAGTCTGCTCTGGTATGGTTCGCGCTTCTCTCGACGGTACTCCAATCACTGCGCCTTCACTCCGTCGCAACGAAGACCCTTGGAAGACTCTCACCAACAGCTTGATCACTCTCTTCCTTGCTGGTGTTGCAATCGATTTCAACGAGTACCACAAGGAATTCAATGATGCTCATGAGCTTCTTGAGCTTCCCACAATGGCGTTCGACAACAAGCGCTACTGGCTCGACTACCACAACAACTGGTGCTTGACAAAGGGTGAGGCTGTCACCGCCGCTCCAGTTGCTGCTCCGTTGCCTGTCGTTGGGACGAAGTCCAAGCTCTCAACGACCTCCTGCCAGCGCATTGTCCGCGAAGAGCTTCACGCCAACTCGGGTACCGTCGTCATCCGCTCTGATCTCACAGAGCCGAAGCTCCACAAAGCCGTCACTGGCCACCAGGTCAACGACGCTCCTTTGTGCCCATCTTCCCTGTACGCTGATATGGCAATGACTGTTGCCGACTATTTGTACAAGGAGCTTCGTCCGGCGGGTGAGCCTGTTGGCTTCAATGTCTGCCAGATGGAGGTTCACAAGCCTCTTGTCGCTATTGTACCTCCACCAGTTGACGGCCAATTCCTGGAGATGGAGGCTAGCGCCGACCTTGAAGAGAAACAAGTGCATCTTAAGTTCCGCACTGTTACTCCTGAAGGCAAGCTACTCCAAGACCATGGCCATGGTCTCGTGAAGTACGAGCCCATCGAGCAGTGGCAGCAAGAGTGGAATCGTGTCTCGTTCATGGTCCAGACTCAAGTTGACCTTCTCAAGCAGAAGCTTCAATCCGGTGCCGCCCACAAGGTGCTCCGTGGTATGGCATACAAGCTGTTCAAGGCCTTGGTCACTTATTCGGAGGCGTACCGTGGCATGGAGGAAGTCATCCTCGATGGAAAACAGACCGAAGCCACTGCCAAGGTCAAGTTCCAGACGACTGAGAAAGATGGAGAGTTCTTTTGCGCGCCTTACTGGATCGATTCTCTTGCTCACTTGTCTGGCTTCATCGTCAACGCTTCCGACCTGGTCGACTCCTCCGAGTCTGTTTACATCTCTCATGGTTGGGGCTCGATTCGCATTTCCAAGCCTCTCTCGGTCGACAAAGAATACACGTCGTACGTACGCATGCAGCCTGCTCCTGGCAACATTTCTATAGGCGATGTCTATATCTTCGAAGGCGATGAGATCATCGGCGTTGTCACAGGCCTCAAGTTCCAGAACATCCCTCGTCGTGCACTCAACATCATGGTTCCGCCAGCGAAAAAGACACGTGCTCCAACACCTAAGGCTATTGGTGCTGCACCCAAGGCTGTTACGGCTGCGGCTCCGGCTCCAAAGGCCGCAGCTCCAGTGGCTGCTTCCGTTGTGAAGAAACCAATCAAAGCGGAGAAGCAGAAGAAGGTGACAAAAGCAGCGCCCGCCGGTGCTCCGACTATGGTCTCTCGCGTCATGAAGATCATCGCAGAGGAGACTGACGTGGATATGTCTGAACTCGTTGACGATGCTGCATTCGAGAACCTTGGCGTCGACTCTCTTCTCTCGTTGACCATCTCCGCCAAGTTCCGCGAGGAGCTCGACATTGAGATCAGCTCGACTCTCTTCACTGACTACCCGACCGTCGGCGGCATCAAGAAGTTCTTCGCTCAATACGATGGCGCCGCACCACTCGTCGAAGACGATGACTCGGATGTCTCTGAAGCGAACTCAGATGCACCAACTCCTTACGATGAAGAGTCAGTCAGCACGCCTGCCAGCTCTGCTCCCAGCACTGCGCCAAGCGTATCTGGTAAGGAAGACAAGGAAGAGGCCCAGGTCGCCAGACCAGTACCGGGTGGTGTCAGCCTTGCTCGCAAGATCATCGCTGAGGAAATGGGTGTTCCAGTTACAGATATTGGTGACAACGCTAGCCTCTCCGAGATGGGCATGGATTCTCTCATGAGCTTGACCATCCTTGGTTCCCTCCGAGAGAATACCGGCATCGACCTTCCATCAACGTTCCTAGTCACCAACGACACCATCCTGGACATTGAGAACGCGCTTGGCATGCGCCCCAAGGCTGAGGAGAAAAGCTCTACTTCTGCTCCAAAGCCCAAAGCCGCCGCTCCTAGGGCTAAGCGTCCTGCTCTCGCCGAGGTCAACGCTAAGCTGTCCGCTCCAAAGCACCGCGATATCTCCCACCTGCCGCCATCAAACTCGGTACTCCTCCAAGGCAACGCCAAGCTCGCCACCAAGAGGCTGTTTCTCCTGCCCGATGGCAGTGGAAGCGCAACCTCCTACGTGTCGATTCCCAACCTGGCTCCAGACATGGCCGTGTACGGACTCAACTGCCCATTCATGAAGAAGCCGGAGCAATTCACTTGCGGCGTTGAGATGGTAACTGGCGTCTACATTGCCGAGATCAAGCGTCGCCAGCCCCAAGGCCCATACGTCATCGGAGGGTGGAGCGCCGGCGGCGTTTTGGCTTACGAAACAGCCATGCAGCTGATACAGAACGGCGAGGAAGTCGAGCGGCTGCTGCTGCTCGACTCTCCCTGCCCAGTCGCCCTCGACCCGCTGCCAGCGCGCCTGCACATCTTCTTCGACCAGATCGGGCTGCTAGGAACGGGCAAGCCTGGTGGAACTCCCGGCTGGCTGCTGCCGCACTTCGCCGCCGCCATCAAGATGCTGTCGGCGTACGATCCGCAGCCGTTTCCGGTGGGCAAGGCGCCGCGCACGGCGGCCATCTGGTGCACCGATGGCGTGTGCCCGAACCCCGACGACCCGCGGCCGCCGCCGGCGGAGGAGGAAGACCCGGCGCCCATGAAGTGGCTGCTCAACAACCGCACCGACTTTGGCGACAACGGCTGGTCGCAGCTGCTCGGCGACAACATCGAGTGCTACGTCATGGGCGGCAACCACTTCTCCATGATGAAGGAGCCTCACGTAAGTTTTCTTCATCGTCTACCTAATCATTGAGCTTCCCACTGACAATCCTCCTCTACAGGCTCAGAAGCTGGGTGAACTCATGCGCAAGGGCATGGGCATCGAGGCGTAGGAGCTGACATTGCTCGTGCTGGTCCGGTATGTCACGTCGACGCCCGCCACGCAGTCTGATCAACCTTTAGTTGGGTACATGCGTTTGGATATCACAGTCTCTCCTTTGGAGGCAATGGTCACGGTGGGGCTCGGCGTTGGATTGGTTTCTCATTTTCACGATCCCTACTCGAAGCACGGCTTCATCTAATGTTTAGCTCCAACAGCAATGACCGCGCTCTCTCAGACTTATGTGCTTTTGCTTGTTCTAGAGTGGTTGGGTTCTACATGGGTTAGGGAGTACAGCGATGCCTTGAAGCCTTTGCTTTACTGTGCTGCGTTCTTGCTTACGGTCGTGTTATTTTCATTGCGATGATCTCCGTTGTAAATAATCGTCTCGATACACTTTTCAAACATCTGCTCGATTAAAAAAAAATAACCTGACCAGTTCCTCTTCGTCGGTAATTTTCCGTCCCGGCATACCTCGGAACCGACCCAAGACGTAAGCCAAGGTTCGGCGAGTCCGGAAATCTCGTGATAAACATCCGAATATGCATCTTTGCAAGCGACTTCGCCGACGTCCGTGGGTGAAGCATGAATTTGAAGTTTGACATGAGGATTGACACGGCAGCCTCGAAGTCATTGGATAGTCCAAGTGCCGGTGCTGTCGATCATGATAATCAATATACGGGCTAATGCGTGCAGATGGGAGGGCCTACAGTAGGGGCTTATCTACCTTCGTCTATGGCATCTTAATTTGAAAGGTAGTAGCTATCCTGATTGAGAAGGTGAATGACGAAAGCACAAATGGAGACATCGGCTGCAAAAGCCATCATCCTCCTGTGGTTCAGAACGCCTTTGTCACATTATCTGATGGCCGCTTGCTCATTGTGGAGCTTGTTGGACTTTTGGCTGCAGTTTCCGAAAGTGCCAACGCAGCAAGGCTAATCCAAATGACGAAAAAGGAGCAGAGCAGATCGTCTTGGAGCTTCCCGGTTTCGTCAGTCGTTTGACAGAGTTGAACGGAGTGGGGAGTCATTAAGTCCCGACCCGATGTGAGATCATTTCCTATCAGGAACGGCGCTTGTGACACGGGACCTGGTGCTCGGCGCGATGCATTGATGCCTTCAAAATCTCATCCCTCCGGGGTTGTTGTTTCGCTTTCCCTGGTCCTCCTTGCCGCAGATCATCCTCAGCTATGCATACACGGAAAGCTAGGCTGAATTAGAGTTGTCCGATGGGCCATCCTGTGAGATATGAGGTTGGGTTAAGAAAGGCGGAATGAGGTCACCTCCCGTCGATCCGCCTTGACCTTCAGCCACTGAAACGGCAACGGCTCGCGGCCAAGATTGAAGTTGGTCAAAACAACGGTAGCACTATCGAATCTGACTAGTGCCAGTCATGTCAGAGGCTCCAGTTCGACTCCATTCTTTCCGTCATTCTTCTTAGCGGATGTTCACTTCCGTCTTTGGAATTTCTTTAGCTTTTCTGAGTACTGTACTTCCAGTAGCCTGAGGTCTTCACTCTACTTTATGGCCTTTATGCCTCATAAGTAAGGCGACAAATCGGGGCCTTGTTGCCTTCAAGCCACACGTGTGACGCACAGACGCGACAACGCACGACGAAGCTCAAGCTCGAATGACAGCAAATTTAGAGAAGCATATTAGCCGATTGTGAATCGTAATGGCGGAACCCACAGCTTTACAAGCGTAAGTTGGACGCAAACTGCTATCTCTTCAAGTCACCCAGTATTAACCTGAGCCTCTAGAAGCAACGATGCGCCGACTAATCCTCGCGGGATCCCTTTAGCTCCCTTCGTCGACCGGGTCGAAGACTACGTCTCGTCGCGCGCCGAAGTCGAGCCCGTGCTCAAGAATTTCCAAGAGATGATCTCGAAGTACCAGTTCATGCAGGTCAACACGGAGGGGCGGATGGTGGGGCTGAAGGACAAGATCCCGGACATCCAGAAGACGCTGGACACGGTGCGGTTCCTCTCGTCGAGGAAAGAGAGAGCCGGTGACGACGCCGAGCCGCTGGAGACCACCTTCGAGCTCAACGACACGCTGTATGCAAAGGCCGTCGTGCCACCCACCGACGAGGTCTACCTCTGGCTCGGCGCCAACGTCATGCTGGCTTATCCCATCGACGAGGCGGTTGCGCTGCTCGATGGCAAGCTGAGCGCTGCGAAAACGAGCCTCAGCAACTGCGAGGAGGATTTGGATTTCTTGAGGGAGCAGATCACGACCATGGAGGTTGCGACTGCGAGAGTCTACAATTGGGATGTCGCCATGAGGAGGAAGGAGAGGACAGAGCATGAAGAGGGCACGAAAGGGAAAGACGCTGGCAAAGAGAAGGGTTGAAGAGTCTATCTCGGCACTATCTGGTGTGGGATACGTTTCTCCGTTGTGCATTATGATACCCCGGGGACTGCATATGGTTAATCACGGGTCGAGAACGCATGGCCCATCCACAAAGCTGGCAAGTGAAATTAGGAAATAATGGCTTGCAGAAATTTAAAGACTTCGGTGGTAGCTCACAAGGGCAGGTCCAGAATTTGCGGTGAGATGCAGACTCGCAACTGAGGCGAGCACAGTCGTAGGAAGCGCCTCATAGACGATACATAGATTGAGCTTGAATGAAAGAGATAAATCATTCGATGAAGCAAATGCTAAATTCATTCCGATTCATCCGATGCTATGCCATGCTTCCAATTTTAAGGTCGTGGGCTAACACAATGACGCTTTTATCGTACTACCCAGGCAACTCTACTCGCTGATCACACATGAACTCGACCTCTGGTATCTCAAATTGATCGTTGTCCTAGCAGCCGATAATGCGCAGCTCTCGGGTTTCGGGTAACTAGCTTTTCCTCGATCAAGACAACCGCGAAAACCCACCCGTCGTTCCGACTTATAATTCGGAGTACGTGAGACATGTCGCCGTGCTTCCACCTAAAGCGATTCTCTTTGAGTCCAAAACGGTCGCTGGCGATCTCCCAAGCTGCCATTCGTGCCATTTCAAGAGAGCTCTTGTAGAGCGATATCGCCGGGAAATGCTTCGAGGAGATTGCCGTGACGCGATAGACTTTATTTTGATCTTCTTCGTCGTCGTCTTCTTCAACCACTACTTTGAGATCTCCGCTATCTTCTTTGTCGTCAAGCTCCATTTCGAACACACCAGTGACAAGCTCGGTTTCGAGGGTTGAAAGGTCCTTTTCATGTTTTGCCTCTGCTGCGTCCATGTTTGGACTGTCAGTGTCCCCTGACATGGTCGTATTGGCTTGTTGGTTGTTCTGCAACCCCATAACTTTGATGCTCTTGAGGAACTATTGTCTCGAGTTCAGCCGGATCTGAGTGTAAGTCCTTGGGTCGAGGTACTTGAGTGATGCGGTATGTGAGGGCTTCACGCAGAGGTAACCAACCGATCACCGCAGCTGGTGTTGCTATGAGAGGTGTTTTCGGCTATTGAAGGCATAACGCTTGCTGTCATGATGCAAACGCCGAACAAACTCACTTGGATGAAAGAGCAATCCGTCGGTTTGTCTCAAGTTCATGCAAACCGTCTACTACACTCCGCATCGTGCATCGTCTTACAATCCAGGCCGCAAACTCTCGATCCACACTTCAAGCACCTCACTCTCCCCCAATATCCACAAAGCTCGCAGAAGTATCTCGGCGGAGGAGCGTTGTCGTCCGGCGGCGCGGCACGAGCAGCACCGTACGATAGCGGCGGCACAGAGAGCAGAGCCTCTATCTGCAGCGGCGAGACAGCGGCGAGCGTGTCGACGCGCAGCAGCGGGTCCGTCTCAGTCTGCACATCAGCCATCAGCACGTCCTCCGCATCCGCGGCCTTCTCCGCCGGCGCCGCAGCAGGAAGAGCAGCGCCGGTCTTCGCACCCAGCGCCTGCGCTCCCATCATCGCCTCCTCATCGTCGAGCCAGTTGCGCCAGGTCTTGGCCGACCCCAGAATGCGCCTAGTGCCCTGTGTCCTACCCACGCCACCGGCCTTGTCGCGCGGAATCGCCACGTCCCTCGCCGGCGCGTCGCGATCCAGCTCCTGCAGCCGCCGCTGCATTGCCGTTTGCTGTCGCGCCGTGAGGTCCGAGTGGGCTTGCGCGCCGCCCGCCGCGCTCTTGTGCCGTGCGCGTGCGCCCGTCGGGTTGATCGCTGCTTTCGACGGGTCGATGTAGTTCGATTCCGGGATGTACGCCCATCCTGGGGCTGGCGCGGAGGCCTGGTTCGCGAGGAGCTCGATGTGTGGCATTTTGGTGCTTGGTTGTGGGCGTGTGAGAAGTGGCGGAGGATCGAAGAAAGTTAATAAGGTACATGTAAGTGGTTGATGGCGTGGGCACGTGACAGGCCGAATGCAATGTTTAGCAAGAGCAACGTCAAACTTAGGTTTAAGCCTTTCACAGTGGGAAGATGTAATTCCACGGGAGTTTACAGCGTGAGATATATCTTAGGAGGTTGAAAGGGATTAGATTTGACTGAACTGCTACGGTAACGCTCCCGCAGATCTCCCCTCCAATACTCCTATCGGTTTTCTGAATGATTTTCTTGACGCTCATGCCGAGATAATGATTCGCCTGGAGATAAATTAACCTCA
>Ga0335074_10007741_pt1 | contig 14904 bp, 15 predicted proteins | sample Lox_Sample_23_FD_206715 | JGI IMG/M metagenome (GOLD analysis project Ga0335074, IMG submission 206715) | Soil microbial communities from Loxahatchee National Wildlife Refuge, Florida, United States - Lox_Sample_2.3 | ecosystem: Environmental > Terrestrial > Soil > Wetlands | place: USA...
GGCCGGACCGGCGTCGGCTCCCAGCGGGGCGGCAGATGGTCGATCTCCACGGGGCCGGGACCCGCGGAGGCGTTCGACGCGGCGGGCATGGGTTGGTGGGGAGGCGAGCCCGGCGAGGGCTGATGTACCTTTCGTTGGACCGGACCGCCTAGAAGCGCCGCTCGGCGACGCCCCGGGCGATCCGCTCCATCAGGTGGCGGAGCGGGGAGGGCGGCACGGGGTCGAGCGCCCGCACGGCGCGGTCCGCCCACTGCTCGGCGGCGGCGGCGACGACCGACGAAGCGTCGGTGAGGTCGGTGAGCTCCTTGAGGCGCAGGAGGTGCTTCGTCCGCTTGCGCCGCAGCTGGAACAGCGACTCGAACTCGGCCGCCCGGCGCGAGTCGAGCCGGCCGTACGCCTCGAGGGAGACGAGCGTCGGGTTCCCCTCCCGGTAGTCGTTGTACAGCGGCTTCCCGAGGAGGTCGGGGTCGCCGTACAGGTCGAGGAGGTCGTCCCGGATCTGGAAGGCGATGCCGAGCGCCCGCCCGTACGTCTGGAAGGCGTCGAGCACGGCCGGCGGGGCCTGGGCGATCTCCGCGACCGACGCGAGCGCGGCGGCGATGATCGCCGCGGTCTTCCGTTCGACGACGCGGAAGTAGTGCTCGCGGCCCGTGGAGAGGTCGAACCGCGACGCCTCCTGGAGGACCTCCCCCTCGACGAGGTCGGCGCACGACTCGCCGCAGCGCAGGATGATCGACTTCGGGTACTCGGCCGCGAGCTCGAACGCCCGGACGAACAGGTAGTCGCCGCCGACGATCGCGAGCGGCACGCCGAACGCCCGGGGCATGGACGGGCGCCCGCGGCGGGTCTCGGCGTGGTCGATGACGTCGTCGTGCACGAGCGTCGCGGTGTGGATCAGCTGGAACGCCGCGGCGAGCGACTGGATCGGGCGCGTGTCGGAGGCCCCGAGGGCGCGGAACCCGACGGCCATGAGCAGCGGCCGGACCCGCTTCCCGCCCATCGAGCAGGCGTAGCGCGCGGCCTCGGTGAGCTGGGCGTACGTCGAGCCCAGGACCTGGTGGATGCGCCAGTCGACCTCGGCGAGGTCGCGGACGAGGAGCGGCAGGTGGTCGGCCAGCTCGGAGGCCGCCTCCTGCCCGACGGTCTGGGTGACGAGCACCTCGAGCGACGGCTCGACGCCGTCGCCCATCGGCGCGGGGCTCGTCACGCGTTCCTCCCGAGGCGCGCGGGCCAGCGCAGCCGCATCATCGCCTCAAGACCGGAGGGGCCGATATAGCGCATCCCCAGCGCCAGGACCGGGTCGAGGGCCGCGAACCGGTCCGTGAACCGCTGGATCCGGGCCGCCCGCGCGAGGGGACCGAACAGGGCCCGGCGCCAGGCCGCGTCGTACTCCCGGATCGGCGTCCCCTCGCGGGCGTGCCGGGCCGCGGCGGTGCCGGCGAGCCAGCCGCTCAGCATCGCGGTCGGAATGCCGCCGCCGTTCGTCGCCATCACGAGGTTCGCCGCGTCGCCGGCGAGGAGCGCGCGCCCCCGGACGAGCGTCGCGGGCGGCGGTCCGATCGGCACCCACCAGCGGGTCCGCTCGCGGGCCGGCCCGAGGCCCGCGTGCCGGAGGAACCCGTCGAGGAGGTCGTCGAGCGAGCGCCCCGGCGGCAGCGCGGCGACGCCGAGCCCCACGTTCGCGTCGTGGGCCCGGGGGAACCACCAGGCGTAGCCGTGGGGGGCGGACCGGCCGAAGTGCAGGGCGATGGCGTCGTCGAGCGGCCCGTCCACGGTCGCCGTGATCATCCGGAACATCGTCCGCTCCGCGGCGAGCCCCAGGCTCCGGGCGACGGTCGAGGTCGGCCCGTCGGCGCCGATCACCGTCTCCGCCCGGACGCGGACCCCGCCCACGAGCTCCACCTCGTCGTCGTGGACCCCGACGACGCCGACCGGGTACCGGAGCTCCGCGCCGGCGCCCTCCGCCCGGGCGGCGAGCGCCTTGTCGAAGGCGCGCCGGGAGACCGTGACGCCGTCGAGGGGGAAGACGAACCGGTGGCCGTACGGGGAGACGCACGCCATGCGGTGCGTCGCCCGGAGCACCGTCGCGGAGGGGACCTCGAAGGCGCGGGCGATCAGCTCGGGGCAGTCGAACAGGTCCGCGAGCTCGGCGGCGGTCGGCAGGAACTCCCCGCACTGGACCGGGTGGCCGAGCTCGGGGCGGTGGTCGACGAGCAGGGTGGTGGCGCCGCCCTCGGCGGCCGCCCGCGCGGCGAGGGCGCCGGCGGGGCCGGCGCCGACCACCACGACGTCGAACCGCTCCATGCCGTTACCCTCCGACCGCCACGAAATGCTGCGCCGCCGACTGGATCGCGCCGAGCGCCGGCTGCGGGTAGATGCCGAGCGCGAGGACGGCGACCGCGACGAGCGCGATCGCCGCCGCCCGGCCGTAGCCGAGCCCGCCCGCCGCGAGCGTCGAGCGCACCGTCGGCGCGGCCGCCGGGTCGGCGGTGTCGAAGAACATCACCTTCAGCACCCGGCCGTAGTAGAACACCGAGAGGGCCGAGTTGAGCAGGCCGGCGACGGCGAGCCAGACGAAGTACCCCTGCGCCTCGACCGCCGAGGAGAACAGCACGAACTTCGAGACGAAGCCGATCGTGAGCGGTACGCCGGCGAGGGAGAGCAGCATCAGGCCGAACGCGACGCCGAGGAGCGGCCGGCGCGTGCCGAGGCCCTTCCAGTCGGAGATGAGCGGTCCGATGCCGAGCCCCGCGACGCCGGCGACGACGAGGAACGCGCCGCCCTTCATGAGCACGTGGGCGAAGATCTGGAACGTCGCCCCCGCGACCGCCGGGGCCGTGCCGACCGTGATGCCGATCAGCATGTAGCCGGCCTGGCTGATCGAGGAGTAGGCGAGCATCCGCTTCATCTCCTTCTGCAGGAGCGCGAGCAGGTTGCCGACGGTCATCGTGAGGACCGCGAGGACGGCGAGCGTCAGCTGGAGGACCGGGCCGACGTTGAACGGCCCCGTGCCGAACGGGAGCGTGGAGCCGCCCGCCGCCTTGAGGGCCAGGATCGGGCCCAGGAAGACGAGGAAGAACGCGAACAGGCCGATCTTCTTCGTGCCGCCCGCGAGGAACGCCGACACGTCGGTCGGGGCGCCGTCGTAGACGTCGACGGCCCAGGCGTGGAACGGCACGAGGGTCACCTTGAACGCGAGGCCGGCGACCAGGAACGCGTAGCCGAGCAGCACGAGGGTCGGAACGCCGGCGGAGCCGAGGCCGGCGATCGCCGTGAGGTTCGTCGTCCCGTAGGCGCCGAACAGCAGCGAGGCGCCGAAGAACGAGAGGGTCGTCGAGAGCGCGCCGATGATGTAGAACTTCATCGCCGCCTCGAGCGAGCGGACGTCGCGGCGCGTGTAGGCGACGAGGAGGTACGTGGCGATCGAGGTGAGCTCGATCGCGAGCAGCAGGAAGATGAGGTCGTTCGCGATCGCGACGAGCAGCATCCCCAGCGTGGCGAGCGTGAGGAGGCCGTAGAAGATCGCCGCGCCGCGCTCGCCCGACGGGCGGCTCACGGAGGCGAGGGCGACCAGGAACGCCGAGCTGAGGAAGATCAGCTGGAAGATGAGCCCCAGCGAGGTGAACGAGTAGAGGCCGGGCGCGTCGACGACGTTGATCTGGCCCGCCGGGATCGTCGCGAGGCCCGCGAGCGGCGCGAACTGAAGGTCGGCGAGGACCAAGAGCGCCGCGAGGGCGATGCCCGCGACCCCGATCGCGCCCGAGATCTCGATCCGGCGGACGCCCAGCACGTCCAGGAGGAAGACGAGCAGCGTCGCCGCCAGGAGGACGATCTCCGGGAGGAACGGGCTCAGGACCGCGGTGTCGATCACGGCCTTACGTCCCCGGGAAGCCCTTGATCGGCGATTGCACGATGAGGTTCACCAGCAGGCTCGGCAGGATCCCGAACAGCACGGTGGCCCCGACGAGGATGCCCATGCCGACGCCCTCGTACCACGGGAGGTCGTGCGCGTGGGGCGGGATCCCTTTCGGCGGCCCGAACAGCATCCGCTGCATCATCCACAGGTAGAACGCCGCGGTGACGACGAGGATGCCGAGCGGCAGGAACACCCAGTACCCTAAGCCGTCCCAGGTCGCGAGCAGCGCGGTGAACTCGGCCGGGAACCCGATCAGCGCCGGGAGGCCGAGCGAGGCGAGCGAGCCGACCATCAGCACGGTCGCGAGCCGCGGCGTGGTCGGGGTGGCCCCGCCGACGGAGGCGATGTCGCGGGTCCCGAAGGTGTGGTGCACGCTCCCCGACGTCATGAAGAGGAGCCCGCTCACGATCCCGTGGGCGAACATGAGGAGCACCGCGGCCATGAGCCCGAGCGACGAGCCGAGGGCGATCGCCAGCAGCACGATGCCCATGTGGTTGATCGACGAGTAGGCGACGAGCCGCTTCAGGTCCCGCTGGGCGAGCGAGAGGATCGAGCCCCAGGCGATGGAGAGGAACGCCACGAAGAACAGCACCGGCTGGTCGACGTGGAACCCGGCCGGGAGCGTGAGGACCGCCCAGCGGATCAGCCCGTACCCCCCGAGCTTCAGGAGGAGCCCGGCGAGCAGCACCGAGCCGCCCGTCGGCGCCTCCACGTGGGCGTCGGGGAGCCAGGTGTGGAACGGGACGATCGGGAACTTCACCCCGAAGCCGAAGAACAGCGCGAGGAACAGGAACGCCTGCGTGACGGTCGGGAGCTCCCGGGCCGCGGCGTAGACGGCCGAGTAGTCGAACGAGGTCGCGCCCGAGTAGAAGACGATCGCGAGCAGGCCGACCAGCATCACGATCGACGCGACGTGGGTGTAGACGAAGAACTTCAGCGCGGCGTACCGGCGGTTCGGTCCGCCCCAGTAGCCGATGATGAAGAACATCGGCACGAGCACGGCCTCCCAGAACAGGAAGAACAGCAGGATGTCGAGCGCGACGAAGACGCCGAAGCAGCCGAAGCACGTCAAGAGGACGAGGCCGAAGTACGCCCCGGGGCGCTTCGCCTCGGTCCACGAGTAGACGACCGTCGCGACCTGGAGGATCGCCGTCAGCAGGATCAGGACGAGCGAGATCCCGTCGACGCCGACCGTGTAGTTGACCGTGAGCCAGCCGAGGTGGATCCAGGGGTACGACTCCGACTCGGCGAACCCCGGGACGAGCGCCCCGTTGTAGCCGGGCCAGCCGCCGAAGCCGAGGAGGAGCACGCCGACCTCCGCGAGGAAGACGAGCGAGACGGCGAGCGCCGCGTACCGCGCCTTCGTCCCGGCGAGGAAGGTGCCGACCGTCCCGACGGCGAGCGTGAGGAGGATCAGCGAGATCCACGGGAGCATCATCGGTTCAGCTCCCCCCGAAGCGGGCGAGGACGAGCGGCGCGACCAGGAGCAGCAGCAGGAAGACGAGGAGGAGACCGGCGATCACGTACGCCGCGTAGTCGGAGACGACCCCCGTCTGGATCCGCCGCAGGCGGTCGGAGAGCGCGGCGAAGATCCGCTCGAAGCCGCGGACCGTGCCGTCGATGACGTACCGATCGAAGAAGTCGGCGGCGCGCGCGATCGTGTAGACGCCCGAGGCGCCGATCCAGTCGTAGCCGACCTTGAAGTAGTACCGGTTCAGGAGGAGCCGGCGCACCGGCTGGGCGGCGCTCGACTCGGAGAGCACGAAGACGCGCCCGTTCCCCCACAGGTACCAGGCGAGCCCGATGCCGGCGGCCCCGAGGCCGACGCTCGCCGCCGAGAGGAGGAGGTCGGGGGTGCCGTACATCGGCGGGATCCCGGCGACCCCGGCCCCGCCGAGCAGCAGGCTCTGGAAGCCGGGCAGGAAGACGAACAGGCCCGCGCCGATCGCGAAGGCGGAGAGGACGAGCAGCGGCACCTGCATCACCCACGGGCCCTCGTGGGCCTCGGGGAGGCTCGGGTCGCGGGTCGTCGACCCCGAGAAGGCGAGGAACCAGGCCCGGAAGATGTAGTAGGCCGTGAGGAAGACGGCGGCGAAGGCGAGCAGGAAGAACGGCCAGTACAGCGGATGGCTCCCGAGCTGCGAGTAGACCGACGCGAGGACGTCGTCCTTGCTCCAGAAGCCGGCGAACGGCGGGATCCCGGCGAGCGCGAGTCCGCCGATGAGGAACGCCGCCGACGTGACCCGCATCTTCTTGCGGAGCCCGCCCATCTTGAACAGGTCCTGCGTGCCGACGGCGTGGATGACCGAGCCGGCGGCGAGGAACAGGAGCGCCTTGAAGAACGCGTGCGTGAACAGGTGGTACAGCCCGACCATCGCGAAGCCCGCGCCGACGGCGAGCACCATGTAGCCGAGCTGGCTGATCGTCGAGTACGCGATCACCCGTTTGATGTCCGTGTGGACGACCGCCATCGTCGCGGCGAAGAACGTCGTGAAGCCGCCGATCGCCACGATCGCGAGCTGGTCGGTGGCGGTGAAGCCGAGGAAGAGGCTCGCCACCGCGAGCAGGTAGACGCCGGCGGCGACCATCGTCGCCGCGTGGATGAGCGCCGAGACCGTCGTGGGACCCTCCATCGCGTCCGGCAGCCAGACGTGGAGCGGGAACTGGGCGCTCTTCCCGGCCGCGCCCCCGAGGATGAGGAGTCCGGCGATCGTGAGCACGGTGGCGTTCCCGCCCATCGCCGCGGCGAGGAACGGCGAGCTGCCGTTCACGAACACGAAGCCGTTGGCGGCCCAGCCGCCGTTCGGCCCGGCGGTCGCGTAGAAGGAGAAGTAGAGGAAGATCCCGAGGAGGAACAGGATGTCCCCGACCCGCGTGACGAGGAACGCCTCCTTCGCCGCGCTGGCCGCGCTCGGCTTCTCGTAGTAGAAGCCGATGAGGAAGTAGGAGCAGACGCCGACCAGCTCCCAGAACAGGAAGAACATGAGGAGATTGTTGGCGAGCACGAGACCCGTCATCGCCGCCAGGAACAGCGACAGCTCCGCGTAGTACCGGGGCAGGCCCCGGTCGTGGTGCATGTACCCGATCGAGTACAGCATCACGAGGAAGCCGACGACGGTGACGACGAGGAGCATCAGCGACGAGATCGGGTCGACCAGGGTGCCCATGACGAGGGAGAAGCCGTTCGGGAACGTCCCGGGGGCCGGGCCGAGGTGGAGCCAGGTGAACTGGACGTTCGTGTACGAGCCCGGCGCGAGGGCCTCGGCGAACGCGATCAGGACGGAGAGGACCATCGCGGCCGCGGAGAACCCGACGGCGAGCCAGCCGCCCCACTCGAGCGACTTGAGACGGGCGCCGAGGACGCCGACCAGCACGAAGGCGACGACCGAGAACAGCGGGACGAGGAACGCCCACCGGAACAGGAGATCGAGGGAGGTCAGCGGGGTCCCCTCCTACAGCCTCAGCTCGTTCGCCTGGGCGACGTTGATCGATCCCTTGAGGCGGTTCAGCGCGAGGACGATCGCGAGGCCGACCGCGATCTCCGTCGCCGCGAAGCCGACCAGCACGACGGCGATCGCCTGCCCGGTGAGCCCGGTCGCGGCGCCCGCGAACGCCGCGAAGTAGACGAAGTTCAGGATCGTCGCGTTCATCCCGATCTCGATCGCGATCAGCAGCAGGATGAAGTTGCGCCGCGTCAGGATCCCGAACAGCGAGATCCCGAGCAGGCCGGCCGAGAGGGCGAGGAACCCCGAGAGGAGGAGGGTCGTCACTCGCGCCCCTCCCGGACGAGGTAGATCGCGCCCGAGACGGACGCGAGCATGATGAGCCCGAGCAGGAGCAGCCACGGGCCGTTCGTCTGGAACAGGTTCGCGGAGAGGTACGTGGGGTCGTACGACCGGACCGGCTGCTCCGACGCGGAGAACTCGCCGACCGCGGAGATGACGAAGACGAACGTCACCAGGGCGAGGGCGAGCGGCGCGGCGCCGATCCCGGTCGCGGCCTCCCGGGCGAAGATCCGCTTCCGCGTCACCATGACACCGAACAGGAGCAGCACGGTGACGGCCCCGGCGTAGACCCCGAGCTGGAGCACGCCGAGGAACGGCGCCTCGAGGAGGAAGTAGATCGCCGAGAGGTCGACGAAGAAGACCGCGATCCAGAGGATCGTGTGGACCAGCTCGCGCACGAGCAGCGCGGCGGCGGCGGTGCCGAGCGCGACCGCCGCGAGGACGAGGAACGCGACCTCCTCGAGGCTCACCGTCTGGTCCCCCAGAACAGGCACTCCTTCGGGCAGACGCTGATGCAGGTCCCGCAGCGCACGCAGTCCGAGTCGTTCACGACCGGCTCCTTCCAGATCCGCTTCGGGAGCTTCTCGCCGGGCTTCGCCTCGGGCTTCGGGATGTCGAGCATCGTGATGCACTGCGTGGGGCAGTCGCGGGCGCAGGCGTTGCATCCGATGCAGATGGGGGGGTCGAGCAGGATCGCGTCCTCGTTCTCCGGCCGGGCGAGCCGGATCGGGTTCATCGGGAGCTTGTGCTGGAAGATCTCGTTCATCTTCTGCGGCGAGTAGATCATCTCCGACCGCTTCGGCGTCGAGAGCTCGTAGCGGGTCGTCATGGTGAGGCACCCTTCGGGGCACGCGTCGGAGCAGAACCCGCAGTAGCTGCACTTCCCGTAGTCGATCTGCGGGCACTTCTTCGGGTGCTTCGGGTCCCCGCCGGGCACGGTCACCATGTCGATGCAGATGTCCGGGCAGGAGAACGCGCAGAGGTTGCAGCTGATGCACGTCGCGATGTTGAGCGCGTGGACGCCGCGGTAGTTGTCCCAGACCTCGCCGACCCCGAACGGCTTCCCCGACGCGACCTCGAGCCGGCGCCGGAACCGGGGGTCCTCGAGGCGCTCGAACGGGTAGACGATCGTCGACGGACGGATCAGGCTCTTCGCGAACTGGCGCGCGGCGGTCGCCATCGGGCGCGCCACCCACAGGATCGGGTTCTCGTTCGGCTTCTCGGTCGCGTTCACGTCCCCGGCCATACGGATCGTTCACACCCCCATCGACGGCACGCAGCCGAACACAGGAAGACACTTCACCGTGACGAGGACGGCGGCGAGGAAGACGGCGAGGAGGCTCAGCGGGATCATCCGGTTCCAGCCGACCCGCAGGAGCTGGTCGGTGCGCACCCGCGGCAGCGACGCCCGGATCCAGACGAAGAGGCCGAAGACGAGGTAGGTCTTCACCATGAACCAGACGATCCCGGCGAGGGGGAACGAGGTGAGGCTCGCCGGCACCCATGTCGGCATCGTCCAGCCTCCGAGGAACAGGAGCACGACGAGGATGCTGCCGACGAGCGCGCGCAGGTAGTCGGCGAGCATGAAGAAGGCGAACAGCATCCCGCCGTACTCGGTGTTCCACCCCTCCACGAGCTCCGCCTCGGCCTCGGGGAGATCGAACGGGATCCGTTCCATCTCGGCGAGCATCCCGGCGACGAAGACGATCAGGGCGACGAGGAGCGGGCCCCAGAACCAGTAGTTCTGCTGCTCGTAGACGATGGTGGTGAGGTCGAAGCTGCCGGAGACGATCACGACCGCGACGACCGCGAGCAGGATCGGCACCTCGTAGGCGATCATCTGGGCGGCGGACCGCATCCCGCCCATGAGCGAGTACTTGTTGTTCGACGACCAGGCGCTCACGAAGATGAACAGCGGCGCGAAGGAGAAGATCGCGAGCGCGAGGAGGAGCGTGAGCGGAAGCGCGCCCGAGTTCCAGCCGGTGGAGATCGGCAGGATCCCGAAGAGGATCATCGACGTGACCATGTAGGCGAGCGGGCCCGAGTAGAAGCCGAGGGCATCCGCCTCCCGCGGCTGGAACGTGTGCTTCCGGAACAGCTTCAGCCCGTCGGCGAAGTTCTGGAGGAGCCCCGCGTAGCCGACGTGCATCGCCCCGCGTCGGTCCATGAAGCGGCCGAGGAGCTTCCGCTCCCACCAGATGAGCACGATCGTGTTGATCATGCTCGCCGCGAGCAGGATCGCGCCGAACACGAGGACCGACAGGACGAGGATCAGGTCGGTGTTGGTGATCCAGCCGGAGAGCGGCGCCGGCAGCACCGAGCCGAGCCCGTGCAGGACGTCGCTCACGAGGTCGAAGGAGACGGAGTAGAGGGTGGCGCTCGACATCGCGGACGCGACCTACCGGTCGACCTCCCCGACGCAGATGTCGACGCTGCCCATGATCGGCGGGATGTCGGCGACGTGGTAGCCGATCATGTACTGCCGCGCCGCGCTCAGGTTGGCGAAGACCGGGGACCGGAACTTCACGCGGTACGGATGCTCGCCGCCTTCGTTCACGACGTAGGCGAGGGCCTCGCCGTGCGGCTCCTCGACCGCGGAGAGGCCGAGCCCCTTCGGGAAGTTCCGCTTGAGGAGGTACCCCTCGCGCCCGATCGGGGCGTACGGCGCGCCGAGCCAGCGGGGGAGGTGCTCCGCGAGGACCGGTCCCGGGTGCCGGTCGAGCCACTCCAGCACCTGCTTCAGCAGGCGGGCGGACTGCCGCAGCTCCTCCATCCGCACGAGGTACCGGGCGGTCACGTCGGCGCCGTCGGCGACGGCGACGTCGAAGTCGAGCTCCCGGTAGACGGCGTACGGCCGGTCCTTGCGGAGGTCGCGCTTCACCCCGGCGGACCGGAGCATCGGCCCGGTGACCCCGTGCGCGACGCAGTCGGCGGCCTTGAGGACCCCGAGATTGTCGCAGCGCTTGCGGAAGATCGCGGAGCCGAGGGTGAGCTGGTCGTACTCGGCGTACCGGGCGAGCAGCCAGTCGACGACCGTCCGCGCGTGGTCGGTGAAGCCGGGCGGGAGATCGTTGCGGACCCCGCCGACCCGCATGTACTCGTAGGTCATGCGGGCGCCGGTGAACGCCTGCAGGAGATCGAGGACCAGGTCGCGGTCCCGCATGCCGTAGAGGAACGGGCTCATGAGCCCCAGGTCCTGGACGAACGCGGCGTACCACATGATGTGGGAGGCCGTGCGCTGGAACTCCTCGCACAGCACGCGCAGGTACATCGCGCGCTCCGTCGGCTCGATGTGCAGCGCCTGCTCCGCGGCGAGCATGTAGAGGTGCTCCCAGGAGAGACCGGCGACGTAGCAGCACCGGTCCATCAGCGTGATCACCTCGTTGTAGTGCCGGTCCTCGCTGATCTTCTCGATCCCGCGGTGCAGGTACCCCATCTCGGGGTCGACGTCGAGGATCCGTTCGCCGTCGATCTTGACCCTCAGGTTCCAGAGGCCGTGGGTCATGGGGTGCTGCGGCCCCATGTTGATCCACATCTCAGACATGGCGCGTCTTGACCTCCAGCTCCTCGGGCTCGTGGAGCTTGAACGAGCGCAGCAGCGGGTGGAACGCGTAGCCGTCCGGCATCAGCAGGTGCCGGAGATCGGGGTGGTGGTCGAACGTGATGTCGACGAGCTCCCAGGTCTCCCGCTCGTGCCAGTTCGCGCTCGGCCAGATCGCGCTGGCGGTCTCGATCACGGGGTGGTCGGCGGGCAGATCCGTGGAGAGGAGGACGTACTGCCGGCGCGCGTCCGACCAGAGGACGTAGAACACCTCGCGGTGATCGACCCAGTCGATCCCGCCGACGGTCGAGCAGTGGTCGAAGCCGAGCGTGTCCCGCAGGGTGCGGAAGAGGTCGAGCGCCGCGTCCGGTCGGAAGCGGATCCGACCGGCGGTGCCGGGGAACGCCTCGAGGCCCAGGAAGCGGTCGCCGAGCGCGGCGGAGATCGCCCCCGTGAGGTCGTCGGTCGGCATGCGCTCCCTCCCCCAAGCCCGGCGCGCGGCCGCCTATTCCTTGCGCTCCCGGATCAGTTCCTCGAGCTTCAGGATCCCGTCGAGCATCGCCTCGGGGCGCGGCGGGCAGCCGGCGATGTAGACGTCCACGGGCACGAGCTTGTCGACGCCCGGCACCACCGAGTAGGCGGTCCGGAACGGTCCGCCGCCCGTGGCGCAGTTGCCCATCGCGATCACCCACTTCGGCTCGGGCATCTGCTCGTAGAGCGTGATCAGCTTGTGCGCGACCTTCCAGGTGACGGTGCCGTTCACGATCAGGAGGTCGCACTGCCGCGGCGAGGAACGGGGCACGACCCCGAACCGCTCGGCGTCCCAACGGGCGCCGAACCCGGCCGCGAACTCGATGGCGCAGCAGGCGAGGCCCCAGTGGAGCGGGAACAGCGAGTTGCGGCCGGCCCAGTTGAAGACGGGGCGGATCACCTTCGCCTGGCCCTGCTCGGCGATCAGCGCCCCGAGCGCCTCCTTGGCCGCCGGGATGAACTCCTTCGCGCGGAGCGACTCGATCTCGACGAACGGGACCGCGGGCTCGGTCGCCATCGGGAGCTCGCCCTCGAGCCGGAACGCGTCGGCCGCCGGCGGCTTCCCGACCTGGGCGGGCGGGGCCGTCATACGACCCACCTCGTCTCTCCGCTCAGCGCGTAGTAGATGCCCGTGATCGCGAGCCCGGTGAACCCGACGGCGATCAGGACCGGGTACCAGCCCGAGTTGGCGCCGCGGAAGGTGAGCCCCCAGAGGGCGAGGATGAACCCGAGGACGTCGACGGCGACGAAGACGATGGCGAAGGTGTAGTGCTGCGTCGGGAAGTCGATCTGGGCCTCGCCCTCGGCCTCCTCCCCGCACTCGTAGGTCGTGAGCTGGAGGTACGACTGGCGGCGCCGGGCCCCGAGCGAGCGGTTCGCGACGATCGAGCCGACGCCGAACGCGCCCGCGATCCCCACGAACACGAGGAACGTGACCACGCCGGCTTCCATCGTCCTGCTCCTGCTCAGCGATAGGCACTCCTTGCGACCTCGGGACGTTATTTAAGTATAGCCCGACCCCCGCCGGTCGGCGGAGAATTTGGGGCCCGGCCGACGCGCCCCCGACGCGTTAAGGGCCCGCGTGGCCCGCGCTCGAGCGGATGCCGGCCGACGACTTCCGGAGCCCGCGAGCGCTCGTCGGCCGCCACGTCGCGCTCGTCCCGCTCGAGCGTCGCTGGGGGGACGAGCTCGCCCGGGCCGCCACGGACCCCGAGCTCGGCCGGTACCTGCGCTATCCGCCCGGCCCGCGTCGCGAGCAGCTCGACGCGGTCATCGAGCGCCACCTCCGCGGCCTCGCCTACGGCACCGATCTCCCGTTCGTCGTCCGTCTCCCCGACGGCCCCGCGGTCGGCATGACGAACTACCTGCGCATCGACCGTCGGAACCGCGCGGTGGAGATCGGCGGCACCTGGCTCGATCCGCGGCACTGGCGCACGGCGGTCAACACCGAGGCGAAGTACCTGCTCCTCCGTCACGCCTTCGAGGAGGAGCGGTACCACCGGGTCCAGCTGCAGACCGATCTCCGCAACGAGCGCTCGCAGCGGGCGATCGAGCGGATCGGCGGCACGCGGGAGGCCGTCCTGCGGGAGGACGCGCTGGTCCCCGGCCCGTACTGGCGCTCGTCGGTGATGTACAGCCTGCTCGCCGACGAGTGGCCGGCCGCGAAGGCGCGGCTCGAGGCGCGGATGGCCCGGCCGGGGACCGCCGGGACCGGGAGCCCGCCGTGAACGGGACCGGCTACCGACCGCCCGTGCCGCTGGCCGGCCGGGTCGTCGACCTCGAGCCGCTGGGGTGGGAGCACGTGCCCGAGCTCGCCCGCGCGGGCGCGGACCCCTCGATCTGGACGTTCCTCCGGATCGGGCCGGGGCGCGACGAGACGGAGATGGGGGCGCTGGTCGCGTCGATGCTGGAGGGCCAGAGCCGCGGCGAGGTGCTGCCGTACGCCGTCCGGCGGCGCGCGGACCGCGAGGTCGTCGGCATGTTCCGGTACTTCCACATCGACCGGGAGAACCAGAACGTCGAGCTCGGCACGTGGCTCGCCCCGAAGGTCTGGCGGACGGCGGTCAACACGGACGTGAAGCTCACGGCGCTCCGGCACGCCTTCGAGACGGAGGGGAGCCACCGCGTCGCCCTCAAGACCGACACGCGCAACGAACGCTCGCGCCGGGCGATCGAGCGGCTGGGGGCGCAGTTCGACGGGGTCCTGCGGGACCACGTCGTCATGCCCGACGGGAGCCGCCGGTCGTCGGCCGTCTATTCGATCCTGATCGACGAGTGGCCGTCCGTCCGGCGCCGCCTCGAAACCGGCCCCGCGCCCTAGGACGACGGGAACTTCGGCGGCCGCTTCTCGCGGAACGCCCGGATTCCCTCGGCCAGTTCCGGGCGGCGGGCTGCCTCGACGGCCCCGCGTCGCTCGAGCATCATCTGGGACTCGGCGCTCTCGCTGAACGCCGCGTGGAGCAGCCGCTTCGTCCAACCCCAGGCGAACGTCGGGCCCTGGGCGAGCTCCTCCGCCCGCGCCCAGGCGCGGTCGGCGAGCTCCGCCGCCGGCACGACCTCGTGGAGGAGCCCGAGCTCGAGCGCGCGGGCCGCCGGGACCCGCGCGTTCGTGAACAGCATCTGCTGGGCGAGGCCGATGCCGAGGTAATGGGGGAGGAAGTACGTGAGACCCCCGTCCGGAACGGCGCCGAGCCCGGGAAAGGCGGGCACGAGGAGGGCCGCTTCGCTCCCGATGCGCCAGTCGGCGGCGAGCGCGAGCGAGAGGCCGCCGCCCGCCGCCACGCCGGGGAGCGCGGCGACCACCGGCTTCGCCATGCCGAGGAGCTCGCGCACGCAGGCCTCCTGTTCGCCCGTGAGCGCGTGGAACAGCTCGGGGAGCTCGCCGCGGGCCCGGTACTCGTCCATCACCGCGACGTCGCCGCCGGCGCAGAAGGCGGACCCGGCCCCGGTGAGGAGCACGGCCCGTACGGAGGTGTCGGTCGCGGCCCGCTGGAGCTCGGCCCGGAGGGCGAGCATCGACGGGACGTCGAGCGCGTTGCGCCGGTCGGGGCGGTGGATCTCGAGCCGGAGCACGGCCCCGCGCCGGGCGGAGCGGATGGGGCCGTCCTCCGCGGGGGCCATGGGACGGTCAG
>Ga0335074_10007743_pt1 | contig 14903 bp, 12 predicted proteins | sample Lox_Sample_23_FD_206715 | JGI IMG/M metagenome (GOLD analysis project Ga0335074, IMG submission 206715) | Soil microbial communities from Loxahatchee National Wildlife Refuge, Florida, United States - Lox_Sample_2.3 | ecosystem: Environmental > Terrestrial > Soil > Wetlands | place: USA...
GTTTCGGCCCTGCAGTCCCCTGGTTCGCGCATCTGCGCCCAACGTACGGTCCCGCGCTGCTGCGAGGGCGATGAAATTCGCCGCCGACCCTCCGCTCGTGAGGAGTCCCGCGGCACCCGCGATGCCAAATAGCTCTCCAAACCACGGACGACGACCTGTGCGATCGCATTAGCGGCGGGCGAGAGAGTCCACAGATTGCAGTTTTGATTCAGTGTTGCGACTACGGCATCGGCAAATGGCATAAGGCCGTTGGGACTTGGCTGGACATACGGGATAAAATGCGGGTGCGCAGTGTGCGTGCAGTTTGGGACAATCGTGCGTTCGAGCTCGTCATAGAGTACGTCAAGGGGCGTCCCGTCGTCTGGCAGGCCACAAGAGGTCAATGCCCTTAAAGCGCTCCTGTCGACGACGGGTGCGACGCGTCGGGAGTCGAGCGTCTTAAAGTACTGCTCCTGGAAAGCACGCGTCAGCTCGTGTGCATGTTCGGTCGCCGGCGCCCCAAAAAGGAGAGGTCTGTCAATCTGTCGTCCGGATGTCATGGGTGCCCTTTTGAGTTTACATGTTCGACCGATTATGGAAAGCGTGAATTTCGGCAACGATCGCTAGCGCATTGATTCAGGCGCGCGGCCGCCGAGCGGAAGGCCGACGGGTGCGTGTAGTCGTGGCCGTAGACGATCGGCCTCGCCGTTAACGCTCTCCAGCAGTTCCTCGCGACGGGCGGCCAGGCCTAGAAGGCCAACGTAGCGAATACCGGCGTGCGCGAGCGTGCGCAGGTAGGCGAGGTCTGAGGCTAAGTGGTGACTCATCACGACAGCGGCATCGAACGCTTCGAGATCCACTACCTCTGATAGTGCTGCGGGGAAGGGGGCGGGGACCACGCGTTCTGCTAATGCGAACCGTAGGCTCGTCGCGTAATCCGGGCGATGATCGACCACGGTAACTTTCCAATCGAGACGGGCCGCGAAGTCGACCGCCGGGACGGCGTCAGGCCTGGCGCCGAGGAGCAGCAGTCGCGGCGGCATCGCGAAACCAGCAAATCTCGCCCGTGTCGCGCGCGAGGAGAGGTAATAGGTGCGCGAGTGGGGCTTCCACGTTGTGATCCTGCTCCGCCGATTTCGGCACGATGTTGCCGCCTCCTATTGTTCCGGTCTGCTGTCTCTTGAGGACACAACAACGCGGGTGCGGAGATTTAGCCCCTGGCTCGACGCCGTTCCACCGTTTAGCCTTTCACGAAGGCGAGAATCTCAGCGTTGATCTCATCGGCATGTGTCGTCATCAGGCCGTGCGGATAGCCGGGGTAGATTTTCAGCGTGCTGCCCTTGATCAGCTTCGCCTGAAGCAGTGAGGCATCCTTGTATGGCACGACCTGATCGTCGTCGCCCTGCAGCACCAACGTGGGGACAGTCATCGCTTTCAGATCATCCGTTTGGTCTACCTCTGAGAAGGCTTTGATGCCCTGGTAATGTGCGAGCGCCCCGCCCATCATTCCCTGGCGCCACCAATTCCAAATGGTTCCTTGGGAGACTTTGGCGCCGGGCCTGTTGAAGTTGTAAAAAGGACCTGACGCCAGGTCGAGGAAGAACTGTGCTCGATTGTCGGCCAACGCTTTACGGAAGCTGTCGAACACCTCGAGGGGAGTGCCGCCGGGGTTCTTGTCGGTTTTAAGCATAAGAGGCGGAACCGAGGCGAGGAGAACAGCTTTCGCAACACGATTCTGGGGCTGGCCATACCTCGCGACGTAGCGGGCCACTTCGCCGCCGCCAGTCGAATGCCCGACGTGAATTGCGTTTCTTAGGTTGAGATGTTCGGCTACTGCCGAGGCATCGGATGCGTAGTGATCCATGTCATGGCCGGTTGACACTTGCGACGAGCGGCCATGACCGCGGCGGTCGTGTGCCACGACCCGATAGCCCCTCGAGTGGAAGAACAGCAGCTGCGCATCCCAGTCATCGGCGGACAGAGGCCAGCCGTGATGAAAGACGATCGGCTGGGCATCCTTCGGGCCCCAGTCCTTGTAGAAGATCTGTGTTCCATCCTTCGTTCCGACCACGGACATGCTCATGTCTCCTGCAGTTTGGGTTGGAATCGTGCGTGGGCTACCGAGCGCGGCGCCGACGACACCGTACATCGCGAATACACACGCGCCGGCGGCAATTACTTCGCGCCTCGAGACGAGTGTCTCTTCGGTCTTCATGCGTGCCTCATTGCTACCGCCCGAGCGCAAGTATGGGCGAGTCTCCTTACGGCGGGCTCCCCCCGAATGGGGGGCAGAGAAAACGGGAGGGGCAGTGGCGCTCAATCGTGAGGTGGCTCACTCCGTGGAAGGGCTTCGAGAGACAGTCACGAGTTCAGCACCATGCGTTAGGAAACTAGGCGAGCGACCGAATTACCTTTCGGGATGGAAATTGCGCTGTATATCGCACGCCGCGATGCGAGCGCTGATCGGCTCGCAAAGATTCGCAGAGAACTACAAGATGTGTGCGTGTTTACCAATGCTCCGAGACGCGCCAGGGCGCCTCGGAGGCACATCGCGCATGTCCTTCACATGTTGGCACCCCTTAGCCATGCGCAGTCTCCCCGGTCCCCAGTATGAGGGACGGGCTCTGCGGGACCTGCTCGAGATAGCGATGGAGTGTCGCGACCACTTGCGCCCCTTCGCCTACCGCCCCGGCCACCCGCTTGATCGAGCCCGAGCGTATATCGCCGATCGCAAACACGCCGGCGCGATTGGTCTGGAAGGGCAGACGACCGTTGCTGGCAAACGGATCAGCGCGTACGAATCCCTTTTCATCGACCTCGACGTCGCATTGGCTGAGCCAGGCAGTATTGGGGTCCGCACCGATCAGCAGAAACAGATGGTGCAGCGGCCGTTGCGTAATCACCCCGCTGCGCCGATCCTTCCAGGCGATGCTCTGCAGTTCCCCGTGCTCGCCCTGGAGCTCGACGACCTCATTCTCGAGCAATACCTCGATGTTGGGCTGTGCGGCAATGCGCTCGCACAGGTAGTGCGACATCGTGGCCGGGAGCGAGCGGCCGCGCACTATCATCCACACCTTGGCGGCGTGGGCGGATAGATACACCGCCGCCTGTCCCGAGGAATTACCCGCTCCGACCAGCGCCACTTCCTGTGCCGCGCATAGCTGCGCTTCGAGCGGGGAGGCCCAGTAGTGCACGCTCGTCCCCTCGAAGCCCGCCAGGTTGGGCAGTTGCAGGCGCCGGTATTCGGCGCCGCTCGCGATCACGACGCTGTGGGCGCTGACTACATCCCCGCTCGCCAGCCGGAGCTGGAAGCACCGGGTCTTGCCGCTCGAGTGCTCCGCGAGCGTCCTGACCTCCTCGGGGATCGCCATTTCGGCGCCGAACTTCTGGGCCTGCGTGAAGGCGCGGGCCATCAACGCGAGGCCGCGAATGCCGGTCGGAAAACCGAGATAATTCTCGATGCGTGCCGACGCGCCGGCCTGGCCACCGAAGGCACGGCGGTCGAGCACGACGACCTTGAGCCCCTCGGAAGCCGCGTACACCGCCGCGCCGAGCCCAGCCGGCCCCGCCCCGACGATCGCGACGTCGTAAAGAGTGTCGCGGTCGATCAGGCGCGACAGGCCGAGGCAGCGCGCGAGCTGATGCTCGGTGGGGTTGCGCAGCAGCTGGCCGCTCGGACACAGCACGATTGGCAGTTCGTCCCGGTTCACCTCGAAGCGCTCGAGCAGCGTGCGTGCGCAACTATCGTTGTCGGGGTCGAGTTGGCGGTGCGGATAGCCGTTGTTGCTGAGGAATCCTTCGAGCCGGAGCACGTCACGGTTGGTCTCGCGCCCGACGATGATGGGTCCGACCAAGGCGTTCTCGAGGAGCGCCACCCGCCGCAGGATGAGCGCGCGCATGATGCGTTCGCCGAGGAGGACTTCCTCCACCATCAGATCGCGGAGCCGCGCTGACGCGATCAGCAGGGCCTTGACGTCCGTGGTAGCGATCACGTCCGCGAGCGAGGCCGTACCGGACAGCGAAGTCAGCTCCCCTACGACGGAGCCTGCACGGTGCTCGAGGATTTCTCGGCCGCCCAGATCCTTGTCGTGCGACCGCACCCTGACTGTTCCGGAGTGGATTACCTGCAGGCCTGGAGATGGGCTACCGGTCTTAACCAGGACGGTGCCCGCGGGATAACTGAGGAGCGAGCCGAAGCGCTGCAGACGTTCCATATCGGCTGCCGAGATGGTTGGAAAAATCTGGTCGCGGCGCGTCTCGAGATTCGCGGGTAGTGGAGCCGCCATGGGTCCTCCTGGGACAAGTTAACCGTCTGCCTGCGCCGAATCGACCGCGGCCGCGTGCGCGGGAACCGCCATGCGGCCGGCGACTGCACGACATTCGGGTTACGCGGGAACTCAATCTCGATGATGGCGCAACCGGTCGCTGCGCCCCATACGTGCAACGATCTCGCGAAAGCGCGGATAGCGGTACAGCCGAGCGGACACAGGCGAGTATCGGGAAAAAAATGTTTGAAAATTGGGATCATGAATTTCGCACGCTTCGCGCGCGTGGCGAATTGCCTCGTCTTCCCTCGTTGCCCCTGCAGCCGCGAAGGCGAGTAAGGTCGGCTGAATGTATTGACGGCGGGCTCGGGCTTGCATTTCGCGGTAAATCGCGTCGGCCTCGTCGACCCACGCGTACACCGCGTGTACGTAGCCTGAAAGGGGATCGGATGCGAGCGCTAACCTCACATGCTCCATCCCCTCCATCAGTCGCCCCTCTGAGAGCTGGAGATAGAAACATCCGTACCAGCTGAGCGCCTGGGTGTCGTTTGGATTCAGTTGTATCGAGCGAGCAAACTCGCGCTCGGCCTCCGCCCTGTCCCAGTTATACAGAAATGAAATGGACGCCAGAGCACTGTGTGCCTCGGCGAGCGATGCATCCAGTGCCTCCGCGCGTCGAGCGGCTTCCATGGCCCTCGGCATGAAGTCCCGAGGAACTGCAAGGCCGTACCAGGAAAGTAACGTATAGCAATCAGCAACAGCGGTCCACGCGAGTGCATAATTTGGATCAAGGTCCACTGCCCGCTGGCAGCAGAGGACGGCGCGGGAAATGGCAGGACTTCTTTTATAGTGGAGAGCGCGCTCTTTGAGGTAGGACTGGTACGCCTCCAGGTTCGGGGTGCCCGTCTTGACCAGGGGCTTGCCATGCCATGGAAATGTGGTTTTCAGTCGTTGGGCGATCGCTTGGGCGATCTCCTCCTGAATCGCGAACACATCCTGGATCTCACGATCGTGGCGCTCGGACCATAAATGATATCCATCCGCAGTAGACACCAGCTGTGCCGTGATGCGCACACGGTTATCAGCTCTTCGCACACTGCCCTCAAGAACGGTCCGCACCTTGAGTTGTTCTCCGGCGATGCGCAGGTCGATATGTTTACCTTTGAAGGAGAAAGCCGAGCTGCGCGCGACAACGCGCAGTCCCGGAACTTGAGCTAGCGCGTCAATAATCTCCTCAGTGATTCCATCGGCAAAGTACTCGTTTTCGGGGTCCGCGCTCATGTTGGCGAACGGCAGCACCACGATGGAATCGGTTACTGCCCTTTGCGGGAGCGCGGGTGCAGTCGCTGAGGCTGGTGCGCTTACGGGCGCGAGGAGCCGGTAGCCGCGCTTTGCGATCGTCTCAATCATGTGGGGATTGCGGGCGTCATCGTTAAAGGCGCGACGTAGCTCCGCGATGCAGCGCTTCAATACATCCTCGGTCACGATGATCTTTGGCCAAACGGCCTGAAACAGCTGATCCTTGGAGAGCGTTTTGCCGGGGTGCTGGGCCAAGCACAGTAAGAATTCCATTACCTTGGGCTCAAGGCGAACGGTCCTGCCCTCCGAAGACATGCTGTTGAGGGACGGATCCGCGATCCAGCGCCCGACCGCGCGCGGCGTTAGGCTAGTAGCTTGCACAAGTCGGGGCAGACATGCGTGAGCTTACTCGACCGACGTTTCGACCCGTCATTCGTGACTCGCAGAGCGTCTGTCCGTCGGCCGCCGCCACGACATCTCCGAACCATTGCAAATCTTCACCTCGGGAAATTCACCCGCCTCGATGGTGGCACCGGCCGCCTCCCGTTCGCCGACGCGGGTATTTGGAGTTCAGCGAGCATGATTTGGAACTCCGCGTCGGGGTAGGAGCACACGAAGCCGAAGGGATGCTTGCCGGCAGCGCGGCGTGCGATGCCGCTCTCGAACTCCGGGCTCTGGACACGGGCACGTAGTTGTTTGCCCGAATCGATGACTCCTGCAGCCGCCGCCCGCAACAGGTGGAGGAGGTTACCGGACGACCTCGGCGAGAGCGGGTCTCGCTGTAGAACTCGTGTCATGTGGATTTGGCCGCAAGGATAAGGGATTTCGCAACATAGCCTTATGCTGGCACTCTGCTGACTGGTGGATCTTGGACGCTTCTGCAACAGCAGCTTTGTCCAAAGCGCTTTGGGGCGCCATTGAGTTATGGCAGCAGCGGTCGGTGCGGGCGATCCTCGCTCGCTAACTGAGCGGAGCGCAGCGCCCCGGGCAGACTGAGCGCGATTTGGTCGGTCCTTGGCACGCCGACCCACCCGGTATTGATCTTGAAGGTGAGGGTAGCGAAGTCCTAGCCGTGGTTCGGCAAGCGGACTCGCATACGGGATTGAAGTCGCAGCGGTCAGCTCGTGCCGACACGGACGAGCTCGTTCGCCCGACGAGGATCAGGCTGTTCTCAGCTACGAAGCTTCGACCCTCAGGATTTCGACGGCCGGCGGTGACAGTAAGATCCTGCTGAAGGCCTGTATCCACTTGGCGGTCGCAGCCTTTGAGCCGATACCGTGGCTGCGAAACTCTTCGAGCTGATCGAGGCTCTTCAACTCGAGTTCGAATTGGAGCGCTGGACCCAGGGGCGCGCGCGTGACCGGCACGAGCAAACGCGACTTGAGCGATCTCTTCTCGGCGGCCGCAATCTCGCGGTGAATGCAGTCGATCGCTTTGCGGCGATTGTGTGGCAACACAGCATACGAGAAGCGAACAATGAACATGCAGACGCCCTCCCTAAGGGAAGGTTTTGCGGCGAGCCTAGTTCCTCAAGACGGAGAACTGTAGCGAATTCACGCCAAGATTGTACTCGTGAAATCATGGCCTTGCAAAATTCCGTGCCGTAGGAGATGTCCCGCGCTCGGGTCTGCTACAGCGAATTGCTTTTCAGGTTGGCTGGGTCGTTGCCGCCAGGTGCACAGCCTCGACAAAGGAGCTCACTATGTAATCGGTGTGGACGACGGGCGGAGGTAGTTCCGGCTGGTGGGAGATCCCCGGAAGAAACACTGACACGACGCGGGCGCGTGGGGAATGCTGCCGAACCCGGTCGACTAGCGGATCGATCCGCTCTCGTGCGGCGTCCGGGAGGGCGCTGACCAGGTACGCGATGGCTACTCCCGCTGGGTTCCGATCGGGTGGCTGCAATCCTGCCTCGAGAGGCTCCGCTACATGGCGCGCGTCCAGTCCTTGTTCCTGTAGCGCGCGGACCAGCAGTTCCGTGGCAAACGTGTCTGCAGACGAGCCCAGCCCCAGACACAGCAAGATCGATTCTGGCGCTGCCGCCGGCGGCCCCTGCCAGCCGCGAGTGAGCGCTTCACGGCGGAGGCGCAGGATGAGCCCGGCGTCCTGATCGTCGAGCACTGAGGAAGAAAGACGTCGTCGTGAGCCCCTCGGCTCGCCGCCAAGAGCGGACACGAGCGCCACAAGCAGGTCGCGCATCTTCCTGTGCTGATCATCGGTGATCCCACCCGTCTCACGATCGAGGAGTCCTAGGTACAGGGCCGGCATCAGGACCAGATCGCAATAGCTCGCGAACGAGTCGCGTTTGAGGAAAGCTCTAGCGGTCACGAGGATCTGATCGAGGTCTCCCGAGAGCGCTCGCTCGTAGAATCTCTGCGGCTGGGTCAGCGGCTGGGCGTTCCCGAGGAGAAGTTCCAGGAAGCTCAACGCCTGGAGGTGACGGCCTATCACGAGTAGGCACACGGTTATGGGTGTTGATACGACGAGGCCAATTGGGCCCCAGAGTGCACTCCAGAAGATCGCTGCGAGCACGATCGAGAGCGGTGAAAGGCCGGTACTGTAACCGTAGAGACGCGGCTCGATAATCTGCCCCGTGGTCAGTTCAACCGAAGTGAACAGCGCGAGCGTACCGATCGCGAGCGACCATCCGGGGACGACCGCAATTGCGAGCGCGGTCGCCAGAAGCGCCGCAAACCAGATCCCGACGTAGGGAAGAAATCGAAGCAGTGCTGCCAGTGCCCCCCAAAAAGCTGCCTGCGGAAATCCAAGGGCGGCGAGACCCAGTCCGATGGTCACGCCGACTCCTAAGTTGACCGCGAACTGCCAGAGGAAAAACCGGGAAAGGCGCTCGCCCGCGTCGTTGAGCCCAAGGGTCATCGCCCGTATGTCGGTCCCCCCGGCAATTCGTATGAAGCGGTCGCGAAACTCCTCATGCTCGAGCAGCACGAACACCAGCACGAGCAATACAATTCCAATGGACTCGAGGGGCCCCCACAGTGATGCCAACACCTTAGTCAAGATCTGCAAGTCGGCAGGATGCGGCTGATGCAGCTCGACCGGAATGGGAGGCGTAATCCCAAGGTCACCTGACCCGGAAGTCACGATGGATCTAGGGGATGAGCGAGGGCTCTCGGCAAGCCTGCTAGCCTCGCGGATCAGAGCGTCGAGCCGCCCAACGGTCATCTCGTCGACGTTGCGCAGCTTGAGCTGAATCGTGCTCTCGTAGCGAGGCAGGCTCGCAACCAGCCGCAAGAGCTGAGTGCCCAACACTCCGGCTGCCGTGGTGACCACGACAGAGAACGCGAGGACCCCGAAAATGACAGCGGAGGTCTGACCCAGTCCGATGCGCTTCAGCCTACGGACCATTGGCGTAATCAGCAGACTGAGCATCAGCGCAATGCTCAGAGGGATGAGTACGCCCCGACCGACATAGAGCAGGGCGAGAACCGTGGCGAAAGCAATGACACCCAGGGCGCGGCTATGGAGTGAGCGGCCTCCTGTTGGCTCAGGTGCGCGACTTCGGAGCGAGTCAGGATTGCCAATTGCCATCTGAGGCGCTATGGCGCACAACGTATGAGCGTGGCGAGGGGTGATCCGACTGATCTCTTAACACGCCTCACTCGGGTGCGGTGCCGAGTGTGCCCGCCGCAAGAGCTAACATCGCCGCGGACGACAGGGCTGCACTGTGCGTGTCGGTCGAGGCGTTTTGGGCCTCGAGTAACGCGATTTCTGCGCGAGTCGTGTCCGTGATGGAGCCGACGCCATTCCTGTAGGCATCGAGAGCGGCATCGAAAGTGATCTGGGCGGCTGATGCCAGGGCGTCGGCCGCCTCAATTGCCGACAGGCTCGTACGGAGTCGATTCGCTGCGCCCACAATCTCCTGCGTCGCCTCGTCGCGGATCTCTTCGAGCCTGGCGTCCGTCCGGGCCACATCCGCCCGTGCCTGCGCCTCCTGGGCGCGTCGCAGTCCGCCATCGTAGATTGGCACGGTCACCCCGAGCAGCACGGTCGCGCCGAAGTGGGCCCCGGGAAGATTGAACGTCGGGGCCGACCCGGGACCCGGAAGCGTTGAAACATCCAATGTATTGGACGCATAGGAACCCGTTGCCGAAAGGAAAAACTTGGGCATGAATTCCGCCTTTGCCGCGCGCAGCCTGGCGAGACTCGCTTCGTGCGCTGCATAGGCGCTCAGAACGTCTGGGCGCCGGGCCAGCGCCTCCTGCACGATCTGATCGACGGGACCTGTCAGAGCCGCCGAAAGGTTTCGTTGCTCAACGCCAGCCACCTTGATTTGGGTCAGCGGGGAGATGCCCATTGCAGTCAGCAGCGCCACCTGACTGTCCTGCGCTTGGCCGCGGGCCTGCACCTGGTTGAGCTCGGCCTGCGCAGTCGCTTGGCGCGCCTGGGCGACTTCTACGATCGTTCCGACTCCGCGGGCGCGGCGCGCCTCCGCCGCAGCCTGCACCTCCTTGGCGTTCTGCAGCGCTTTTTTGGCTGTGGCGAGCCGCGCCTGGGCGGCAATGTGAGCGTAATAGGCGAGCGCGACCTGGTAGATTAGTTGCTGATGCGCAGCGGTAAAACCGATGTTCGCGATCACCGACACCTGCTCGGCTGCGGCAACGACCGCCGCACGTTCGCCAAAATCAAACAGCAACCACTGCAGCGACACGGCAGAGATTGACCCATGCAGAGAGCCGTTGAGACTCTCCTGCGCTCCGTAGGCCGTTACCCTGTTACTTCCCGTCTGGTAGGCTCCGACCACGCTCGCTGTGAGGCTCGGCAGATATGCCGTCTTGGCGATCCCGGTGGCCAGCGCGGCATCGCGGGCCTTCTGCCAGGCCACCCTCGTCAAAGGGTTATGGGATTGAGCGATGTCGATCAGCTCGGCCAATGTATAGGAGTGGGATGAGTTGAGATCGGGGGGCAGGGGCGCCTCGCCCGCGGCCTTGGGATTGGAAGGCAGAACGTAGGCCTCACTCCTTAGCGCGTCTGCGGGGGCCGGGGTGCCCGCGACGATCTCCCCGTCGGAGGCGGTCGCCGGCGTCCAAGGCACATCCGGTGCGGCTGGTGCCAGATTGAGCGATGAAGTCGCACAGCCCGATAGCAATCCGAGAATTGACACCAGAGCGAGCGTGTCACGCGCAGACATGAGCGGGCTCCTCGACGCCTGATCCCAGCGTTTCCTCGAGGGCTCGCAGGCGTCCACTGATCCTTGCAGACAGGGTTTGGCATCCGTGCGCCGACTCGGCTACCGATTGAGAAGCCGGCGCCGTACTCGAGGGGGTCGATAGGGTCGTTGCCAGTCGCTCCAGGCGGGTCGCGGTGTCAACTCGTGACGACTCGCCGGGGTTGGTGCTGACCAGTAACAGTGCGCTGAGGGACTGCGCATTCTCGATTGCCTGTTGCCGAGTGGCGAGCCACGCGGGAGAGCTGCGGATGGAGCGCGGCTCGTACCGGGTCAGCTCAAGGTCGCTCTCGGCTGCTCTCAGGCTCCCGAGCGCCTCGGCAGCCTGTACCCGGCGCTCGCCCGGTCGCGTGGCTGAAACGACCCTGGCCAGTTGCTTGAGTGCGGCGGCGAGCGCCCGGTCGACGCGGCCACTGATGGAAACGGGCCACAAGTGCGCCAAGGCGAAATACGCAACGAGGTTCCCGATGATGATTCCGACGATTCGATCGCGCGCTATGGTCAGGTCGAAGGCGGGCGCCGAGCCCTGGAGGATCGACAGAAAGAACGCAAAGGCCAACTGAAAGCCTGCGTAGCTGATACGCGGGCTGCCTCCCGCCACGTACGCGCCTGCCCAACCACCAACGAACACGGCAATCATTAGACCGCCAATGGATGTCAGGGCGGGTAGCACAAATACGATGGCGGCGATGCCAACGGTGGCCCCGATCAGGCAGCCAATGAGGCGCAGCGAGAGCTTCTCCACCGATTCCGCAACGGTAGTCTGGGCGACGATATAGCAGGTGAGAAAGCAGGTGTGGATTCCCGGCCAGTCGAGTAGCGAATACAACAGGTAGCAGAAAAGGGCCGCTGCCGTGGCTTTCAGGGCAAACTGAACGTGTTCGGGATTAGTAAAAGCGTCCTCTACCAGGAATCCCTCATTCTTCGTGGGACGCACCGAGCCCGGGCTCTCGGGCTCGGCGAAGCGCGTCACTGCATCACGAGCCGACGCCAGCAGCTCGCGAGCGAGGGGCGAGAGGTTCGCGTCGGCCGGCAGCTCGAGGGTGACCCCGACGGGGTAAGCGCCGCGCCGCAGAATCTGCGCCATCTTCTCCAGGGTGTCCGCTAGCCTAGTGCGCACCGCATCCGGCAACTCGACTTCGGGGCTCGAGGCGAATGCATCGACAGCGCTCATCAGCGAAAGTGCGGACAGCGTCGCTTGCCTGAGGACAGCGAGGTCCCGACCCGGTGCACTCCTTTCGAGGGCGGCGAGCCTGAGTTCTTCGAGGAGGGGCGCGACACCTTCCCGCACGCTGGCCGCGAGTTCACCTCTCGCGAGGCTCGCCGGGCCGCGCAACACGGCCGCAGACAGTCTCAGCCGATCCGCGAGCGCCTGCTCGACGGTGCGCCGCGGCGCGGGCGCGAGCAGCAGATTGACGACGATCGAGATGCCGGCGGGGATAGCTACCGCGAGCTCGATATACAGCAGAGCACGCGTCGCCAGCTCGCCCGTCTGAACAGTCCCCAGTTCCGCAAGCGCGTAGCTGATGACCAGAGCCACCGTGCCGGCTATGGGCCGCAACTGGCTGGCGGAAGCGAGAAAGAGGAGACCAAACGAGACGACAGCGATGCTGGCCACCCGCCACATCGCATCGTCCACTACCAGGTTGGCGATTGCGAAAACGAGAGCAATGACGACTGCGATCACGAGCGTGAAGGCGACGCTCAGAATGACACTCAGGGTCCGCTCGGGCCGGTTGTAAAAGAATGGGAGGTAGGCCGCCAGCGCCGGCTCGGGCGTCTGATAGATCTCCGTCATCAGAGTCGTCAGTCCACAGATGAGCGCCAGCCGCGTGGCAAATTCCAACCGCTCGGGACTTGGCGCGAGCAGCTGCCGCCAACTCCTGCGCGGAGCCTCGTGGCGCTCACTGGCATTGGCGACCATGCTTGACCTCGACAACAGCGCTCGCTCCCAGGCGCATCACCTGCGGAGGAGGGCTTTCCAGCCGGATGCGCACTGGGAAGCGCTGCGCCACGCGCACCCAGTTGAGCGAGCGTTCCACGTAGGGAACCGAGCGGGGGAGGTTGATTCGATCCTGGTCCAGCACCCCCCAGCCAATGCTGTCAATGACCCCGCGGATGGCTAGACCGCGGTCGATCATCGAATATACCGTCGCGCAATCGCCGGCGCGCAATGGTGCAATATCTGTCTCGCGGAGATTGGCGGACGCGAACCATTCTTCGGTATTGATGAGGGTGAAGAGCGGCTGTCCGGGTGCGACAAACTCTCCGCTGGAGACCGTGAGTCCGACCACCCGTCCATCGTGGGTTGCGCGGACCGTGGTGTCCTCCAGATTCCGTTTCGCGAGGGCGAGCGCCGCCTGCCGGGCTGCGACCAGCGATTCGCTCGCTTGTACCGTGTCGATGGCTCGCACCGCGGCGAGCTGCTGCACCTCGGCCTGCTGCAAACGCGTGGCCGCATCACGCGCCGTCACATCGGCCTGATCGAGCTGCTGGCTGGTTACGTAGCCCTCCGCGGTCAAGGGCCTTAGCCGCTGCGCGGTGCGGGTCGCCAGCGCATAGTTTTCTTTTGCGCTGGTCGTCTGATCGCGTGCGACCATCGCATTGGAGCGCTGGGTGGAAACGTACTTTCTCTGGGTCTCCCGCTGCGCCTCGGCCACCGCGAGATCAGCGCTCGCCTGTGCGACGAGCAGCTGGTAAGGCACCGGATCGATCTGAAACAGGACGTCGCCGCGATGAACGGCCGAGTTCTCGTGCACGCGGATCTCGAGGATTCGACCGCCGACCGCGGCTGCGACATGCACGACATCCGCATCGATCGAGGCGTCGCTCGACGAGGGATGTCCACGGACCCAGGATTCGGCGAGGACGGCGCTCAGTACCGCGAGCGCGATGGTCCCGAGCGCCATGAGACCGCCGCGCGAAGCAAACCGACGCACGCCCTCGGGTTTCACGGCGTCACCTGAAGAGCGCGATCCAGATGAGCAGGGCTGTGATCACCCCCACGGCTACACACACCCCAAGCTGCAGGGGGATCACGCCGTTGGCGGCCTGAGTCGCAAGGGCTACCCGGGTGCCGACGGCTCCAAGAACGCCGATCAGCGCACACCACATCCAGGCCGGAAAGTACGCGCCGAACAGTTCGAACGAAGGGGCTCCCGTCGAGCAGCCCGTGAGCACGCAGCTCGTCAACACGAGGAGCACGGCTGCCCGGAGCAGTGGCTTGGTCTCAGCAAGAAATCCTCGGGCTACGCTGCCTCGCCCGAACGGTTTCCAGACGTCGCCACGATCCGCTTGGCCGCTGCAGGGGCCGCGGCGGCCGCGACTGCCTTGAGATGTGAGACTCCTGATCACCTGAACTCCATCGCGCCGCGCCGCGGCGTCCGCGACCTGGGGCCCTGCGCCTCTAGGCGGCTGCCGGGCCCGGCGGAGACCGGCAACCCGCAATGGCAGGTCGCCGCGCCAGATTCCGTCGCCTCATTCCAGGTCGCCGATGACCCGCGCACCCCGCCTGTCAATGTCAGTCTTGCAATGTCAGCTCGACGCCGCTGGCGGCAAGGTTGAACCGCAGTCCCGCGGTCGTTGCCACGAGCTTAATAATCGCACCGTGCTCATTCCTGAGAACCACCGCGTCGCCACCACCGGCGATCGTCAGCCCGGCCGAGGCGGCTACGTAGTTGCCGCTGATGTCCGCAAGACTCGACACGTGGTACACGAGGCCGGTCGCCGAGATGTTGGCCACGCCTACATCGACGATCGAGACGCCGGAAATGCGGAACTTGTGCCTCACACCCTGATAGTTGAGCTCGCCGTGGCCCCACGTGTAGCCGATACCGGCCGCCACGCTGCCCGCGGAAAGTTCCAGGGTTGCGTCGGGCTCGTCTGCGATGGCTGCCGGCTGGCCACCCTTCGGGCTATCGGCCACGGCCGCGCTCGCGAGGAATACGCAAGCGAGCATCGAAGCGGTGATGTATTTCATGGACAAACCTCGTTAGTAAAGAAGTGAACTATCTCGCCCGAGCGCAGTGCTGCGACCGGTGTTAAAGACCGATGTTAGGGGCCGGGTCTCATGAGCTCTTGGAGGTTCATGATGCAGACGAGTAGAAAGCGAATGCTCGCTCACCTCGTCCGCGCGATCATCGAGCTCCGTCCGCGACTCAGCTTTCAGCCGCGCG
>Ga0335074_10007744_pt1 | contig 14902 bp, 15 predicted proteins | sample Lox_Sample_23_FD_206715 | JGI IMG/M metagenome (GOLD analysis project Ga0335074, IMG submission 206715) | Soil microbial communities from Loxahatchee National Wildlife Refuge, Florida, United States - Lox_Sample_2.3 | ecosystem: Environmental > Terrestrial > Soil > Wetlands | place: USA...
TGATCTCGCATGACCGCTATTTCCTCGACGTGACGGTGAACAAGATCGTCGAGATCTGGAATCGCGGCGTGCACTTTTACTCGGGTAATTACGAAAAATATCTGAAGCTGAAGCAGGAGCGGCTGGAGCAGCTGCAAGCGGCGTATCGCAACCAGCGCGAGCGCATCGAACAACTGGAAGCGTTTATCAATCGCTTTCGGTATCAGGCCACGAAGGCCAAGCAGGTCCAAAGCCGGATCAAGGAACTTGAAAAGATCGAGCGCATCGAGCTGCCGTCGGAAGAGAAGACCATCCATTTCTCATTTCCGCAGCCCAAGCCCAGTGGGCGCATCGTGGCCGAGTTCCACAATGTGTCCAAGAGCTATGGCGAAAAATTCGTCTTCGGCGGCGTGGACTTCATTATCGAGCGCGGCGATCGCATCGCGCTGGTAGGCGTGAACGGGGCAGGGAAGTCGACGCTGATCAAGTTGCTGGCGGGCACCGAGCCTTTGACGAGCGGCGAATACAAGCTTGGGCACAACGCGCAGGTCGATTATTTCGCGCAGGATCAATACAAGGAGCTTGACCCGAACGCGCGGATGCTGGACGATTTGCAGGGTGAGGCGCCGCGCTCGACCAACACAGAGCTGCGCAATTTGCTGGGCTGTTTTCTATTTTCCGAAGACGACGTGTTTAAACGTATCGGCGTGCTGTCGGGCGGCGAGCGCAATCGTTATGCTCTGGCCCGGATGCTGCTGCAGCCTTCGAATTTCCTGCTGCTCGATGAGCCTACGAATCACCTGGACATGCGCGCCAAGGACATTCTGCTCGAATCGCTCGAAAAATACACAGGGACGGTGGTGTTTGTTTCGCATGACCGCTATTTCATCGACAATCTCGCGACACGCATCTTCGAAGTCGGAGGTGGTGAGGTCAACGTATTCCCTGGCAATTATGAAGATTACTTGTGGCGCAAGGATGGGAAGAACATCGATCTCAATCTGTGGATGAATGGCCACGCGGCCGCAGCTCCTGAAGCCACAGCCCCGAATCCAAAGCATGAGAAGCGCGTCAATCCCATGAAGCAGAAGAAGCGGGAGAATCGCGCGCGGGAGCTTGAATCACAAATTGCTACGCTCGAGGCCGAGATTGCGGGCGATGAGGAGAGCCTCGGGAATTTCGTGAGCGTAGAGGAAACGTTGCGGGTGTCGGCGCAACTGGAGAAGCGCCGCGCGGCGTTGAACGAACTGCTCGCCGAATGGGAGCAAGCCTCGCAGGAAGTATGAGCGACTTTCAGGAGCAGCTTGCGCATCTTCGCAAACGCATCGCAAGAATCGACAAGAAGTACACGCGTCCGGTTTCCAAAGCGGCAGCGCTAAAACCACAAGTCCCGATTCCCGCGCCAGAGGAATGGCTGCAGGGTGAAGAAATCGCTACCGCACACGGCGTCCATTACGAAACCGAGCGGCTCTACGAGCGCCATCGCCGGCATGGGAGCGTGGGAATCGTCGATCTCGAAAGCCTTCCGGCGGATTTGCTTGGTCCGATTTCGAACAGCGAAATTCGCGGAAGTCCTCCGGAAAAGTGGTGCTTTCTCGATACGGAAACCACGGGTCTCGCGGGCGGCTCGGGGACTTACGCGTTCCTGGTCGGCGTGGGCCGCATTACGCCACAAGGCTTTCGCGTGCGGCAATTTTTCATGCGCGACTTCGGCGAAGAGTCGAGCCAGCTGAGCGCGCTCACCGAGCATTTGAAGCAATTCGACGTGATGATCACGTATAACGGGCGCACTTACGATCAGCCGTTACTCGAAACGCGATACCGCATGGTGCGCCAGCCTCCGCCGTTCAGTTCGCTGGAACATCTGGATTTGCTGCACGGCTCGCGCAGGCTGTGGAATCTGCGATTCGACAGTTGCCGATTGGTGGATCTTGAGAATCAGATTCTGGGTGTCGAACGGCAGGGCGATCTGCCAGGGGAGTTGATCCCGTACGTCTACTTTGAATATGTGCGGACGCAGGAGATCTTTCGCCTGATGCCGGTATTTCACCATAACGCGATCGATATCCTGACGCTGGCGTGCCTGACGGCGATTGTGCCGAGGGCCTTTCAGTCGCCTGATCAAGCGGACTTGGCACACGGCGCTGAAATGGTCGGCCTGGCGCGCTGGTGGCGGCAAGCCGATCAGCACGAGAATGCGCTGGCGCTGTTCCGGCAAGCGATCGAGAAAAATCTTTCCGACGATCTGCTGTTTCGGACCTTGTGGGATATCGCGGCGATCGAGAAAAAGCTGGGTCGCGAGCATGCGGCACTGCCGGTCCTCACCGATCTTGCGGCGTCGAAGAACCCATGGCGGTCGGCCGCTTATGTGGAGCTTGCAAAATATTATGAACGCCGCGAACGCAACTACGGCTTGGCGCTGGAGATGACACAAAGCGCTCGCGAGATTGAACCGTCGGAAGCGCTTGATCGGCGGGTTGCGCGCTTGGAGAAGAAACTGGCGGCGCCGAAAACATCGCGTCTACTCTGATGGCGGCTTCTGGCAAATCGGCGATCCGGTTTATCGTCGCGCTCGGCGTGATCAGCCTCTTCGCCGACGTCACGTATGAAGGCGCGCGCAGTGTAAACGGTCCGTTCCTGGGAACGCTCGGCGCCGATGCAGTTGTGATCGGTTTTGTTTCCGGAGCGGGCGAACTGGCGGGCTACTTGTTGCGCCTGGCGGCGGGCGTTGCGGCCGACCGCACGCGGGCCTATTGGCCGCTGACGATTTTCGGCTACATCGTGAATCTCTTGGCAGTGCCCCTGATGGCGCTGTCGAACCATTGGGGCATTGCGGCGCTGCTGATTATTCTGGAACGCGCGGGCAAGGGCGTCCGGACCCCGGCGCGCGACGTTATGTTGGCGCAGGCATCCAGCATCATTGGGCGTGGATGGGGATTCGGACTGCACGAATTCATGGATCAAACGGGCGCATTCATCGGCCCGCTGGTGGTCGCGTTGGTGCTGCATCAAACGGGACAATACTCGAACGCGTATGCGGTGCTGGCCATTCCAGCAGGGCTTGCGCTGGCCTCGCTGTTTACAGCCAGGAAGTTTTACCCCGATCCGTCGCGCTTCGAAGAGGAGCAACCATCACCGACGCCAGCAAACGATCATCTGCCGCGCGCGTTTTGGATCTACGTGGCTGCCGCGGGACTGCTCGCTGCCGGGTTCGTCGACTTTCCGCTGTTCGCTTATCACTTCCAGAAGACCGCTCTGCTGTCGCCGCCGATGATTCCCATTTTTTACGCGGGCGCCATGGGAATCGAAGGGCTGACGGCACTCGTGTTCGGCAAGCTGTTTGACAAGATCGGAATATCGGCGCTGATTTTCGGCGTTCTGCTTTCGGCGGCGTCGAGTCCGCTGGTGTTTTTGGGATCATTCAACGCTGCGGCCGTGGGTGTTGCGTTGTGGGGAGCGGGGATGGGCGCGCAACAATCCACGTTGCGGGCGAAAGTGGCGAGTCTCGCGCCTGCCGACCGGCGCGGCACTGCCTACGGAATCTTCAACACCGTGTACGGCGTGCTGTGGTTTGCCGGGAGCGCTACCATTGGAATTCTCTATGGCCGCGCGCTTTCCGGCGCGGTGGCATTTGCGATGAGCGCGCAAATATTGGCGATACCACTGCTGTGGACCGCCGGGAGGAAATCGATTTGAGAACATTTCTGCTGTTGCTTGTCGTGGGCATTCTCACGGGCTGCCACAAACCGCCCAAGCTCGACATCAGCATGAGCATAACCCAGCAAAATACCGATCTGATCTTCGTCAAAGTGAAGGTGGTGAATCTGGAAAACACCGCCACGGTTCCGATCGCCATCGAAGTGACGGGGCAGGCCGAGAGCAACGGTCGCTGGGACAAGGCCACTACGCTGCTGCATCCGGCGGCGTTTGTGCTGAATAAGAAGGAACAGCGCGAGATCACGAAACTGTGGCGGGTTCCGGCGGATGCGGCGCGAACTACGCTGACGGTGAAAGAACAGGAAACCGGGAATTTGTTAAAAACAGAACGGGCGGAACAGGCGTTTACGGGTTCAGCTCCGGCGGCGGCTACGCCCTCTACAGCAAAGCCATAAGCTCGCTGGCGCGCACTCCTTGCGATTCCGCTACGCGGGGATGCGTAATGCGGCCCGCGAACGTATTCACGCCCTCGCGAATCGCCGGATTTTCTTCGCACGCGCGCTCCAGGCCTTTGGTGCAGAGCTCGGAAAGATAAGGGAACGTCGCATTGGTCAGTGCGTACGTCGAGGTATGCGGCACCGCCGCCGGCATATTCGAAACGCAGTAATGCAGCACGTTATCGACGAAATAAATCGGATCGGTGTGCGTTGTGGCGTGGGAAGTTTCAAAGCAGCCGCCTTGATCGATGGCCACATCCACCATCACGGCGCCGGGCTTCATGGTCTTCAGCATTTCGCGGCGCACGAGTTTCGGCGCCGACGCGCCGGGAATGAGCACGGCTCCGACAACCAAATCGGCATTCCGCACCGCGTCGCGGACGGTGAACGTGTTCGATGCCAGGGTGACCACTTTGTTGCTGTAGATGTCGTCCAGCTCGCGCAGCCGCTCCAGATTACGATCGATTATGGTGACGTAAGCGCCCAAACCAACGGCCATCTTCGCCGAATTGTGGCCCACAACTCCGCCACCCAGAATCACAACATTCGCCGGCGCGACACCCGGCACGCCGCCCAACAAAATCCCGCGGCCGCCGTTGGGCCGCTCCAGATAGACTGCGCCGACTTGCACTGCCATGCGCCCAGCGACTTCGCTCATCGGCGTCAGCAGCGGCAACGATCCGTCGCGCTCGCGGATGGTTTCATAACCCACGGAGTTGACCTGCGCATCCACCAGCTTGCCGGTGAGTTCGGGTAACGGGGCCAGGTGCAGGTACGTAAACAGAATCAGACCGGGCCGAAAATGCGCGTATTCGGAAGGCTGCGGTTCCTTGACCTTGACCACGAGATCGGACTTGTCCCAGAGTGCATCGGCGTTCGCGAGAATCTCGGCGCCCGCATCGATATATTCCTGATCCGGAATGGAGCTGCCGACGCCGGCCTGCGTTTCGACCAATACACGGTGGCCGGCTTCGCGCAAAGCGGTTACGCCGCTTGGGACCAGCCCGACACGCGTTTCGTGATCCTTGATCTCCTTTGCGACGCCGACGATCATTGCTGCGGCGCGGTGGGTAACGGTGCCGGCGTGCCGGGTTGCACCGGCGCGGTGTCGGATTTCGCAGTCAGGCGCTTGGGGCCAAGGCCGAGACCGATGAGGGATAGGGAGCTGATTTTGCCGTCTGGCATGAGGTTTTGGGAGGTCTGGAAGCGCTTGAGCGCATCGATCGAATCGGGTCCCCACTGGCCATTCACTTCGCCTTGGTAGAAGCCTTTGGTTGCCAATGCCTGCTGAATTTCCTTGTAGCGCTCGGGGGACGGAACTTGTTGGTAGTAGGTGCGCGCCGTGCGGTGCGACGATTTACCTCTATGATGTGATACGGTTCTGGACGTCTTACTCGCAACCGTGGTCTTGGTTGTTTTCTTGGCCGGCGCGTGAGCGGTGGTGGTGGAACTGCGATGGCGTTTATTTGATTTCGCAGTCGTCGCGCCGAGCTGGGACCCGGCCAAGGCTAAAATCGCCAGGGCGGGTAAGAGGATCTTGTGCACTTAATCTATTGTAGAACGCTGGGCGGAGTGCTGTGGGATGGCTTGGTTAGGCCCGTTCCTGATAAGTCCCTTCGGCGGTGCTGATACGGATTTTTTCGCCTTCATTGATGAACGGCGGAACCTGAACCACCAAGCCTGTTTCGAGCTTCGCCGGTTTGGTGACATTCGAGACCGAGGCGCCCTTGAGCCCGGGCTCGGTTTCGACGACCGTGAGGTCCACCGTCGGCGGGAGTTCCACGCTCATCGGTTTGCCTTCGTAGAATTCAATGTTCACCTTGAGTTGCGGCACCAGATATTCCACCGCGTCGCCCAGGATTTCACGCGTCAAATGCATCTGCTCGAAATTCTCAGTGTTCATGAAGTAGTAGTATTCGCCGTCATCGTACAAATACTCCATCTCGATCTCTTCGAGCGACGCCCGGTCTACGCGATCTTCCGACGAAAACCGGTGTTCGATCATGGTGCCGCTACGCAGGTTGCGCATTTTGACCTGAACGAAGCCGCGCAGATTGCCCGGTGTCCGGTGTTCCATTTTGAAGACCGAGTAGAGATCGTTGTTGAACTTGACGACCATGCCCGGACGTAGCTGTGTTGCGGAGATCATGTCGAATCGTATACCTTCCGTCTCTCAACGGCCCACAAGCGGGGCGGCGAGCGAAACTTCAGTTTAACAGGCTGGAGCGGGAGCGGGTTGGTGGGTATAATGAGGAGAGTTCGACGCTGGCGCTATCGTCTAACGGTTAGGACGGAGCCCTCTCAAGGCTTAAATACGGGTTCGATTCCCGTTAGCGCTACCAATTCCTCATAGACTTACGGGCAATGCGCTGTGACGCGCAACGCATCCGCCTTAAGTCTTCCGCAAAACGAGCGCCGAATTCTTAGTTCCGAACGCAATGCAATTCGCCTGCGCCTACTCGCAGTCGATACGCCTCGCTTCGTCCGAACTCATCCACAAGGATGGCGAGACCCTGCTCGACCGGCGGCAAAGTAGCAGGTATTTCATGACCGTACAAAAATTGCGGATTGCTCATCGGCATGACCCTGCAGGCAACCGGAGCGCGAGGTCAATGATACCCAAATCCCCCAAGCTCTGCGGGTTCATGGTTCAACCTGGAACAAGCCGCCGCATATCGTCAAGCCCGGACCAAAAGCGACACTTGCGACGAGTTGCCCTGGGTGGGCCGCGCCCGATTTCAGAATTTCATCCCAAACGTGGGGCAAAGTTGCCGAGGACATGTTTCCATAATTCCGCAGCACCTTGCGACTAGCCGCGGATTGTTCCGGGCGCAGGCCCAGCGCATCCGAGACTCGTTCGATGATCTTTGGTCCGCCGGGGTGGATCGCAAAAATGGCAGAATCCCTTTCGGCTTCGTAATCGAGATCAGCTTGTTCGAACAATCGCATCAAGAATGCGCGCAACGCAGTGCCGATCTTTTCCGGCACTTCCGGCGTGAGGGTCATACGAAATCCCCACTCACCGATACTCCATCGCATGTCGTCGGCCGAATCAGCCACCATCTCCTCCGCCAGGGCAAGGACGCGGTACCCGGACGGAGCCGTGTTCGGCGTGGACGCGGAAGTTGGGCCAGGCCCGCGGCTTAGCGTGTACCGCACGTGACCGTCCGCAAACAGGCTCTGCACCACAAGCTGTTCAGGGCTGTGGTCCGACGGGTCGAGATGCAAGGTGCACAGTTCGGTGTGCGCAATATCCACCCGGTGCGTTTCATCGGTTGCGGAGGCCAGAAAGCCGCTTGCGACGCGAATCGCGGGCAGGGCTGCATAACAGCCCATGTGATAAGCATGGGTGACGCGTGTCTGCTGTTGCCAGCCTTTTCTTCCGACGAGTATCTGTGCCGCGCTGGGGGAGATGTATCCAGTGCAGGTCACATGAATGAGATCGTCCGGAGCATTGAATTCGCCCTCAAACATCAGGTCAAGTGCGCGCTGCGCGCCACGTGCAAAGACCTGCGAGCGCACCGACATTCCGGCTCCTTTGGAACTCTCCGCCAGGCGATACACTTCCATCTTTTCCCACGAGGTGTGCAGGTGATCGTTCAATTCGCTGCCACGTGCGGCGATTTTGTCGGGAGAACAGCCATAGCGCCGAACCAGCTTGGGCATCAAGGCTGCGAAACTGGGATCGATGGGAGGAAGACCGTTGTTCAGGCGATGGGTTTCTTCCGCACGGATGTGGGCGTCGGCCAGCCAATGCAACGCTTCTTCCTGTGTTCCGGAGTGCGGCGGACGAACAATGCAAAAAGAATGCATACGCACGCCGTGCGTGCTGAAAAGCCGGTCACGAACAACACGGGGCTGAATCAACGTAGTCATAACGGGGCCAGATTGGATGCAGTCAGCACGGATGCCGCGAAGAGCCCGATGAAAAGCAAAACAGTCCTCATTGCCGCGCGAAGATCTGAAAGTCGATCTCCACTTCGTTCTTCACCTTAATTATTCCGCCACCAATACTAATGGGCTTGATTCCAAAGTCGGTTTGTTTGAGAACAGTGTGGGTCGTGTAGGGCTCGCCGGACTGTTTCACGGTCAGGCTGATCGCTTTGGTTACACCGTGCAAAGACAGATCACCATCCACCTTCCATTGGCCGTCGGCCAGTTTTTGGACGTGTGAAGAGCGGAAGGTTATCTCGGGAAATTTCTTCGTCTCCAGTGTCATCTCCTCCATATGTGTCTGGATGGTTGCCTGATCTTTCGCATCGATTTTGGGGTCTGGCTGCACCGTCATCTTCGCGGTTTCAACTCGGAATTCGATGTGCGGAGTGCCAGACTCCACGATGGTGCCGGAGGATATTGGCGCGTTGATGGTATGGTCATGGGCCGCAGCTGAAAACAGCCCGGATTTGCCCACGTGAATCGTAATGGTGCTGCGCTGCGTGTCGATGGCTTTTTCTTGCGCCACGAGCGGCGCTGCCGCCACAATCGCCGTGCAGAGAGCCAGAGTGCTAAGCCGCATAAGAATAAATATTCCTCAGATTCCGTTCAAAGATTTTGGCCGGAAGCAGGCCTGTGATCACCTGGCGCCCGGCCGCAATGAGCAGGTTCTCCCACTGCCCGATATGCCCCATGAGAAGGGAGCGCTGCTGCACATGGCGAGTTCGGCGGCGGCGCAGCGATTCATAGCGGCGGAGGGCTAACTCCGGAGTCGCCTCTTTGCAAAACGATTTCGCGAGAACCAGCGCGTCTTCCAGCGCCATGCAGCCGCCCAGTCCAAGGTTCGGCGTGCAGGGATGAGCAGCGTCCCCGAGTAACATCACTCTCCCGTGTCCCCATCGTTTCAGGGGCGGAAGATCGTACGCGCCATTTTTCAGGATGGCGCCTTCTTCGGTCCCGGCAATCAAGCTTTCAACCGGCGCATGCCAACCCGCGAACATCTGTAGAAGCTCGCGCTGCCGCCCTTCGGTCGAATCGACGTGATCAGGATCGGTATTCGCTGCAGCATACCAGGTGAATCGGTCGGCACCGGTGTGGAGAATACCGAAGCGTTTTCCCCGACCCCAGGTTTCGCTATTGGAACCGTCCGGAACAGAGCTTTTCAGACGCGCCATCCCGCGCCAGACGGTGTAACCGCGATAGATGGTTTCGTGCACTCCCAGCGATTGAGAACGGACGCGGGAGCGAATACCATCGGCGCCGATCAAGAAGTCATGCTCCACAGAAACACCATTCGTGAACCGAATTCCTACGCTTGATGATTGGCGCTCCAAATGTGCGAAATCGTGGCCCAGACAAACACGGTGCGGCGGCAGCGCGGAGATCAGGGCGTCCAGCAGGTCTGACCGGCGTGTGCACAAGGCGGGCACGTCGAAATGGCCAAGTCCGATGTTCATCAGGATCGAACCTGTGCTGGACCGAACGAGGAAACGGTGATTCGGGCCGCTCAACGCCGCCACTCGTTCGAGCAACCCCAGCTCCTTCAGCACACGGGTGGCGTTGGGCCAAAGCATCATGCCCGCACCCACCTCGCGAAGTTCGTTCGCTCTTTCGTAGACCGTTGCATGGATGCCTGCGCGGTGGAGCGCGACGGCCGCGGCTACGCCGCCGATTCCACCACCGATGATGCCGATATTGAATTTAAAATTACCCATTGTTTATTACTGCTTGTGTTCACTTGAAATTCCCGTTCGAAAGCTGGCCAGAATTACTTGAGGATGCCATGGCGGTCACGTCAGCCGGGATGCAAGGAGTCAGATGCATAAGGAGACGGCAGGCGATGGTCTTTCGTTAATGACGATTCGTTCATCTGGGCCACATCATCGCTACGTTTATATCGAGAGAAGATGACCCCTGAAGAACCGCGAGATGACGATGTGTTCATTAACGCGAACTTCCTCGAAGAAGGGCCGATACAGAGAGCAGGAGTTAAGACCGCATATGATCAATCCAGTTTCTTCCACACCGGTAGCATCACAAACCGTTGCCCCGCAGAAAGCGGCGCAATCGAAGCCACAACCGGCTACATCCGACGCGAAGGACTCGGTTCAGCTGAGTCCCAGGGCGCAGACCCAGGCGTCTGGCGACGTCGATCACGACGGCGACAGTCACTAACCGGAACGCCGCCTCACCCAATGGGGCGGCGAATCCGCGAATCACGAATGCATTAACATCAAGACATGCGGGTGCTGCTGGTGGAGGATGAAGTCGAAATTCAAAGCTTCCTGCAGCGTTCGTTGACCGAAGCAGGATACCAGGTAGAAGCAGCGGGGGACGCCAGGACCGCCGAGCGCATGACCGTCGAGAGCACGCACGACGTACTGGTGGTCGATCTCGGCCTGCCTGACGAAGACGGCCTCAGCCTGATCCTGCGGCTGCGACAGCTTGGGTTACGCGCACCGGTGCTCATCCTTTCGGCCAGGCGTTCGGTGGATGACCGGGTGCGAGGGCTCGAACAGGGTGGCGACGATTACCTGACCAAGCCATTCGCGCTCGCCGAGTTGCTTGCCAGGTTGCGGAATCTGGTAAAGCGAAACAGCTCTTCGAGCGCCGAAGCCACTCGCCTGCGAGTGCTCGACCTCGAACTCGATCTGCTAAGGCGTGAAGCTTCCCGAAGTGGCGAGATCCTGAATTTGACGCCGCAGGAATTCGTACTTTTGGAATATTTGTGCCGAAACGCAGGCCGCGTTGTCACCCGGTCCATGATTCTGGATGAAGTCTGGGGTATGCGGATACAGCCGGATACCAATGTCGTCGATGTTCACATCTACCGTCTACGCGGGAAGGTAGACACCGATGGGCGTCGACCCCTCATTCGAACGCTGCGAGGAGTAGGCTATGTTCTCAAAGACCGCTAAACCGATCATGCGGAGCGCTGCCTGGCGTGTTTCCCTGTGGGCTACGCCGGCGTTCGCCTGCGGCACCATGGTCGTCTTCATATTCCTTCAGCAGTTTGTCGCCGGGGATATCCAGCGGAGGACCGATGCCTGGCTGGCGGGGGAGGCCGTAACTCTGAACGATGTAGCGACCCGAACGCCAAAAGGGTGGCTCAACAGACGAGTGGTCGGAGAGGTTGCCGAACTCGCGATGCGGGAGGTGCCGCACAAGCGGGGAGCCAATGCGGGGCTGAACGATTCTGTGTTCTTTCTTCAAACCGCCGCCGATGGCTCGGTGGCTTTGTGGGTGGGAACGGGCGATGTAAATGCCCATCTTGCTGCGGTCAAGAACAGCAGGATCGTCCCGGATACGCCGACCAGTGTGCGCATCGCCGGTTTTGATGCGCCGTTTCGCGTAGTCTGCGTCAGGATGGACAACGGAGGGCAAACTTACCTTGGCCTGTCCGAGCGAGATCAACTGCGAGTGCTGGGGAAGCTGCGTCTTCGCTTCGTTCTTCTATGGTTGCTGATCGTGCTGATCGGTTCCGCGATCGTCTTTTACAGTACCCGGCGAGTGCTGCGGCACATTCAGAACATCACGGAAGCTGCTTCGAGGATCGGTGAGGCTGACTTGAGCAGTAGAGTTCCTACCACGGGAAGAAATGATGAAGTCTCGCAGTTGGCAATTACACTGAACCGGATGCTGGATCGCATCGAAAGATCGGTTCACCAACTACACACGATCACCGGGTCGCTGGCACACGATCTTCGGAGCCCGCTGACCGCCGTACGCGCCAAGCTGGAGATGTCCCTGACCGCGGGCGCGCGCGATGAGGAGTCGGAATCGATTGTATCGGCCATTGAGGACATGGATCGTCTCACGGAGTTTCTGGATAAGTCCCTGGACGTTGCCGAGGCCAAAGCAAATGCGCTCAGACTGAATCGCGTTGCGGTCGACCTGGACGATCTTCTGAGAGTCATGGTCGAGCTATACGAACCGTCCATGTCGGAAAAGGGACTGCGTGTGAGCCTATGCAGTGCGGGCTGGCTTGAAGTCTCCGCGGACGCTGCTCTCCTCCATCGCATGATCGCCAACCTTTTCGACAATGAATTGAAGCATCTGCCGGCCGCCTGCACCGTCACAATTTCCCTCAGCAGTTCGGAAGACTGCGCTTTGCTGGTTGTGGAAGACGACGGGCCAGGTTTCGACTCCGAGGTCCTCTCGCAAATCTTTGAGCGTCGTGTGAAGGGGCGAAACTCGACAGGACACGGCTTGGGTCTGGCGTTCGTCGAAGCTGTCGTGCGCGTTCACGGCGGGTCTGTTCAGGCGTCGAACGGTAGCGAGGGCGGCGCCAGGCTAACCATCACGCTCCCGCTCGCCGTTCCTTCAACGACCCCTCTTTCAACTGCCTTGGCCCACGCCTGAATCAGAACTTCTTTGTGACCCGCCGTCCAATAATCATCTTCACCAGCAAGTGATCTGTGCCGCCGGTTAACCCAACGCCCACGCCAAAGTTAAACTCCCATTTGGGGCTGAAGTTCAGATCGGTGACGGCGAAGATCTGTTGCTGTTGTTGTTGCAGCGGGTCGAAGCCGGTGATCGGGCCGAGCGCGCCATAGTATTCAAAGCCCGCGTTGACAACCTTCGTGACATCGTAGCCAACCTTGACGTTAGGAGAGAATGTCACGCCCTGTGGAACCGATGGTCCATGAAACGAGCGGTCGATGGTCGGGTTGAAACACAGATACAGCCGGCCGATGGTCTTGTCCACAATCGGCCGGATCTCGATCGTCCACGTGTCCGGCGAGTACACGGCGCGTTGATAACCGATCTCCGTCGACAAACTGACTCCCACGGGCCACATCCACGATTCCGGAACGGCGACGCGCGGCCGGATATGATCGCCGACCCATTGCCAGCCCACCCGCGAATCCGCGCTGGTGAAGACGTAAAAGCCAAGTTCGAACCAGTTGCTGAAGCCGTGCGTGATTTCGAGCGTCTCGTGTAACTGGTGTTCCGTGGGATATTGTCCGTCGACGATGGTCTTGCTGCCTTCGAACGTAAAATTGCTGTGAAGCTCGAACATGGTGGCGCCCGGCGAAACCAACTCGGAGCCGTACACCTGAATCTCATAGCTACCTTGCGCATACAGAAGCCCGAAGGGAGCGGAGGCGAGTGCCGTGAGCAGCAGAATTCGCGTCAAGGGTAGCATCAAGTATTTGTTTATATCTCCAGAAAATGACTCCTGAAAAACTCCAGAATGACGAGATGTTCATCTTCGGAGCTTATTCCTTCCCCGGGGCAACCTGTCCCAGCAAAAGGACGTCGAATAGTTCTAGCCGCGTCCCCATGCGCAAATATGCCGGATTCATTCTTCTCTTCGTTCCCTGCGCGTTCGTACTTGCTCTTGCGGGCTCATCATCGGCGGCGAAGGCGCCTCAGGAGAGCGAGCTCTACGCCGGTTGGCTCAAGATGTACGACCTCCAGTTCAACGAAGCGCACCGCGTCTTTGCCGCCTGGAAACAGAGCCACCCGGACGATTCACTTGGTCCGGCGTCGGACGCCGCGGCCTATTTATTTTCCGAGCTGGCCCGCTTGGGCGCTCTAGAATCTGAATTATTTGTCGACGACTCCCGCTTCAAAGACCGGGCGAAGTTGCGGCCCGATCCGGGCAGGCACGCGCTGTTCGTTCAGGAGATCGCCCAGGCGGAGCATCTGGCGGATGCCGCATTGCAAAGATCCAGCGCCGATTCCAATGCGCTATTCGTCAAGTCTCTGACCTTGGGCCTGCGTGCTGATAATGCGGCTTTGATCGAAAAGCAGTCCTTGGCCGCGCTGAGCTTCACAAAGGAGGCACGCGTGTTTTCCGAGAGATTGTTACAGACGAAGGCTGAGGCTGGCGACGCGTACTTTGGTCCGGGTATGGAGAACTATCTCTTGAGCCTGAAGCCGGCGCCTCTGCGTGTTCTTTTGCGAGTGACGGGCTCTAACGTTGATCGTGAGAGGGGCATCGAGGAGATTCGCGAGACAGCGCTTCACGGTTATTACCTGGAGCCGTTTGCAAAGCTGCTGCTGGCTGTCGCGGCGTTGCGCGATAACAACCCAGTTCGGGCACGCGAGCTCCTTGCGGAATTGCACGGGCGTTTTCCGGACAACGAACTGTACACGCGTGAAATGGACCGCATCGATAAAGGAGCGCGTTGATGGCATCGTCCACCCTGCTCGCGCCCAGTTCCGACCGTTCCAGATTCAAACCCGTTCTCTGGATCTCCCTCGGTCTCACTGCGCTCTTTGTCTTTGTCACTTCAGAAGTTCTTCTGGTTACCGATTACCCGATGTACCACGCGTACCGCCTGCAAGTGATCGCTGACCGCGGGCTCCTCATCCCTCATACGCTCTGCGGCCTCATCGCGCTCCTGGCAGGCCCTGTGCAGTTCTCGTCGCGTTTTCGCCAGCGTCACCTGAAATTTCATCGCGTACTTGGCCGCATCTACGTCGTCTCCGTCTTCATCGGCGCCTTGAGCGGGATCGCCCTCGCCGCCGGCCGTCCTGGCTTGCCAGGAACGTCCATGCAGGCCACGGCCTGGATCGTCTGCACCACCGCCGCCGTCATAACCGCGCGTAACCGCCAAGTCGTCCAGCATCGCCAATGGATGGCTCGATCCTATGCCGTCACGTTTACCTTCGTTTCCAGCCGCGTACTTAACCTCTGGCCCCGCTACTGGAGCCACCTTGGCGACTCCCTATCCGCCGTCGGCGTCATCGCCTTCACGCTCGCTTCCCTGCTTGTCGTCGACCTGGCCCTCAACTGGCGCGAGCTCACCACCCGTCGCGCCTGAGGGTCGCCGGGCCGATTAGCTTGCCCCGTTGTCGTCATTGAGGCTTAGTAGAATATGCGC
>Ga0335074_10007745_pt1 | contig 14902 bp, 14 predicted proteins | sample Lox_Sample_23_FD_206715 | JGI IMG/M metagenome (GOLD analysis project Ga0335074, IMG submission 206715) | Soil microbial communities from Loxahatchee National Wildlife Refuge, Florida, United States - Lox_Sample_2.3 | ecosystem: Environmental > Terrestrial > Soil > Wetlands | place: USA...
TATATATAATTATATATAACTATAAAAAAACTATGCCTGGTGGCTTTTTTTGGGTCGAAACCAAACTGCAGATATTGCTTTAGTTTGAATAATAGCTTATATAGCAATATTACTTTCACAGAGTAAAGGTTTATGTTAACCTATATTATTAGTGCGAATGAGTATGATCATCAGAGTATAGAGATAATAGAAGGCAGAAAATGTATGCTTGAATTATACAAATGGCTACTTCGAATAAAATATATCCAATTCCTGTTGAAATGAGTAAAATAGATGCGGTGACTGATGAGAACAGAGCGGTTGCTGAATAAAGTCCTAGAAGTCCTAGAACAATGTGACCTGCACTTATATTTGCAGCTAGTCGGAATGATAGTGTTAGGGGGCGTACTGTGATTCTTGTTGTTTCGATTAGAACTAGGAAGGGATTTAGTCAGTCTGGAGCTCCGTCTGGTAAGAAATGTGCAATAAATATTTTAGGGAATTTAGTTAATCTTGATAGAATTATTGATATTCATAAAGGTAATCCTATTGCTAGGGTGAAGATTAGGTGACTTGATGTTCTAAAAGAGTAGGGTACTAGTCCTACTAGGTTGATTAAAATAATAATGATAAATAGGGATGTAATTATTTCATTGAGACCTTTTAGGTGAGATGACAGGGTTCGATTTAGTTGGGATATTATGGTTAATTTGATGAATATAAGAGATGTTTTTGCTCGGTATTGCGAAGATCAGAATTGTATTTGAATAAATATGATTAGTATTAGGTTTAGTATTATAAATAATGGGGATGGAAGAAATGAGTTGAATGATGCTGGATCAAATGATGAAAAGATATCGGATATCATACAAAATATGGGTTTTACCCGTTTAGGGCTTTGAAGGCTCTTAGTTTATTTAACTTAATATTTTATATGTTAGTTAATTTATCTCAGTATATTGTAAGGGTGGGATTTATAATGTAGTATAGGAAGTAAATAATGGTAAATGTTTGACCAATAATGATAAATGGGTCTTCTACGGGTCGTCCCCCGATTCAGGTTAAAATGGCTCAAGATCTTACTAGAATTCAGAATAGAATTTGGTTTAATGGGTAAAATGATGTTGATTGTTTTATGAAGTTTATGGATATTGGTAAGATGAATAGGATTAGTAGAGCTGCAAAAAGTGCTACGACTCCTCCAAGTTTATTTGGAATTGATCGTAGGATTGCATATACTCAGAGGAAATATCATTCTGGTTTAATGTGGATTGGTGTTACTAAAGGATTTGCTATTAAGAAATTTTCTGGATCTGTTAGTAAATTTGGTATAAATAAAATAATAATTAGGAATATTGATAATCTAATTCTATATCCTAGGGCGTCTTTAATTGAATAGTAGGAGTGGAATGGTACTCGGTCTGAATCTGCGTTAATTCCTGTGGGGTTATTTGATCCTGTTTGGTGAAGGAATAGAAGGTGGATTACTACTATGGCTACAATGATAAATGGGAGGATGAAGTGAATTGCAAAGAATCGATTTAGTGTAGCATTGTCTACTGCAAATCCTCCTCATATTCATTCTACTAATATTTTTCCGATATAGGGGATTGCTGAGAATAGATTTGTAATTACTGTGGCTCCTCAGAATCTTATTTGTCCTCATGGTAGGACGTAACCTATAAATGCTGTTGCTATTGTTAAGATGAATAGAATTACTCCAATATTTCATGTTTCTATTAGGTGGTAGGATCCGTAATAGATTCCTCGTCCGGTGTGTAGATATAGAAATAGGAAGAATATAGATGCTCCGTTTGCGTGGATGGATCGAATAATTCATCCGTAGTTTACGTCTCGTGAAATGTGGGCTACTGAAGAAAATGCTAGTTCAATGTTTGAAGCGTAGTGTATAGATAGGAATAGTCCTGTAATGATTTGGATAACTAGGCATAGCCCTAGTAGGGAACCATAATTTCATCATAGGGAAATATTGTTTGGTGCTGGAAGATCAATTAGTGCTCCATTAATGATTTTGATTGCTGGATGTGAAGTGCGTAAAGGTTTAAACATATATTAGTTGTTGAATGGTCGTAGGGGACCTTTTGGGAGTGATACTACTTTTACGATTACAATTATAGCTCATAGAAGGACTAGGGCTAGTATAAATAAAGTTCTGTAGGATTCTGTAGAATAAAATGTGTTTAGTGATGTGGATTGAGTAAAATTATATGGCGGTAGAAGTTTGTGGGATATAATAAAAATTATTATGAATGTTATTGATCCGATGGTAAGGGGGAGTTTAAAGTTTATTGGTGCATTGGGTGAAGTAGCTACGAAATATGCAAATATAATTAATATGCCTCCAATATAAATTAGAAATAGCAGAAATGCTACTCAGGATGATAGAAATATTGAGAATGAGAGGGCAATGGATATGGCTATAATTAGAATTAAGATGGCTAGGGATACTGGGTTTGTTATTATTCATGTTATTGTTGCAATTGTTGCTATGATTGTTAGAAGAATATATAGCATTTATAAATTAAGTGGTGAAACTTATCTTTAAACTTCAAAGGTTTATGTGCACTGTACACTATTTTATATAGGCTCTTCATCAGTAAATGCATAAATATAGACAAATTCATACTACATCTACGAAGTGTCAGTATCATGCTGCAGCTTCGAATCCGAAATGGTGCATTGATGAAAATTGGTGGTTTATTGCTCGAGCGAGGCAGATAGCTAGGAAAGATGATCCAATTAGTACATGGGCACCGTGAAATCCTGTTGCTACGAAAAATGTAGATCCATAGACTCTATCTGCAATAGAGAATGATGCTTCAGCATATTCTCCTGCTTGAAGAAATGTAAAATAGATTCCTAGGGAGATGGTTAGTGTTAATCCTTGGATTGTGTTTTTCCGGTTTATTTCTAGTAATCTATGGTGTGCTCACGTTACGGTTACTCCTGAGGCTAAGAGGACAGCTGTGTTTAGTAGGGGGACTCTGAATGGGTTTAGGGGTTTGATTCCTGTTGGTGGTCATGAGCATCCTAGTTCTGGTGTGGGGGCTAATCTTCTGTGGAAAAATGCTCAGAAGAAAGCGAAGAAGAATAGTACTTCAGATGTAATGAATAGAATTATTCCTCATCGTAACCCCTTTGTTACATAGGAGGTGTGGTGTCCTATGAAAGTTCTTTCTCGGATTACATCTCGTCATCATTGAATTATGGATAAAATAATAAGGATTGATGCGATAACTAATCCTGTTTTTGTGTGTAGGTGAAATCATGTTGTTAATCCTAAAGCTAGTGATAGGGCTCCTAAAGATGCTGTAAGTGGTCAAGGTCTAATTTCTACTAGGTGGAATGGTTGACGTACCATTATAATCTTTATTTTATAAACTTTTTACTTGGAAGGTAATTGTACTAATATACTAAGATTATTTTATAAGGGAGTATTACTCATAAATAAATTTACAGTTTATTGCTATTTCGGCCACCTTATAATCAATTTCATTTTGTTGATTTTCTTAGATTTTTTGATTTGTGGGTTTGGAATAATGGTTTTTGTGTTCATCAAAGAGTTGATGTAGTGGTTAGTAGAATGAGTGATGTTGATAGGAGGGCTAATATTCAATGTATTGGGGATAAGTGTGGCATGGTTTTATTTATAAATAAAGTATAAATAAAAGATCATCTTATTTGATAATTATATCTTGACAAGATATTGTTATTTTTTAACTAGGTCTTTATTAGTTTATGGATTTGATTCAGTTGATGAATGATGGTAAATTGATTGCTTCAATGGAGATTGGTATGAATGAGTGATTGGCTCCACAAATTTCTGAGCATTGTCCATAGTATACTCCTGGAATTGTAATTGTAAATCCTAGTTGATTTAATCGCCCTGGTACAGCATCTACTTTTACTCCTAAAGATGGGACTGATCATGCGTGAATTACATCAGCTGCTGATACAAGTACTCGGGTTTCTAAATTAATTGGTAATGCAATTCGGTTATCTACTTCTAGAAGTCGATATTCTCCAATATTTAGGTCTTGGGGTTGGGTTATATAAGAGTCTATATCGATTCTGGAGAAATCTGTATATTCATATCTTCAGTATCATTGGTGGCCGATTGCCTTAAGTGTTAGTCTTGGATTTCTTACTTCATCTGTTAAGTATAGGAGTCGTAGTGATGGAAGTGCTAGGAATAGAAGGATAATGGCTGGTACAATTGTTCAGATTGTTTCAATTTGTTGTGCTTCTATTAGGTAACGGTTTGTTAACTTGTTTGTTATAATAGAGATTAGTGCATAAGATACTACTGTTATTACTAGCGTTAGAATAATTAAAGTATGATCGTGAAATGAAATTAGTTGAAGTATAATTGGGGATGCGGCGTCTTGGAATAAAAGTTGACCTCAGGTCATATAAGCAGGTAGATACTACTCACTTCTACTTAACAGATAGATGCTATTTATTAGCTTCTGCTTATTTTGTTAATTAGCGATAATACCTGTTTCTTCTAGGTTATGGAATCCTAGAGGGAGAGTATCTTGTCATTCTATTGATGTGGGTATGTGGATTCTTCTTAGTACTGGTCGTTGAGAGGCAAATGCTTCTCAGATGATGAAAATAAATATTATTAGAGCAGTAAAGGATAAAAGTGATCCTATTGATGAAATGACGTTTCATTTTATGAAGGCGTCTGGATAATCAGAATATCGTCGTGGTATTCCTCTTAGTCCAAGGAAGTGTTGTGGGAAGAATGTTATGTTTACTCCGATGAATATAGTGAAGAATTGTGCTTTAGTTCATTGAGGGTGTAAGGTGAGCCCTGAAAATAGTGGGAATCAGTGGGTAAATGCTGCAAAAATAGCAAATACGGCACCTATTCTTAGGACGTAGTGGAAGTGGGCTACTACGTAGTATGTATCATGGAGAATAATATCTAGGGCTGAGTTAGATAAAATGATTCCTGTTACACCTCCTGTTGTGAATAGGAAGATAAAGCCTAATGCTCATAGTATAGGGGCTGTATATTGGATGTTTGTTCCATGAAGGGTTGCTAATCATCTAAATACTTTAATTCCTGTGGGTACTGCGATAATTATTGTTGCAGCAGTGAAGTATGCTCGGGTGTCTACATCTATTCCTACTGTGAATATGTGATGTGCTCATACAATAAATCCTAGAATGGCGATTCCTAATATAGCATAAATTATGCCTAATGTTCCGAATGGTTCTAATTTGGATCTATAGTGAGCTACGATGTGGGAGATTGCTCCGAATCCTGGAATAATTAAAATGTATACTTCTGGATGTCCAAAGAATCAAAATAGGTGTTGATATAGGATTGGATCTCCTCCACCTGCAGGATCAAAGAATGAGGTGTTTAGGTTTCGATCTGTTAAGAGTATAGTAATGGCTCCGGCTAGAACTGGAAGAGATAAAAGTAGAAGAACTACGGTGATAACTACTGCTCATACAAATAGAGGGATTCGTTCGAGGCGTAGACCTTGTCATCGTATATTGATTACCGTGGTAATAAAGTTAACAGCTCCTAGAATAGATGAGGCACCTGCTAAGTGTAGTGAGAAAATTGCTAAATCTACAGAGGGTCCTGCGTGGGCAAGATTTCTTGCTAGTGGTGGATATACTGTTCATCCTGTGCCAGCTCCTTTTTCTACTGCAGCTGATGATAGGAGGAGTATGAGAGAGGGTGGAAGTAATCAAAATCTTATATTATTTAGTCGGGGGAAGGCTATATCTGGGGCTCCTAATATTAGAGGTAGAAGTCAGTTTCCGAATCCACCAATAAATACTGGTATTACTAGGAAGAAAATTATTAAGAAGGCGTGAGCTGTAACTACTGTATTATATAGCTGATCTCTTCCTAGAAATGATCCTGGTTGGCTTAATTCTGTTCGAATTAATAATCTTATGGTGGCTCCGAGCATTCCTGCTCATACACCTAAGATGAAGTATAAGGTTCCAATATCTTTGTGGTTTGTCGAGTAAAGTCATCGCATATAAGATTATTAGGGATATTGGGATGAATAGAAGAATTATGGATAGGGGGGTAAATATTATTAGTGAGTTTATTGATTTTATTTGTTTTTTATGGATGTTTGATGTTGAGATGATAGATATAATAATTCTTAAGTAAAAAAATATATTTATTATGGCTCCAATGATTAATAATAAAATTAGGGTTGGGTATAATGGTATTAATAGATCAATTGTTATTAGTTTTGGGAAGAAGCCTCTTAGAGGGGGAATTCCGCTAATAGATATAATTATAATAGGGATAATTAATGATATATGATTGTATGAGTTACAGGCTTTTTGTAGTTGGGGTTGTGTATTTACTGATATTAGGTGTATAGTAGTAAATAGAGGAATTAGAAGGATTCTATATATTAAGTAGTATATTATGGTTGCTGTGGGGTTTATAATAATTAGTATTCTTGTTATTCATCCTATATGAGTGATTGATGAGTATGCTATAATAGATTTAATTTTTCTTTGATTTATTCCTATAATTCCACCTGTTAAAGCATTTAAGGCTGCAGTGATAATTATAATTTTGGGGGAACAGTGGGACTGTATAATGAATGATAGGACGGATAAGGGCCCTAGTTTTTGTCAGGTTGATAGAATTAGACAATTTATTCAGGAAATTGATGATATTACTGAGGGAAATCAGAAGTGACATGGAGCTATTCCTAATTTTAATAGAATCGCGGTAATGATGATATAGGATGATTTTATTTCTATTGATGGTATTGATATGGTTGTAGAAGATATTAGAATAAGACTTCTTCCAAGGGCTTGAATTAAGAAGTATTTAGTAGCTGCTTCGTTTTCTTGAAATTTATTCGAGTTTAATATTAGAGGGATAAATCTTATTAAATTAATTTCTAGCCCACATCAAAGAAATAGTCAATTTCTTCTAGATATAATTATTAATGTTCTTAATACAAGAATTGATGTTGAGATTGCTGGGAATGAGCGTGAGAGGATGGGTTGCATTAAAGATTTAATGGAATCGAACCATCAATTAAAAGTTAGAAGCTTTTATTTTTGCCTAAAATCTTAATTATTTCATTCTAAGGATCCATCTCTTCATTCATATAATAGGCCAATAATTAGGATTATAAGAAATCTTAATGCGCTGATTAGTATGAAGTCTGATGGTATTTTTGATAAAATAATAGGGATAGGAATTAGTAGAACAATTTCGATATCAAATACTAGAAAGATGACCGCTAGTAGAAAAAATCGTATTGAGAATGGAATGCGGGCTGATCGTAAAGGGTCAAATCCGCATTCAAATGGGGATAGTTTTTCTCGATTATTTGTTATTGATCGTATATTTGTTAGAATTGATATACAGAAAATTAATGGTGGGAGGATAAATGCTACTATTGAAGATATAATAATTAATTTCATATATTTACTAGAAATTTAAAGAAATTTTCTTATGATTAAAAGTCATATGCTTGGAGCTTTCTAGTATGATAGATATTGAGATGTAAATCTATGATTAACGTCATCAGAGTTATCCGTTCTTCCGGCGCAATATCATGTTGTGGTGATTATTAATATTGGGATGATTAGTGTTAAGATAACTAGTCTTGTTGGGAGAAATGCTTTTCATGTTAAAGATATTAGTTTATCATATCGTATTCGTGGAAGAGTACACCGTATTCAGATAAATAGAATAGCGATTATTGCTGTTTTTATAATAAGAAATGAATTTGATATGATTTCTAGAGGTATATTTCCTGTAAATAGAACTGTGGTTAGGATTCTTATAAATAGAATGTTTGTGTATTCGGCTATAAAGATTAGTGCAAATATTCTTCTTCTGTATTCTGTATTAAATCCTGATACTAGTTCTGATTCCCCTTCGGCTAGATCGAATGGTGTTCGATTTGTTTCTGCTAAGTTCGTGATAAATCAGATGATGGAAATTGGTAGTAGTGGTATAATGATTCAGGATTTTATATTAATGGATATTAGTGATATGTCTATGTGTTGGATGATTATTAGTGCTCTTAATAGAATTAATGATATTGATACTTCATATGAAATTGTTTGTGCAATTCTTCGTAGTGCTCCTAGAAGAGCATATTTTGAATTAGAACATCAGCCTGATATGAAGGTAATATATACATTTATTCTTGAAATGCATAGGAAGTAAAGGATTCCGAATGAAATAAATATTGATGGGTTAGAGTGTGGATAAATTGCTCATATAAGAAGAGCTAGGATTAGCCCTGTAATTGGTGCTATGAAGAATAATTGTTTATTTATTAATGTTGGTTTGTTTTGTTCTTTAGTAAATAGTTTGATAGCATCAGCAAATGGTTGTGGTAGTCCTATCAGTGAAACTTTATTTGGGCCCTTTCGTAATTGGAAGTAACCTATAAATTTTCGTTCTACTAGGGTGTAGAAGGCTATAGCTAACAATACTAGAATAAAAGATATTATGAATGATAGAGCGAATGGATATGACATTATTAAGGGAGAAAATAATCTCGTTTTTAGGGTTTAAATCTAATGCATTGATCTGCCATCTTAATAAATTTGTAAATGAATCGAACATTTAATGAAGATTTTCAAAATCTTTTGTTACCATAACTACAAATTTATATTGCATCGGAAAATAATTCACTTGCTAATTGCAGATTAGCTATTCTATTTAAATTAAGATGCAAAAGGGTGAAGGATTCTTCATTTACTGATTCTAAATCAGGTGCATTAATCTGCCAACTCTTTTATAGTTTATAGAATTGATTATATTATTGTGTTGTATATAACAAGATTATTAGGTCCTTTCGTACTATAATAATCTATTTATTAAATTAAGGATAGAAACTAACCTGGCTTACGCCGGTCTGAACTCAGCTCATGTAGAATATTATGGGTTGAACAAACCCTCTTATGCGACTGCTACGCCGCTTAGATATTCTAAGCCAACATCGAGGTGCCAATCTCTATTGATGATATGAACTCTAATATAGAATTAGCCTGTTATCCCTAAGGTAGCTATGCTTAAGATCTATTATGTAGGGTCGTTAAGGAGACTTAAATGTCTTTATTATGATGGATGATTATTTCCATGGTCGCCCCAACCAAATCTCTTGTTATTTTTAATAAATTGAGATAAAGCTCTATAGGGTCTTCTTGTCCTTTAATTTTATTCAAGCATCTTCACTTGAATGTTAGTTTTTATGAATTATTTTAATAAAGCAATAACTTCGTTTGTCCATTCATTCTAGCCCATAATTAATGGGCAAGTTATTATGCTACCTTCGCACGGTTAGGATACCGCGGCCATTGAAATAAATTCATTGGGCAGGATGAACTTATTATTAGTTTTGTCAATAAGCAATGTTTTTGGTAAACAGTCGAGTTATTATTTTGCCGAGTTTATTAAAATAAGTTTTAATTTATTATAATTAATATTTTGTTTTATTAAGTATAATTTATTTTTTTTATATAAATACTTGTTTTTACATAGTGTTTTAATATCTTTATGTTTATATTGATCTTCTTATATGTGGGTCATTGTTTGATTAATTTATTGATTTGAGATTAGATGTAACTTGTTGAGAATTGGCTGTTTTTAGGCCTATTTAAGTGTATATTGTGTTAATAGATTTAATATATATGGCTTGTCCTGTATATATTTACAAAATATTTGGTTTATATTTGTTTAGTTGTGTAAGTTTTAAGAAAACCAGTTATAATTCTGCGCGGTTGGTATGTAGCCTCTGTAAATTTTTATTTTAATTGTTGTGAAACACAAATTAATTTGGTTCTAAACATAAAATGTACAGCTCGTTAGAATTTCGGGTTTTTCTATTAAAGATTTGTCTTGTAAAACCATTATGCAAAAGGTACATTTTTTATAATTACTTTAGTTTATTTTTAGTTCCCTTGCGGTGATTGTAATTTGATTTTTAGTTATTTTGTTTAGTATGAATAATTTGATAGTGTGATTGAACTTGAATAGCTTTAGTTTTAGTGTAAGTAAAATTCATTGATATATGATACAATCATTAAATGCAATTTCCATTACATTTACTTTGTTACGACTTATCTAGTCTTGGTTGACGAGAGTGACGGGCGATGTGTACATATCTTAGGAATTAATTTATAATAATTTTTTTTATATTATTACTTCCAAGTCCAATTTCACTCATGTTGTTTATATGAGATTCATGCTATGGTTTAGGTTGTAACCCATTTACTCCATTATATGGGCTGCACTTTGACTTGACGTAATATAGATAAATATTTTTTGTAAACTTTCTTTTAGAGGTTTACTGACGACAGCAGTACACAGGCTGATAGCAAATAATGGTTTTGTGAGCGTGGATTATCGAATTAAGTAACAGGTTCCCCTGGTTATGTAAGATACCGCCAAGTTTTTTGAGTTTCGAACGGTGGTTTTTATTATTCAGCATTTTTAATATATTGTTAATAGAAGGGTATCTAATCCTTGTTTTAGTTAACAATTTTTAGTAGGCGATATATGAGGTTCTTGAATTGTGAATATTGAACGTTTATAATTATTTATAATATCTTATTTAGTTGCTGTTAATTATTAATTTTACCTTATCGTATAACCGCGACTGCTGGCACGAATTTAGTCAGGTATTATTGTGAATTATCATATCACATGTTAGTTTGTATTGTATAGTGTGATCTACTGCATGATGTGGCATGTAGTTTATTCTTATAATTAATATTTTAGCTAAAATCAAACTAATGGTAAGAGAGGTAACCTCTTTGTCGGGGTATGAACCCACTAGCTTATATAGCTTATCTTACTAAGTAATAGTATTGTTTACGTTTTTAAATCTGCAATTTAATGTTATGTCTTAACTATATTACTGTTAAGTTATTCATGAAGTTAAGATTTCTGGTTTAATAGTTAGTATGATTAATGGTGATAGGTGGAGGAGAAGTATTAGTATGTCTTTTTGTTTTATTGTGGTGTTGGGGTTTGAGAAATTATGTATTTGACCGTGTTGAGTTGTTGAATATATATGGAGAGAATAGGCTCCTGCCAGGAACGTAATAATTATTAAAGGTGTAATAGTTCATATAGATAGTGAAGTGATTGAAGTGATTAGTATAATTTCTCTTAGTAGGTTGAGAGATGGTGGTGCAGCTATGTTTGAAGCAGCAAATAAAAATCATCATAGAGATATAATTGGGGTAGAAGATATTAGTCCTTTTATTAGGAATATTCTACGGGTGTGGGAGCTTTCATAGGTTATGTTTGCTAGGGCAAATAGGGCTGATGAGGATAATCCGTGAGCAATTATTATTAATGATGCCCCTATTAAACCTCATGTTGAATTTGATATTGCCCCTGCGAGTATTAGTCCTATGTGTCCTACTGAGGAGTAAGCAATTAGGGATTTTAGGTCAGGTTGTCGTAAGCAGATTATGCTAGTTAGAATTGCTCCGGTAAGTGAAATACTGATAAGTAGTGATTGGATGGATGATAAGTTTGATTGAATATTATGAATAATACGAATAATTCCGTAGCCTCCTAATTTTAGCAGAATTGCTGCTAAAATTATAGACCCAGCAACTGGTGCTTCTACATGTGCTTTTGGTAGTCATAGGTGGGTTATAAATATTGGTAGTTTTACTAGGAATCCGCCGATTAAGAATAAATTTATTAGGGAGTTTATGTTTTGTAATGGTATTAAAGTTAGTGTAAATATGTTTGTAGATAGGGATCAGTAATATATGAGAAAGAAAATAATTAATATAGGAATTGAGGCAGCAATGGTGTATATTATTATATATATTCTTGCTTGAACGCGTTCTGGTTGGTATCCTCAAATTATGATGATAATTATAGTAGGAATTAGAGATGCTTCAAATAGAATGTAGAAGGAGAATAGATTAGCGGCTGAAAAGCAGGATACGAGAATATATATTAATATTATGTTTATTAAGGAGAATACTTTAGCGTTGTTGTTATTGTGAAAGATTTTTGTTCTTGTAATTATTATTAATGCTGAAATTAGAATTCTTAGAGTGATTAGTGGTTGTCTTAATTGATCTAGTGTTGATAGTGGGGTTAAAATTATCTGTGTAGATGAGATTATTGATGTTGATAGAATGGATAGAGTGAGTAAAGATGCTGTAAGAGTTCATCAGTATTTGTAAGGGTTTATAATGGTGAGAATAATTATCCTTAATATTATAAAATGAAGTTTTAACATTTATTTAGTGCCAAGTTTGATAAGGTATCTGAGCCATAGTGACGTGATATTTTTACTAGAAGTCTTAATCCTAATCTGGCTTCACAAGCACCAAATGTTAATAGAATTAGGGCTGATGTAGTTGATGGAATATTTATTGCCATTATTGAGGTAGGATATAAGATTACAATTCTTAATATTATCCCTTCTAAATATAGAAGAGACATAAGAAAGTGGGAGCTATTTAAAATGTAAGATAATGTAATAAATGAGAATGCTAATAGTGGGAGTAGTATAATTGTTATCATTTAGAATCGAGAGTAACTCATTTTTGATTTACAAGATCAAGGCTTTATTTTAAGCTATCGATTCTTCAGTTTACACTTTTGTGAATTTTGATACCCAAGATCAGGGTTTTTTTTAAACTATAAACTGTAGAAGATATATGTGTGCAATGAAATAATCATATTATAAACATGAAAGGTTTATGTGTTAATATTACACTATGCACAATTACTCAAGGGTGTATACCTATGGCTCATCTTCAGTGAGATGTTTTATTATAAACTACTTGTGTATATATGAATTAAAGTTATTGTTGCTGCTAAGGTTGCCAAGCAAGATATAGAAGATAATATTATGTCTGAGGGTTTAGAAGGTCTTAAGTTAGTTACTAGCTTATTGTTAAGTTTGATGAGGGCCTTATTTGTAATTAAGGGCACTTCTAATCATCCTTGGTCTAATAGTTTTATTGTTAAGTGAGCCGATTTATAAGGTTTGTCTAGTATTATTTGAGTTGATAGGGGAACTAGAAATCATATTATACATCTGGCATTGGTTGTTATTGGATTATTGATTGTAATTGATGCTGATATAGATGAGAACAGTCAACTAGATATGGCGCCTAGAGTAATAATTATTAGGGGGGTAATTTTTATCACTGTGGGGATAAAAGTTATTACGGATGAAATAGGTCTTAATCAGGATATTATAGCTCCTGCCCTTGTTGCTATAATGGCTAGTAGTGATATTGGTTTTATAATATTTATTTCTTCGTTGATTTGAATTTGTGGAGAAGAATTTGATGAAGATCATATTGTTACTAATCTGAATCGAATAGAGTAAAAGGTAGTAGTTCCGATTCTGAATAGACCTATTATGGTGATGATAAAGTTTGTTGGTGAATATATTGATCATTCTATGATTATGTCTTTTGAGTAGAATCCTGCTATAAATGGAAATCCACATAGAGCTAGGTTGGCAATAGAAATGCATGCTCTAGCGACAGGTATTTGATTGGCTAGATTTCCTATTCATCGGAGGTCTTGGGTATGATGATGATAATTAATAAATGATCCTGCGCAGATAAATAGAAGAGCTTTAAATAGGGCGTGAGTTACTATGTGAAAGAAAGCTAAGTTTGGTATATTTATCCCAATCCTTATTATTATTAATCCTAGTTGACTTAGGGTAGATAATGCAATAATTTTTTTTATATCACATTCAGTAATTGCCCTTAGGCCTGCTATGAATATAGTTGTTGTTCCAATTACTAGTAGTCTAGTGTTGAATAAGTTGATTGAGTGGAGGAAGGGGTAGAATCGAATTAAAAGAAATACACCAGCAGTCACTAGGGTAGATGAGTGGACTAAGGCTCTTACTGGAGTAGGAGCGGCCATGGCTGCGGGAAGTCATCTTGAAAATGGAATTTGTGCTCTTTTTGTTATTGCTGCTACTATAATTAATAGGGCTTGGGTTGTAATATTTGACATGGACAAGTTAATAGATATATTAGTAATTAATCAATGACCTTGATTTAATGTTAGAGCGATGGCAATCAATAGAAGAGCATCCCCAATTCGATTTGATAGGGCCGTAATTATACCTGCAGCTAATGATTTAGCATTTTGATAATAAATAACTAAGATAAAGGAGGTGAGACCTAGTCCGTCTCACCCCAATAGTAGAATCATTATGTGAGGAAGGAAGATTAGGAAATTTATTGATAATACAAATAGAAGTACGATGGTAGTAAATCGGTTGATAAATATATCATGTTTTATGTAGATTGTTGAAAATGATAATACATTTGCTGAGATAAATAAAACAGTACATGAAAATATTAATCCTACAGGATCTATAATAATGTGACAGATTACCGGTGAGGATAAAATGTTAAATATATGTCAATTTAGAATGGTTGTTGTTGATGTTCATGTAGAATGAATTATTTTAGGTATTAGTAAGAGAAGAATAAGTCATATAAGTAATCTTGCTACAGATGAGATAGAAAATTGAGGTTTTATCATTATTTTGTGGATATAGGAAATAAATTTAATGATAAATTATTATACCTAATGCGCTAACCGCACTGAATCTAATTTTCATGACATTCATAGGGTGTTTTTGGTATTGGTTTTCCGAAAAACATGTCATGAAAATTAGATTCAGTGCGGTTAGCGCATTAGGTATTTTTTTTTTGTGTGTAAATTTTAGGGTGAATTTTATTTTTTTGGGGGTGTGTTATATATTTTAAATTTTATATATTCATAGTAAAATTGGGCTTTAATTTTACTTTCAGTAGTAAATTTCTGCCTTTAATTTGTTAAAATTTTGTTATTTTTACCCCTTGTACATGTTTTGTATAATTAGTGTGTCTTTTGTGGTGAATGTTTATT
>Ga0335074_10007747_pt1 | contig 14901 bp, 15 predicted proteins | sample Lox_Sample_23_FD_206715 | JGI IMG/M metagenome (GOLD analysis project Ga0335074, IMG submission 206715) | Soil microbial communities from Loxahatchee National Wildlife Refuge, Florida, United States - Lox_Sample_2.3 | ecosystem: Environmental > Terrestrial > Soil > Wetlands | place: USA...
AAATCCGAGGTGACGCTGAGGCTGCTTGCCCCGGCCGAGCCGTTGAAGTCCACCACCGCGATGGAGTTGCCGAACACGTCGTGGATCCAGCGCACCTGCTCCGGCGCCGGATCGATCGTCAGCGTGGCATCGAGCAGACGCAGATCGTGGCTGTCACGGGGCCGCGTCATCAGCCGGTGCTCGCCTAGCTGCACCGGACTGCGATATTGATAACGGGTGCGATGCCGGATTCTCAGGATGCTCATGAAGATCGTCTGGGCAGCGGCCGCGCAGTGTACGAATCCCGCCCCGGGGGCCGCAAGTCTGCGGGCGGCCGCCGCGCGCTGCCTTCGGCGGCGCTGCTTCGGCCCTTGACAGGAGCATACCGCGACCAGACGATGCCGGTGCATCGCTCAGCTTCGGTGGCGGCGCGGTCCCTGACCGCCGCGGCGGCCTCGAGAGGTACCCCCATGCAAGCGCCAAACCCCGCGACGGCGGACTCATCGGTCGACGGCGGGGTGGCCGCACTGCCGAGGCGGCCGGCATGGGCGGCGCTGCAGGCGCATCACGCGGCGATCGCGCCGCTGCACCTGCGCGAGCTGTTCGCCCAGGATCCCGGACGCGGCGAGCGCCTGCGGGCCGAGGCCGCGGGTGTCTACCTCGACTACTCCAAGAACCGCATCACGGATACGACGCTCGAGCTGCTGGTGCGCCTCGCCGAGGAATCCGCCCTGCGGGCGCGCATCGAGGCGATGTTCCACGGAGAGCACATCAACGTCTCGGAGCGGCGGGCGGTGCTGCACGTGGCGCTGCGCGCCCCGCGCGGCGCCACGATCCTGGTGGACGGCGCCAACGTCGTGCCGCGGGTGCACGCGGTGCTCGAGCGCATGGGCGACTTCGCCGCACGCGTGCGCGACGGGCAGTGGCGCGGGCATACCGGCAAGCGCATCCGCAACGTCATCAACATCGGTATCGGTGGCTCGGATCTGGGCCCGGTCATGGCCTACGAGGCGCTGCGGCACTATAGCGAGCGCGCCCTGTCGTTCCGCTTCGTGTCGAACGTCGACGCCACCGACTTCTGCGAAGCGGTGCGCGAGCTGGATCCGGCCGAGACCCTGTTCATCGTCTCTTCCAAGACATTCACCACGCTCGAGACCATGACGAACGCCGCGAGCGCCCGCGCCTGGCTGATCGATGGCCTCGGCGGAGCGGCCGGGTCGGTGGCGCGGCACTTCGTCGCCGTGTCCACCAACGCGGCCGAGGTCGCGAAGTTCGGCATCGACACGGCGAATATGTTCGAGTTCTGGGACTGGGTCGGGGGCCGCTACTCCATGGACTCCGCGATCGGCCTGTCCACGATGCTCGCGATCGGCCCGGCGCACTTCGCCGGCATGCTCGCGGGCTTCCACGAGATGGATGAGCATTTCCGCTCGGCGCCCCTGGAGCGCAACCTCCCGGCGCTGCTGGGGCTGCTCAGCGTCTGGTACGGCAACTTCTTCGGGGCCCAGACGGCCGCCGTGCTGCCCTATGAGCAGTACCTCAAGCGCTTCCCGGCCTACCTGCAGCAGCTCACGATGGAGAGCAACGGCAAACACGTCACCCTCGCGGGACAGCGCGTGACCTATGACACGGGCGCCATCTACTGGGGCGAGCCCGGGACCAACGGTCAGCATTCGTTCTATCAGCTGATCCATCAGGGAACGCGGCTGATCCCCTGCGACTTCATCGCATTTTCCCGCTCTCTGAACCCCCTCGGCACCCACCATGAGCTGCTGCTCGCCAACGTGCTGGCGCAGGGCGAGGCGCTCGCCTTCGGCCGCAGCGCCGAGGAGGTCAGGGCCGAAGGCTCTCCCGACTGGCTCGTTCCGCACCGCACCTTCGAAGGTAACCGGCCCTCCAACACGCTGCTGCTCGAGCAGCTCACCCCGGCCGCGCTCGGCCGCCTGGTGGCGCTGTACGAGCACAGCGTGTTCACCCAGGGCGTCATCTGGCAGATCGATTCCTTCGATCAGTGGGGCGTGGAGCTGGGCAAGGTGCTCGCCAGGGCCATCCTGCCGGCTCTGGCGCCGGCGGCGCCCCGGGCGGCGGATCGCGACAGCTCGACTAATGCGCTGATCCGGCGGATCAAAGAGCTCCGGGCGCGGGCCTGAGGGCCGCGCGCGCGGCTCTGCGGCCGATGGGCCCGCGGGGTCCAGCCGCTCTTCGAGCGGCTAGGATCGGAACAGGCGACTGTACTGCGTCTCGTGCAGCGCGCTGGCGAGCAGCTGGCCCACGGCGCTGGTGCCGATGGCCTCATCCGGCAGCGTGAGGGCGCGCTCGAGCACCTGCGGCATCGCGTCGGCGAGCCGCTGCAACATGCGCTGTCCGGCGGACTGGCCCAGCGGGACCAGCCTGACGGCCACGAGCGCCTGATTTTCGCTCCAGGCCCACAGATAGCCGGCGAGCGTGTCGATCTCGGCGATGCCCCAGCGGACCGCGGCCAGCGCGAACAGGGTCGCGAAGGCCGGCGCATCGTCCTGCCCACCGACGGCGTGGGGCTGCCACGGCTGTGCCTCCTGCAGGTCGAGGGCCACGAGCACGCGCGCGAGCGCGTGGCCGAGCTGGCGCTCCTCGGCGCGCAGCTCGGCGGTCTCGCGCGCGGCGATCAGCTGCGCGCTCCAGCGCAGCACCGCCGCGCGGTCGTCGGCCCGCCAGGCGCGGTACAGCCGCAGCAGCAGCGGCAGATCCAGCGTGCCCACCGCGTGGCGGGCGAGAGCGTCGATCCAGGCGAGCGCGCCGGCCTCATCGCGCACCCAGCCGGCGTGCAGCGCGTATTCCAGTCCCTGCGAATAGGCGTAGGCGCCGACCGGAAGCGCCGGGCTGATCAGCTGAAACAGCCGCAGTTGCGGGCGCAGTGTGGAGGTGTTCAGGGCGGGTGCGAATGTGAGTGGCCGGAGCCCGCATGATACGCCCCGGCCTCCGGCTCGAAAGCCGCCTGCTCGAGCGTGACGCTGAGGCCCAGGCGCGCGACCAGCTCGTCGAGCACGTGATCGTGCGCGTAGCGCAGCCAGCCCTCGCCCAGCTGCAGAGCCACGTGCCGGTTGCCCAGATGGTAGGCGGCGCGCAGCAGCAGGCGCGCATCACCGCTGTGCGCGGTGGACACGCCCTCCGCGGCCGCAACCACCTCGACGATGCGCCCATCGGAGGCGAGCAGCCGATCCCCGCCGCGCAGAATCTGTCCGCGGGGCAGCAGCACCGCGGCTTGCTCGCCGGTCGACAGCACCACGCGCAGGCGGCTGCGGCTGCGCAGCTCGAACGGCAGGCTCAGGCGCGCCGCCGCGGGCGGACCCACGGGCGCGCTGCGCTCGGACAGCGTCAACACGGCTTCAGAACAGGAAGTAGCGCTGCGCCAGCGGCAGGGAGTGCGCCGGCTCGCAGGTGAGCAGCTCACCGTCCGCGCGCACCTCGTAGGTCTGCGCATCGACCTCGATCCGCGGCAGGTAGTCGTTGAGCACCAGGTCGCGCTTGCCGAGGGTGCGCGTGCCGCGCACGGCCACCAGGCGCTTGCGCAGACCCAGCCGCCCCGCCATGTCGGTGCGCAGCGCCGCCTGCGACACGAAGCTCACCGAGGTGGCGGCGCGCGCCTCGCCCAGCGCACCGAACATGCGACGATAGCGCACCGGCTGCGGGGTCGGAATCGAGGCGTTGGGATCGCCCATCGGCGCCGCCACGATCATGCCGCCCTTGATGATCAGCGCCGGCTTCACGCCGAAGAACGCCGGGCGCCACAGCACCAGGTCGGCGAGCTTGCCGACCTCGACCGAGCCGACCTCGTGCGCGATGCCGTGCGTGAGCGCCGGGTTGATCGTGTACTTGGCGATGTAGCGGCGCACACGGAAGTTGTCGTGCTGGGCATTGTCCGCCGGCAGCGCGCCGCGCTGCACCTTCATCTTGTGCGCGGTCTGCCAGGTGCGCGCGATCACCTCGCCCACGCGGCCCATGGCCTGCGAGTCCGAGGCGATCATGGAAAAAGCCCCGAGATCGTGCAGGATGTCCTCGGCGGCGATGGTCTCGCGCCGGATGCGCGACTCGGCGAACGCCACGTCCTCGGGGATCGCCGGATCCAGGTGATGGCAGACCATCAGCATGTCCAGATGCTCATCGACCGTGTTGACCGTGTAGGGGCGCGTGGGATTGGTCGAGGAGGGCAGCACGTGCGGCACGCCACAGGCCTTGATGATGTCGGGCGCGTGCCCGCCGCCCGCACCCTCGGTGTGATAGGCGTGGATCGCACGGCCCTTGAAGGCCGCGATCGTATCCTCGACGAAGCCACTCTCGTTGAGCGTATCGGTGTGGATCGCGACCTGCACGTCGTGGCGATCCGCCACCGCCAGACAATTGTCGATCGCCGCCGGCGTCGTGCCCCAGTCCTCGTGCAGCTTCAGCCCCATGACCCCGGCGCGGATCTGCTCCTCGATCGGCGCGGGCAGGCTCGCGTTACCCTTGCCGAGCAGCCCGAAGTTCAGGGGCAGCTCCTCCAGCGCCTGATACATGCGCTCGATGTGCCACGGGCCGGGCGTGCACGTGGTGGCGTTGGTGCCGGTCGCCGGCCCGGTACCGCCGCCGATCATCGTGGTGACGCCGCTCATGAGCGCATCCTCCGCCTGCTGCGGGCAGATGAAATGGATATGCGCATCGATCGCGCCGGCCGTCAGGATCAGGCCCTCGGCCGCGATGGCCTCCGTGCCCGCCCCGATCACGATATCGACGCCCGGCTGGATGTCGGGATTGCCGGCCTTGCCGATCGCCGCGATCCGCCCGCCCTTCAGGCCCACGTCGGCCTTGACGATGCCCCAGTGGTCCAGGATCACGGCGTTGGTGATGACCGTATCAACCACTTGCGCGGCGGGCCGCTGGCTCTGCCCCATGCCGTCGCGAATCACCTTGCCGCCGCCGAACTTCACCTCCTCGCCGTAGATACAATGATCCCGCTCGACTTGGATCCACAGCTCGGTGTCCGCCAGCCGCAGCCGATCGCCCGTGGTGGGCCCGAACATCTCGGCGTAGGCGCGCCGCTGCATGCTGCTCATCCGAGTGCTCCCATGATGCGTCCCTGAAAGCCGTACACCTCGCGCGCCCCGCCCAGCGCCACCAGCTCGACCTCGCGCTGCTGCCCCGGCTCGAAGCGCACGCAGGTGCCGGCCGGAATGTTCAGGCGAAAGCCGCGGGCCAGCGCGCGATCGAAGCTCAGGGCGCTGTTGACCTCGTGGAAGTGATAGTGCGATCCGACCTGGATCGGGCGATCGCCGGTATTGGCGACGCGGATGCGGCGCAGCTCGCGCCCCGCGTTCAGCGTCAGCTCCCCCTCCAGCGTGATCAGCTCTCCCGGAATCATGGCCGGCGCCTCAGGCGACGATGGGATGGTGGACCGTGACGAGCTTGGTGCCGTCGGGGAAGGTCGCCTCGACCTGCACCTCGCTGATCATCTCCGCGACGCCCTGCATGACCTCGCTGCGCTTGAGCAGCGTGGTCCCGTAGCTCATCAGCTCCGCGACGCTGCGGCCGTCGCGCGCCCCCTCGAGTATCGCCGCCGACAGATACGCCACCGCTTCGGGATAGTTCAGCAGCAGACCGCGCGCCTTGCGCCGCTCGGCCAGCAACGCCGCGGTGAACAGCAGCAGCTTGTCCTTCTCACGGGGCGACAATTCCATGGTTCCTCCCGGCGATCGCTGCCGACCTCGCTCAGGTCGACCAGATGCGCGGTGCCACGGCCTCCCGGCCCAGCAGCGCCGGACGCAGCGCACGCCACAGCGCGGTGAACGCCCCGCGCAGCAGATCGGTGCGCGCCGCCCGGCCACGTATGCAGAGCACTCCGTCGAGCAGCGTACAGGCAAGGGTGAGCCCGGCACAATGACGGTCGGCCGGGGCGCACCGCGGCTGCGGGCTGTCCGGCTGCGGGCCGTCCGGCTGCGGGCGCGCCAGCTGCGGCCCCGCCAGCTGCGCGCGCGCCAGCTGCAGCAGTGGCTCGCCCGCCGGATAGGCCAGCCAGGTGCCGAACGCGACCTGACCACCCAGTCCCCAGTGCGGCTCGAGACAGTCCGGGTCGAGCCGCAGCCGTTCGAGCAGCAGCGGCCTGTCCTCCTGCCACAGCTCGAGCGACTGCCGCAGCGACCCGGCGTCGAACGGGCGTGCCGCGGCGGGCAGGCCCAGGCAACCGATCTCCCAGCAGATCGCGCGCGCGGCGGCCTGCAGGCGCACGACGGTGTGCAGCTCGAGCCGGCAGCCTGGATAGAAGATGTTCTCCTGCGGCAGCCATTCCAGCCGTCCCGCGACCTCGAACGCCTGCCGCAGGCGCGCCGGCGGGCCGCCACCGCAGCGATAGAACTTGCCGGCCGCGGGAGTGGTCAGCAGTGCGTGCGCGTGCTCGTCCACCTGCACATCCAGTTGCAGCTGATCGGCGCCGACCACCCCTCCCGGCGGATGAATCAGGTAGACGTGGCACGGGTCGCCCTCCGGGTAGAAGGGCTTCTGCACCAGCAGCGGCCCGACGTGCCGCCTCTCCGTCAGGCGCGTGCGGCCCCCGTGAGGCTCGGTCGTGAAGCGCAGTCGCAGGTGCGCCGCCCACCCCGCCGCCGCATCCGGCGTCGCCGCTGCCGCCATGGTCTCACCCCGTCCTCGAACACTCACGTGCGCGCGCACCCGCTCATCGCTCAGGGCCTCGATGTTGCCGGAGGCCACCCGCCGCCCCTGGTCCAGGATGCGCAGGTCGCTCGCCAGACAGCCGGCGGCTCAGCCGTCCCGCTCGTCCCTGCCGTCCCGGTCGGCCTGCAGCAGGCCCTCCCGCAGGATGAACTCGACGACGCTGTCCAGGCCCTGGCCGCTCTTGAGATTGGTGAAGACGAACGGCCGCTCCCCGCGCATGCGGTGCGCGTCGCGCTCCATCACCTGCAGCGATGCGCCCACGTGCGGCGCGAGGTCGATCTTGTTGATGATCAACAGATCCGATTTCGTGATGCCCGGACCGCCCTTGCGCGGGATCTTGTCGCCGGCGGCCACGTCGATGACGTAGAGCGTCAGATCCGAGAGCTCCGGGCTGAAGGTCGCCGCCAGGTTGTCCCCGCCGCTCTCGACGATCACCAGCTCGAGCTGCGGCAGCTCGTGCGTCAGTGCATCGATGGCCGCAAGATTCATCGACGCATCCTCACGGATGGCGGTATGCGGACAGCCGCCCGTCTCCACGCCGCGGATGCGCGCCGCCGGCAGGGCCTCGCTGCGGATCAGAAACTCGGCGTCCTCACGGGTGTAGATGTCGTTGGTGACCACCGCGATCTCGAGCCGATCGCGCAGGCGCTTGCAGAGCGCATCGACGAGCGCCGTCTTGCCGGAGCCGACCGGTCCACCCACGCCGAGACGCAGAGGTGTCGACCGCTTTGCAGCCAGCTGTCCCAAGCCATCTCCGGATCGTCGAGGAGCGACGCGCCCTTGGCGCTCATCGGGCCGCGCGGCGCCATTATGCAGCGCGGCGCCATTATAGGGAGCCGCCCCACCGCCCGCACGATCCGGCACATCCACGGGGGCACGTGCAGGCGGATCGGCCGCGAACGCCCCGAGGGCGGGCGCGCGGCCGGGCGGGTCGGCGGCCGTGACTGCCGCGACCTGACATAAATGGAGAATTCTTTCTCAAATCCGCGACTGGTTTGTCTGCGATCGGCGACAGACCTGGGTCACAATGGCCGGGTTCGGGTGCTCGACGAGGAACACCGTGACTGCAGCCATCCACGCGTCCAAGGATATCTGGCACGAGAGTCTCGAGGACTTGCTGAAGGCCATCGAGACCAGGCCTTCCGCACCTCGGGGCGCCTTCGCGATCAACCTGCAGACGAGCCCGATGCCGATCGCCCCTCCGAGGGCCTTCCCGCAGTTTGATCAACTGCACCTGTATCAGCTGCCCCCGCGCGACGGACAATCGGCCCGCTATCGGCTGCGCCTGGGAATCATCAGCTCCGATCTGGAGGCCGATGCGATCCTGGCGACGGTGCGTGCCCATTTCCCGCACGCGACCAAGGAAGCCGCCGGCGATGCGGACCGCACGGCAATCCAGACGATCCATCGGCTCGCGCCAAAACCGCCCGCCGCAGCCGCCACAGCGCCAAAGCCGCCAGGCGCACCCGCTACCGCGGGGGCGGTCAACGCACCGCCAGGTCGTGTCCCGGCCGCGCCGGCGATCGCGCGTGCCCCGGTCGCGACAGCGCCGGCCCCGCAGCCGCACTGGAACATCGATGAGCTGTTGCCGAGCCTCGCCAGTGCTCGCGCACCCTCCGCTCGACCGCCGCCTCGATCCGCCGCGGCGTCCCCGGCAAGGCCGCGGCGCGCGGCAGCACCTACCCCGCCTCGCGCGGCAGCGCCTACCCCGCCTCGCGCGCCATCGCCCGGCGCCGGCAGCGCGCAGAGCAGTCCTCCGGCGCCACCTGGGCCGGCAGCCCTCGTCAGAGGCCCGCTGCCCGGCGCCCAGCCGCCTGCGCCCCCGGCACCGCCTGCATCGTCTGCACCGCCTGCATCGTCTGCGCCGCCTGCATCGCCCGCGCCGCCTGCATCGCCCGCGCCGCCTGCATCGCCGGCGCCGCCTGCATCGCCGGCGCCGCCTGCATCTGCGGACAAATACGACGCTGACTCCGGCACATTCGAGTCGGTCGTCGCCAGGATCGGCTCCCTGATCGATCGAGCCGAGGCGCACCTGAGCGAAACGGCTGCGCTCGACCGCGAGCCCGTGCGCGGCGCCGAAGCGCCTCGCGTGCCGGTCGTAGCGCCCGAGATGCGCGCTGCCACGCCGAGCCTGCCGGCCGCGAGCCCCGGCGATGGCCCGGAGAAAGATCACACGCCCGCCGCTCGCACGATAGACAGCACGCAGACCCTTCGGGTGCTCACGCCGCTCGAGCTCGAGGCTGGCGACGCTTCCAAGTGGTTTGCGATCGAGCTGATCCGCTCCGCCGACCCGATTGATGCCGATGAGGTGCCGAACCTCGATATCTTCGATGAGTACCGGCTCTATTGCGTGCGCGAAGCCGGCGACGCCACGAATCAGCACGTCCTGCGTGTCGGCTTCTTTTCGAGCGAGGTCGCCGCCCAGGCGGTGGCGGGCTATCTTGCCGCCTATTTTCCGACGCCCAAGCTCGCGCGGGTCAGCGTCGCCGAGCGCGAGCGCTTCGCCGAGAAGCTCGTCACGGCGCGAAAGGATGTCGGCGCATCCGGCAGACGCACCGACATCGAGGTGATCAGCCCGTGCCCGCTCCCCCAGGCACAGGTCCAAGCCGAGGCGGCCGGCGCCAGGGAGCACCCCACGCCTCGCACCTCTTCATTCTGGTCGCGCCTGAGGGGCTCGCGGTAAGGCCTCTCAGCGATCGGGCTCGACGAGCTTGGTGACGACCGTTTCGCACTGGATCGAGGCGAGGATCTCGGCACGCGTCAGCCCCTTGTGTGCCTGGTCCTCCGCGTAGGCGTTCACCGCATGCACGTATCGCCGGTAATGTGACAGCGCGGCGGCAAACAGCTGATCGACGGAATCGAATGCGTTGAGCGACACGCACGACTCGATGAACGCCAGATCCTCGCGGCTGAGCGTGATGGTGAGCGGGGTGCGCTGCGAGCCGTGGCGCGCCTGCTTGGTGGATCGCATGGAGGCCCTGCCGGATGAGTTATCGTCTGCGGCGCGCTAAGCATGCCTGCCGCGACGCAGGGGCGCAAACTGCGACACGGGTTCCGCGCGATGACCAATGTCCGACGAGCGTCGGGCAGCGCCGCTGCAAGCTTTTTCAATGACCTGCAACACCTGCCTCCTCCGAGGCACCGAGGCCGGGGGCCCGTGAGCGCACCTGCCGCCGCGGCGGCACGAGCCGCGTGCGCCGTGCGCTACGCGTCGTATCCATACTCGCCCAGCTCGAATGAGCTGCCCGTTTCGCGAGCCAGCTGCGCCGCGAGCGCGTTGAGATCCTCGGTCCCTTTCGACTCGGCAACGGTCAGCCGCTTGCTTTCCAGTCCGGTACAGCGCGTTCGGCACTCGACCTCGAGCCGCGCACCGCCCGGGCCTTTGGCCGGCAGCGAACGGGCGACGTGCAAGCCCACGACGTCCTCTCTGGGGATCAGGTAGAGCTGCGCGCCGTAGAAGATCAGCGCCCCGCGGTCGGCCGGCAGTCCGACCGATCCGTAGAGCCGTGCGGCCTCGGCCGGAGGCTCGCGCACATACTCGAGCTCCGCTTCCTCGGCCGGCGCCTGCTGCGCGGCCGCGGACATCCGCCAGGTCGCGATCGGTGCGACGGGCGCGCAGCTCGCGAGCCAGGCGCGTTCCGCCGCAGTCGCGGGTGGCCGAAGACCCGTGTCGATCACCAGATGACACGCGCTCTTCAGCCTCGGATCGCGATCCTGAGCCGGGTTGGTGAACGTCCAGAGCTGCATCGACGGGGGCCAGACCACCAGCCGCAGGCGCGCCGCGCCGCTCGACCAGCACAGCTCGATGCTGTTCGCGCTCGGGTGTGTCTGGCCGGGCCCCAGACCGGCCGCAAGACGCTGCACCGCGAAGCGAAAGTTCTCCACGGCATCCTCGGTCACGCGCACCAGGCCCGTGAATCGTGTGGCGGGCAGATGCGGCGAGAACTGCGGCAGCACCTGCGCGCACAGCGGCCACAGCAGCCCCTCGACGATCGGGGGGTGGGTATCGATTTCGATCACCTCCCAGTCGTATGCGGCATGACGCCGCACGCCATAGCGCGCGGCGAGCTGTGTGCGTGGCAGCCGCCAGGGTACTGCTGCGACGTCCAGCGCCCTCTGGATGGGATTTTCGCTGTGCTCATCCGATGGCATCACGACCCCGCTGTCACGGAGGGCTCGAAGCCGCAGCTCGCCGAAATTCAGCGGCCAGTGCGTCAGCCGGCTCCTATGAGTCCGATTTGATGTACACCGCCTTGCGGTTCACGAAGAACTCCAGTCCCGTCCGATCGTTCTCCGGCAATCCGCAACCCGACTCCTTCCAGCCTCCAAACGGCAAGGCGGGCAGCTTGAATCCCGTATGGATATTCACATGCGCCAGGCCGGCATCGATTTCGCCGAGGTACTTTTGCGCCACGTCGATATCCCGGGTGAAGATCGCGGAGGACAGGCCGTAGCACGAATCATTGGCCAATCGCAGCGCCTGATCCAGAGTGTCGAATGACAGGATCGCCAGCACGGGGCCGAAGATTTCCTCTCGAAACACCGACATCTCGGGTGTCACATCGGCGAACACCGTAGGCCGGATGAAATAACCTCTCTCGCCGATCTCTCCGGTAGCGGCCCCCCCGGTCACCATCCTGGCTCCCTGCGCCCGGGCACGATCGATGGCCCCGCAGATATGCCGATATTGATCAGGACCCGCGACCGGTCCCATCGCGGTGGCTTCCTCCAGCGGATCGCCGACGACCATGCGCTCGCAGCGCAGCGCGAGCATGTCGAGAAAGCGCGCGTGAATCCGCTTGTGCAGCAGGATTCGGCTGGTGGAGGTACACCACTGGCCCGCGCAGGCAAAACCGGCGATCACCGCCGCTTCGACGGCAGCGCCCAGGTCCGCGTCGTCCATGATCACCAGAGCATTCTTGCCCCCCAGCTCCAGCTGGGTGCGCGTCAGGTTCCTGGCCGCCCGCTCCTGGATCCTCCTGCCGACCTCGGTCGAGCCTGTGAAGGAGATGGCGCGCACCCGGGGATCGTCGGTGAGTGCGTTACCCACGGACGCTCCCAATCCCGTCACACAGTTGAACACCCCCGGGGGAAAGCCGGCCTCCTCGAACAATCGAGCCAGAAAGATGGCCGACCAGGGTGTGAACGACGCCGGCTTGAACACCACCGTATTGCCCGTCATCAGGGCCGGCAGCGTCTTTCGACACATGACGTTCACCGGGAAATTCCACGGGCTGATGACGCCGACCACCCCAACCGGATGGTACTGAACCCATCCCGTGCAGCCCACGGTCCCGGCCGGCAGTGTGTGCCCGCAAAACCCGGACACCTGGTGGACATGATAGGCGCCCTCCGTGAGTGCGGTCTGCACCTCGGCGCGGGCCTCGAGCAGCGTCTTGCCGTTCTCCTTGGCGACGATGAGCGCCAGCTCTTCCTGTCTTTGGTGCACGAGCTGAACGAAACCGTCACCCAGCCGCTGCCGCTCCTCCACGGAAGTTCGCCGCCAACGCACCCACGCGTCCGCCGCCGCATCCACCGCATGCGTGACGTCCCGAGGTGAGGAAGCCTGGAAACTGGCGAGTACGCAGCCTTTCCTCGCCGGGTTCTCGTCGTCGAAGGTGGCCTTGCTGCTGGCAGCCTGCCATTGATTGCCCACGTAGTTGCCGTGGACCTCGGCGCCGATCCCCATCGAATTCATTGACCTACTCCTGCTGCCCCTGCGAACTGAAGCGGCGGCTGAGCTGACCCGCGACTTCGTCCAGATCCTCACCGACGAGCGTGGGTTGGCAGTGCCCGCGCGTGGTAATCCGTCACACGTTCAACGACCTCGCCGCCGGGGCTTGCCGAACGGCGCTCGGGCTCATCGCGCGAATGATGTGCTGCGCGGCGGCGGCGGCACCGTCGATGCCGCGCAACCTGTCCGCCGTCTGCGCCGCGACTCGCGCGTAGCTCGAATCGCCCAGCAGCACCCGCAATTCGCGCACCAGCCGAGCCGTGCTGTGGGCCCGGCGCAAGGGCAGCACGCGGCCCACGCCCAGCCGTGCGGCCCGTGCGGCGTTGTCCGGCTGGTCGAATCCCGCCGGGGTCAGCAGCTGTGGGCGGCCGGAGCGAAGCGCGAAGGCGAGGGTGCCGGCTCCCGCCTGATGAATCACGGCTGCGGCGCGCGGAAACACGCGCGAGTAGGGCAGGTAGTCGAAAGCGGCCACGCCGGTGGGCAGCGGCTGCCTCGGCGGCTCGCCGGTCAGAAGCAGCCCACGATGGCCGAGCGTCTCGCACGCGGCGATCACATGCGTCCAGTAGTCCCTGGCGAGCCAGACCGCGGAGGATCCCAGGGCAAACACCAAGGGCGGCGGCCCTGAGGCCAGAAAGTGCTCCAACTCGGCCTCCGATTCCCCTGCCATGCCTTGCGGCTCATCGGCATCGTGCAGCGCCGCGCCGCAGACCCGCGTGTGCGCGGGCCAGTCCGGCTGGGATGAGGCGAGCAACGGGTCGAACAGCGCCAGAGTACCGCGCGGCGAGAATTGCCCCCCCATCAGCAGCGCCCCCGCGACTGGCGGCAGCCCCAGGTCGGCGCGCAGCGCATGCAACGGTCGCTCCCAGCGCCGCACCTCACCCCGCACGAGACCGAGCACCGGAGCGTGCGGCCAGCGCCCGACGCGCGGCAAACGCCGCAGCCATTCGAGTCTCGGGATCATCGACGGCTCGCTCATCGAAAAGAAGCTGTAGGGGGAGAGCACGCTCGACAGCCACGGCAGCTGCCGGGTTTCGGCAAGCAGCGGCAACGCGGCGGTCAGCGGATGCGACACCGCGAGCACCGCCCCTTGCATCGCTGCGCGCAGGTCAGCGCACGCGCGGGCAAGCGGAGCCGTGACCATCGCACCGATCAGGCGTCGGGGACCGCGCCAGCCCGCGAAGAATCGCCGGGCGATCCGCGAGCGCTCGCCCAGCTCGGCGATCGACGGCGCCAGCGGCGCGAACTCCAGACCGGCCGCCTCGACGCGGCTGCGGTAATCGATCGAGGTTGCCAGGCGCACGCATTCCCCTCGCGCCACCAGCGCCTTTCCGACCGCGAGGTAGGGATGCAGGTCCCCCAGGGAGCCCAGTGTCGCCAGCAGCACGCAGCCCATGCCCGCAGATTAACAAGGGGCCCGGCACGGACCCAGCGAAGCTTGCCGCGATATCCAGGCCCCGGACCTATCGATGCGCCGCGAGCCTTGCCGCGGACGACCACTCGAGCCCGCGAGCCCCTCAGGCTCGAGCCCGCCAGCCCCTCAGGCTGGCGCCATACCGTGCTGACGTTTGGTCGGTGCCGTTGCCGGCGAATGGAGGTAGGCGAGCAGCTGGCTGGCCGCCGCCGGTTGTCGTGACACCGAGCAGATTGCACCGCTGAAGGTGCTCTCGATGGCGCATGCTTCGGGAAGCTCCCCGACCACCTCGAGGCCCGGGACCCCCTGGAGCTCGCTGCGCTGCTGAAACCCCAGCGCCGCCTGGCCCCCGGCCACCAGGCTGCCGACCGGCACACCGGGCTTGGCCTGGACCAGACGGGAGCGCAGCTGCTCGGCCACCCCCCAGCGCTGCAGGAGTGACATCAATCCGGCGCCGCTCGGGCCGGTGGAATAGCCGATACTGGGGGCCTGCAGCACGGCGGCGCGCAGCGCCTGCTCCGTGCCGATGTCCGGATGCGGCGTGCCCGCCGCCACCGCGACCGCCACGTTCGAGCGCACCAGCTCGAGGCAGCTGCCGGGCAGTACGCGGTCTTTCTCCAGCAGGCTCTCGATCGCGCCCGAAGCCAGTATCACGACATCGAAATACTCACCGGCCTGCACACTCCGCAGCGCGTCGACACCGCCGATGGATACGAGCTCGGTCGCTTGACCGCCCGTGCGCTGATAGTCGCCGATCAGTTCGCGCAGCAGCGGCGCGGTCGCCATCGAGGAGATGGCACGCAAGGCCGTGGCATCGTGGGGCATTGCGCTCACCCGCCGCTCCAGGTGCAGCGCCCGACACCGAGCCGTCGGCACTCGCCCGGCGGAAACGGGGTCTCGGGGTCAGCGTGCGAGCGGCTGCGGTATTACGTAATCACCTCATTGACGACGTTCCCAAACGTGTCAGTGAGCCGGTAGTTGCGACCCAGGTACAAATAGGTCAACCGCTCGTGATCGATGCCGAGTAGACGCAGCATGGTCGCATTCAGATCGTAAGTCGTCACCGGCTGGCCGATGACGTTGTAATTGAAGTCGT